>Ga0209607_1000053_pt1 | contig 88324 bp, 67 predicted proteins | sample AD_UKC117_MetaG_FD_184413 | JGI IMG/M metagenome (GOLD analysis project Ga0209607, IMG submission 184413) | Active sludge microbial communities of municipal wastewater-treating anaerobic digesters from Hong Kong - AD_UKC117_MetaG (SPAdes)... | ecosystem: Engineered > Bioreactor > Anaerobic >... | reverse complement strand
GACCCGGCCACCTCCACCTTCTACTTGCGCAACAGCCATAGTGCCGGAGTCGCCGATCTGGCGTTCCGCTTCGGTCCGGCCGGGAAGGGCTGGACGCCGCTGACCGGCGACTGGGACGGCAACGGTACCGCGACGGTGGGGCTGTTCGACCCGGCCACCTCCACCTTCTACCTGCGCAACAGCCACAGCGCCGGGGCAGCGAACCTCAGCTTCCGCTACGGCCCGACCAACGCCGGTTGGACCCCACTGGCCGGCGATTGGAACGGGCCGGGGCTGTAATTCAGAAGCGATTGAGGACAGCCTCTCTAAATTACAACCCTGGCTAGTGAAGCGAACCGATTGAAGAATAACCTTTTCCTCTGTCTCTTTCCCATCAACTGAATGGGAGAGACATTCTTTATGTAATGTAGATGTAGTGAGAGCTTTCGCATGAAACATAAGACCAGCAATTCGACCCTGCATCATCGGCTGTTTTTTGCGCTCTTGTTATTAACGCTAGTCTCGATGATGGTGACCCGAATCGCTCAAGGCCAACCGTTGGCGCTGGATGTGCCCCTAACCGTCAAGGAGAACGCCGGTGTTGGTGCACATGACTACCCGATCAGCGCCGTCATTCCCCTACCACGGGGCGCGTATGCCAGCACCGACGGCTTGGGCATGGTGGGCATTCCCTCGCAGGTGGAAGTTCTGGAACGCTGGCCGGGCGACGAGACCTTGCGCCATGTACAAGTTCACTTCCAGGCTAGCGTTCCCCAGGAAGGCAACGCGGTCTATCACTTCGGCACGGGGGGGCGCATCGCTCCTCCAATTCCCGTGACCGTCAGCGAAACCGCCCAGAAGATTACCGTCACCACCGGACCGTTGCGCTTTGTGGTCAGCAAGACCGCTTTCAACCTATTCGATCAGGTCTGGCTGGATGAGGATCAGAACGGTCAGTTCAACGACGCGGAGCAGATCATCACGCCGAACGCGCAAAACGGCGGCGTATTGACCCCAAGATCGGGAGCCGGGCCGGCGCAATACGACGCAACGCGCCACGACCTGAACGTTACCGTCGAGGAGCGGGGTCCGATGCGCGCGGTGATCCGAATCGAGGCGCCGGCCCGCTTCACCTCCACCACCGATCATCTCCACGGTTTCGCCGCCCGTATCTACGCCTACGCTGGCTTGCCATGGATCAAGCTCGATTACCAGCTCCAGAATTCGGATAAGAATGTCGTGCGATCCTGGCCGCTTTATTTCGAGGCCATGAATCTAGATCTGCGCCTAAATTTGACCGCGCCAGTCACGGCGCGTTTTGGTCTAGGCGATGGCACGGTACATACGACAGCAAATGCTCAAAGCGCCTATCTGGCGCAAGAGATGCACAATCACTTTGCTATTTATACCCCACCGAGCTCAACGCCGGCTTACTCGTCTACCTTGCCCAACGGTGAGGGGCCGGAGGGGTTTATCGATGTCAGTAACCCCAATCGTGGGGTAATGGCGATCATTCGCAACTTCTGGCAGATGTGGCCCAATGGCCTGGCCGTGGACGCTCAGCACAAGTTGTCGCTGCAACTCTGGCCGGCTTGGAGCGCACAATACAATACGAATGCTTCATTCTTCCATGTATTCAATCCAACCGGTCTGTACTGGATCGATGACATGCAGCACGCCTACAAGGAAGCGCTGTTAGTCTTTCATGCGGCCAACACGGCGGATATTGAACTGATTAACTTGGCGCGCACCTTCCAGTTCTATCCGGTGGCGGTCGTGCCCACCGACTGGTATCGCACCACGGTAGCTACCCTGGATCTGGGCGGCGTGATTCCAGATTCGGCGGCGATCCCGACGGCGCCGGACCGTCGTCTTCCCACTTACTTGAGTAATCGGGATGAGTTGGCCAGAACGTGGTACAACACCGACCCCAACGACGGCAATTACAGTTACGCATATGGTGCCGGCTGGGTTAATTTTCTCGATCCAGAGCCGGGTTACCGTACTCGGTCTTGCACGACCGGCGGATGGCCCTACAGCGATGCCCATCTGATTGCGACCGGCAATCCCGGCGATTTCTTCGACGCGGAAGGTCACGGCCAGGCCGAATTGAACCTGCGCCCGCAGTGGATGACGGGTTACGTCCATGCCGACGATTGGGACCGGTTGCGCCTGACCGAGAATCCTTACTGTTTTGGTCGCTGGCGCCTGTTCGAAGGGTGGGTGCCGATGCTGGCCGCCGATCCGCTGCCCGACACCCTCCGTGATGAATCGGGAACGGGCCCTGGCGAGTATCCGACCTATTTCGCGCGCGATGACGAGCACGGCTGGTTCTATCATGTGGCCGAATCGTACTGGCTGACCGGCAACCCGTGGATTCGCGACTGGTACGCCTTCGTGGCCGAGTTCCGTCGTACCCGCCTGGAGCGGCTCGATCCCTTTCCTGACCGGAGTAGCCGCGCCACTGGGCACGCTCTTAGCCATGCGCTGCAAGCGGCGCGGATCACTGGGAATGTGGACCTGCTCGACCAGTTTGGCGACCATCTGCGCCTGTATCTACGCCCGGAACAGGACCCCTATTATGGCGATCAACGTCAGGAGGTTGAGGAGTCAGGCGGTGGCGTCCAAACGGGCTATCTGATGCGCGCCGTGGTGGATTATCTGGAAGAAGCGCGGGCGCGCGGCGATGGGCAAGCCTACGCCGAGGGCTTCAACTATCTGTCGGGGTTGGTCGAGTGGAACTACCACTTCGGCAATTTTCCCTACTACTTCAACGCTCGCACCCATCCCGGCGAAACCGGTCAATCGGACGGCACCGGGCTTTCCCTGGTGGATCCGGTGGCCTGGTATTACTGGCATACGGGTTTGAAGAAGTATTGGGATCATCTGGAAACCTACGTCGCCCAGGGTATCAATGGCGGCGAGCGGCCTTACGGCCAATTCGATCAATGGCAGGGCCAGAACGAGGGCCGCTACTATCTGTTCGTCAAGAACCGGGCGCGGAGTGGCACGCCGCCACCCGCCGTGGCCAATCTGACGGCGACGCGCAATGGAAATGCGGTTACCCTGTGCTGGACCGCTCCAGCGGGAGCGGAACGCTATCATGTGGTGTGGAGCAACAAGCCGATTGTCGCCGCTCAATCCCTCGATTCGGCGGTCAGCAACTGGTGGGCGGCCAACGTCATCGGTCCGGAGTTGACGCCAGCACCCGGCCAAGCCCAAGGGTGGGTCTTTAATGCCGGGGCGGCTACACCAGTCCACGTCGCCCTCTTCAGTTTCGATCCCGCCGACAATATGAGCCCGCTTTCCAATGTCGCCCAGGCGGTCAATGGTTCCGCGCCATGCACGCCTCCTCTCGCCCTTACGGTGGCCAAGGGCGGCACGGGCACGGGCACGGGCACGGTCACTAGCGCTCCCGCCGGCATTACCTGCGGTGCCGATTGCACCCAGTTCTATAACGCCGGCACGACGGTCACGCTGGCCGCCAATCCGGCCGGTAGCTCCACCTTCGGCGGCTGGAACGGGGCCTGTTCCGGCACGGGTGGCTGCCAGGTCAGCATGAATGCAACCAAGAGCGTGACCGCTATTTTCAATGCAGGTAATCCCGGAGCGCACACCGCCGGCTTGTTCGACCCCGCCACCAGCACCTTCTACCTGCGCAACAGCCACTCCGCCGGCGCGGCCGACCTCAGCTACCGCTACGGTCCAGCCGGACGCCACTGGATTCCGCTGGTCGGCGACTGGGACGGCAACGGCACCGCCACCGCCGGCTTGTTCGACCCCGCCACCAGCACCTTCTACCTGCGCAACAGCCACTCCGCCGGTGCGGCCGACCTCAGCTACCGCTACGGCCCGGCCGGACGTAACTGGATCCCGCTGGTCGGCGACTGGGACGGCAACGGCACCGCCACCGCCGGCTTGTTCGACCCCGCCACCAGCACCTTCTACCTGCGCAACAGCCACTCCGCCGGCGCGGCCGACCTCAGCTACCGCTACGGCCCGGCCAATGCTGGCTGGACGCCGCTGGCAGGGGATTGGAATGGGCTGAGCCAGTGAGCCGGTGGCCCGGAGTACGAGCGGCAGGGATGCCGCGAAACAACGCCCGACCCCGTTGCGCAACGACCCCAAAATACCCTGCCTTGGCATGGTTTTACTTGTCCGGTTGGACTCGATGCCGGACAATGCGGCCCAAACAAAACCATAATCACCGCTCATAACCCGCGAGGTGAATTCAAGGTGAAACGGCAAGTGCGCAAGGCGGTATTCCCCGTGGCCGGCCTCGGAACTCGGTTCCTGCCGGCGACCAAGGCCAGCCCCAAGGAAATGCTTCCGATCGTCGATAAGCCGCTGATTCAGTACGGGGTCGAGGAAGCGGTGGCGGCGGGGGTGGAGACTCTGGTCTTCATCATCGGCCGCACCAAGAATGCCATCGCCGACCATTTCGACAAGGCCTACGAACTGGAAGCGGAGCTGGAAGCTCGCCACAAGACCGACCTGCTGCAAGTGGTGCGCGGCATCGTGCCAAACGGGGTGGAATGCGTCTACGTCCGGCAGGCCGAGGCGTTGGGCCTGGGGCATGCGGTGCTCTGCGCCCGCCCGGTGGTCGGCGACGAACCGTTCGCGGTGATTCTCGCCGATGATTTGATCGAGGAAGACGCCCGCGAAGGCGGGACGTTGAGCCAGATGACCCGCCATTTCAATAAATATCAGTGCTCGATCCTGGGGGTGGAACGGGTGCCCGAGACGGAGACCGATAAATACGGCATCGTTCGTCCCTTGCCTTTCGCCAATCGGCTCAACAATGTGGAAAGCATCGTCGAGAAGCCCAAGCCAGAGAATGCTCCCTCTAATCTGGCGGTAGTGGGTCGTTACATCCTGACGCCACGCATTTTCGATTTGTTGGCCCACATTCCGCGAGGAGCTGGGAATGAAATCCAATTGACCGATGGCATCGCCGCCTTGTTGGCCGAGGAGCAGGTGTTGGCCTACGAATTCTCCGGCCGACGTCACGACTGCGGCAGCAAGCTCGGCTATCTGATCGCAACGGTCGAGTACGGTCTGCGCCATCCAGAGCTGGGCGAGGGGTTCAGCGATTACTTGCAAGCGTTTGGTTGCCGGTTCGACGGCTTGACGCCAGTCGGCGATTGAGTTCGAGCCTTCGATTTTTGGGGAGAAAGCCACGATGCCACAAGGCTTGCTCGTTCTGAATGCCGGATCGTCCAGCATCAAGTTTTCGGTGTTCGCCCTGCCGGTGGACGACGGCGAACTGAGTCTGGTTTGCCGAGGCTTGCAGGAAAATATCGGCGACGACAACCCGCGTTTCAGGGCGTTCGATCAAGCTGGCAAGGTGGTGATCGACACCCAACCAACGACGCCGGCCGGTGAGGTTTACCACCATCGGGCAGCGTTGCGCGATTTGCTGGTCTGGCTGCGGGATTCGCCGGATTTACCGGACGTGATCGCGGTTGGCCACCGGGTGGTGCACGGTGGCGAGGAATACAGCGATCCGCAAATGCTGACGCCGGAGATCATCGCGCGCCTGGAGACCTTTGTGCCGCTGGCGCCGTTGCATCAGCCGCATAATCTGGCCGGCATCCGCGCCATCGGCGCGGTGCAGCCGGATCTACCGCAAGTAGCTTGCTTCGATACCGCGTTCCATTTTAGCCAGCCGGAACTGGCGCAATTGTTTGCCCTGCCGCGCGTTTACCGGGAAGAGGGGGTACGGCGCTACGGTTTCCACGGGCTGTCTTACGAGTACATCGCCGGGGCGCTGGCCGAGGCCATGGGCACGGCGGCGACCGGGCGGGCGGTGGTGGCGCATCTTGGCAACGGCGCCAGCATGTGCGCGATGCGGGACGGCAATAGCGTGGCCAGCACCATGGGCTTCACTGCGGTGGAGGGCCTGCCGATGGGCACCCGCAGCGGATCGCTGGACCCCGGCGTGTTGCTCTACCTGATCGAACGGCATGGCATGGGTGTCCGGGATTTGACCAACCTGCTCTACAAGCAGTCCGGGTTATTGGGATTGTCGGGTGTCAGCAACGATATGCGCGAGTTGCTGGCCAGCGCCGATCCCAACGCCAAGCTGGCGGTGGATTACTTCAGCTACCGCATCGCCCGCGAACTCGGCTCGTTGACGGCGGCGCTGGGCGGACTGGACGCGCTGGTATTCACTGGCGGCATCGGCGAGCATGCGGCGGCGGTGCGCGAGCAGGTCTGTGCCCGTTCGACGTGGTTGGGTATCGAATTGGATGCAGCGGCCAATGCCGGTCATGACCGGCGGCGGATCGATCGGCCCGGTAGCCGGGTGGCGTTGTGGGTGCTACCCACCAACGAGGAACTGGTCATCGCCCGCCATACCCGACGGCTGGTGTTGGAATGTTAAATCCCGCGCGGCTTGTCCATCGGCAGACAAGCCGTTAGTCTATTCCCTTTTTAACTCCATGAACTCACCGATTGGAAATCCATGTGCGGAATCGTGGGCGCCATCGCCGAACGCAATGTGACTCCCATCCTGCTCGAAGGTTTGCGGCGGCTGGAATACCGTGGCTACGACTCGGCGGGGATCGTGACCCTGGACCAGCGCGACCAACGCCTGCACCGGACCCGCACGGTCGGCAAGGTTCAGGCGCTGGCGGAGCGGCTGCGGCGGGAGCCGGTGCGTGGCTCGCTGGGTATCGCTCACACCCGCTGGGCCACTCACGGTGAGCCCAGCGAACGCAACGCCCACCCGCACGTCAGCAACGATTCGGTGGCGGTGGTGCACAACGGCATCATCGAAAACTATCGGGAGCTCAAGGAGGAACTGATCGCCGCCGGTTACCGTTTCGAGTCCGATACCGACACCGAAGTCGTTGCCCACCTGATCGACCAACGGATGCGGGAAACCGGCGATCTGCTGGCGGCCATGCAACAGGCCGTGGCCCGGCTGATCGGCGCCTACAGTCTGGGAGTGATCTGTCGCGACGATCCAGAGCGGCTGATCGCGGCGCGGGCCGGCAGCCCGCTGGTGCTGGGCATCGGCATCGAGGAACATTTCATCGCCTCGGACGTATTCGCGCTGGCGCCGGTCACCCAGACCTTCGTATTCCTGGAGGAAGGCGATCTCGCCGACGTGCGACGGGAATCCTTCACCCTTTACGATCGGGAAGGACAGGTCGTGGAGCGACCGCTGTCCTATGCCGGGCAAATGGCCGGCGCGGTTGGCAAGGGCGGTTACCGCCATTTCATGCTCAAGGAAATTTTCGAGCAGCCGGCGGTGGTCGCCGAGACCCTGGAAGGGCGTGTCCATCAGGGCCGATTGCTGGAGGACGGTTTCGGACCGGAGGCGCCGACCTTGTTCGAGCAGGTGCAAGGCGTGCATATCATTGCTTGCGGCACCAGCTATCACGCCGGTCTGGTGGCTCGTTACTGGCTGGAAAATCTGGGCGTGCCCTGCGCGGTCGAAGTGGCCAGCGAGTACCGCTACCGCCGAGGGGTGACGCCGCCGGGTACCCTGTTCGTCAGTATTTCCCAGTCCGGCGAAACCGCCGATACCCTGGCGGCGTTGCGCGCGGCCCGGGAGCGCGGCTATCTGTCCACCCTCGCCATCTGCAACGTCGCCGAAAGTTCACTGGTGCGGGAGTCGGCGTTGACCCTGCTGACCCGGGCCGGGCGAGAAGTCGGCGTGGCGTCCACCAAGGCATTCACGACCCAACTGGTGGCGTTACGTCTGCTGGCCTTGATGCTGGGTCGGCGGCGCGGCCTGAGCGAGCAGGCCGAGGCGGCGCTGGTCCGCGATCTGGAGCTGCTGCCGCGAGCGCTGGAGGAGGCCCTACAGTTGGATGGCGCCATCGAACGGTTGGCCGAGCATTTCGCCGAGAAGCATCACGCCCTGTTCCTGGGGCGCGGCCCGCAGTATCCGATCGCCATGGAAGGCGCGCTCAAGCTCAAGGAAATCTCTTACATCCATGCCGAAGCCTATCCGGCCGGCGAACTCAAGCACGGGCCGCTGGCGCTGGTGGACGCCGACATGCCGGTGGTCTGCGTGCTGCCCAAGGACGACCTGCTGGAGAAAGTGCTGTCCAACCTACAAGAGGTGCGGGCGCGCGGCGGCGAATTGTTTCTGTTCGCCGATCGCGAGGTGGATACCCATCTCAGCGGCGTCAGCACGCATGTACTGTCGCTGGGCGCGGTGCCCGAGTCCATCGCTCCCATCGTGTTCGCCGTGCCGCTGCAACTGCTGGCCTATCACGCGGCGGTGCTCAAGGGTACCGACGTGGACCAGCCGCGCAATCTGGCCAAGTCGGTCACGGTCGAGTAGGACTGCCCCAGGTTTCCACTAACAGCTACCACTCAAGAACACACGAATGGCATACAAGGGCATCATCCTCGCCGGCGGTTCTGGTACCCGGTTGCACCCGCTGACGGTTTCGGTCAGCAAGCAGCTCATGCCGGTTTACGACAAGCCGATGATCTACTACCCGATCGCCACGCTGATGCTGGCCGAGATTCGCGACATTCTGGTGATCACCACGCCGCGCGATCAGGACGCTTACCGAGCGTTGCTCGGTGATGGCCGTCAGTGGGGTATCGCGTTCCATTACGCCGTGCAGCCCAGTCCGGACGGATTGGCGCAGGCATTTTTGATCGGCGAGGACTTCATCGGTGGCGATCCGGCCTGCCTGATCCTCGGCGACAACATCTATTATGGTCAGGGACTGTCGGCGGTGTTGCGGCGGGCCGCCGCCCGCGAGCGGGGCGCCACGGTGTTCGGTTACTACGTGCGCGACCCGGAGCGCTACGGTGTGGTGAGTTTCGATGCCCAAGGCCGAGCGATGGATATCCAGGAAAAACCCAAGCAACCCAAGTCCAATTATGCGGTCACCGGCTTGTATTTCTACGATAACGAGGTAGTGGAGATCGCCAAGAGCATTCGCCCCTCTGCGCGTGGCGAATTGGAAATCACCGATCTCAACAAGGTCTATCTGGAACGAGGCGAACTGAACGTCGAACTGTTGGGACGCGGCTACGCTTGGCTGGATACCGGTACTCACGAATCCCTGCTGGCAGCGGCCAATTTCATGCAGGTGGTCGAGCAGCGCCAGGGCTTGAAGATCGCCTGCCTGGAGGAGGTGGCTTGGCGGATGGGATTCATCGACGACGGACAACTGGCCCAATTGGCGGCGCCGCTGGCCAAGAATGGCTACGGCCAGTATCTGCTGGACTTGCTGGAACGGAGGAGCGTGCGATGAAGGTCATCGCGACGGAACTGCCCGGCATATTGCTGCTGGAGCCGCAAGTTTTCGGCGACGCGCGCGGCTTCTTCATGGAAACTTGGCAGGCGGCGCGCTACCGCGAGGTCGGCATGCCGGAGCGTTTCGTCCAGGACAACCATTCCCGTTCGCGCCGTGGGGTACTGCGCGGTTTGCATTATCAATTGACCCAGCCACAGGGCAAACTGGTTTGGGTGACGCGCGGCGCGGTGTTCGACGTGGGGGTGGATATTCGTCGCGGCTCGCCGAGCTTCGGCCGCTGGTACGGTTGCGTGCTGGATGATTTGAACCACCGCCAGCTCTATATTCCACCGGGGTTCGCTCACGGCTTCTGCGTGCTGTCGGAGGAAGCGGACTTCTTCTACAAATGCACCGATTACTACCATCCGTCTTCGGAGCGCGGCATTGCCTGGGACGATCCCGAAATCGGCATTGCTTGGCCCATTCGGGACGGGATTACGCTGTCGGCCAAGGATCAGCATAACCTGTCGCTGGCCGCGCAGCGTCCCGAAGATCTGCCGGTTTACGAGGGTTGAGCCGTGCGCATTGCGATCGTCGGTTCCAAAGGGCAGGTGGGCTGGGAGTTGACCCGCCGCGCGCCCATGTTTGGTCATGAGGTGCTGGCTTGGGATCAGGATGAGTTGGATATCACCGATGCCACCGCCGTGGACCAGACCCTGACCGCCAGCGGCGCGGCCGTGGTTATCAACGCGGCGGCTTACACCGCCGTGGACCGGGCTGAGCAGGAACCGGAGCTGGCGTTGGCCGTCAACCGCGACGGCCCGGCGCATCTGGCCGCCGCTTGTGCCCGACTGAACATCCCGTTGCTGCATATTTCCACCGATTACGTGTTCGACGGCCGCAAGACTGGCCCCTATGTCGAAGAGGATCCGGTCTCGCCCCTGGGTGTGTATGGCCTCAGCAAATGGGAAGGCGACGAGGCGGTGCGCCGGTTGTTGCCTCGGCATGTGATCCTGCGAGTGAGCTGGGTGTTCGGGATTCAGGGCCACAATTTCGTCAAGACGATTCTGCGGCTGGCGCGGGAGCGCGAGGAACTGCGGGTGGTGGCCGATCAATTCGGCTGTCCGACCTACGCCGGCGACATTGCCGACACGCTGCTGGCCCTGGCTGGGCGCGGCGCCGAGATGGATGCCAAGGCGATGTGGGATACCGGAGCCGGTTGGGGAACCTACCATTACTGTGGCGAACCGGCCACGACGTGGCACGGTTTTGCCAGTGCGATCATCGAAAAGGCCCGAACCTATGAATCATTGCCGGTGCAAACCGTGACCGCCATCGCCACCACCGATTATCCGACCCCCGCCGCCCGACCCGCCAATTCGGTGCTGAGTTGCGCCCGGTTGACTGCGGCGTTCGGTATCCAGCCGTGTTCGTGGCAGGAAGGATTGACCGCCATGTTGTTTGCTCTGTATGCCAGTTGATCTGGGCGAATTGCTGGTCGCGCACCAGAAACTGGCCGATGCCGATTTGCAGCGCGCCCGGCGCGTGCAGGACGGCACCGGCGAGAATCTGGATTCGCTGCTGGTCAAGCTGGGGTTGGTGTCGGAGCGTGATCTGGCCGAAGCGCTGTCCACGCAATTGAAGCTGCCGCTGGTGCAGCCCGCCGACTATCCCGACACGCCGGTGACCAACGGTGGCGTTTCCGCGCGCTTTCTCAAGGAATCGCGAGCCATCCCCTTGTTCGAGGACGAGCAGGGGTTGACGGTGGCGATGGCCAACCCCACCGACGATTATGTGCTGGCGGCGTTGCGACTGGCGACCGGTAAGGCTGTCTGGCCGCGGGTGGCGATGCCGTCGGAATGGGAGGCGGCTTTCGAGCGATTGTACGGTAGTGGCCGCTCGGCCATGGGCCAGATCGTCGATTCCATCGGTCTGGCCGATAATCTGACCGATGAAGAGCAGATCCAGCATCTCAAGGATCTGGCCAGCGAAGCGCCGGTCATTCGCTTGGTCAATTTGATGACCGCTCGCGCGGTGGAGTCGCGCGCCTCCGACATTCACATTGAGCCCTTCGAAAACCGGCTCAAGATCCGCTACCGGGTGGACGGGGTACTGCGCGAGGTGGAATCGCCGCCGTCACGGTTGTCGGCGGCGGTGATCTCGCGCATCAAGATCATGGCCAAACTGAACATCGCCGAGCGGCGTTTGCCACAGGACGGGCGGATCCAGTTGCGGGCGCAGGGCAAGGAAATCGACCTGCGCGTATCCACCGTGCCGACCCTGTGGGGGGAAAGCGTGGTGATGCGTATCCTCGACAAAGCCAGCGTGGTGCTGGATTTTGCCAAGCTGGGTTTTAGTTCGCGCACGCTCAAGCGCTTCCTGGACGTGCTGCATCAGCCGCATGGCATTATTCTGGTTACTGGTCCCACCGGCAGCGGTAAGACCACCACCCTCTACACTGCCCTGCAGACCATCAATACCCCGGAACGCAAGATCCTCACGGTCGAGGATCCGGTGGAGTACCAACTGGAAGGCGTCAACCAGATCCAGGTCAAGGCGCAAATCAACCTGACGTTTGCCAACGCCTTGCGCGCCATCGTCCGTCAGGACCCCGACGTGATCATGATCGGTGAAATGCGCGATGTGGAAACTGCCGGAATCGCCGTGCAGTCGGCGCTGACCGGCCATTTGGTGTTGTCTACCCTGCACACCAACGACGCGGCCGGCAGTATCACCCGACTGCTCGACATGGGAGTGGAAGACTACTTACTGACCTCGACCATCAATGGCATTCTGGCTCAGCGACTGGTGCGGCTACTTTGCACCCAGTGTCGCCAGCCCTATCCAGCCTTACCGGAACTGGCCGATGAATTGCGGCTGTACCGCTTTTCCGATGGCCGTGACATCACCTTGTACAAGCCAATCGGCTGCGAGCAATGCGGTGGTACCGGCTATCGTGGGCGGGCGGCGATCATGGAATTCCTGATGATGAGCGATCCGCTACGTCGAATGGTGCTCAAGCACGCCGATGCTGGCGAGTTGCAGGCGACGGCGCAGAAAGAGGGCATGGACACCATGTACGAAGACGGGTTGCGCAAGGCGGTGGCTGGTTTGACCACCATCGAGGAAGTGCTGCGGGTGACCAGCCAGCAAGAGCAGGAGGCGTAGCGCATGCCTCGTTATCGCTACGAGGCGGTGGATGCCGCGGGTGAGGTGGTGCGCGATGAGTTGGACGCAGCGACTTTGGACGCGGCGGTTGCGCGGCTGCGCGATCAGGGTTTGTTGCCGCTGACGGTGAACGAAGCCAAGAGTGGGTTCCTGAGCGGCGGTTTCGGTCAGCCGTTGTTCAGCAAACGGCGGGCATTATCGCGCAAGACCATCGCCTTGCTCACTCAGCAACTGGCCAGTCTACTGCACGCTGGCATGCCGCTGGATCGGGCACTGACCATTCTGATCGGTGTGACCGAGGACGAGCAGGCCAAGCCCGTGCTGGAGCGAGTGCAGGAAAAAGTGCGCGGCGGCTCGTCCCTGGCCGATGCCCTGGAGGTGCAGGGCGTGTTTTCTCGTTTTTATCTGAACATGGTCCGTGCCGGCGAAGCGGGTGGGGCTTTGGACGTGGTGTTGAAGCGCTTGACCGAATTCCTGGAGCGGTCACAGGCGCTGCGGGAAACGGTGACATCGGCGCTGATCTACCCGATCATCCTGCTGTCGGTATCGGCGCTGTCGGTCATTATCCTGCTCACGTTCGTGGTGCCGCAGTTTCAGCGTTTGTTCGCCGACGCCGGCAAGGCGCTGCCGCTGGCGACTCAGATCGTGATCGCCGTCGGCGATGGATTTCGCTACTACTGGTGGGTGGGGGCGATTTTGTTCGTGCTGCTGTCGGCGATCGCGCGCCGACAGTTGAGTCAGCCGGAAAGCCGTGCTCGCTGGGATGACCGGTTTCTGCGGCTGCCGTTGTTTGGCGATCTGATCGCCAAGGTGGAGACCGCGCGGCTGTCGCGGACCTTGGGAACCCTGCTCGGTAACGGCGTGTCGATGTTGAACGCCCTGACCATCGTTCGCGAGACCTTGAGCAACCAGGTGCTGGCGGGTGCGTTGGGCGAAGTGGCCGAGCACGTCAAGACCGGTCGAGGGCTGGCCGATCCGCTGCTGGAAGCCGGTCGTTTCCCCAAGCTGGCGGTGCAGATGATCCGGGTTGGCGAGGAAACCGGTCAGTTGCAGGAGATGCTGCTGCAGGTGGCCGATACCTACGATGGCGAGGTACAGACCGCTGTCAAGCGATTGCTGACTTTGTTGGAGCCGGCTTTGATTCTTGGCTTGGGCGTGATCATTGCCGGCATCATCATGTCTATCCTGGTCGCGATCCTCAGTTTGAACGATCTGGCTTTTTAGAAGAGTATGGGAATCAAGGGGTGGGAACGGCTGTTCTTGCCGTTCCCGCCCCTTGTCTTCCGCGCTCCGCCTCCTGCTTTTTATGAGACCGAATCGATGAAACGAACTAATCTTTGCCGCGCGCGCGGTTTTACCCTGATCGAGTTGTTGGTGGTGCTGGTGATCCTCGGTTTGTTGGCTGGGCTGGTCGGGCCGCAGGTCATGAAATATCTGGGTGGCGCCAATACCAAGACCGCCAAGTTGCAAATCGAGGATTTCAGCACCGCGCTGGATGCCTTCCGCTTGGATATGGGGCGCTATCCCACCACTGCCGAAGGCTTGCAGGCGCTGGTCGTGCAACCAGCGGGCGCGACCCGATGGAACGGTCCCTATCTGCGCAAGAACCTCGTTCCCAAGGACCCATGGGGTAACGACTATCAATATCGTTCGCCCGGCCAGCATGGTGGGGCTTTCGATTTGTATGCGTTGGGGGCCGACAACGCCGAAGGTGGCGACGGCGAAGATCAGGATGTGGTGAGCTGGCAGTGAGCGGCGGCTTGGGCACGGCGATGATATGACGGCGCGGGTTGGGCAACACGGTTTCACCCTGCTGGAAATTCTGATCGTGTTGGTGATCGGCGTGCTGTTGGTGGCGCTGGTGCCGCCGCTGCTTTCGGGTATGAGCGGTGCCACCGAACTGCGCGGCGCGGCGCGGCAACTGGCCGCCGGTCTGCGCAATGCCCGTAACGAAGCGGTCGCTCGCCAACAGGAAGCGGTATTGACCCTTGATCTGGAGCGGCGCCGCTTCGGTGTGACTGGCGACCCACGCGAGATCGCCCTGCCAGAGAGCGTGGCACTCAAGCTGTATACCGCTCAGTCGGAGTTGCTTGACGGTACCATCGGCGGCATCCGCTTTTTTCCCGACGGGAGTTCCACCGGCGGTTCCATCACCGTCAGCGGTCCGAAACTGGCGTATCGCGTGAACGTGGACTGGCTGACCGGCGCTGTCGCCATCGTCGAGCAGGACGCGCGGCCGTGAGCCGGAGTCGACGGCAGGGCGGTTTTTCGTTGCTGGAGGTGCTGGTCGCCTTTGCAATTCTCTCGATTTCGCTGGGCGTGTTGTTACAAATATTCGCTACCGGGTTGCGCAACGCCGGCGTTGCCGACGACTACACTCGGGCGACCCTGTACGCCGAATCGATCCTGGCCGCGATCGGCCGGGAAACGCCCTTGACCGAGGGTACGCGCAACGGACCGATCGACGACCAGTTCTCCTGGCGCGGCACGGTCGACGCCTACACCGAGAATATGCCGGACTCCGAGAAAACCCGGGTTCGGGCCTACCGGGTTCGGGTCGAGGTATTCTGGCCGAGTCTGCTGCAAACACGTTCGGTGGTGCTGGAGACCTTGCGGCTGGCGCCGCTTGAACCACCGGGCGGACGCCGATGAAGGCGGCGCCGCGTGGCGCGGAACGCTGGCAGCAGGGATTTACCTTGCTGGAGTTGGTGGTTGCCATCACCCTGATGGGTTTGGTGTTGGTAGTGCTGTACAGTGGTTTGCGGTTGGGCTTGGGCGGTTGGGACCGCGGTGAGCAGCGTGCCGAGGCAAGCAATCGATTGCGGTCGGTGCAGGAGTTCCTGCGTCGTCAATTGGCGCAGTCGATGACCGTTTACGAGACCAATAACGACCGACGGGAAAGGTTCGTGGTCTTCGCCGGCCGATCGGAAGGGATCGAGTTTGTGGCGCCGATGCCGGCTCGCCTGGGTCAAGGCGGGCTGTACCGGATGTGGATCGAAATGGCGGATGGTCAGTTGCGACTGCGCCAGCGGCCGTATTTACCGGGCGATCCGGCCGCGGGCGAAGAGCGGATAAACGTTTTGCTGGAGGGGGTGTCCGCTATGGAATGGGCGTATTTTGGTCCGGAACGGGACAACGATCAGGAATCGCCGCGCTGGCGCGCCGACTGGACCAGTACCGAGCGGCGGCCACTGTTGGTGCGGTTGAACCTGACGCTACGGGGTGAATCCTGGCCCGACTTGGTCGTTGCGCTGGTCGAGGGTCCACGCTGATGATCACTAATCGCGAAGGGTGGGGCGGGCGCTTCGATGCTCGCGAAAACGGCATGGTGCTGGTCATCGTGTTGTGGATCATGACCCTATTGGCGGTGATGGCCGGCAGTTTCGCCTATTCCATGCGGATCGAAACTCGTTTGGCGACCGGCACGGTCGAGCGGGCGCAAGCCCGGGCTCTGGCCGAAGCCGGCATAGCCTATGCCTTGGCTTGGCAATTGGATCCGGAAGCGCAAAAGCAGTGGCCACCAAACGGTGACTGGCACGAATGGTCCTTTGGGGGCGGTCGGTTGCGAATCCAGGTGGTGGACGCCGGCGGCTTGGTGAACCTCAACACTGCCAACTCTGAATTGCTCAAGATACTGTTATCCGCGGCCGGTGTCGATCCCCAGGATCAGGACCGTTTGGCGGACGCCATCCAGGACTGGCGCGATCCGGACGATCAGCCACTGCCGAACGGCGCCGAAAGCGGCGACTATCGCGCCGCTGGCCGGCCCGGACCCAAGAACGCGCCATTCGAGAGCGTCGAGGAATTAGGGGAGGTGTTGGGAATGACCCAAGCGCTCTACGAGCGGATCGCCGATGTGGAGACGGTGTTTTCCTACCACTCCGGCGTGAATCCGGAACTGGCACCCGCCCGCTTGCTGCAAGCCCTGGGTTTGGACGAGCGGACCGTGGCCGACTATCTGGAAGCACGTGCCAGCGCCGCCGCCGACGGATCGCCACCGCCACCGCTGCAATCCGGTGACGGTCAATCCTTTTTCTCCCCGAGCCGTGCGAACGTTTATCATATTACTGCCATGGCCGAGACGGAGAGCGGGATGTCCGTGACCATAAAGGCCGTTATCGACGGGCGGAGCGTGGATACCGAGCAGAACCTGCGGGTGCTGGCGTGGCGCGCTGGGGGCTGAGAAATTGCTTTCGGAAGGCCAAACAAAAGCTCCCCTTACCCTTTGGATTGATCCTCATGCAACATAAAATCGGTTTTTATATGGCCTTTTAGTTCGGAGAACAGGCATTCACATATGGTTTTGTCGCTGGATTCATCACGTTTGCAGGCTTTGACGATCAACCCCCGCTGGATCTGGAATGCATTCTGGTGCTGGTGGCGGGATGGCTTACTGGCTTGGTTGCCGGCCAGTGTCCGCCGCTGGTTGACCGGTTCGTCGCGGCGCTTGGTGATCGCGGTGGATGAAAATGGATATGTGTTGTCGCGCGAGGAAGCCGGACAAAACCAGGTACTGGAGCGGCTGGATCGGGCGTTGCCCGATGATCGGCTGGTGGCGAAGTGGTTTAAAGCAGAGAAAGCCAGACAACTGGTGTTGCGTTTTCCAGCCGATCAGGCGTTAGCGCGGACCCTGTCGCTGCCTTTGGCCGCCGAGAAGAACTTGCGCCAAGTGGCGGGGTTCGAGATGGACCGCCTGACGCCATTTGCCGCCGATCAAGTGTACTACCATGCCCGCGTATTGCAGCGTCAGCCCGAACAGCGCCGTTTGCGGGTCGAGTTGACCGCGTTGCCGCGGGTTGCGGTGGATCCGATGCTGCTTCAGTTGCGACAACAAGGGCTGTTGCCAGACGTGCTGGACGTGGTGGGTGCCGATTCCGATCTTAATCTGTTGCCGCCGGAGCAGCGGGTGCGTCGGGGTCTTTGGGAACAGCGGATGCGGGCGATGGTGATCGTCGCCAGTCTGCTGCTGGTTGCGGTGGCTTCGGTGTTGCCGATTTGGCAGCAACGCGCGCTGTTGCTCCAAGCGAACGCCAAGAGCGGTCGGCTCCAGGCGGCGGCGAATCAAGCCATGACCCTACGTGATCAGTTGGATCGGACCCTGCAAACCTCCCGGATGCTGGCGGAGAAAAAACAGGCGATTCCAACTCGGGTGGATCTGCTGCGGGAATTGACCCTGATCCTGCCGGTGGACACCTGGGTGGAACGATTGCAGATCAAGGGAGATAGCTTGCAGATCAACGGTCAGTCCACCAAGGCATCGGCGCTGATCGGTATTCTCGAAGCGTCCGATATGCTGGACAGCGCTAGATTTTTGTCGCCGGTCACCACGGATCCGAGAACCAACAAAGAGCGTTTCCTGTTGGGTGCCCACATCGGCAGGGAGTCGCGATGACCGTCACGACGGCGCCGGGTTGGGGGCAACGCCTGGGGGCGTTGGCGCTGCTGTTGCTGGTGGTGGTTGGTAGTCTCTACTTGATGGTGGAGCGGGGTTTGGCCGTCAGCTACCGTTTTTATGAAGAACGTCTGGAACAGCAGCAGGGTCGATTGGAGCAGCTCGAACGTATGGCCGCCAACCGCGAGCCGATCCAACAGTTGATCACCAGAATCCAGCAGGATCGCAATATAACCGCGCAGTATCTGCCGCAATCCGCGCCACCGCTGGCCGCCGCCGAGCTGCAGCAGCGCGTCAAGGCCGTCGTCGAGGCGGCCGGTGGGACCCTGCGTAGTACGCAGGCGCTGCCGCCGGTCGAGGAAGGAAGTGCCGTGAAGGTGGCTGTCAACGCGACCGTGAGTGGAGATACCGACAGCTTGCAGAAAATTCTGCACGACCTTGAATCGCAGACGCCGCTATTGTTCGTCGACAATCTGGATGTATCGGCGCGAGAGGTTCGTCAACGTCTACCCAACGGTCGGTTGGCTGGCTATACCCGAGTGCAACTGAATATTCAATTTGAAATCTCGGGATACCTGCGCAAGGAGGATGGCTAAATGACAGCCAGAAACATCGGCTTATTGCTGTGGTTGCTGGTTGGTGCGGGTGCCGCCGCCGCCGTGTACTGGCAACTCGCGCACCCGCCGCGCCCGCCCGCGACATCTACTGTGAGTCGGCCCCCGGAACTGCCGTTAGTGGAGCCCATGCGGCTCTTTCAACTACCACCGTTGGATCAGTATGGCGAGATTGTCTTGCATCCGTTGTTTATTGCCACCCGCCAGCCGGAACCTCCTCCGCCTCCCGAGGAAGCGCCGCCAGAAAGACCATCTGCTCCCCCGGGGCCGGAACAGAAGCTGACGTTGCTGGGGGTGATGATCACATCCAGTGCAAAGAAGGCCTTATTGCGACCCGAAGAGCCCAATGCAAAAACGGCACGGATTGGCCTAGGGGAAAAAGTAGGCGAGTGGCGGCTAGAGGCGGTTTTCTCCGATCGGGTCGTGTTGCGCAAGGGCCAATCAACCCAGGAATTGCCGTTGATGCGCCCGCAAAAACCGGTGGATCTACATGGATACCGGTCTGGTGCGCGGCGCGGCCGGAATGCGCGACCTGTCAGCCAACCTGCGATGGCGCCAAAACCCGGAGCACCCCAACCGCCAGTGGTTTCTCCGCCGCCACAAAATAATGGATAAGGGCTCTACTTCCATGAAAAAAGTATGTTTCACGCTGGCTTGCGTGTTATTGGCGTTGCTGCTCGGCGCGTGCACGACGATGCCTGCTGACCAGAATAGTGCTCAAGATTCGGCGGAGCCGGCCGCGCCCACCGCTGGCGAAGCGCTTCGCCTGACTTCAGCGCCATTGCCATCCGCCGCTCGGTCGCCGCTCGCCGACCGGGACAGCGCCGCGATGACTGCCGGCACCACGATGATCCTGCCAGGGACGGGTAACTTCATCGACAGGAAGACAGCCTCCAAGCCGACACCGGTAACCCGTACCACGGCCGGTGAAGTCACGCTCAATTTCGAGGGGGCCGATATTCGTGACGTCGTTAAAGTCGTTTTCGATACCCTCAAGGCAAACTATACGGTCGACCCGCAGGTGCAGGGTGAAGTGACCGTGCAAACCGGCCGACCGCTCGCGCGGGATCAGCTGTTGCCGACCTTGGAGACGCTGCTGCGCGCTAGCAACGCGGTTTTGGTTCGCGAAGGCGAGGTATACCGGATCATTCCGGCTGCGGGCGCCGTGCAAAGAGGAATTGTGGTGCCACGGTTGGGGCGGGGTGGCTTGGGGTATGGCGTGCGGATCGTGCCCTTACGCTATGTGAGCGCCACCGAGATGCAAACGATCATTACGCCGTTCCTGCCCGAAGGTGGCGTTCTCCGAGCAGATCCTATTCGTAACCTGCTGATCTTGGCTGGAACCCCGCAAGAATTGGCTAATGTGCAAAGCACCATTGATACTTTCGATGTGAACTGGCTCAAGGGCATGTCCATCGGCATGTTCCGGCTGCGCAATGTGGATAGTCAGGCATTGGCCGGGGAATTGAATCAATTTTTGGGCGAGGGTTCCGGAACCCCAATCGCGGGGATGCTTAAGTTCGTACCGCTCAGTAAGCTGAATGCAGTGCTGGTGATTACGCCACAATTGGAATATCTCAAGGAGGCGGCTATCTGGATCGAACGCCTGGATAATATCGGCGGTGAACGGTTGTATGTCTATCAGGTGCAGAACAGCCGGGCGGACTATGTGGCCGAATTGCTCAACGGGCTATTCAACCTTGGCGGCGGCGGTAGCGCAAGCCGGGGAGGGGATCTGGCGCCAGGTTTGAAATCATCGCAGCTATCGAGCGGATCGGGCCTGACGGGTGGTTCGAGTTCCAGTTTGAGTGGAGGAAGCAACAAGTCGACGCTGTCCAGTTCGTCCTCCTCCGGGCTTGGCGGTTCGGGTACGTCGAGTACGGGAACATCCGGGCTTGGGGGTTCCACACCATCGATTGGGGGCGGTCGCGCGGGTGGACGTTCCGGTGGCACGGCTAGCGCTGGCGCTGGGAGTAGCGCCATTGGTTCGGGTGGACCCAGCGCGGGCATGGAGGAGGTCCGCATCGTCGCTGATGTCGAAAACAACTCACTATTGATCTGGGCCACCAATCAGAATTACGAGCGGATCCTCGGTACGCTGCAAAAGCTGGATGTCACGCCCCGCCAGGTTCTGATCGAGGCCACCATCGCCGAAGTGACCCTGACCGGTAAATTGCAGTACGGCTTGCAATGGTTTTTTACCAATGATGTGGGCAGCAGTCACACGGGTACGGGCTCGCTCGGAATCAACGCGAACGACCTGACGGTCAACGACGTGCTTGCGGATCGAGCAACCGGCGCTTTTTCCTATGCGATTACCGACAGCGCCGGGATGGTGCGCGCTCTGCTGAATACTTTGGCCAGCGATTCCAAGGTCAAGGTCCTGTCATCACCTCATGTGATGGTGGTGGACAACCAGCAGGCGGTGATTCGGGTGGGTACCCAGCAACCGATTCCATCCGGCACGACCACCACGAATAACGTGACCACTTCGGGTGGCGTGGAATATAAGGACACTGGTGTGCTGTTGGAGGTGTTACCTCGGGTCAATTCGGGCGGCATGGTGAATATGGAAATCAAGCAGGAAGTGATCGATTTGGGGCCGTTGGTGGAAACCACCCAAAGTAGCAGCCAATCCATCTCGTCACGCTCGTTCTTGCAGCGTAGCGTGACCAGCAAGGTAGTGGTCAAAAGTGGCCAGACGCTGGTGCTGGGGGGGTTGATCCGCGACAATCGTTCCGAAGGACAGAGCGGCTTTCCGATACTGTACAAAATTCCGGTGCTAGGAGCGCTATTCGGCAACACCGAAGAACAGGTGGATCGTACTGAGTTGATCGTGCTGATCACCCCACGGGTGGTCGAGAATAGCGAAGAAGCCGATCAAGTGACTGATGAGATCAAGCGCAAGATGCAGGAGCTTGCGCCCTTGATTCAGCAACCCGCAGGCTGAGTCCTGCTACCATGAAGGTTCTTGTGATGGGATGCGGGGACAGTCTGAAAGTTTTGTTGTTTTTTTGGTATAGCTTGTTGTATGGTTGACATGGCTGTGTGCTACACTTATAGTCTATAACCAATAGGGTTTTGTGGTGGCATGAACAAAGGATTGTTGTTTTTTTGCCAGCACGTGTTGTTTGGTTGACTTATCCATGTTTTCAACGTACAGTTTAGCCTGTCGTTGAGACTTCTCTTGAATGATGCTTCTCCCTTGCTACTTGTTAAGGAGCCTCAAAATGGTGCGTGAATTTAAAAAGATTGGTGCCGCTGCGGCAGTCGCCGGTGCCCTGCTGGCCTCATCCGCCAGCTACGCGACGGTTCAGTTGTCCGCGGCCGGCGATATCTTGCTGGTGCCGTATGTGACCTGCGACCTCAATGCCGACCTCTCGAAGCAAAAAAACACCCTGATCGGCTTGATCACGTTTTGGAAAACGCGGCTGGGGCTGGTTGATAGGAACGGCGAACTTCTGCCGGCGCCGGCCGGACTGGCCAATGTGAGGCCGCATGGTGTCCCCACAACGCCGTCTCGCACGCCTTCCGGGAAAGGTCAAGTGCATTGGTATTTTTATAACACCAGGAGCGAGCATGAGCTGGATGGTGTTATTGATGTGACCGATAACGATTTCGTTCGGTTTGACTGGTGCAGCACCATCAAGGACGATCCGGCGACGGTGTATCTGGGTGATGGGAAGCACCCGGGCTATATGCTGTTCGTCGACAATACGTTTGACTCCGCGCAGTTGTCGGGTCACAACAGCGTCGTTGGCATGCCCGAATTCGCGCTGTATGGTCATGCGTACCAGGTTCAGGGTAACTGGGCATCGCAGGCGTTCGTTCCCGTGGTGTCGAATCCGGTATGTACCTTTGATGTAACTCCCAATACCCCGCCGTCGGATTACACGTGTTCGGGCGTGGAGGGCCAACCCGGTGGCTTCTGGATCAATGTTGTCAAGGATCGGACCACGGGTTATCCACATACCAGTCGTTTGGTGAGCGGTATCGACTATACCAATAGCGCGGCTCGGGAGGTGCGGGATGTCTACCTCCGTTACTTCCTGGACCCGGCCTTGGCGACGGCGAACTTGATGGTGTTTTGGTTCAACACCAACGCGTCCGCCGGCACGGGCCGTCCTACGGCTGGCGAGACTTATAACAGCCAGCAGGTTTACCAGCGCTCGTTCACTCAGGTTCTCCCGGACGAGTTGAATCTTCTTCTCAGCACGCCTGCCGCGCCGAAATTCCCAGGCATGATTCATGAGGAAGATGATGACGGTTTCGTCGTCAAGAATACCGGAATCATCCGCTTCGGGATCCCCGAGGTTCAGAGCGGCATAGAGTGGAGCTCTTCCGGCGTGGTGTTCAATATGCTGGGCTTGGGCGCTGGTGACAATGCGTCGCAACTCCAGACCGAGATGGCCACCGAAGGTTCGGAATATCAGTTCTGATCCTTGAGCCATCCGGTTTTTTCAGAACGGTGCCTTGTAAAAGGCACCGTTTCTTTTTGAGAGTGGCAGAACTTCTACGTGTTGTCAGTACATAGTATTTGCATGAAGTCTGAGGACAAGGTCATGCGGAAAATGCTCGGTTTTATACGATTCCTGTCCCCCGTTCTGCTGGTAGGTACGTTCTTGTTGATGGCGCTACCCTCACGGGCGGAACCGACGCCACCCTCTCCAATATTCCAACCTTTACCCTTTACCGGGGGAGCATTTGCCGTAGTTGTGGACGATGTGGATATGGATGGTCGCAGCGATTTGATTGTGACCAATCGCGATGCGGAAACGGTACAGGTGCTTTACCAGAAAGCGCCACGCCAGTTCGAAGCTGGGCCGGTCGCGAAGGTGCTGGGGTTTCATGCCAACGAGTTGACTCGTCTACCCGGGAACGAACATCGCTATGTGCTGAACGCCGAAGGCGAAGGACAGTTGAAAGTGCTGGCGCCGGACAGCAAGGCGGGATTGCGGGAAATCGCGAACCGGTCGCAAGGCGGATCGTTTACGACCACGGCGTTTTCCTGGCCGAATTGGGGTACATCGCTGGCCGTGATGCCCTACCAAGGCCCTAGCTGGACCCTGCTAAAAAATTTTCAGGCTGACACCGCGGACGTAGATGCGGAATATACCTTGGGGGTACCGCGGCACAGTGTTCCCGGCGTGGTAACCGCTGCTGATATCGATGGTGATGGCATTGTGGAACTGCTGTATACCACCCGGAATTCGCGGACCTTATGGCGGGTTGATTACCCCAAGGATGGCCAGCTTCCCGAGCCGGTGGCGGTCTGGACGGCGCCGGTCGGCACGCCTCGTCATGTGGTGGTGGCGGATTTGAATGGTGATGGTGCGCTCGATATCCTGTTGCCTTTGGAATCGGAGCGCCGGATTGCGGTGCTTTTAAACGATGGTAAGGGCCATTTCACGCCAGGGCCGGAACTGCTGGTTCCCGGCCAAGCTTGGGGGCCTGCCTTTTTGGCGATAGCCAAGGTCGAGGGAAGCTGGTTGTTGGTGACCGACACCGAGCGGTCACTGGTGTTCTACCGAATTGAAACCGGTAGTCCCTATCAATATAAAACGATTGAAATACCGTTGGATGGCGGCGTCAGCCAACTGAGGCTTCAGGATGTGGACGGCGACGGTGAGGTTGACTTGATCGTGGTGCTCAGCAAGCTTAAGGACTCGCTACAAATTCTATATGGGCCACTCTGGCAGAAAGCAATAAATTTGGAGAATACAAAATCCGCCGCCGAGGTTGTGCCTGGTCAGATAGCAGAACGAGAAGATGATCGTGTGGATCCGACTTCAGCCATCAAACGTAATATCGCGCTGACTGTTGATCCTAGCCGTGTTTTGGCCCGTGTGGGCGATCATGCGATCACTATTAAAGACCTGCGAGAATTCGGCTTACAAGGTGGATTGGGTCAGGAGTTGCAAAGTCAAGCGGGTCAGATCCGGGTTCTACGACTCTTGATTGAGGAGGAGTTGCTTAAGAAGGCGATTGAACGGGAAAATCTGACTTCAAAGTCGATGTCACAGGAAGGATATGCCACTGGCTTGCGGCTGCTTGGTGATCGGTATTTTCCGGTGCCGCCGCAGCCGGACGAGACCGTGCTGCGAGCTTATTACGATGCGAACCGGGAGCAGTTCGGTATCCCCGAGCTAGTTCGGCTGGTACAAATCCAGTTCCGCAACGACCGCGATCAACTGGGAGGCCCCACAGCTCGACAACGGGCCGAACAGGCTATGCGGCGGCTTGAAGCAGGGGAAGATTTTGCCAAGGTTGCGGCAGAATTGACCGAAAACCCACGTGCCCGCAATACCGGACCGGAACGGGGGTTTGTCGCCCGCAACGCTGAGCCTTGGTTGCGGGATGCCGTGCGCGGTCTGCAACCCGGCCAGCGTACCGGTATCGTGCAGTCGCCGGTGGGTTATGAACTGTTGTTGATGACCGACTGGCGGGCGCCTTTGATCGCCGCTTTTGAAACAGTGCGCGCCAAGGTCGCGGCGCAATGGCAGGTAGGACAACAACGTCAGGTGCGGGATCGCTATCTAAGAACACTGGCTCAGGAATTTGGGGTCGTCGTGAACGAGAAGACGTTGGAACGAGCGAATCCAGCTCAGGTTCAGGCGGGCGAGCGGCTGGAGCACAGAGTTCAGCGTTACTGGACTGCTCGTTCAGTTAATGACCTCCAGACTGTGTACAGTCTGGAGGCAGCGGCCCAACCTGGTGGCTGGCTGACGCCCGATCAGTACCGACAGATCGGCGGACTGCCGGTTCGCGAGGTCCAGACTCTAGAAATAAAAGTGGAGGGTGAGCGGGCCTCAGTCAAGCTCCAGGGTAAAATCGAAGTTGGGGCATTCGGCTGGACCCAGCAGACTCTTACCGAGGAATGGGTCTTGATTGATGGCGAGTGGTACCATCAAACCCTTAAGCCTCGCGCTCAGGAAGGAAAAAATCCTTGAGCGTTCGTGGTGCGATCAAGAGTGATGATGGATAAACAGAGAAAAATTCAGGTTACGCTCGATCAGGCAAGCGAGTTGCTGGACCAGCACCGCTATGAAGAGGCGCACGGACTCTACACCCAGATTTGTCAAGAAAATCCCGAGGATGCTGGAGCATGGTCCGGTTTGGCGGTGGCTTGTCTGCGGTTGCGGCGTTTTCCAGAATGCAGGCAGGCTGTCACCAAGGCTCTAAGCTTGAATTCATTGCAAGTGCAACCGTACCTGATTGGAGCGGCGGCGGCAAGTCAGATGGGACGCCACGCGGAAGCCATTCAAGCAGTCGATGCCGCGCTGACCTTCGCGCCGGATCACCTTCAGGCGCTCAACAGCAAGGCGGGTGCGCTGCTTAGCCAGCAGCGTTACGCTGAAGTCCTGCCGCTGATGGAACGGGCTCTGCGGAACGATCCGGCCAATACCACCGCGCAGTTGAACCGCGGAGTAGCGTTGCACGGCATGGGGCAGTCGCTGGCGGCGTTGGAGGTATTTGACCAGTTGTTGGTATCTAAGCCCGATCATGCCAATGCACTGATGAACCGCAGTTCGGTGTTGATTGCGCTGGAGCGCCCCGAGGAAGCCATCCAGGCGGCCGATGCCGCCTTGCGGATTCAGCCGGATGCAATCATTGCCCTGCTTAACCGAACTGCGGCGTTGTTGAGTCTGCGCAAGCCTCGAGAAGCGTTGGCGGCTGTGGATCGCTTGCTGCAACTGAAGCCACGTCATATCAAGGGTTTGATCAATAAGGCCGTTGCCTTGTTGGCGCTACGGAATTATGAGCCCTGTCTGACGACCCTGCTGACCGTATTGACCTTCGATACCTTCAATCCTGATGCCCTGGAAATCAAGGTACAGGCGCTGTTGGGTTTGGGGCGCTTTGCGGAAGCGCTGGCGGAAGGGAATAAGGCGCTGTCCCGATACCCCGATCGTTCGGTGCTGAAGTTGGCCACGGCAAAAGCCCTGATGGGTTTGCAGCGTGTTGCCGAGGCGGAGTCCTGTCTGGATACTGTGCTGGCGACCACGACTCACCAGCCCGAGGCGGTATCGCTTAAGGCTGAGATTCTGTTCGGCCGTAACGAGTGGGATGCTGGCCGGACTTTGATTGAGCAGGCGCTTATTGAACACCCGGCGGATGCCTTACTTTGGGTGGCAAAATCGGTCATTCTGCTGGCAACCGAGCATTACACCGAGGCATTGGTTGCGATTGAGCACGCCTTGGCGCTGGAGCCGAATCAAAGCCAGGCCGCCATCAATCGAATCGCGGCCTTGAACGGCTTGCACCGCTTTGCCGAAGCGCTGGCGGCTGCGTGGGAATTGCTGGAGCAAGGTGTGCGCGATTGGCAGATCTATGCCAATCAGGCGGGGGCCTTGGCAGGATTGGAGCGGTTTGAAGAGGCGCGGCAAGCTTTTGCGACTGCCCGCGAGCTGGATAAAGACGCTTTCCGGGCCTTTCGGGGATGCCATGAGGTTTATGGCATGCCGCCGGATGCATTGGTGCCCGATCCGGAGCCGTGCGCTGAATATCTGGCCTTTAAGTTGAAGCGTCTGGAGCGGGGTGATTGGCGGGAATATGAAGCGACCGTCGAGCGGGCACAGGATCTGATCGCGCAAATGCTTGCTGCGGGGCAACCCACCCCGATCCCACCGTTTAAGTCATTGCTATTGCCTTTTTCGCCCGGGCTGACAACAGCTATCGCCCGCAGCCGTGGCGAATTTCTAGCCGAAGGCATGGCAGCCGCGCGCCAGCAACTGGCGTTTTTCCATCCGGTGGTGGCTGCCGAGCGACTCAGGATCGGCTACGTATCGGCGGATTTTCGCAACCATCCCACCGCCCATCTGATGCGCGGTCTGTTCCGGTTGCACGACCGGGAGCGTTTTGAAACTTGCATTTATGCTCTCTGCGGTGATGACGGGAGTGATTACTACCAGCGCATCAAGGCGGATGCGGATCGGTTCGTGGACTTGGCCGGTGCGAGCAATGCCGATATCGCGGCGCGTATCCATGTCGATGGCATTCATATTCTGATCGATTTGATGGGGTATACGGCTTACGCTCGTTCGGAAGTCTTCGCCTTGCAACCGGCTCCCGTGCAAGTTAGCTATCTGGGATATCCCGGTACCATGGGCGCACCCTTCATGCCCTACATCATCGCCGACCCCATTGTGCTGCCAGAGGAATTACGGTGCTGTTTCAGTGAAAATCCGATTTATCTGCCCGAATGCTACCAAGTTAACGACCGCTGGCAGGAGATCGCTGAGACCGGTATCCGGCGGGTGGACCAGGACCTGCCGGAACAAGGTTTCGTTTTCTGCTGTTTCAACCAGATTCAGAAACTCGAACCGATCCTATTCTCGATCTGGATGCGTATCCTTCATCGCGTGCCCGACTCGGTGCTGTGGCTGTACTCCGAAAACGAGGAGGCTCGGGATAATCTGCGGGCGACCGCTACTGCCTGCGGGGTTGCTGGCGAGCGACTAGTGTTTGCCAAGCGTTTGTCCAAGGATCGTCATCTCGAACGCCACCGGCTGGCTGATTTATTCCTGGATACGCGTATTTATGGTGCTCACACCACGGCTAGCGATGCCCTGTGGGCCGGATTACCGGTACTGACCTGTATGGGTGAGACATTCCCGGCGCGGGTGGCTGCTAGCCTGTTGCAGGCGATGGAAATACCGGAACTGATCACCCACTCGCTGGAAGAATACGAGGAACAGGCAGTGCAATTAGCGACCCGACCGGCGGATCTGACGCTGCTTCGGGACAAGCTGACGTACAATCGCTTGCGAACCTCGCTGTTCGATACCGAACGCTTTGTCCGGCATCTTGAGCGAGCCTATGAATTGGTGTGGGACCGCCATGTGCGAGGACTGTCGCCTGCTCCGCTGCATGTGCCGGCGTTGCCCGCTGTGAATCGTGGAAGCGCATGATTCCGGGCGTGTGGTTCTTGACTCGCGGTTGGCTGAAGACGTGTCGATTTTTAATTTGATCTCCCCAGCAAATTTAGAACCTAGACTTGGTCAGGGTTGGCTGCTTTACCGGGTTCTACATGAGTCCTGGTTGCAGCGTCAATTGTTCTTGAAACTGCTGAAGCGGGATTTTGCCGAGCGTTACCAAGGTTCCTATCTGGGGCTACTCTGGTCGCTGCTGCTGCCACTATTGTCGCTGCTGGTGTTTACCTTTTTTTTCGGCGTGATCTTTAAGCTCCGTTGGGGTGATCGTGGCGGCAGCTCGTTGAGCGAATTAGCGTTGATTCTGTTCGTCGGTATGGCACTTTACAACTTTTTGGCTGAATGCCTCAGCCGCGCCCCCAGTCTTATTTTGGCGCACCAGAATTACGTCAAAAACGTTATTTTTCCACTGGAGATGCTGCCGGCGGTGATGGTTACCTCCGCTCTGTTGATGCTAGCCGTCACCCTGTTTGTGATTCTATCGCTGCAAGAGATTTTGGGTAGTGGCTTAACGTGGACGGCATTGCTATTGCCGGTCATGATGCTGCCACTGTTGCTGCTTACGCTGGGTCTGAGCTGGTTTCTGGCTGCTTTGGGGGTTTACATCCGCGATATCCAGCAACTGATCGTGCCACTGGTGCAATTGCTGATGTTTATGACTCCAGTGTTTTATCCAATCAGCGCCTTGCCAGCATCTGCCCGATACTGGTTCCAATTTAACCCATTGGCGCTGGTGATCGAGCAAACTCGGGGAATTATTCTTTTTGGCCAACCACCGGTTTGGGGACACTATCTATTGTGTCTGGGCATGGGATTTCTGGTGGCGCTGCTGGGTGCCTATTGGTTTGCTCGGACACGTAAGGGATTTGCCGATGTCCTCTAAGTCTGCCATCGACCGCTTGACTGCAGAGCAGGCCGTGATCGAAGTGAGCGAGGTGGGAAAGTGCTATCAGATCTACGAGCGGCCGCAGGATCGCTTGAAGCAGATGCTGTGGCGTGGCTGGCGCCGCTACTACCACGAATTTTGGGCATTGCGGAACGTGTCGTTTACGGTCCAGCACGGTCAGACATTTGGAGTGATTGGTCGGAATGGATCCGGCAAATCGACTTTGCTCAAAATGCTCTGCGGTACCTTGGCTCCGACCACAGGAGCATTGGAGGTGCGGGGTCGGGTGGCGGCGCTGCTGGAGTTGGGAACCGGTTTCAATCCAGAGTTTACCGGTCGCGAGAACGTTTATCTAAACGCTGCAATTCTCGGCCTCAATGATGCGGAAATCGAACGCTACCTACCCGAGATTCTGGCCTTTGCCGATATTGGCGAGTTTATCGATCAGCCAGTGAAGACCTATTCTAGCGGTATGGCGGTACGGTTGGCCTTTGCCGTTGCTGCTCATGTCCGCGCCGATATCTTGGTTATTGACGAGGCGTTAGCGGTTGGCGATATGTTTTTCGTGCAAAAATGTATGCGCTTTCTCCGCAAGTTTCAGAAGCGTGGCACGCTGTTTTTTGTCAGCCACGACACTGCGGCGGTGGTTAACCTCTGCGATCATGTACTGTGGCTGGAACATGGTCAAATGCGCGAGTTGGGTCCGGCCAAGGAGATTTGCGAGCACTACTTGGCGACTTTGCGCGAATCCCAGGGCGTGGATATTTCGATGGCGCGAGCGTCGCGACAGTCTGCCGCCGAAGCAGCTTTACAGATTCCGTTGGAGCGAGTGGATCGGCGGTTAGCGTTTCTGAATCAGACCCAATTTCGTAACGATCTGGAATTATTCGAGTTCCACCGTGACGTGGAGGGTTACGGCACTGGGGCAATCCAGATCGAAGACGTTCATTTTGAAGACGAGCAGGGTCGAGTTCTGCGCTGGACCGTCGGTGGCGAGCGAATTGCCTTGGTTGTACATGTCCGGGTTCTAGTTAATCTGGATGCTCCCATCATCGGTTTTTTTATCAAAGACCGGCTTGGCCAAAACCTATTCGGGGATAATACTTATCTGGCTTATGCTACCAATCCTCTACCGGTATTAGCCGGCCAGTATCTCAGTACATGTTTTACCTTTCATATGCCGATATTGCCGGTCGGTGATTACGCTGTGGACATCGCAGCGGCTTCTGGTACCCAGCAGGAGCATATCACTCATTGTTGGTGTAATGATGTGTTGGTTTTCAAGTCCCATGCCAGTAGTGTTCATCAAGGATTAGTGGGTATTCCGATGCTGAATATCGAGATGAAAATTACCCAACATGAGATTTCTGGACTGGTTCAGGAACGGTCCACATGACCACTAGCCTTGAGCCTTCCGTGGTAGATATCATTATCCCGGTTTATCGCGGACTCGATGAAACCAGGCGCTGCCTGGAGAGCGTGCTGGCATTTCAGCAGCAAACCGCTTGCGAAGTTGTGATAATTAATGATTATAGCCCGGAGCCTGATCTAACAGATTTTTTGCGACAACAGGCTGAAACTGGCGCCTTGACCTTGCTGGAAAACCCTACCAATACCGGTTTCGTCAACACCGTCAACCGTGGCATGATGCTGCATCCTGACCGCGATGTAGTGCTGCTCAATAGCGATACCCAAGTCCATGGCGATTGGTTGGATCGATTGCGCCGTTGTGCCTATAGCGATCCACAAATTGGTACGGCGACACCCTTTTCCAATAATGCTACTATTTGCAGCTACCCACATTTTTGCGAAGATAATTTATTTTTTCCTGCTGAAAATAGACTGGCGGAACTGGATATTTTATTTGCGGAAATCAATGCTGGGCTTCATGTAGAGATTCCTACAGCAGTGGGTTTCTGCATGTATATCACGCGGCATTGTATTGAGTGTGTTGGTTACTTTGATGCACAACGCTTCGGTCGTGGTTATGGCGAGGAAAACGATTTTTGTCTGCGTGGTAACGAGATTGGATTCAAACATCTGCTCTGTGGTGATGTTTTTGTCTATCACCGCGGCGCGGTATCCTTTGGGCCAGAGCATCCGTTTTTAGCCCGCCACGCTGTGGAACAGCTTAATGTTCTCTATCCTTCCTACGATCAGTTAATTGCATCCCATGTTGCGATGGATCCAGCGAGGCTACTGCGCAGGCGTATTGATTGGGCACGGATCACAAGAGTTGGTAGATCTCGTTTATTGTTTGTTACTCACCAACTTGGTGGTGGCACGGAAAAGCATGTCCGAGATTTGGCATACATGCTTGAATCTCAATTTGAAGTGTTGATTATAAAGCCGAATGCTGGAGATAAAATAACTTTAGAGTGGGCCAGGAGAGGAGAAGAGTTTAGATTATATTTTCCAATGCCGATGGCGTTTGAGGATTTGGTTGGACTGCTTCAAAAAGCGGCCATAATACGTATTCATTTCCATCATTTAATTGGCCATCATCCCTTGATCGCCACGTTGCCCCATAAACTAGGAATACCCTATGACTATACATTACATGATTATTTTCCAATTTGTCCTCAATTCAATCTGACATTGCCTGATGGGCGTTATTGCGGTGAACCGAATGTAGATGGTTGTAACGTGTGTTTGGAGGAACGTCCTCCTCATTGGCGACTTGATATTATTGCTTGGCGCGACTATTTCTATAAATTCCTAGTGGATGCGGAACGGATTATCGGTCCTTCTTGGGATGTGATCAATCGCATTAAAAAGTATATACCTGAAGCAAACTATAAATATTTGCCTCATCCAGAGATTTGTACGGCCAAAATATTGGTTTTGGGGATGATGTCGCCTGCGAAAGGTGCATTTCAGCTAGAATCATGTGTGCGAGATGCTAAAAAGCGAAGTTTGCCACTTTTTTTCAGGGTATTGGGTTTTGCTTATTATGAAAAATTGCCTATTGATGTAATAAATAGTAGCAATAATAATATGCCAATCTCATTTAGTGGGCCTTATACGGATAGTGATCTCTTGGCGCTTGTTGTTTCCGAGCATGCGGATATAATCTACTTCCCAGCACAGTGGCCTGAGACCTATTCTTATACTCTAAGCGCTGCATTGCGTTCCAAGCTGCCGATAGTAGCGCCCAAGCTAGGTGCCTTTGTCGAACGTTTAAGAGATTACCCAGACGCTTACTTGGTCGAATGGGATGTTTCTCCTCAAGCTGTGAATGATTTGCTGCTTGATATTATGGCAGGAAGGCAGCAGTCTATAGCAGAGGGATCCAAGCTGGGTTTTGGGGCCGTGAACTGCGATATATACTTGGAACGGTACGCGGATTTCATGAACAGATCTATATCAGTTAATATGCTCAGCCAGTTAACCCCTAATGAGTTGAAAGCTGAGTATGTCTATCAAGAATGGGCCGGATCAGTTGTTGATAATTTGGGACGTAGCCAGCTGATTGATATTATTAAAAACTTGGTTGGTTTACCTGTTGGGGGTATTTTAACTAAATTAGAGATAGAGGCATGGTGGAATGCCCACTTGGCTAGACAGGAAACACTGCTTGCTCAATTAGCTGACAAAAAGCGGATACTGGCTGATAAGGAGCAGGCGCTGGCTGATAAGGAGCAGGCGCTGGCTGATAAGGAGCAGGCGCTGGTTCAGTTGAATCAGCGCCTTGTGAAGCAGCAACAGGAACTCGAGCATGGGCGGCAATATGTCGAAATGCTACAGCAAGAAGTGGAGGGGTTTGAGAAAATTATTAAGGAAATCTACTCATCGACTTCTTGGCGGCTGACCCGTCCAGTACGCTGGTTAGGTCGATGGTGCCAACGATTTTAGAACCATAAAAGTCTTCACTCAAATATATAAAATCGATTTTTATTGATGTTTATTATAATATTTTCCGAATCGATTTCCTTTATAAATGCATATAGGCCTGATGATTAAAAATAGAAATTCAGCCAAGCTTTTTATCTCTTTATTTCTTAGGTTTTCAAGGAAAAAATCATAAATTCTCTTCTCCTGAATAAGATCGCTGATCATGTGAGAAAATGGATATGATACTCCTATGCACTTCCAACCGAGCCCCTCATTTTCGCATCTACTTATTAGAGACTTTACAGTATAATTATGCCCATGAAAAGCAATTGAATCATATGCAAAGACTATTCTGCGATTTTTTTCAATCAGTTTTTTCTGAATTGCTTTGTCTTCATTCATTAGCACATCGCCAAAGCCAGTTTCTGCCCAAACTTGCTGTTTAATCGCTAAGCTACAACAGGAAAGAGGAATATTTCCATACTTTTTAATAAAGTCCTGTCCCTCACTGGTAAAGTAAAACAAGCCTTTTTTTTCCCAAAAAAAGATATCTCTTCCATAGTTATCACCTTGATCGGGGATAACCGTTAAACCTTGAACAACGTCAGCTGTGTCAGTAACTAATGGAGCTACTATCTTTGCCAACCAGTCACGATTCGCGGGAACTACATCTTGCGATAATGTCACAAGATATTGGCCTTTAGCTTGAGAAAAAGCATAATCCCGTGTGGGGCCGAAACTAAAACTTTCTGGAGCTATTTTGTATAACTGAATCGGGTATTGATTAACGGATGCCAATGTGTCGTCTGTGGAACCAGAGTCAACCATAATAACTTCGTAGGGTAAGTTGATATCTTGTGAGAAAATAGAGTGCAGACATTTTTTAAATAGATCCCCTCCATTTTTTGTCAAGAGAATAATCGATATGGCTGGATTAACTATAGGATACATAATTTTCATGCTCCGCATTTTTAGACATGGGATTTTAACAAAATCTATATTCCATAATCAGGAAGATAAGAACTTTCTCGGCTTTCAGACGAAAGGGCAATTTCGAACAAATAACCCCCTTTGTTTTTGTAAACTTCTAGGCTGATTAACCATATGACTATACAGGTACGAAGCTTGGAGCGAGGATGTAAGATGCGCATCTGCATTGTTACCCCTGCTCTTATGGAGTCCCATCAGGATAATGATATTGGAGTTATCTATCATTCGCTAGCCTTGGTTTTGGCGCAGAGCGGTCACGATATTACTATACTATACGCGCCTAGCGATCAATTAAATCAGATAGATATAAGTTTCTGGTGTCATTATTACCAGCAGAAAAAGATTCGTTTCGTTCTTGCGCATCAAGATAATTCAATTTCATATTACGCTTCTTCAATAGTACAACAGTCGTACAATATCTATCAATGGCTAAGGATGGAAAGTTTTGAGATAATCCACTTTTCGGAGAGCAAAGGCTATGGTTTTTTTAGTTTTTTAGCTAAGCAACAAGGGCTGTATTTCAAAGATACGATAATGTGTATTAGTATACATAATCCTAGTAGTTGGCATAGAGTAGGTATCAAAGCATATACAGAGTCGCTTGAAAATGTTGAGTTAGATTTTTTGGAGCGAGAAAGTGTAGCGATGGCAGATATTGTTGTAAGCTCGAACTTTTACTTGCTCGATTGGATAAGGGGCGAGGGCTGGCGCTTGCCAGAACAGATTTGGATTCATCCAAATCTGAGTAACATGGATGAACAAACCTCCAAAGTCGATTCAGTTAAGCTACTGGCGGTAAATGAGCTAGTTTTCTTTGGGCAATTGGAATGGCGTAAAGGAGTAATACTTTTTTGCGATGCGGTTGATAAATTGGAAGAAACCGGATTATGTGATTTTAAAGTGACTTTTCTTGGTAAGACAGCAACAATTAACGGGCAAGATAGCGAGAGTTATCTCCGCAAACGAACGAGCAATTGGTCTTGGCCAGTGCGATTTATCACGGATATGGATCAGCATGGTGCTATTCGATATTTAAGTAGTGGCTTACGGATGGCTGTTATTCCATCGCTGTTGGAAAATTCACCACATGCGGTACAAAATTGCCTGTATGCAGGAGTGCCTTTTCTGGCCAGTAATGTAGGCGGTACTTCGGAGTTGATTTTTCCAGAGGATAGGCCGCATGCTTTATTTGCCATCCGTGCGGATCAAATAGCAGACAAACTTCAGAAAGCCTTACGTGAAGGCATAAATCCAGCACGGCCGGCAATTTCATTGGAAGATAACGTATATGACTGGTTGAACTGGCATAATACTATTTGTGTTCCAAAATCCCTTGCGATGGTGGATGATCATGATGATCATATATCAGCGCCTCCTCTCGTTAGTGTATGCATGACTCACTTTAACCGGCCCCTATATTTAAGTTATGCGATAAAGTCAATAAAAGCCCAGGATTATCAAAACCTTGAGATTATTTTAGTCGATGACGGCAGTACTGATCAAGAGGCGTTAAACTACCTCGAAACCCTTGAGTCCGATTTCGCCACGCGTGGTTGGAGATTGATACGCCAACAAAACCGTTATTTGGGCGCAGCCCGTAATACTGCTGCCCACCATGCTCGTGGCGAGTTTTTGGTTTTTATGGACGACGATAATGTGGCTAAGCCTCATGAACTAAGCACGTTCGTTAAAGCAGCCCAGGTATCAGGTGCTGATATTCTGACTTGCTTTATTGACGCATTCCGGGGTAAGGGAGAGCCGGGTAGTTATCAGGTTCCGGGTGCCCGGTCGTTGCCGATCGGTGGGGCATCGGCCGTGGGTATGTTTAGGAACTGTTTTGGGGATGCTAATGCCCTGATCCGCCGTAATGTGTTTGAAGCTCTGGGAGGGTTTACCGAGGATTATGGAGTCGGGCATGAAGACTGGGAATTTTTCGCCCGCGCCGTGCTGAAAGGTTATCGCCTACAAGTGGTTCCAGAGCCCTTATTCTGGTACCGGATGGCGGAGGATAGCATGGTCAATACCACTCCCCGGTACGAGAATCATATACGCCCGCTGCGACCCTATCTGGAAACCGTGCCCGTGGTTATGCGTGATCTTATTCATTTTGCCTATGGTCTTTTCTTTCATGCCTTTGCCTATCCGAATCAACAGGTGGAACGACCCGCAGGAGGTCACGGTGGAGACATCGAAACTTGGCAGGCTCTGGTCGATGAGTATTGGGATTCAACTTCATGGCGGCTGCTCAGGCCGTTACGATCCGCCATACTGCGTTCGCGCGGTCTGCCGGCCGAGAGCCGGCCGCGAATATCTAGTGCTCAGGAGGCCCTGCAAGTGATCACCATGATCCGCGACTCGACCTCTTGGGAGTTAATGGGCCCCATGCGTGTGCTGTCTCATGCTGTGCGGGGAATGACAGGGCGATTGAAAGCCTGATACCCATTCGATCATGGCAATCAGTTGTTGAAACATAAGCTGATGGTGGCGTGGTCGGATCTGTCAACCGATCTTGATCAGGTTGTCGCGGCGGAGATCTAAATCCTTTTGACCCAGCAATTAATCCGTTGGCTATACCAGCGTCTGCCGCTGGCCCGCACCAGAAAAATCGAACTGGCGCACCGCATTTTCGAGCGGTTTCCCAGGCTATTCCAGAATACGGCAGCTTACCGGCGCTGGTGGGAAATCCAGGAATTGACGGCTCCGGTCTTCCATGCCGCATTGGCCACGCCTGTACCGGAAGAAACACCCGAGGCTGCTCGGGCCGTCATTTTCCCCAAGGTCAATGCCCCACAAGTATCGATTATCGTTCCGGTTCACGGCAAAATCGCGTATACGCTGCACTGCTTGAGTTCGATCCAACATAGTCAATCCCGCGCATCCTACGAAGTAATTATCCTGGACGACTGCTCCACGGACCACACGCCCGAATTACTCAGACTCGTGCGTGGGGTAACCACGATCCGCAACGAAACCAATCTGGGTTTTCTGCACAGTTGCAATAAGGCAGCTACCCGCGCCCATGGCGATTACCTTCTGTTTCTCAACAATGATACCGAAGTGTTGCCTGGCTGGCTGGATGAATTGCTAGATACCTTTACCGCTCATGCCGATGTGGGTTTGGTCGGATCGAAGCTGGTTTATCCAGACGGACGTCTGCAAGAAGCGGGTGGGCTGATCTGGAGCGATGGGTCGGGTTTGAACTACGGGCGCAACGACGACGCTAATAAGCCGGAGTACGCCTTCCTGCGGGAGGTGGACTATTGCTCTGGAGCTAGCTTTATGATTCCTCGGGTCTTGTTCGAGTGTTTGGGCGGGTTCGACGAACGTTTTGCGCCCGCTTACTACGAGGATACGGATCTCGCCTTCGCCGTCCGGCAGGCGGGTTATCGGGTATTGCTGCAACCTTTTTCCAGGGTGATCCATTTCGAGGGTGTGACTTCTGGTACCGATGTCCGCCAAGGAGTCAAATCCTATCAGCGCGTGAATCAAGCCAAGTTTTTGGCTAAATGGCGAGAGGTTCTGGCTGCGTACGGGACCCGCGAAAATGACCCTTGGCTCGCGCGGGAGCGTGCCGCCCGTCGGTGGGCACTGATCGTCGATGTGACGACTCCAATGCCGGACAAGGATTCCGGTTCCATCGATACCCTGCAATATATTCGGATGATGCAGGCGCTTGGCTTTAAGGTGGTGTTCTGCCCGCACGACTTGCGCCATGCCGGCCGTTATACCGAAGCGCTCCAGCGCATCGGGGTCGAGTGCCTTTACCAGCCTTACACGCCCTCGCTAAGCGCCCATCTGGAAACGTGTGGCACCTATTACGATCTGGTCATGCTGGAGCGTGCGCATCATGCGATGCAGCATATGGGAGCGGTCCGACGCTTCTGTCGGAACGCCCGGGTGATTTTCAACACGGTCGATCTACATTTTATCCGCGAAGAGCGGCAGGCTCAGGTCGAGCAATCGGCCGAGCTTGCCAAACAGGCCCGCCGGACCAAGGCGTTGGAATACGCAGTGATGCGGCGGTCCGACGCGACGATCGTGATCAGCGAATCCGAACGGGAAATCGTGCAGCGCGAATGGCCAGGTATCCGGGTGGCGGCGATTCCCTACGCGCGGGAGATTCACGGTTCGGCCGCACCTTTCCAGCAGCGCCGTGACATCGTGTTTATCGGTGGTTTCCTGTTTGATCCGAACATTGATGCTGTCAACTACTTTACGGCCGAGATCTGGCCGCGAATCCGGCGAGCAGTCCCTGACATGCGGTTCCTGATCGTCGGCAGCAACATGCCGGCTGAGGTTGCCAGATTGGGGCGCGAACCGGGCGTGGATATCGTCGGCTTCGTCGAGCATTTGGCCCCCATCTTCGCCCGTTGCCGCCTGTCGGTGGCGCCGCTGCGCTACGGCGCGGGTATCAAGGGCAAGATCGGTACCAGCCTGAGTTACGGCGTTCCTTGCGTGGCCACCCCGATCGCCGCCGAAGGCATGGGGCTTACGGACCGTGCTAACGTGATGATTGGCTCCGATGCCAAGCATTTTGCCAATGCGGTCCTTGAGGCTCACCAGAGCGAAGTGCTGTGGAATAGCCTCTCCGAAAACGGCCTGGAATTCATGAGGCAGAATTTTTCCTATGCCCGAGGGCTGGAACGGCTGAGCAAGCTACTCGACGACGTTTCCACCGTGCCGGGGCAATTCTTGGGGTCAGTGGGTGACGGCGTATCCTCGCCATGATCACCGCTTGATGGCATTGCGGGTCGCTTCCAGATAGCGGTGGCCGAATTTCCGGTCGGGTTCCAAATAGTTGCCTTCGGCCCATTCGTTCCAGGCGTTGATAAACACCAAACGTTCAGAGCCAGCACGAGACCTGTGAGTCAGTTCCACCAGTCGCCGCAACCAGCGTTCGTAATATTCCGGCGTGGCGTTCAAAAAGATCTCGCTGGCATCCTGTCGGCGGGCGGTGTTGTCCCAAGACGGCATGGCGGTGCGGAAAAGAGGATAGGGTGCCGGTAATCGGTTCATGAAGACCTCGGCGGTGGCGGCATAGTCGTAGAACATGCCCTGGAAGGCTAGGTTCAGCATTCGCACCGGTCGTTCGGCTAGCACCGCCATGGCGTGCGGTGGGAACTCAACGGCGGCGTCAAAACCGAAATCACGCGGATCCTCGGTGGTACCGAAGCTTTGTACCGCTGAGAGATACAGCTCGCCCAAACCCGCCTCGCGGCTATGCCGACGCCAGATCGCGGCGGTACGACCCGCATCCGGCAGTAGGCCGATGCGGTAGACCAGCAGCAGCGGCCGGTCGTTGACCCGGATGTAGCGTGGGTCACGCAGGGCGGGTTCCAGGGATTGGATGAAATTCAGATCGTCCTCGTCGGAGTGTTGCTGGGCGATCAGAATGTCGGCATGAAGACCGTCCCAGCGCCGGCTCCAGTTTTCGTTGGCCCAACAAACGCAGAACGGGAAGTCGGGATGACCGGAGCGCACCACTTCGTCTAGAGGCCGGTTCAGCAACCGCTGGCCGGCGAACCAATAGTAGTAGTAACAAAAGCCATGAATCCCGTATTGTCGGGCCAGGGTGGCCTGTTCGTCGCGAACCTCGGGTACACGCAGATCATAGAATCCCAGATCGGCCGGCAAACGCGGCTGATAATGGCCGATGAAATTGGGTGTGGCTTTGGTAACGTTAGTCCATTCGGTGAAGCCTTTGCCCCACCAGCGGTCGTTTTCCGGGATCGGATGGTATTGTGGCAGGTAGAAAGCGATCAGGTGCACCGGATCGGCGGCCGGGTCTGACGGATTTTTGGGTGTGGCCAGATTTTCCGGGCCGATTTCCAGTGTCGGTGGCGACTGGGCTGTTGCCGAACCGGGGGTTTTCGCCGAGTTCGGTCGAATGGCGCCGGTTTGTATCAACCATTGCCGGTAGTTGGGGCTATTTTTGAGAAGCAGGCCAAGATGTCGGTAGAGAAAAGACTTAATGCGCCACCGAATCGGCAGCGGCAGCGGTAGCCGACGGTAGAGAAAGCGAGCGCTTTTTCCTGCCAGGATCCAGATTCTGCTGAGCATGTAAGGTGGCGGGTCGTTGTGGGCGGTGATTGATTTCGGTTGGATGAAACCGCTATGGTGGGTGCCCCGTAGGCTTGCATCGCCAGTAAGCGGGGTATACCGCCGGATTCCATTAAACCGATATTTTACGGTATTACCGCCCGCTGGGAAATTAACCGGGCAGTGCGCAGGCGAGCGACAGGACTAGGGGGCAGGATTTGACGATCGGAGAAGTGGCGGTGATTGTCGTCAACTTCAACAGCGGAACCCTGCTCGGGGAGTGCTTGCGTCACCTGCGCACCCAGACTCGACGCCCGGAGCAGGTGATTGTGGTGGACAACGCCAGCAACGACGCTTCCGCCGATCGACTGGAGTCCGAATACCCCGATGTGAAATGCATCCGTGCGGATCGCAACCTGGGTTTCGCCGCCGCCAACAACTTGGCGGTACGGTGGGCGGGCGAAGTGAAATGGCTGGCGCTGCTCAATCCCGACGCCTTTCCACAACCGGATTGGCTGGAACGATTGCTGGCGGCGGCGAACAAGCATCCTGAATACGCCAGTTTCGGTGCCCAGTTGGTGGATGCCAACGATCCTGGCCGGCTTGATGGCACTGGCGATGTCTATCATGTCAGTGGTTTGGCTTGGCGGCGCGATCACGGCCGGCTCACGGCCGCCGGTACGAGTGTCAATGGAGATATCTTCGCGCCCTGCGCGGCGGCGGCCCTGTACCGTCGTAGCGCTTTTCTCGAAGCGGGCGGTTTCGACGAGGATTTTTTCTGTTATTTCGAGGATATCGATTTGGGGTTTCGATTGCGCTTGCTCGGCTATCGCAGTCGCTATGTCCCGGATGCCGTGGTTCGGCATGTCGGTTCGGCGGTGACCGGCCGGCGCAGCCCGTTTTCGCTCTATCACGGTCATCGTAATCTGGTCTGGACCTATGTGAAGAACATGCCCGGTCTCCTGTTCTGGTTCTATCTGCCGCAGCATCTGCTGCTGAATCTGGGTGCGGTGCTCTGGTATGCGTTGCGTGGTCAGGCCGCCCCTCTGCTACGGGCCAAGCAGGATGCCTTGGGTGGGCTTTCGCGCTGCTGGCGGCAGCGGCGTGTCATCCAGTCCCGCCGCCGGGTCTCGGCTTGGCGCTTGCGTCAGACCATGAGCCGCGGTTTGTTGGCGCTCTACCGGCGCGGCGGCGGCTGAAGCAGGATCGAAATCCATGTCCGGCGTTTCCACCGCACACGTTTATCATCGTATCCTCGACCCCAACAGCCAGGACTCGTTGGCCAGACTCGCTCGCCAGATCCGACCCGGTAGCCGGGTACTGGATCTGGGCGCCGGTCCGGGCGTGCTGGGCCGCTATCTGACCGAAGCGCTCGGGTGCGCGGTGGACGGGGTCGAACACAATCCGGTAGCGGTGGCCGAGGCAGCGTCCTGGTACCGCCGGTTGGAATGCGCCGACCTCGAAAGCATCACGCTGACCGAGCGTTTCACCGGCCAGCGCTACGACTTCATCCTCTGCGCCGATATCTTGGAGCATCTGCGCCAGCCCGGCGCGCTTCTCGCGCAACTGCCCGACCTGCTGGCCCCGAACGGACGGGTGCTGCTGTCGGTACCGAACGCGGCCTATGCCGGGCTGATCGCCGAACTGCTGGCCGGCGATTTCCGCTACCGGCCAGAGGGACTGCTCGACGAAACCCATCTGCGTTTCTTCACCCACGATTCTTTGCACCGACTGTTGGAGGCGCAGGGCCTGCGAGCGATCGCGCTGGAAACGACGATCATGGATCTGAACCGGTCCGAATTCGCCGACCAGTGGATTGATGGCGGTTGGGCCGAGACGCTGCCGGTCGAGGTAATCCGCGCCCTGCTGGATCGGCCCGAGGCGCTGGTTTATCAGTTCATCGTGACTGCCGTTCCAACGGATGACATGGGCGAGACGGTGGTTTCCGTCCCCGCCGAGGCGGCGGCGGTGGCCCAGGCAATGCTGACGGCGCGGTTGGCCACGCGGATGCCGGCCGTGACCACCACGCTGACCGTAGCCGTTGTCACCCATGCGCCCGATCTGTCCGTGCTGACTGCGGTGCTGGAAAGCTTGGGGCGGGCGTTACGGCATGCGAGCGAACGAAAACTGCTGGATCGGGCGCAATTGATCCTGGTCGATAACGGCCCCGGTTCTGGTTGGCGCGAATCCTTGCGGCAGTTGCTGGACACGATGGATTTACCGGCAACGGTCGAATTGCTGAGCGGGCAGGGCAATGTCGGTTATGGCGCTGCACACAATCTGGCATTTCATCAGGGCATCAGCGCATTTCACCTGATTCTCAATCCCGACGTGCTGTTGGAGGAAGATGCCCTGAGCGAGGGCTTGATGTTTCTGGCCATCCATCCCGAGGCGGGGTTGGTGGCGCCGGCGGCCTGGGACGGAGACGGCCGGCGGCAGTATCTGTGCAAGCGCTATCCGACCGTGCTGGATCTGGCGTTGCGCGGATTTGCCCCGGCCTGGTTGCGGCGGGGTTTTCGGAATCGGTTGGATCGTTACGAGTTGCGCGATCGAATCGGCGAGACCGTGCTGTGGGATCCGCCCATCGCCAGCGGTTGTTTCATGCTGTGTCGGCGGGCGGCGCTGGAGCAGTTGGGAGGATTCCGCCCAGAATATTTTCTCTATTTCGAGGATTTCGATTTGAGCCTACGCTTGGCGACGGTGGCCCGACTGGTGTGCGTGCCGGCGGTGCGCGTCGTCCATCTCGGTGGCCATGCCGCCCGCAAGGGGAGCCGTCATGTCGGTCTTTTTCTACGGGCGGCGGTGCGGTTCTTCAACCGGCATGGTTGGCGCTGGTGGTAGCGGCGGATTTTTTCCGGGAAAGGCCGGTGCTGGTGACCGGTGGAACCGGGTTCATTGGTGGTCGGTTGGTCGCCGCGCTGCGCGAACGGGGTGCGCGGGTGCGAGTGTTGGTCAGAAGTCGGGAGGTGGGAAACAGGCCCCAGGAGTGGCATGAGGATGCCGTGGAAAAGGTGCTCGGTGATCTGGATGACACCGCCAGTCTGGCGCGAGCCTGCGTCGGAGTGGACACCGTAATGCATGTCGCCGGTTTCGCCCATGCCGACGCGGCGGATACGCCGGATTTCGCGGCGCGGCACTGGACGGTGAACGCCGAGGGTACCTTCCGGTTGCTCGACGCGGCGGCGATGGCCGGAATCGGGCGCTTCGTGTTCCTGAGCAGTTGCAAGGCGGTGGGCGATCCCGGTCCGCGCTGCGTGGACGAAAGCTGGGATGCGGCGGCGGATACGCCTTATGGCCGGGCCAAACGCACCGCCGAGCAGCGAGTGCTGGCGATGGGTCGCGAGCATGGCTGGCATGCGGTCAATTTGCGGCCGGTTCTGGTCTATGGCCCAGGGATGAAAGGTAATCTGGCGCGGTTGCTCGCCGCCGCGCGGCGCGGCTGGTTGCCGCCGCTGCCGGAAACCGGCAACCGCCGCTCGCTGGTCCATGTGGACGATGTGGCGCAAGCCATGCTGTTGGCCGCCGCGCGGCCCGCCGCCGCCGGCCGGACCTATCTGGTCAGTGACGGACAAACCTATTCCGGCCGGGAATTGTATGCGATGGTTCGCCGGGTGTCGGGGCGATCTGTACTGGCCTGGGCGGTACCGGCCAGTGTGCTTTATGGCGCGACCGATCTTGCGGACGCTCTGTTGTGGCTGGTCGGTCGCCGCGATCGCTGGGCGCGGACCACGCTGGACAAACTGCTGGGTTGGGCCTGCTACAGTTCCGCTCGAATCGAACGGGAGTTGGACTTTCGGCCGGTCTGGACGCTAGAGCGGTACTTCAACAGCAAGTCACGGGAATTGATCCAATGACGGAAAGCTGGAGTGGGTTGCGTCGGCTGCGGCCGTATGGATGGTGGTTGTTTGCGGTTGCTGGCAGTGCTTTGGCCAGCGTGTTGGTTCTGCTGCTGTTTTACCGCTTGGGCGGTTTGTCGGTCGTGGCGCCGCCGGTGGTGCTGGATGGTGAGCTACAGGTGGTGGTCGGTCAGGGCCAACCTACTCCCGCTGGATTGGAAATCCGCCAACCGGGTCCGCAAGGCGTGGCGGTGGTGCAAGCTCCGGTACAGCGCATGGTTCGGGCAGCGTTGTATCGCCATCTGTCTTGGCGGGTGCGGGGCTTGGAACCGGATCGCCGGCTGCATTTGGCCTGGGTGACGCTGGCCGAACCGCAAAAGAGCCAGGAATTGACCTTGCCGCCAGCCGGGCCGGATGGAGTCGGCGAGTTGGATTTGCGCGTGGAACCGCACTGGCAAGGCCGGATCGCCGCCCTCGGTTTGATCGTGCCTGGGCCGTTCTCGCAGCCATTGCTGCTGGACCGGCTGGAGTTGCGCCCGGCGTCGCTCACCCTTGGCGATTTGCTGCGCTGGGCCTGGGAGGAGTGGACCTCGTTCGAGGACTGGAGCCAGCGATCCATCAATTACACGGCGGGCGCGCCGCTGGATGCCTTGTTTCCACCAGTACTAATGGTGGCGCTGTGGGTCGGTTTCGGCGGCGTGTTGTACGCGCTGCTCGATCCTCCGCGCCACTGGAAATTGACGCCCTACGCCGCGTTGTTTCTGCTCGGTTGGCTGGTGCTGGATCTGCGCTGGCAGTGGGATTTGCGCCTGCGGCTCGAACAAACCGTGGAACGTTTCGCCGGCAAGAACGAGGAAGATCGGCGGCTGGCGGCGCTGGATGGCGACCTGTATCGATTCCTGCTGGAGGTGCGCCAGCACTTGCCGGAACGACCGGTCCGATTGTTCATCGTCAGCGCCGATCCTCATGGATTCCAGGCCGGTCGTGCCCGCTATCATTTGCTGCCGCACAACGGCTATGCCGGTTTCTCCCGAGTACCGCATGTCGGCGAGGCGCGCGCTGGCGATTATGTGTTGATTCTGTCGCCTCTGAGCGGCGTGGGTTATAACCGCGGTTCGCGGGCGCTGGAATGGCAAGGTGGGCGGCTACCGGCGGAGATGCTGTATGTCGCGGCGGCGGGCGCGCTGTTTCGGGTGAGTGGAGGCTGAACGGCGATGGAATGGTGGCGGGTTGGTTTGGCGTTGGGTCTGCCGTGGTTGGCGGGTACGCTTTGGTTGCGGGCGCTTTGGCGCGATGCGCCGGCGGGCATTTGGCCCATGGCGCTGGGGTATGGCGGAGTAGTAGGTTTGCTGATGGTGACTTTGCTGCTGCGCGCGCAGGCGGCGGTGGGGTTGCCGCTGAACTTTGCCGGTCCAATCACGGTATTGACGCTGTTGGTCCTGGCGGGCGGTTGGCTGGCGTGGCGGCGGCTGTGGCGCGACCCGGACGCGAGTTCCAACGGAATCCATTGGCGCGGGCGGGAACTTTGGCGGCTGGCATTATTCGTGGTGTTGCTGCTCTGGCTGGGGTGGCGGTTGGTCAATCTGGCGCAGGAGATTTGGTGGCAACCCCTGTACCCTTGGGATGCCTGGACCACTTGGACGGTTCGGCCGCGAGTGTGGTCGGAATTGCGGCAATTGCTGCCGTTCGTGGACCCGCAGCGTTGGTTGGCCGATACCACCGGCTCGGTTTACACCATTTATGCCTGGACCTATCCGTACACGGCGCCGTTGCTGGCGTTGTGGCCGACCTTGGCTTATGGCGCTTGGAACGAGACTGCCGCCAATCTGCCGTGGTTGGGCGCGGCGCTGGCCTTGGGCTTCGGGTTCTACGGGCAGGCGCGGTTGTGGGGTGTGGCGCCGTTGACGGCACTGGTTTTTACCTGGTTGCTCTTGTCGCTGCCGCTGCTGGACACTCATGTCGCCTTGGCGGGTTACGCTGATCTCTGGCTGGCGACAGTGTTCGGTTTGGCGGTGATCGCCCTCTTCCAATGGGCGCGGGATGGCGACCGTCGGCAAGGGTGGCTGGCGCTGCTGCTGGCGTTGGCCTGCCCCTCGATCAAACTGGAAGGGGCGGTCTGGTTGCTGTTGTTTATACCAGCCCTGCTGGCCGCTCGCCTGAGGGGCTGGTGGTTGCTTGGGCTGATGGGGTTGGCGCTGGTTCTGGCATTGGGCTGGTGGCTGGCGGGCGGTGTAATGTTCAGCATTCCAGGGCTGGGGGAATTTCGGCTGATGCCGGCGTTGATCCAGGTACCCTATCTGGGTCGGTTCGCGTTGGGATATCGGGGTAGCTGGGACCCGGTGATGATGAATTTTCTGGTGCTGGCGAACTGGCATCTGTTCGGATATCTGATGCTGTTGGCGGCGGTGGTGTCGGTGGTGTCGGTGTTCAAGCACGGCGCGGCACACTGGCAGCGGGCGGGATTGGTTTTTGTCGTCACCAGCCTGCTGGCCCTGTTCGTGCTGTTTTTCCTGACCGATGCCCAGCGTTGGGCCGAGCAGTACACCAGCATCAACCGGGTATTTCTGGAGTTTGTACCCGCGTTCCTATTCTGGGTGCTGACAGTATTTCATTCCTCGCCCTTCGCCTCTCACTCTCCTCTCTCAAAAGGGGAGGGGAGTGGACAGCGGCGCGGGAGCGAGTACCCATCGGTATAACGCCGCCACGGCCGCGGCAACCGGTTCGATGCCGAATTGTTCCCGCAACGCCGCCGCGCCCGCCCGACCCAGGGTTCGTCGCCGGTCGGGATCGTGCTGGAGCGCGCGTAGCGCCGCCGCCAGCGCCGCCGCGTCGCCCGGTGGGACGAGCAGACCGTGACCGGCCTGCCGCGTCACCCAGCCCGCGCCGGAGCCAGGGATGTCGCTTACCACGACGGGCTTGCCAAACCGCATCGCCTCCAGCAACACCAGCCCAAAAGCCTCGGTGCGCTCCAGCGATGGCAGGCACAGCACGTCGCAACTGGCCAGCAGTGCATTGAGATCGGCCTCGGGCTGAAAGCCGGGCAGGCGCACCCGCTCGCCGAGTCCCGCCGATTGGATCAATGCGGTCAGTCGCTCCCGATGTTCGCCGGTACCCACGATCAGCACCCGGCTGTTTTCCAGGTTGGCGGCGGCTCGGATCAGCACGTCGTGGCCCTTATAGTAGGTCAGGCGACCGATGGCCAGCACCCGGAATCCCGTTGTTCCCCACAGCAGTTCTGCTCGCGTCCGCGCCGCAGGATCGGGGTCGGTGATGCGGTTTGGGTTCAGGCCTAATGGCACGATGTGGCAGCGCTCACGCCAAGAGGCGAGCGCGGTGCTGGCCTCCAGATACGGCGGTGAGGTGGCGATCACCGCCCGACTGGTGGCCAGCAGACGTTGCTCGAACGGTCGGTACAAGCGATAGGCCAGTGCCAGCCGCTGGTCGATGGCGGAGGCCACCACGTCGGCGTGCCAATGGACGATCCATGGCAGGCGGCGCGCGGCGGGAATTGCCATCGCCCAGAAGGCGGAGGTGTTGGGGAGGTGCAGGTGCAGTAGGTCAGGATGGAACGTGCGAATGGTTCGATTCAGCCAGACCGGGAATGCGGGACTGATCGGGGTATACAGTAGCCGGCCGAAACACGGCGCGCGGTAGATCGGCGTTTCTTCCTGTTCCTTGGGAAGGGAAGAGCCTGGAGTGGAGGGCCACTGGCCGCCCCAGCGACGTGGTTGCTCATCGTGTACCAGCGCCGCCGTCGCGACGTCGTGCGTTCCCAGCGCCGGCAGTAGATCGGCCAGGAAATGCTCGATGCCGCCGGCAAACGGTGGGTAGTATTTGCCGATGTGGAGAACGCGCATGCTCGCTTACTCCCGATCTCTCTCCCCTTGAGGAAGAGGAGGAGAGGCTGCCGCGAGTTCCGGTTCCGTGGTTTCCGGGTTGCGCTCTCCTCCTTTTGTCCTTGAAGGGGAGGGAGGTTGGGTAGAGGAAGAGATTTCCTGTGCTTCCAACATGGCCAGCCGCTGTGCCAGCCGGCGGATCAGCCGTTCCTGCCGGGAGCGATCCAGATCCATGGTCAGCATCTTGAGCAGCAGCAGGCTGAAACCCAGCACAATGGCGAGGACTGGCGGATAGCTAACCCCCATCTTGCTGGCCAGAACGTCGAACAGGCGCGGGAACAGGCCGAGCAGGGCGACCGTTGCGGCGGTTCCGATCCACCAGATAGCATAGGGGCCGTGCAGGTGATCACGGCGGACCAAGAACAGAATGATGGCGGCAAGACCGATCCCGATCGCCATCGAGGTAAGTTGGTAGGTGATCATCAAGGGTAGGTATCAGTCGTCGGCTGCGGGTGGCAGGTGATTGTAGCCGACCCGGGCGAGGCAAAGCAGGCTGGTTTGCAGCATGTATTTTCCCACAACCCACCAAGAGCGGAACACCCGGGAGGCGCCCAGCACGCGTGGCTGCATCGCCACCGGCACCTCTATGGTATGCAGGCCCTTGCGGCGCAGGATTAGCAACACACCGACATCCTGATAGTCGAGCAGGCTGGCTTCGCGGGAGGCGAGCACGGTCATTGCCGTGTGGTTGTAAGCCCGGAAGCCGGAGGTAATGTCTTCCAACTTCAGGCCGGTCAGCCAGCGGAAATAGTTCCAGGCGATCCGCCGAGCGCGGCTGGCGCGCTCTGGAAAGGCACCGATGGCGACTGCGGCTTGGCCGTCGATCAGCGGTTGCAGTAGGAGGCTGATGTCTTGGGGTTCGTGTTGGCCATCGGCGTCGAGGGTGATGGCGGTGCGATAGCCTTGGCGCAGCGCGTAGCGCAAGCCGGTCTGAATCGCGCCCCAGGCCCCGAGTTGTAGGGTCAGCGGCAACACGGTGGCGCCAGCGTTTCGGGCAACTTGGGCGGTGGTGTCGCTGCTACAATCGTCGATGACCACTACCGGACAGCTCCACAACAGCCGGACTTGGGCGACGATGGTACCGACAGTGGCCTCTTCATTATGGGCGGGAATCAGGACGATGGGGCAGTCGGGTTCAGCCATCGGCCGACCTCAATGAAGCCGGTGGGAGCAGGATTGGATTTTTCACGTGCTGGTGACGTCCTCGGCATGGCCGAACACTTCGATTCCCAGCTTGTCAGTGACGGCGCGGGCGGCTTGGGGCACCATCGGCGAGACCGCGATTTTGCGCTGGGCCGGACACTGATGGCGCCACTCGTAGTAGCGTGCTTTGCGGTCGAAACTGTACATGTTGGACTTGGATATCGAGATTGGAGTTAGTGTAAGATCAGTGCGTTATTCTTGGTGGTGATATCGATTTTGACCTAGTCGGGTGTATCGAAGACTGTGTCTCCATCGTCGAATTCATTAACGTTTAGCACCTTGATGCCGAGGTTATTTTCCAGAATTCTCTTTAGTACGGCGCAAAAATCGTGTTTGGGCGTGATGCCCCAGCGTGCGCCCGGCGCGCCGACATTCTGTTCCCGACAGGGGCGGGAGCGCTTGATTTCCTCTAGCAACAGGGTGTCGAAACTTTTTGGCGTGACTGCCGTTTGCCGGATCAGTTGTTCCAGCCATTGCCGGAAGCCGCTGTCATGCCTCAGTAGTTCGGGAAGTTCGGTTTGCAGTTGCGTCTTAAGATCGGTCATGGTCACGTTTTCGCCGTCCCCGATTCAGGGCGGTGGATTCAGTCTACATGCATCCAAGTAAAATTAGCGTACATTGACAATCAAGACGGTATCCAGCATTTTTCACGACAAGCATGAAGCTTGGCTCCTTCCAAGCAGATCATCAAAGCCTTCCGTGAGACGAGAGAGAAGGAACGTCAATAATAAGCATGATCGTCCTGGATGCCATGAATTACGTCAACAAGCTCAAGATTGGCGGATTTACCGAGCAGCAGAACGAGGCCCAAGCGCGAGCCTTGGCCGAGGTCGTCGAGAAGCCACTGGCCACCAAGCGTGATATGGACAACCACGAGGCGAATCTGCGGCGCGATATCGAGGTGCTGTAAGCTGATCTTAGGAAGGATAGCGCCGAAACGAAAGCGGTGATGTTGATCCGTGGGTGGTCGGCGCGAGTATCCTGCAACGGACGCTGATTGTTGGCATTCTCGCGTGTTTGGCGAAAATAATTTGAGTCTCAAACTGAGTGTTTGACTGGTTATATTCATATGAATCTCTATCACCGTACTTTCGATTTGAACAAGCAGGATTCCTTGACGCTGATTGTTCGTTGGGTGCGTCCGGGCAGTATGGTATTGGATATAGGCAGCGGCCCGGGTGTTTTGGGGCGTTACCTCACGGAAACCCTAGGTTGCCAGGTAGATGGTGTGGAGTATAACCCTACATCCGCACAGATAGCTGCTCCTTGGTATCGTTACTTGGCAGTGGCTGACTTGGAGCAGACCTATCTACCAGACTTATTCCCAGATGGACAGTATGACTATATCATTTTCGCTGATGTCCTGGAGAACATTTGCGTGATCCCAAGCGCACCCAAGCCGTCATCCCGCCCCGTTCCAACCGCCTGACCCTCAGGGTCTACGACCGGCATCTTTACAAGGAACGCCATCTTGTCGAATGCTTTTTCAACAAGATCAAGCATTATCGCCGCATCTTTTCGCGTTTCGAGAAAACCGCTCACCATTTTATGGCCTTCCTGCACTTGGTCGCCTTCCTTATTTGGACTCGATGAAATGTCAACAGAACCTAAAAGAGCTTCTCTATCTATCATTTTCAGTACTAGAGAAATTGATCAAAGATTTATCGATCATATTAAGAATACAGTTGGGGTGAGTGAGATCGAAATAATTCATTACGTCAATAAAAAACAATTTTCCCTCGCCGAGCTTTACAACAAAGGATTACAAGAATCAAAATATGATATTGTTGTTTTCATTCATGATGATGTGATTTTTAATAATAGTGGTTGGGGATATGCGCTTGTTAGACAATTTTGGGATAGTGATTATGGGATACTAGGTGTCGCAGGTACAAGTGATTTGGTTTTTGAAGAGAAGGATATCGTTGGGAGTTGGTGGTTTTTACATCATAGAAAGGTTGGAAAAATTAAGTACAATATTAACAATAAATCGTGGGATGATATTTTCTCAAATAGTTATAAGCTCCCTATACAAGTTGTCTGCTTGGATGGGGTTTTTTTGGCTGTCGACAAAAGAAAGCTTCAAAGGCCATTTGATGAAAGATTTAAAGGGTTTCATTATTATGACATTTCATTTTCTTTTGCAAACCACTTGGCTGGTGTTAAGGTTGGAGTAACTTTTGAAATCGATTTAATACATAAATCATCTGGAAAAATTAATTCAGAATGGCATCAGAATAGGTTATTATTTTCAGAATGCTATAGAGATTTTTTGCCTTGTGGGGTCAAGCCAGAGAAAATCGAATATGATGTTTCAATGGTTAGGAAGTTTGATCTAGGTAAATCTATAATCTCGATTATTATCCCTACAAAAAATAAAATCAATTTAATAATGGATTGTATCCAATCAATCGTTTGTCATACCCGCGTTGCGCGATATGAAATTTTGATTGCTGATACAGGGTCTACTGCAGAAAATAAAGATAAATTACTAGCTTGGATAAAGAATTTAGATAAGGGAAATAACCTTCTTGATATAAAAATTATTGAATACGATTATTATAGCTTTGCTAAAATCAATAATGATGTAGTAAAAAATCATCTTCTGAAAAAGAGTAGTCACATTCTTTTTTGTAATAATGATATAAAGCTGTTAAATGATGCGGTTGATCGATGCTTGTCATTTTTTAAACAAGGTAAAAATAATATTGGAACAGTGGGGATTCGATTACACTATGCTGATAATTCGATTCAACATAATGGCATAGAAATGCTAGTTGGTTTTGGGAAAACGCTTAGTTTTTCTCATCGAAATCTTCAGAGTTATCATACATATGATTCCGAAACAATTGAAGTTATAGGTAACACCGCAGCGTTTCTAATGATAGAACGATCTGTATTTGAAAAATTCTACTTTAATGAGGATTATGAAGAATGTTATGAGGATGTCGAATTAAATCTTGAAATGCTAAGACTAGGAAGAAAGAACTATAATATAGGTCACGCCGTCGCCTATCATTATGAAAGTCAAACGAGAAACCTCGATTCTGATAAAGATAAAAGACTCATGGAAGACTATCAAAAAAATCTCTTGCCTTATTTTAAAAGAAACTGCGTTCCACTGTTCATTCCCCAATTATTCGAAGGTGCTTCCCGAGCTTCGCGTCTGGGCTATTTCGAGACCGCACTGGAAATCTGCCAGATGCTTTTGACGCATCTCCCCCGGCATCCGGATGTCCACCATCTGCTGGGTGTAATCCTCGACCGGCAGGGCGATCAGGCCGGTGCGGTGCAGGCCATCCGCCGGGCTATCGAATTGAACGACAAGCAGCCGACCTACCATCACAACCTGGGAGGCGCCCTGTTCCGGCAGGGCGACCCGGTAGCGGCCGAGCGCAGTTATCGGCAGGCCCTGCGGCTGGCTCCACAACTGGCGGAAACCCATGTCAGCCTGGCCAATGTGCTCAGGGAGCAAGGCCGGCTGGACGAGGCATTCGCGTGTTATCAGCGAGCGCTGCAACTCAAGCCGGATTATGCGCTTGCCTACCACAGTTTGGGCAATGCTCTACTGGAGCAGGGAAATTATGCCGGAGCCGCCGACTGTTACCAGCGAGTACTGCAATTGCGCCCGGATTTCGCCGAAGCGTACAACAATCTCGGGCAGGCACTGGATGCGACGAATCGGTTGGACGAGGCCGCTGAAGCGTTTCGTCAGGCCCTGCGCTACAAGCCTGATCTAGTGGAGGCACGGCGCAATCTGGGGACAGTGCTTGAACGGCAGGGTTTGAGCGAAGACGCGAGAACCTGCTATCAGGCTATTCTGGCGCGAGAGCCGGCCGACCCTCTATTGCGCCTGCGGGTCGATAGTCTGTGTCCGGCTATCCCCGTCGGTAACCCGGAAATCGATAAGTATCGAGCCGGTCTGATGGCTCGGTTGGGACAACTGTGTGCCCAACCTGGCCTGCGGCTGGATCCGCGGCAGTTGCACGCCAGTGGTTTTGAACCTCCTTTATATTTGGCTTATCAGGGTCGCGACGACCGACCGCTGAAGGAAGCATGGGCCGCGTTGTTTCAGTCTCTGCTACCGGAGGTGGCCGCCCTGCCGCCGACGGTCGGTGGAAAACCGCGAGTGGGTTTTGTGGTAACGCGGGGGCACGAGGGGATATTTGCCAAATGCATGCGCGGCATCTTGAACGGTTTACCCGCGCGGCGCTTCGAGTTGACTGTGGTGTGCGGCCAGCAGGGTGGGGAGCAAATTTTGCGAGCAGCCATCGCCAACCCCGACGTCCGCTATTTGCCACTGCCCGTGCGGTTTGATCGGAGTCTGGAAGCGATCCGCCAAGCCCGCTTCGACATTCTATATTACTGGGAGGTGGGTACGGATAGCGTCAACTACTTCCTGCCGTTTTTCCGCTTAGCGCCGATTCAATGCACCGGTTGGGGTTGGCCGGTGACCAGCGGTATCGCGGAGATGGATTACTTTTTGTCCAGCCAGCACTTGGAGACTCCGGAAGGCGATACGTGCTATCGCGAGCGGCTGGTGCGGTTTCAGCGATTGCCAGCTTGCTTTTACCGTCCTGAGCCATCGGGAGCGATGATGGGACGGGAGCACTTCGGCCTGAGCACTGACCAACACATCTATTTGTGTGTGCAAAACTTGCGCAAACTACATCCTGACTTTGATGGCTTGATGGACGGTATCCTGCGGCGAGACCCGCGCGGATTGGTAGTACTGATCGAGGATACACAACCACTGGTAACGGCACAGCTGCGCCGGCGCCTGCAAGCCAATCTGCCCGAAGTGATCGACCGGATATGCTTTCTAGCCCGGTTGCCGCACGGGGAGTATTTAAATCTGCTTTCCTTGGCGGAGGTCATATTGGATACCGTGCATTTTGGAGGGGGCGTTACGGCCTACGAAGCATTCTCGGTGGGTAAACCGGTGGTGACCCTACCGGGGGAATTTAGCCGGGGACGTTTGACCTACGCCGCCTACCGGCAGATGGGCCTGGATGACGGCATCGCCGCCGACCCCGAGGACTACATCGAGCGGGCACTGCGGTTTGCCACCGAACCGGACTATCGGGTCGAGTTCGGTCACCGGCTGCGCGAGGCTAGCGCGGAACTGTTCGAGGACCAGCGAGCCGTTCGGGAATTTGAAGGTTTTGTCGAGGCAGCCTTGACAGGAGGGATGTAGCCGGTTTGCATTTCTGTGCCTAGAAGACGGAACGAACCGATTGTTGTGTTTTAGATAATATAAATTATACTGAAAAACAATTGATTAATTATGAGAAGCGACTTAAAAAGCATCAGACTGATACAAAAGCGGGCTGATTTACAACAAAATTCCCGAAGTCGTTGACACTTGGCTGGTGGCTTGTTAGGATTAACGGCAATAAAGCAACTTTTGGTTGCTTCGGCGCAACAATACAACAAAACAACTGATGCTCTGACGGGTGATAGAGTTTCGAAAAGCCAAATCAGGGGGGGCGATGGCTATAACGCACAGGGTGATTTGGGGGGTAGTGCTGGCCTTGGCCGGTCATGGTGTTTGGGCGGCTGACCAGATACCCGTGCCCGCCGCATCCAGCCAAGCTCCATCGCCAAAGGTCGTAGGGTCCACTGCTGACGAAGCCTTATTGAAGGAGCGGGTTCTGGCGCGCTGGCAGGCGCTCATCGACCGCAAATTTGATGCGATCTATCAGTTTGAAACTCCTGCCTATCGGGCGATCTATACGCCAAGTCAGGTCCGATCTCAAAACAGTGGCCAACTCGAGTGGCGTATGGTAACTGTAAAGAAAATTGACTATGATGGCTCCGATGTGGCGAGAATCCAGCTAGAAGTTGCATATCGTTATGCCGATCCGGGGAGTGGAGGCCAACCTTTCGATATGAAACAGACAGTTAGGGAAATTTGGTTGCGTAAAGACGGCCAATGGTGGCATCAGCAAAGTTGATGCGTTCTCTATACTTTTCGGTGTGGCAATCGCCACTTTACATCTCTGGATTTGCGTCCTTGACTACTACCTAACCCATTGCAGGGGTTACTCACTTAAGGAGATAGGCATGAAACGTAACAAGCTTTCCACGGCGCTGGCGCTGGCGACCGCGATGGGCGGTCTGGCCGGAGCTGCGTATGCACCATCTGCGGGTGCTATAAGCATCGCGGCCCAGAAGCTGGGCGATGTGTTGATTTTCCCGTATTACACGGCCCGGTGCCACAAAAACGAACTGGGCATTGTTGAGGATTGCTGGCAGACGCTGTTCAATATCACCAACACCAGCGATCAGACCTTGGTCGTCAAGCTCAAGTTCCTGGAGGGTTACAACTCCCGCGATGCCCTGGACTTCACGGTGGTGCTGTCGCCGCACGACGTGTTTGCCGGTTACGTCGACAAGGGCGCCAACTATCCCGCTCAGGACACTCCGGCACGTTTCGTCAAGGCGCACGGCGACACCACCTGCACCGTGCCCTACATCTCGCAGACGACGGGTTTGCCGTTCAGCAAGTTTGGCTACTCATCGACCAACCGGGATCACGACGCCTCGGTTGACAACGTCCTGTCCTCGAACGACCGCACCTACGAGGGGTATGTCGTCGCCATCGTCGAGGGACACGCTCCTGCTGCTACCCTGCCCGGTACTATTGGCGACTATAACGATAGTTGGGTCAGCGCCCATGTCACGGGTAACGCCGATGATGGCGAGACAGTGCCTGGCGGGAATTGCGACGCTGTCCGGACCTCCTTCACCAAGGCGAATATCGTCGCGACCGCCAACGAGTTCGGCGAGCCGATCAATGCGCTGAAGGGCAACTACAACCTTCTGAATGTCAAGCGCGGCGTCGCGGCGGGCGGTTCGGCCACGACCTTGGCAAACTTCATTCGGATCAGCCCGGATGACAATGATCCACAACCCGGTTTGAGCGGCGGCTGCTTTGCGAGCACCGCGCAGGTTCCGGGTAATATGCGCTTCGATCCGGTTTATGATCTGCGGAACTTGCTTTGGGCGCCGGGCCTGGCTAGCAGTGTGAAAAAAAGCACCTGGTGTCCCAACCTGATTACGGCGCAATCGGACCAGCCCGGTTATGATCACCTCGAACCGAGTTTGGCGGATTCCTACGATTCCTATGCGACTGGGCCTGGTTCGATCGGCCTCATCGATTCCACCTCCATACCGGTGATAGGGGTGTGGCCCAACGGGTTTGGCTTCCTGGCGGTGGGCGAAGTATTGCGGGCAGCCGAGCTGATCAACGAATGGAGCTTCAATCCCGGGCTGGGTGTGAGCACCGAATGGGTGGTCACGCATCCGACCAAGAACTTCTATGTGGATAGCTGGAAGTACTGGGGGCCCATGGCGGCGTTCAACGAGCGGCGTTTCCCGGTTCCGTACGGCTATATCATTCCGTTGCCGCCGTTTGCCGAGGGGTTCTCGACCATCACCGAGGGCCAATCCTGCAATCAGGTCACGCCTGTGGTTTACAATCGTAACGAATTAGGCACTACTCTCACCGAGGGTAGCGTCATCCAATCGCCGCTGCCGCGCAACGATGACCTGTCGCTGTGCTTCGAGACCAACGTGATCCAGTTTTCCTCTGGGCGCTCCGTTCTGGATTCGAAGCTGACGCTGGATCTAACCAAAGGGGTTGGCGACGCCTTTGGGGGCGAGCCCATCCCCGCTGGTTGGATGGATCTGAACTTGACCACGTCGCCAGCCGCGCAATGGGGTGCAGTGAAGCCCGGCGGGTTTTTATCGAATACGGGTCCGCTGCTGGGCTCGGGTCTGCCAGCGATTGGTTTCATGATCAAACAGCGCGCCTTATCGGGGGATTACTTCAAGAACTTCGCCTACTTGGTCGATCATTCCCGCAAGGTTCCCTACGAGGGCCGCGTTCCCTACGAGGGCCGCGAGATCCAGACCCCGTGAAACACGCAGGGTAGGGATGGCGGCGAAAATTTGAACGAGAGGTTCCCTGCCGCATTAAGGAGTCAGTTCGCGCCAAGGATGGCGCTGGCGGCAGCGAGGAATTGACCTGATCGCCTCCACAAAGTACTCCCTCTCTCGGTTTAAGGGTTTCTAGCTATAGATTTCGGCTCTGTTTAGGGCTAACGATTTGAAATGTAAGGAGAAAGGCATGAAACGCAGCAAGCTCTCCATGGCGCTAACGCTGGCAACCGCTATGGGCGGTCTGGTCGGGGGCGCGTTGTTTGCACCATCCGCGGGTGCCGTCAATATCTCAGCTCAGGGTGTGGGCGATGTAGTCATCTTTCCGTACTACAGTGCCCGTTGCAGCGTCGATGATTGTTGGCAGACCCTGCTCAACCTGACCAATACCAGCGACAAGAGCCTAGCCGTCAAGCTCCGCTTCTTCGAAGGCTACAACTCCCGCGAAGTTCTGGATTTCACGGTCGTGCTGTCGCCGAAAGACGTGTTTGCCGGGTATGTCACGCAGGGCGATGGCTATGTCCCGCCGATCTACGGGACTCCGCCCGTCAGCGACGTTCCGGCCAAGTTTGTTAAGTCGAGTGGTGAAACCACTTGCACCGTACCGAATAAAACTGAGTTTCCCTTCAGCAATTTCAGTTATTCGGCGGGCAATAGCGATCACTCCGCTCAAAACGATGGCTTTTATCCGGTGCCCTACGTTGGACCCACTTCCTATCTGGCCGGTGGTCTCTCCACGAACGACCGCGGCTATGAAGGTTACGTTGTCGCCATCGTCATGGGCCATAAGGACGGTGAACCGGGTGATTGCGTCGCCGAATTCGCACAAGGAACGAACGGGCAGAATATCGCCGCAACCGCCAGTAAGTACGGCGAACCGATCAATGCGCTGAAAGGTAATTACAACTTCCTCAATGTCGATCGGGGCATTGCGGCGGGCGGTGCGGCGACCCATCTGGCTAACTTCGTCCGGATCGGCCACTACCATCCAGAGCTGGGTAAAGTCGTTGGGCCAAGAAACTGCGTCGCCAACCCACCGGCGGGTGTGGGCCAACCGTCCACCACCAATATGTTTTTTAACCCGATCTCGGGAGCCCGGAATCCGGACTGGGATCCAGGTAATACGAACGACTGTCCCAACCTGATCGCGGCGCAATCCAACCAGCCTGGATTCGATAGCCTTGAGCCGACCTTGGCCGATGCATATCCCAACGCCTCGTATACCGTCAACGACGACTTGGGCTTGGGGACGACCACGGAGCTTGGGCCGTATGGATACGGCTATCTGGCGGTGAGCGAAGTCCTGCGGGCGGCACGGTTGGTTAACGAGTGGAGCTACAACACCGCTCTGGGTGTGACCACCGAGTGGGTGATTACCCACCCCACCAAGAACTTCTTCGTGGATAAGGGGCCGAGCTTGCTAGCGGCGAACAATGCACGGCGGTTCCCGGCCGGTTTCAACCCCGACTGGCAGCAGCGTATGCTGCAGGTTCCGATCCCGCCGTTCCAGGAAGCGTTCTCGGGCGTGACCGATGGCCAATCCTGCAATCAGGTGGGCGCCATCGCCTATGATCGTAGCGAAACGGCACTGCCCCTCGGTGATGTTGGCGTGATCGAATCGCCAGCGCCGCGCACCGATGCGTTGTCACTGTGCTTCGAGACCAACATCATCCGGTTCTCCAACAATGATCATATCTTTGAGTCTCGGTTGGGGCTGGATCTGAGCTCTTCGGTGATGACTTTGCCCCAGCAGTTTGGCTGGCTAGATATGAATTTGGCCAAGCCGCTGCAGGCGAAGTCTGGCTACAGCACGGGAACCGCCATCAATCAGTTGCCGGGCAACGGCTTGCCGGCGATCGGGTTCATGATCAAGCAGCGTGCCTTGGATATCGGCTTCGATACGCTCAAGAACTATGCTTACTTGGCTGATCATGCCTACTTGGGGCGTGGTATTCCTTGCAGCAAAGCGGACGGGGACGAAACCTGCCAGTATTAATTGTCTGCCCAAACGCTCCCGTGAGGGGGCGTTTCTCCATTGGACGCCGATGCCGGTCTTGACTCAGCATCGGCGTTCTTCTTGGTGAACGCCGCGAAGTGCGCGAGCGGTTTCATAATATCCGTCAAATCGTTACTGGTGTCATTTTTTATGATGAATGTGCTGATTCGGTTCATAAGCGTCGCTATTCTGATTATTGCCGCAATGACTGTCCGGGCCGAGCAAACGGCGCTTGGCGGGTTGCTCCCACCCGAAACCCCCTTAATCAAGGATTCTGAACTAACCATTACCGTCGCGGATTACCAAAAGGCGTTGTTGGGGTTGCCATCAAAACAGCGTTCCGGCATCGAACACGACCTTACCACCCTGCAGGAGTTTCTACTGGAGCTGTATACCGAGAAGCGGTTGGCCCAGGAGGCGGAGCGTCTGAAAATACCCGAGCAGCCCGATGTCCAGGCTCAATTGCAGATGGTCCAGCGCAAGGTGTTGGTGAACGCGGTCATCGACCAGTTCAAGGCTGGTCTCAAGCAACCCGACTTCACCGAGTTGGCCCAGGAGTACTACCAAACCCACCGCGAGGAATTTACTCGGCCTGAACAACTTGAGGTGGCGCATATCCTCATCAATGCGCCCCTGTGTGGCTGTGAGGATCCTAATGGTGAAAAGCGCAAACGGGCTGAGGCGCTATTAGCGGAGCTGCGCGGCGGCGCCGACTTTGGCGAATTGGCGCGGAAAAATTCGGATGACAAAGCATCAGCTCAGCAGGGCGGCATACTCCCAAAACTGGTGACGCGGGGCACGCTGGTCAAACCGTTTGAAGACGCCGCATTCGCCTTGCAACCCGGTGAGCTAAGTGGTGTGGTTGAGACCCAATACGGCTACCACATCATTAAGCTGATTTCGCGCCAGCCTGAAACCGTGCCGCCTTTCGAACAAGTTAAGGCCCGGATCATCGAGAAACTGGCCAAGGATTTCCAAGACATCAACCATAAAGAGTACGTTACGCGCTTCTATCCAAAGCCGGAAGCCTTCAATCTGGGGATGATCAACGCACTGACCGGAGGAGCCGGTGCGGCTCCTGGTGCGCTCAATGCATCCCCGCCCCCTCCGCCCCCTCACACCCGATAAGTTCCGCCGATTTCAATCTCCTCTCCCATAGTGGGAGAGGGGAGCTTTTGTGCAGGTTAAACCCAATGATCCGCCAGCCACGCGCTGCAATCCCATCCCAGCATCCGTTCCAGTGCTCTAATGTCGTATTCAAATATCCACCGTAAATACGCCATTTCTCGTTCGGCCATGGTCGTCACATAGGGACGCGAATGGGCATTGATGGTTGTCGCGACCGACAAGCAAGCCACGCCGAGAAAATCGCAAATCTGGTCCAGAACCAGTTGAGGTGTTTCCCGCAAGGCCTCATGCCGGAGAATCAGCGTTTGTTCCGACGGAAAATAACACCATAGCCTTCTCAACTGTTCGGTGTAAAAACCGCGATCAACGTAAGAATAAACCCGGTGCTGCCCAGGCAGGGCCTCCCGACAGCGGTCCCGCTCGCGCTGGATCGCTTCCCAGAACGAGAGTGAATCCCGGGCGCGGTCCCGCTCCATGTTCCAGTGGGAGTAGGCGCGCTCAATGGGATTACGCAATATTACGATGATCTTCATTCGGGGGTTATATTCCCAAATCCGTCGCGGCGCGCTGTGCCAGTACAGGTAAATCGGCGTCGCTTCTCCCAGCCAGCGCTGGGCTGCGGTGGGGCTGAAGTACGAGTGGTAGACCGAATAATCCACTGTATCCCCATTGAACAGTTCATCCCGGTCGAAAAAATGCACCTCCTTGCGGCTGGCCATGCACAATTCGGGATGAGCGCGCAAATATAGATCCAGCGCTGTCGTGCCGCCTTTTTGAGTGCCCGCGATCAGAAAATCCACTTGGCGCATTTAACTGACTTCAGGGACGTTGCTGGGTCGTGGTCATCGATGTTTCGAACAAATCCCGTAGCGCGTCCCGCACGTAATCCCGCTCGTAAAATTGCCGACTAACCATACCAGCGATCTCGCCAAGCTGAACCCGCCGTTGCTGCTGAAGCAGACGACGCTTACGGCACATTACTGGCAGATCACGCAAAAAATCGCGGTACAGGCGGTAAACGATCCTCAATTTACCTTTCACCGTATAGCGCAACAGAATGGCCGCGTGCAGGACCAGCATCCAGAACAGATTGCGCCCCAACAGGCGGGCGGGCACATTCTTGATCAGGACGAACAGCGAGTTGCGGATGCCGTGGTACAACACGAAATCACTATTAGGACCGCCGCTGGCCACCGACCCTTTGTGGTATACCCGGGCATTCTCGGCATAGGCTGCTCGGTAGCCCAGTAGCACGGCCCGCCAAGCGAGGTCCGTATCTTCGGCGTAGCAAAAAAAGTGCTCATCGAAGTATTCACCGGTGATTTGGTAAACCTGACGTAACATTTCGGTGGCGTACAGTGCGCAATTGCCACTAGGACCGAGCAGAGGGTCATCCACTGACTTGCGGTTGGAAGCCAATCCACACCGGTAAAAGGTAATCCCCAGATTGTCGACCTGCGTGTGATCAGCGTATCGCATCACTCGCGCCGCCACCATCCCGATCCGGCGCTCAGAGTCCAGTCGCGCCAACATCCGCGCCAGAAAGTCCGGCTCGACCACGGTATCGTTATTGAGTAACAGGATATAGGGGTAGCGACCGTCCTGGACGATATCTGCCAGCAACCGATTGTGAGCGCCGGTAAAGCCGGTATTGTCCGAATAAGCGATGAAGTGGAGCCAGTCGGGATATTGGGCAGCGTATCCGGCCAGTGTCGCTACTTCTTCCAAACCAGAACCGTTGTCGGCCAGGAAGACCTGAAAAGGTGGATCGTTCACCTGCGTCAGAGAGTTCAGGCATTCCAGGGTATCGGCAGCGCGGCGATAGTTGACGATCAAGATCGCGGTCGCCGTGGCCGCATTGTGAAGCTCTTCAGCCTGTTGGGGCGATTCCAGATTCACAAAAGGCTCCTGAAATACTCCAGCGTTTCCCGGCCTTCGCGCTTGTGGCAAAACCGCTGTACGGTCTCCAGTCCGGCCTTGATCAAGCGTTCCCGCAACGCGGTGTCGTCCAGCAATCGCAGGATCGCCTCGGCGAACCGATCTGGCCGCTGCGGGGCGACGAGCAGAGCATTGCTCTGATCTTGGGCGTACTCGCCGACCCCGCCGACATGGGTGAGCACGCAGGCTGCGCCGCAGGCCATCGCTTCCAGCCCGCAGCGCCCGAAACCCTGAAAGTCGGAGCCGTCGATAAAAACCGTGGCTTCCGAATACAGTTCCGCCAGCCGGTTCTGGTCGGCCACCACACCCTCGTCGCGGAACGGAAAAGGAATGGGTTGCTTACGCAAAAACCGGTCGCCAAACAGCACGATTTCGACTTCGGGTCGGGCGGCTTTGACGTGAGCCAAGGCGGCGATTATCGGTTCGAAGCCGCGTCGGGGCGTGTGCGGGCGGGCCATGGCTAGGACGATAGGATGGTTGCGGACGGTATCGCGGGGATAAAACCGCGCCAAGTTCATACCGAGCAGGATTTTATGGGTGGAATACCCATCGCTGGTTAGCATCCCTTGCAGCCAGTCGGATTTGACGATCCGATGGGAGATCAGGGCGTAGGTAGCCTGAACCCGCTTGCGGGCGGCCGCTTTTGCTTCGGGAAAAAACCAGGGTTCGTAATCTTGCAGGAAATAGGCCGCGGTGCGGGTGCGCCCGCGTCGGATCAGTTCGGCGACCCAAGGAGCGGTGCTCCACAGGGTGGCCACCGTGATATCGCTGTCGGGGAAGTTTCGCAATAATTCGCGTTCGTTGCGAAATACGAGCGGTTGGGTATAAAGCGGGGTCCAGTCGTAAATCGCCGGATCTTCGAACAGCGCCACGATGCGCGCTTCCACGCCGAGCAGGATCAACTCGTTGACCAGTTGAATCACCGACAGCACCCCACCGGCGACGACCAGATTATGCAGTAGATACGTCACCCGCAGCCGTCCGGGGCGGGTGAACTGCCGCACGTATTCCGGAGTAGCCAGCGGTCGGCGGGCGCCCGATAGACGCAGGACACCGCGCAAGGCGCAGCGGAGCATAATATCCAACCTGTCGCGCCGTCGCCAGGCGGCTAGCATCGCCCTCGCTGTTTCCCAGACGACTGGCATCGGATTCCAGCGCTGGCGGGTAGCGAACAGGGCGCGTGTTGGACCCAGGGGATCGGCGCGGCGAAAGGCGCGAAACTGCCGCTGATATTCCCCGAGCCAGCGGCTATCGAACAGAGCGCGATTGTGCCGGTACCGCTCGCCCCGGTCGGTGAAGGTGCCTCGACCTTTGTGATAGACGTACATGTCGCCCGCGACTACGGTGCGGTAACCGTGGGTGGTCAACCGCATGCACAGATCAGATTCCTCGCAGTAGCCGCGCCCGTAAACCTCATCGAAAACGCCGACCTGCTCCAGCGCCGAACGCCGCAACAGCAGGCAGAACCCGACGCCGGTCACCACATCGGCGGCGGCGGCGGTGAGTCCGTGACGCTGGAGGTACTCGTCCATGCCGAAAAAATTAGCGCCGGGAGCCAACGGCAAGTTGATTTGGGAGGCATGGTTGGTGAAGGGGTTGACGGCGGCAATGGATGGATCGCGTTCGGCACAGGCGACCAAGCGCTCCAGCCAGCCTGGCGTCACGATGACATCACTGTTGACTAGCACGACGAAGGGTGCGTTGCCGAGCACGATGCCGAGATTACAGGATTTTACAAAGCCGAGATTTTCCAGATTGCGGTGGAGCGTGATCTGCTGGGGATGGTCGGCGGCGATGCGGCGTAAATACTCTTGGGTGCGGGAATCACTGGCGTCGTCCACGATAATGAGTCGGTACGTGCCGGATTCGGTATAGTCTAGAATGGAGTGCAGGCATTCCTGGACATAGCTGAGACCATTGTAGACAGGGACGATGAGGTCGCACAAAGAAGAGATGCGGGAATGATCCATTCGTTCACTTAATTCCATCGGTTTAGAAATTACAATCAATATTTTTATTTTTCGTCTGAGCAATCATTATCAGCGCTTGTGAATTTATATTTAGCACGATTTTCGCTTTTCCAAACCGATTAAAAACAGCAATTAAGTATTCGCGCGGCCAATTATGCGCGGCAAAAAACCAGAGTCTTTTATAGTTTCTTCCAGCTAAATTTTTTTTCATCGAATTACACAAAGTGGTTGGGTCTCCTCTACCTGTATCAGGGGTATATATGGTTTTTGATTTGTCGGAAAGAAAACGGTTTTTTACTTGATTAGTCAATGCGAAGTAAGTCCAAGTTGATAAGGCTGTATCAAGAGTCAGTATATCTCCATCTTGAAATTCTTTATTCAGTATTTCCAGCGCGGCATACCCTTGATCAACTGGATAATTTCTTGAATTTAAAATCGAATTAAATTTATCAATGTTAAGAATTATTAAAAATGTTAGACATATAGCGATATAAAAATTTTTAATTAATGCCGTATCTATTAAAAGCCATGGTTTATTGGCGAAACCGCGTAACCATAATTTTGTGGAACGATTTGCCAGTAGAGCGCACATATTATCGATACAATAGATGATTGCTATAATCGTTAATATATAAAGGTAATAAGTTAATCGAGTAAATATCGCTTGTTTGCCGAGTACGGAAAGTATGATATTTAAAGTCAAAGGAATTGTTAAAAGAGGCCACAAATTATCTTTTTTGAGTAAGGAAATTATGGGCGCTAGAAATAGTATGGATATAATTGAGAAATACCATGGGATTATTATATATTTTTCATAATCAAATCCATTGTTAAATTGAAAATTAACACTTGCCCAACTGTTAATAATAAAAGGACCCCAAAAACGCAAGAGATCATTTGCGGAAGAAGAGCCTACGGAAACACTGACAAAATAATAGTAATATAATGACCCACATAAAAGATAAATCACAAAAATTTTCAGATCAATCCTTTTATTATCTATCAATAGATATAGAAAAATTCCCGGAAGAATGACTATTGCGGTCCATGAGAATACTGAATAAATAATTAGCAGGCATATAAAAAAAATATCAGTTAATCTAGTTTTTCTCTGGTAGTAAGAAGCTAATATATATGCCGACAGCATAAGAAAACCATCGAGAGCATACGGTTTAAACTCTCTGGTAAGAGTCACAAATCCAGGGCCAATGGCATATAATAATCCAGCTAATATGCCGAACCAAATATTTGTAAATCTGTAGGAGAAAATAAAAATAAATATAGCGGTAAATCCTGATAGCATGCATGGAATTATTCTGAAGCTAAGCTCGCTAACTCCAAGAAAAAAAATACTAATCTTGGCAAGTATCCATTCAGAGGCCAGCAGCTGATACCCTTTAACCATATAAGGGATTAGATCATTAATAGATTGAACTTTTAAAATATTTACTACGCGCCAAGCCTCATCCAGCCATAAAGCTGGGGAGGGTTTCGTGGGCCATCTGAAGTAGAGTGTTATACAGAAAATCAGTAAACCCGATAAAATATTTAAATAATATTTATTTAAATATTCAAGTATTTTGGAATGATTCGGGGTCTGGGTTTCGGAGGCCACCGTTGATCTCCATCTTCGTGCGTTAGGGTTGAGTGACCAACAATCGTGTTATCGCGCTTTCGGTCGTGGTCCGGCGAAAATCAAACGGTTCGTTGAGATAGAGTTTAAATATTTTCAAAAACTTGCACAGGAATTGAATGCTGATATCGCGTTTGAGGATGAATCGTGTATCGGATGTGGCAATCATTCGGGACAGACATGGGGTTTAGTAGGCCAACCCCCTGAAATCAAAGCCTGTGATGAAAGTAACCGTTCAGACCCCCGACCCCAAGCACTCCCTCACAAGGGGGCAGGGAGTCTTACGAAACCAGGGCTTGTTCGGCTCCCCCTCCCTGTGCGGGAGGTGGTTGGAGGGAGGGTTGGAATGAGATTAAACATCGTCAGTTAAATAAAAAACCGATCAAGAACCCAACCGATTTTGAGCGTCGCCCGTAAGCTGTTTTGCTAAAGCTACAAGCATTTAAAGAAAAAGTTTAGCCGTTCTTTCAACTCGCAGATAATCAATGCGATCGCCTCAAACCCGATATCAGATAGGCTTATGTGTAGATAACTATTAACAGACTAAAGAACCAAAAATTAAGTTGAAGTGATAAATTTCTATCTTGTCTCTCCAAAAATATAATAATGTCGTACACTATAGTTCCATAAGAAAACGACGCCGGTTGCTACTAATTTTGCGACCAGCAAGCTATCAATTTTAAACAATTCAATCATTAAATATAAACCAGTCTGATTGACTGCCAAGCCAACAGCGCTGGCCAAAAAAGTCAATATTATTTCATGGTAAATCTTAAAGCGCACTCCACTGGTAAAAACATGCCTGATGGAAAGTATATAATTAACAGCAGTAGCCACAATAAATCCAAAAAAAGAGACTGGAAACCAAGGAAAATTAAATACTTTTACTCCTATCGCAAAGAGAAGAAAATCAACTATTGCAGCCGTTCCGCCAACAAAAAAATATTTAATGGCTTTCATTGGAACAAATTATATCTAAAAATACAGTAAATAGCTCGAAAACCGTCTTTCCAGCCAATTTTCTTGCCTTCTTCATAAGTTCTGCCATAATAAGAAATACCAATTTCATAAATGCGACAATGTTTTTTAGCAATTTTGGCAGTGATCTCTGGCTCAAATCCAAAACGATTTTCTTTGATTTCAATCGATTGAATAATTTCCTTTCGAAAGACTTTATAACAAGTCTCCATGTCTGTCAGATTAAGGTTGGTTAACATATTGGAAAGTAGCGTTAAAAACCCGTTGCCTACTCGATGCCAAAAATAAAGTACGCGATGGGGATGCCCGCCCATGAATCGGGAACCGAAGACCACGTCGGCTTTATCATCCAAGATCGGCTCAACTAATCGTGGGTATTCTTGGGGATCATATTCAAGGTCGGCATCCTGAACAATTATAATATCGCCTGTAGCAGCTTTAAATCCGGTTCTTAAAGCAGCGCCCTTTCCCTGGTTTTTTTCATGATAAATAATTCTATCCACTAATGGCGAAATGTCACTGTGCAGGACATCACGAGTACCATCAGTGGAGCAGTCATCAATCACAATAATTTCTTTACTAGGATAAGGTGATTTTATTATTGCATTTATAATTGATTGAATAGATTCTTTTTCGTTGTAGCAAGGAACGATCACAGTAAGTTTCATAACTACTCAAGCCTATTTCTCTAGAAAAACCTTGGGACGCACAACACCGCTGCTCGGCGTGAGCAATCCCATCTATTCACCGCAGTCAGACCCGTCTCTCGTACAATGGAGGCCGTTTCGGATTCTGACAAATAACAGGATTCATCCGGTTAAGATACCGAATTTCATCACGATTCATGATGCCGGACCAAAAATCGTATGCTGGAAAATCAGCATCCTGCGGTTGCACGATTCGCGCGAAAAATCGCCATAGATAATCATGCAAGTCCTTATCGCTATATTCGCATTTATGATGTTCCCAGGCAGGATTAAGCCTCGTTAATGGATGTCCGCATGGTGTGGAGAGAAGGAGCCAGCCATCATCATTCAGGGAATCCGCGATTCTCATCAGGGTGATGTCGCGGTGTAAAAGATGCTCAATGGTGTCAAATGAAACGATTGCATCGCAGCGTGGCAGGCTGCCTTGAGCGCCCTGCCAAGTCGTGATATCACCGACTTGGTATTCCAGATTTTTTTGGGTATAGCATCGCGATGCCTGAGTAACTCCGCGTGCATCGTAGTCTACGCCAATAATATGGGAATCAGGCAGGGCGGTCGCTAACATGAAGCTGCCGTAGCCGGAACCGCAGGCAATATCAATAATGACTTTTGGCGATTTTCCTTTCAGCGCTAGACAAGCCCACTGGTAGCGCCCGATATGGTGTATCCCCTGCTTATTGTTTACGAGGATATAGGGATGTACATCGAACCCGAGTTTAGGTGTGAAAAACTCGGTCGATTGCTGCAAATTCTTCTCGACCATTGTATCAACCTATTTAACAAAAGGAACTTTCAATATAAATCATCGAGAGTAGAAAAATCTAAAAATTTGATAGTTTGCCGACATGACTCCATTCGATCAAAATAGAGAACCGAGTCACGGGCGTTATTAGCCAGCCTATTTCGGAGTTCTTGGTCATCCAGCAATCTGGAAATATGACGGACGAGCGCCTCAGTGTCCTTTGGAGATGCTATCAGTGCATTAACATCGTGCCGAGTGAATAAGGAAATACCACCGCTATCGGTAATAACGCACGCTGTTTGGCAGGCCATAGCTTCGGCGATGGTTCGTCCAAAACCATGAAAGTCGGAAAACTCGGCAAAAATATAGGCTTTCGAATATAACGAAGGGAGTCTATTATTAGGAATAATCCCATGATTTACCAAGGGGAAAGTAATTGAATATTTTTTCAATTCTTCGTTCGTACACCCAAAACTGTGCACTTCAAAATCATCCCGCTTTTTAGAAAGCAAATTTAAGGTTTTTAGCGCCGTGTCAAAGCCGCGTTGGGGAGTTGATGGGCGGAGAATTGTGACAATAAGCTTTTTTGATTTGGTCTGGTTAAGACTTTTTTGATCAATATCTCGTGGATAAAATAAATCCAGTTCCAAAGCCGGAGAAATTAGAGTAATTTTTCCTCCATCCTGCTTAACTTTTTCACAAATCCAAGGAGTTTTAGCAAAGCTGTATGGGGTCATAATATAAGTTTTTTTAATTGTATCCCTAATTCGAGTTTCCGTTTTCTTATAAAAGTCCGGTTCGTAATCTTGAATGAAATAAGCCAATCTTGGGCGTGGATCTTGACTTAAAATTTTTACCAAATAATACATGGTGATCCATAATGTTCCCACCAAAACATCAGCTTTTGGGAAGTATTTAATCAATGTCTCAAGGTTGGAGTAAAAAATAGGTTTCGTCAAGGAACCCATATCATCCTTATATCCTTTAGTGCTCATCACAACGATTTTAACATTGATACCAGAAAAGATCATGTCGTTGGCAAGCTGTATAATCGAAATAACCCCACCAAATTCACAAAGTTCATGGATTAAAAATACGACTGACTTTAACTTGGCATCACTCTTGAGGGTTTCAAAGTTGCTAATGTAATGATCAACCATATCAAGTGTGGTAGGATCATCGAGAATCTTCATGGCATTAAAGTTTTTAGCTTGTTTGACTTCATGAACATTTCTGTAAGCGCTTGGCTTTAACAATCCATACTTATTTCTGAGATATCCCAGGGGATTATCAGCTAGGAATGATGGATAGATCTTTTGATATAAAGGCTTCCATCTGTGATCAAAGACAGCTCTATTTTTCTCATATCGAGGACCACGCTCTTCTTTGAAAGTTACCATTCCTTCGTGAAAGATGAAGGTATCATCGCAACAAACCATTCTATATCCATTAGCAAAAGCCCGCATACAATAATCAGATTCTTCGCAATATCCCCTACCAAAAACAGGATCAAAACCTCCAAGATGCTCATAAACATTGCGCTTGATATAAAAACACCAGCCTTCCGGTGTGACGATATCTGGATAATCACAGTTAGAAATTTTTTCGATAGCAGATGCCGTATCAAAAATAGAATCGCCGGGGTTTATCTTCACCCATAAGTGCGAGGAACGAGTGCTGAGAGGAGAAATAATCCCGATTTTATCATCGCTTTGGGCGCAGCGCGTAAGCTTATTCAGCCAGCCGGGCGTAACGATAGTATCACTATTAAGCAAGATAATATCGCCGCTCGGTGTAGCACGCATACCGACGTTAACGCTTCCAACGAATCCAAGGTTTTGTTCGTTGCGAAGATAATTAAAATATTCATGTTCATGAGTAAATTTTTTTAAATATTGCGCGGTGTATTCATCGGAACAGTCATCAACCAAAAAAACACGGTAAGGTAATTCCGTATATTTAACAATGCTTTCCAAACATGATTTTACAACGTGTATTTCATTATAGATAGGTACGATAATGTTGCGTGTTGGGTCGGAACAACGAATTTCTACTTCTGAGGAGCGTCGAGCATATATCTCGTCAAGTATGCCGCCAATATCACGAGCAGTATTGTGCAGCGAGAATTGGTTTGCGGTTTGTTGACCTTGATCGGCGATTTGTTGTCGGAATTTTTCGTCGGACGCCAATTTTAGAATAGCCCGGGCGGCTGCATCATTGTCGCCGACCGGAACCAAAATTGCGTTGACATCATGGCGAGCATATTCGGAGATCCCGCCGCTATCTGTTAGCACACAAGCGCAACCGCAGGTCATGGCTTCCAATGCGGGTAATCCAAATCCCTGAAAAAGAGAGAGATCAACAAAAATATGAGAAACCAGGTATTCTTCTCTTAATCGACTCTGTTTGATAATGCCCAAGTTTTTGTACGGGAATGAGATTTCATGAATGCTCAAATCATCATCACCGAAAAAAACAAATTGTATACTTGGATTAGCCTTATGAACGATAGATAAGGTTTTCATCAGGTTTTCAAACCCACGCCTTGGTGTACAGAACCGGGTCATGGCAATCAAGCGTGGTGGTTCTTTTTTAAGTTGCGATTTTAAGTGGTCATAAAACACTTCTTGGTCTATTCCAATAGCTATTTTCTTTATGCCATGCTCAAGAAATTGTAGTTGATTACAGATCTGTTTTATTATCCAATCTGATGTCGATAGAAGTGAAAGATTGAGGTGATAGCTTTCTAGAGCTTCTTGATAATAGAGTTTTTGATCTGGGTATTCCGGATTATAAAAGAGTGGTTCATAATCTTGAACAAAGTAATAAGGTTTGAAAGTTTGGTTGAGTTTTGCCAGATCAGCAACTGGTCGGGCAGTAATCCACATGGTTGCCAGTAGCATGCTGTATTCAGGCAAGGCATGTGCTAGTTGATTGATATCTGGATTTTTTATTGGTTCAAAAAGGAGGACTTCGAACATTTCTGGTGTATTTTTCCAGTGAGGATGCATTAATATACTGATTACATCAACGCCAGATAAAATCAAATCGTTTGCCAGTTCGACTAGTATTATGATCCCACCCGCGATTTGTATGGTCGAAAAAAATATTACCAAGGTTTTTGGGTTCACTAATTTAATATCTGACATATAGTAATTATTTTGACTGACCATGCCTTGCGTATTAGTGAAATGCAGTGTATCCATTATTAATTCCAATTCTTTTCCATAAAAATGCTTGGAAAGCTGCTCTATATTTATAGAATGATCTTCTTCTGGGTTTTTGCTCACATGTATATAAGTATTATCAGCCAAAACGGTTATAAAATTCTTTTTCAGAAGCGCAAGACTTATAGATATCAAAGAAACGAGTATTGGACTATTTTTTATCGACTTTGCAATAGAAATAAAATCTTTTGTTACCGAATATTTAATATAAAAAATGGCAGGGTCCGCCATCAGTATTTGCGGAAATTCCGATTGAGTAACCAAACGCAACTTTTTGGCGCAAGTCATGGCGTTGTCGCCAGGCTTCATTTTAAACGAGTATATAGGATGGGTCGGCGTAACAGGGCTAACAATACCAATACTCTTGGAAGAGTACGCAGCCTCACTAAGTCCGGGTAACCAATCTGGCGTTAGAATTACATGGTCTTGAATAATGCAAAAATCACCAAGACCAATTTCCTGAATAACTTCACACAGTGAAGTTAGAAAATAGTCACGTGTTTGAGGTCGAATAACCTTAATAGGTAAGTGATCCGACCACTCGGCTATTTTCTCAGTCGGGATGGAATATTCAGAGTCGTCGATGAGGTAAAAACTATTGTGATTCCTATCCGTATGTTTGCTGAGACTCAATAAAGACCTTCTTAGAGAAGAGCGCTTTCCTTTAGTGTAAATAATAATATTGACCGTAGAGGATTTTTTATAATCCTTACTTTTGCGTTTTTCGATGATGAATTCCGTTGAGTTCTTGGATAGTTGCTTTTTCGTCACGGGAGATATTTGAAAAGAAGCTGGGGGGATTAGAGGTTGTAGATTATTTTTTTGCAGATTATGATAATCCAGTATTATTTTTTTAATGTGATCGGTAGCTAAGTAAGGTCTACCACGCCCAATGGATTTCTCGATAAAAGATATAACAAAATTACCCAGTCTCCACCGATAAGAAGCAAGCAGCTTGTTGAAGTTGATATCTATTTGATTGAGCCAATTTACCAAAATATAAATATCTTTTTCATGATCTTTCTGGTTCGGAAGCCAATTTTCAAATTCCTCAAAGATTACTTGCAAGTTGTCTGTATAAGGGGCTCTTATTTTCCATGAAAAAATAACTTTCGGAAAGCATACAAACGTATTTCCTACTTGCCATCTTTTAGAGTATAACAATGCCTTAAAGTCAGCTTTTAATAGCTGTATCCATTCAATCAGCGTATTGAAGTCATTGGGAGTGTATTTTAGCGCTAAACTCTCGTTGCTATTTTGTTTTTTTTTTGTCTCATACGAGCGAATATCATTAAATACCTTACGCATATGATCCGCAGTTAGGTGGACGTTTCCACGCAACAAGGCAAGCTCAGCAATCTGGACGATAAAGCATCCAACTCGCCAGCGCCATGATGCGAATAGTGCTTCGGCGTCATACTCTAGTTGTTGGATCCAAGTGTTGTATCGTTGTTCGGTGTTATTATCTTTTTGTTCTGTCAATTTACTAAATTCTTGACGCAGTGCTTTTTGCTGGGCTTCAGAAGAACTTTTTAGCTGATCAATCTCCTGTTTGAAAGCTTTTTCACGGTCTTGAAATAATATCTTATTCTGCTGGTTTTCCTGCTGGAGGGCGACCTCGCTGGCTTCTTTGGCGCGCAGAGAACCTTCAAGGGATTGAATGGAGGTTTTAAGCTGCGCGCGTTCCTGCTGGAGGGCGGCCTCGCTGGCTTCTTTGGCGCGCAGAGAACCTTCGAGGGATTGAACGGAGGTTTTAAGCTGCGCGCGTTCCTGCTGGAGGGCGGCCTCACTGGCTTCTTTGGCGCGCAGAGAACCTTCGAGGGATTGAACGGAGGTTTTAAGCTGCGCGCGTTCCTGCTGGAGGGCGGCCTCGCTGGCCTCTAAATTCTCCATTATACCCTTAAGCTGCTGGTGCTCATTTTTAAGCACAAAATCTTTTTCATAAAATTCCAGGATCTCCTGGGCACCTGGAGAAAGCTCAAAATCAGTTGTATCCGCCATATCCAGAATTTGACCAGACTCAAAAGCATCAATCAAGGTGGCTTGCTGTCTATTGATAAAGCCCGCTTCGAAAGTGGGAGATCCTTTCTGTCGATGCAAGTCCGGCGCGATGAAAGCAAGGATTTCCTTATCATGAGGAATTCTTAAACCTTGACAACCCAGAGCGGTTAGTTGCTCATATAAATTAGCTACCGCTTGAATAGGTTTAGCCAAAAGCGCCGAATGAAAAACTAATACCTTAGGATAATTTTTTGTAACTTTGAGCGCCTCTATACTATATTTTTCCCATAAAGAAACCCCAAATTGCAAAGGAAACCCATTACGAGTTTTTAACGATTGTGCAATTTGAATAGGTGAGCGATAGATATGAATAAAAACTGGAAAATCCAAGTGTTTAGACCATAAAGGGAAGGTCAAACAGAATCGTGGTTCCTTAAGAAACCATGGACGATGTGCGTCCAATTCTAAAATGAGGCGACTTGCTTTTTTGTCGAATTCAATGCGTGTATCTTCGGGAACTTTATCCAGTGAAAAATCATTGATCTGATGCCATTCCGCTTGGGTGGAGTGAATAATCATGTCGTTTAAGACACGCACATCTCTCCGTTCCCAAAAACCTTTTGGATTTTCCTCATTTGCGCCTGTACTGATGCCCTCAGGCCCAAAGTAAGCACCCATTAAATTGAGTAGGCGCGCGGTTATGGACGTTCCAGAGCGATGCATACCAATAACAAAAAATTGCATTTTTCGCACCTTAAGGATTTGATCAAGATTTTATCGATTGCTGTTTCTCATATACGCTTAATACATCGAAAGTATCACCATAGGCATGGCTTATTCCATCCTCAATCCAGACTGCCCGGTCACATAACTTTCTGATCGTTTCCACGCTATGGGATACAAGTACAATAGTTTTGTCAGAACGAATTTTTTCATGCATTATAGCCGAAGATTTGCGCTGAAAATCTGAATCTCCAACTCCCAGCACTTCATCGATTAACAACACATCGGGATCCAATTGAAATGCTACGGAAAACCCCAATCGCGCTTTCATACCACTGGAGTAGGTACTTATCGGCTGGTCAAAAAACTCTCCCAATTCAGAAAAATTCTGTATATCCTCCATTCTTTCGATAACATTCTTTCGATGTAGACCGATCAGCATTCCACTCAGCAAGGCATTCTGCCGTCCGGTTAAATACGGTACAAAACCAATTTGTAGTGACAGCAGAGCTGCTTGTACACCATGGTTGATCATTTTTCCCCGATCAGGGCGCAGAATTCCTGCAAGAACCTGTAAAAGAGTACTTTTACCAGCACCATTACGCCCGATGACACCCAATGATTCGCCATGATGCAGATCGAAAGAGACGTTTTTAAGCGCCCAAAACCGTTCCTTACGCAAATATCCCGCCTGCCGCCAGTAAAAAGTTCCTACATTATTTAAAGATAAGGCAAGTTGCTTCGACATGAGCAGCTATCTCTGCACCAGTTTCGGGTATAAATGGTCGTTACGCATGATCCATCGATACATCAACAGGCTAATTATTAAACCCAATGCCGCGACCAAGGCTAATGCCAACCAGTTTGGCCACTTTTGATGCATCAGAATATCGCGATAAGCCTCAATGATACTGGCCATTGGGTTAAGATAAAAATAAGTTTTATAGTTCTCAGAAATCGTGGAACTGGAAAAGAAAATACCTGAAAAATAAAATAGGATTTGCAGAGAATGCTCGACCAAATATTTTAAATCAGGCGCGAATGGAACGAGCGCCGCCACGAAAAGAGTTAATCCTACAATCAACAGAAATTGAGTCAGTAACAAAACCGGCAATGCCAAGTAAGCCCACCCGATATTGAAACCCGCCAGCCATAGGTAAATCAATAATAATCCCAGCACCACCCCAAATTTGACCAAGTCCGTCAAAATGACCACTAACGGAAATATAATTTTAGGCACGTATACCTGCTGCATCAATCCTCGTCCGCCGAGAATAGAGGTTGCGCTGTGAATGATCGTATTCTGAAGCCAACGCCAAGATACCAGTCCAACCAGCAGGAATGATACAAAGTCTGGGGTACCACGCTTCAGTAGAAGCCCAAACACTACATAAAATATCATCATGAAGATCAATGGATCGAGTACCCACCATAAAAAACCGATATAGGTTTTCGCTGCCTCGGCTCTTAAGTCCGCAAGAGCTTTGTATAAAATGAGATCACGATAACGCGTGCTTAATATCATAATTTACTCAAACCACCACCAGCCAAAGCCGGCTGCTTGTTTGGCGCGTCAGTACCCATTGAGGTAAAATCATCTAAGCCAAAACTAAAGGATGAAAGCCAGACTTAGCCTAAACTCATGGAGGTTGTGCCTTGTCCAACGGAAATTAAATAATGTCTGTTTTACTTCAATCATTGATTACAGGCAGCTTGCTGGCCTTCATGGTCGCATGGGGTTCAAGCTTCGTTTGGCTCGGGCGCACTGCTTTATCCCGTGGTCCCATCGATCATCCCAATGCCCGCTCCCTGCACGAGCAGCCCACTCCGAGAACAGGAGGATTGGCAGTGCTGGCGGGGATTATGATCGGCATATTGCTCATAATGTTCAAAAACACTGGCTTACCGGTCCATACTCTTGGGTTCATTTCCATCGGCCTGATTCCACTGGCATTAGTGTCATTCCAGGATGATCGCACCGGCGTTGCCGCACGGTGGCGCATCTTAATCCATCTGCTGGCCGGTGTCAGCCTTTTGGCTGCGGGTCTGACACCGGAGCGGCTTAGCTTGCCCGGCTGGATCTTGTCGCTACCTGGATGGATCGCCGTTCCGCTGACTCTGTTGTTTGTCGTCTGGATGATTAACCTTTACAACTTCATGGACGGCATGGATGGTTTCGCTAGCGGCATGGCGGTGATCGGTTTCTCCACGTTGGCTGGGTTGAGTTGGAGCGACGCCGGATTCGCAACGTTCTGTCTGACCATCGCAGCGGCCAGCGCCGGGTTTCTAGTACATAATTTCCCGCCCGCCAAAATTTTTCTCGGCGACACCGGTTCCATTACACTGGGTTTTCTGGCGGCGGCGTGTGGTCTGTGGGGAGCTAGGGCTAGTCTGTTCCCATTCTGGGTGACGCTGCTGGTGTTTTCGCCGTTCATCATGGATGCCACCGTGACTTTGCTGCTGCGCCTGCTGCGTGGAGAAAAGGTCTGGGAGGCACACCGGAGCCATTATTACCAGCGATTGGTATTGCTCGGCTGGGGACACCGCCGCACCGTACTGGCTGAATACGCGCTGATGCTGGCCTGCGCCGGTTCTGCTCTGCTGGCGGTTCGGTTGCCGCCCGTTGGACAAATCAGCTTGGCGATGGCCTGGGGTCTGATCTACGGTTTCCTGATGTGGGGAGTGGGGCGGCTGGAGCGGCGGCATGCTACAGTATCCGCCCCGTGAAGCTCGAACATTTCCTCAATCTCCCCCCCACCGCTCGCCGCGCGCTGCTGGTTGTCGGCGACGCGTTTGCCGTGTTGGTCGCGGTCTGGTCCGCTTTCGCCATTCGCCTCGGCGATTGGTGGCCAGCGATGCTGCAAGACGTGGTCTGGCTGTTTCCGCTGGCGGTGCTCATTCTCATTCCGACCTTCGCGGCGGTCGGCCTGTATCGCCCGATCTTGCGCTACGCCGACGAAAGCCTGCTGTACACCATCGTGCTCGGCGTCAGCGCCGGGATTTTGCTGATGATGGCGGTCTGGGTATTCCTGCGCCAGGGATTGGTGCCGCGGTCATCCTGGTTCATCGGCTGGCTGGTGCTGGTTGCGCTGGTCGGTGGTGGCCGGTTGGCGATTCGCCGTATCCTGCGTCGGCGGTTTCGGGCCAGCGCGGCACGTGCGCCCGTGATTATCTATGGTGCGGGCGAGGCCGGCGCACAATTGGCCAACGCTCTGCGCTACAGCGCTGAATTCACACCTATCGCGTTCGTCGACGACAACCCACAGCTATGGGGTAGCGTGGTGCTGGGTCTCAAGGTGCGGGCACCGTTCAAACTATCGCGGTTGGTGGCCCAGCATGTGGGTAGTCTGATCCTATTGGCGTTGCCGTCGGCGTCGCACCGTCGTCGCCGAGAAGTATTGGAAGCGCTGGCCGGGTTGCCGGCGCGGGTGCTGGCTTTGCCCACGCTGGCGGAGTTGACCAGCGGCGCCCGGCGCATCGACGAATTTCGCGAGGTCGATGTCGCGGATATCCTCGGTCGCGATTCGGTCCAGCCCAACGAGGCGCTATTGCAGGGACGGGTGAGCGGCAGGAGCGTGATGGTGACCGGCGCGGGCGGCTCGATCGGCGCCGAGCTGTGCCGACAAATCCTGCTATTGTGGCCGCGCCGCTTGGTCCTGTTCGAGCGTTCCGAGTACACCCTCTACGCCGTCGAGCAAGAACTGCGTGCCATGTTGGCCAATATGGCGCATCCCCGTCCACTCATTCTGAACCCCGCAACTTTGGATCTGGAAGGAAGTGCGGATGCACAACCCGGTACTGTTTCCATCGAATTGATCCCGCTGCTGGGTTCGGTCATGCACCAGCACCGGTTGCAAGTGGCCATGGAACGCTTTCAGGTCGAGACCGTTTATCACGCGGCGGCCTACAAGCACGTACCGATCGTCGAACGCAATCCCATCGAGGGGGTGCGGAACAACGTGTTCGGTACTTGGCGCGCCGCCGAGGCCGCCATCGCCGCCGGGGTCGGAACCTTCGTGCTGATCTCCAGTGACAAGGCGGTGCGCCCGACCAACGTGATGGGTGCCACCAAACGGCTGGCGGAACTGATCCTGCAAGGGTTGGCGGAGCAGGGCGTTTCCACCCGGCTGTGCATGGTCCGCTTCGGCAATGTATTGGATTCTTCCGGCTCGGTGGTGCCGTTGTTTCGCGAGCAGGTCCGCAAGGGTGGGCCGGTGACGGTGACCCATCCCGAGGTGGAGCGCTATTTCATGACCATCCCCGAGGCGGCGCAATTGGTGATTCAGGCCAGCGCCATGGCTCAGGGCGGCGATGTGTTCCTGCTCGATATGGGCGAGCCGGTGCGGATTCTCGATCTGGCGCGGCGCATGATCCGGTTGTTCGGGCTGGAAGTGCGGGACGCGGACCAGCCCGATGGCGATATCGAAATCCGTTTTACCGGTCTGCGCAGCGGCGAGAAACTACGCGAGGAACTGCTGATCGGCAGCGACGATCTGGCCACCGAGCACCCGATGATCCGCCGAGCCCGCGAACGCAGTTTACCGTGGCCGGTGGTCCGGGACTGCCTGGAGCGGCTCGACATCGCCTCGCGCGCCTTCGATTATCCGGCCGTGCGGGCGATCCTGCGGGAAGCGGTGGCCGAGTACCAGCCGGAAAACGACATTGAGGACTGGATTTGGTTGGCGGATCGACGGGAAGAGTCGGCGGAACCGATGGACGCGGCGGTCAGCCCGCCGATTCCGCAAGTTCCGCCACCTCGGTCGGCCAGATGATCACGGTCTTGACTCGATTGCCGGAGATTTCCACGATCTCGGTCAGGTGACCGATCAGCGATAGCCGGGTGCCCGGTTCGGGGATGGTTTCGAGGTGTTCCATAATCAGGCCATTGAGGGTGCGAGGGCCGTCGGTGGGCAGTTGCCAATCCAATGCCCGATTCAGGCTACGAATCGAAGTGCGACCGTCCACCACGTAGCCACCGTCGGCGCGCGGGACCAGGTTGCGCTTGCCGATGGAAGCGGGATCGGTGGTGAATTCCCCCACGATCTCTTCCAGGATGTCCTCCAAGGTCACCAGTCCCAGCACTTCGCCATACTCGTCCACCACCAACCCGACGCGCCGGCGCAACTGCTGAAAGTTGACCAACTGCCGGGTCAACGAGGTACCTTCCGGGATGAAGTAGGGTTCCCTGATCAAGCGCTCCAGATCGGCCCGATTGAAGTCCGGCTTCTGCATCATCGTGTTGAGCACCTTGCGCAGGTGCAGGAAGCCGACGACCTGATCGAAGGTGTCGCGGTAGACCAGCATGCGGGTGTAGGGGCTGCGGGTCAGTTTGGCGACGATCTCCGCCCAGTCGCCCTCCAGGTCGATGCCCTCCACCTCGTTGCGTGGCACCATGATGTCGTTGACGGTGATTTCCTCCAGCTCCAGGATGCCCAGCAGCATGGTTTGATGCCGCTTGGGAATCATCACCCCGGCTTCGAGCACCACCGTGCGCAGTTCCTCGGCGCTGAGCGAGTGCGGACTGGAGGTTTGAATCGTCACCCGGAACAGCCGCAACAGGCTATTGGCCACCATGTTGGTCAGCCACACCAGCGGGTAAAACACCTTGAGCAGCGGCGCCAGCACTGCGGAAGCGGGAAAGGCGATGCGCTCGGGGTGCAGGGCCGCCAGCGTTTTGGGCGCGACTTCGCCGAACACCAGCAGGACCAAGGTCAGGATGACGGTGGAGACCACGATGCCGGCCTCGCCCAGCAGGTGGAGGGCGATGACGGTCGCTAGCGAGGAGGCTAGGATATTGACGAAGTTGTTGCCGAGCAGAATGATGCCGATCAACCGATCTGGCCGTTCCAGCAGCCGGCTGGTGCGTATCGCGGCCTTGTCGCCTTCCCGCGCGCGGTGGCGCAGGCGGTAGCGGTTGAGGGTCATCAGTCCGGTTTCGGCACTGGAGAAAAAGGCGGAACAACCGATCAACAGGATCAGGACGACGCACAATACGCCAATATGAATATTGTCCAACTCGCGAAAACCTTGATTTTGAGTGAATGAGTCGTATTTACGAATTGCCGGTGCAGGCTGTCAAGCGTTGATCGGCATGAAGGGTTTCTGCCAGGGGCTGGCGGCGCATGTTCGATCAACGTCTCAGAATCAATTCCAGCACCAGCTTGCTGCCGAAGTAGGCGAGTACCAGGAAAGTAAAGCCGCTTAGCGTCCAGCGAATGGCGGTGCGACCACGCCAGCCAAAACGCCAGCGACCCCACAACAGTATCCCGAACACTCCCCAGGCAATGAAGGACAGTACGGTCTTGTGCACCAGGTGCTGAGCGAAGATGTCCTTGAGAAAGAGTAGGCCACTGAATAGGGTGATGCTCAGCAAGATGAAACCGGCGCCGATCATTTGGAACAGCAGGGATTCCATCGCGGTGAGCGGTGGGATGCCGCGCAGGAAGCCGCCGGGCTGGCGGCGCCGCAAGCGCCGATCCTGGATGGCCAGCAGCGTCGCCTGCGCCGCCGCCAAGGTCAGCAGCGAATAGGCCAGGATGGCGATGAGAATGTGCAGTTCCAGCGGCCATTGTCCGGGGTCGGCGACGATGCGCTCGGTAGCGAACGACAAGCCGAGGACCAGCGTGAGCGCGCCGAACGGCAACGCGATGATGCCGAGACTCTCGACCGGCCGCACCATCGCCGCCGCCAGCAGCACCACGTTGATCAGCCAGCCGGTGAACGATAGCGCGTTGAAGAAGCCGAGATTGAGGCCGGCGGGTTGGAACACGGTTTGGGCCAGGATCATGGCGTGCAGGATCACCGCCCCCCAGCCCAGGGCCAGCGGACCGCCCTTCGATGAACCTACCGCCGCGCCGCCGGCGCGCGCCAGCCGCACGGCCAGCAGCCCGCCGGCAAGCAGGTAGAGCAGGGCGGCCAAGCCGCCGGTGACCGCGTTCATTGGGATTCCGTGCAAGTCCAATTATCCGCAACCATGATGGCATGGAACGGTGGCGGCTTGAAGCTCGCCGCGCCAAGTCGGGCGATTCTCCCTATAATCCTCCCCTCTTTTCCGATTTTGAATCAAGGTTTCCCGCATGTTCGAAAATCTCAGCGAACGCTTGTTGCTCACCGTCAAGCATCTGCGTGGCCAAGGCCGCCTCACCGAGGACAACATCAAGGATGCCCTGCGCGAGGTGCGCATGGCCCTGCTGGAAGCGGACGTGGCGCTGCCGGTGGTGCGCGAGTTCATCGATCGGGTGCGCGCGCGGGCGATCGGCGAGGAGGTACTGCTTAGCCTGACACCCGGCCAAGTGCTGATCAAGATCGTCCACGAGGAATTGATCCGAACCATGGGCGAGGCCAACGCCGAACTGAACCTGCGGGTCCAGCCGCCGGCGGTGGTGCTGATGGCGGGCTTGCAGGGCTCCGGTAAAACCACCAGCGTCGCCAAGCTGGCCCGCTGGCTGAAGGAGCGCCAACGCAAGAAGGTGACGGTGGTGAGTTGCGACGTGTATCGTCCAGCCGCCATCGAACAGTTGCGCAAGCTGGCCGGCGAAGTCGGCGCGGAGTTTTTTCCCAGCGATCCCGGGCAGGCGCCGGAAGCCATCGCCCGCCAGGCGCTGGATCATGCCCGCCTGCACGGTGTCGAGGTGCTGATCGTCGATACCGCTGGCCGCTTGCATGTCGATGCCGAGATGATGGCCGAGATTCAGCGGCTACACGCGGCATTGAATCCTATCGAAACCCTGTTCGTGGTGGACAGCATGACCGGACAAGACGCCGCCAACACCGCGCAGACATTCAACGTAGCCCTGCCACTGACTGGCGTGGTGCTGACCAAGACCGATGGCGATGCTCGTGGCGGCGCGGCGCTGTCGATCCGCCAAATCACCGGCCGGCCGATCAAGTTTCTCGGTGTCGGCGAGAAGACCGCTGCCCTGGAACCGTTCTTTCCCGACCGGGTGGCGTCGCGCATTCTCGGCAAGGGCGACGTGCTGAGTCTGGTCGAGGAGATGGAGCAGAAGGTCGACAAGGACAAGGCGCTCAAGTTGGCTCAGAAGGTCCAGAAGGGGCGAGGTTTCGATCTGGAAGACTTCCGCGAACAGATGGAGCAGATGACGAAGATGGGCGGCATCGCCAGCCTGTTGGAAAAAATGCCGGGTTTCAACGCCGCGCCGGCGGCGCTCAAGGAGCAGGCGGCGGATAAAGAGGTTAAGCGACTGGTTGCCATCATCAATTCGATGACTCCGGGGGAACGCCGCTTCCCGGACATCATCAAGGGTTCGCGCAAGCGCCGTATCGCCGCCGGTTCCGGTACCCAGATTCAGGACGTGAACCGACTGCTCAAGCAGTTCGATCAGGCACAGAAGATGATGAAGAAAATGAAGGGCGGCGGCTTGATGAAAATGATGCGCGGCCTGCAAGGTAAGTTGCCGATGGGTGGATTGCCGCCGCTGAAACGGTAAGCGGAGGCAGCCGCCAGCAATGGAACGCACGATCGGTGACGCCTAACGGTTTCAAACGCTGGAAATTTCGGATACTATTCCTCGCTTCATCTGGCCGCCCCGCTCGGGCAGCTCCTTCATCTACCGGAAAATCGGAATTCGCAAGAGGTATTCGCAGCGCATGGTTACTATCCGCCTGTCCCGCGGCGGCGCCAAGAAGCGCCCCTTCTACACCGTGGTCGTGACCGACAGCCGTAACCGGCGTGACGGCCGCTGTATCGAACGCATCGGCTTTTTCAACCCGATCGCCAGCGGTAGCGAAACACGTTTGAATCTGGATCAGGAACGCTTGCAATATTGGTTGGGCAACGGTGCGCAGCCATCCGAACGAGTGGTCAGTCTGATCAAGGAACAATCCCGCCAGCAGCCGGTTCAATAGCGGCCGAAGCGACGAAACCGTCGCCGCGATGGCGGATTGGGTGGTGTTGGGCCGGGTGTCCGGCCTGTTCGGCGTGCAGGGCTGGGTGCGGGTGTTCTCCCACACCGAACCGCGCGAGGGGATCGTCCGCTACAACCCGGTATTCTTACATCGCGGCGGCGAGTGGCAACCTTTCGAAATCGAAGCCGGCCGCGCCCACGGACCAGGTGTGGTGCTGAAGTTCGTCGATTGCAACGACCGCGATCGGGCCGCGATGCTGTTGCGGAGCGAAATCGCGGTGCGCCGCTCGCAACTGCCGCCGCCTGAACCGGGCGAGTATTACTGGGCGGATCTGGAAGGGCTGCGCGTGGTGACGTTGGATGGGATCGATTTGGGCACGGTCGCCGCCGTGTTCGCCACCGGCGCCAACGACGTGCTGGTGGTCAAAGGGGAACGGGAACGATTGTTGCCCTTCGTGCGAGGTCAAGTGGTAGTCGAAATCGACCTCGAACGGCGCGTGTTGCGGGTGGATTGGGACCTGGATTTTTGAGTCCTTTCGCCCTCAATTCCTCTTGCTCCGTGGGAGAGGTAGGCTAGGAAAGGCAACAGCCATGCGCGTGGACGTGGTGACCCTTTTTCCTGGAATGGTCGAGACCTTGCTCCGTTTTGGAGTCACCGGGCGGGCCGTCGAGCGTGGCTTGTTGCACGTGATGGCCTGGGATCCGCGCGACGATGCCCATGATCGCCATCGTACCGTGGACGATCGGCCTTATGGCGGTGGTCCGGGGATGGTGATGAAGGTGCAACCGTTGCGCGATACCCTGCAACGGGCCAGGACGGCGGCGCAACCATTAGGAAAAACGATTTATCTCAGCCCGCAGGGTCGGCCGCTGACCCAGGATGGCGTTCGGGAATTGGCGCTGGAAACGAGACTGATCCTGCTGGCTGGCCGCTATGAGGGTATCGACGAGCGGCTGATCGCAACCGAGGTGGACGAAGAGTGGTCCATCGGCGATTACGTGCTCAGTGGCGGCGAACTGGCGGCGCTGGTGCTGATCGATGCCGTGGCCCGGTTGTTGCCGGGGGCGCTGAACGACAGCGAATCGGCCGCGCAAGATTCGTTCATGGACGGGTTGCTGGATTGCCCGCACTATACCCGGCCCGAAGAGATCGAAGGGCGGCGGGTACCGGCGGTGTTGCTGAGCGGCGATCATGCCGCCATCGCCCGCTGGCGACGGCGCGAGGCCTTGGGGCGGACTTGGCTGCGACGGCCTGACTTGCTGGCCCGGCGGCAATTGCTGGCCGAAGACCAGGCGCTGCTGGATGAATTCATTCGCGAATACCAAGAGAAACAGGGAGCGCCGGCGCCGCCGGACAACCTCCTGGAGCAACGTGGAGCGTAGTGTCATGAGTAAACTGGTGGAAGAATTCGAACGCGAACAGATGAACCGTGAGATCACGGCCTTCAATCCCGGCGATACCGTGGTGGTGCGGGTCAAGGTGAAAGAGGGTAATCGCGAACGCTTGCAGGCCTTCGAAGGGGTGGTCATCGCCAAGCGCAATCGCGGTCTGAACTCGGCATTCACCGTGCGCAAGATCTCCCATGGCGAGGGCGTGGAGCGGGTATTCCAGACTTACAGTCCGGTGATCGCCGACATCACCGTCAAGCGCCGTGGCGACGTGCGCCGCGCTAAGCTGTATTACTTGCGCGGTCTGGAAGGTAAGGCGGCTCGCATCAAGGAGAAGTTGCGCTAAACTCATAAGTAGCGACGACCGGTGATAGGGCGATCATTCCAGGGTCGCCCTTTTTATTTGTATTGCCCTTTATCTTAAAGGGAGAAAGGCTGGGAACAAGGGGGTGACATGCACGACCCATGGTTGGATTGGCTGGAGCCGGTCCGGATGCTGGCGGCGGAAGCCAGCGAGCGCATCCTGGAGGTCTACGCGACGGCGTTCGGAGTAACCGCCAAGGACGACGACAGCCCGTTGACCGCCGCCGACTTGGCCGCTCATCGAGCCATCACCGCCGGCCTCCGGCGCTTGACGCCCGACCTTCCCGTTTTGTCCGAGGAATCGGTTGCGGTGCCGTTTGCCGAACGATCGCAATGGCGGCGCTATTGGCTGGTGGACCCACTGGACGGTACCAAGGAATTCGTGAAGCGCAACGGCGAGTTTACCGTCAACATCGCCTTGATCGAAGACCACGAACCGGTGCTCGGCGTGGTGCGGGTACCGGTGACTGGCGTGTGCTATTTCGCCGCGCGCCATTGCGGTGCCTTCCGCGTGGAGCCGGGCCAGTCGCCGCAACCGATCTCGGTCAGACCGTTGCGGGTAGGCGAACCGGTGCGAGTCGCTGGCAGCAAAACGCATGGGGGCGCGGGATTACGGGCCTTCGTTGCCGCTTTGGGCGCGCACCATCTGGTGAGCATCGGCAGTTCGCTCAAGTTCTGTCGGGTAGCGGAGGGTACGGCGGATGTCTATCCTCGACTTGGCTTGACATCAGAGTGGGACACCGCCGCCGCGCAAGCCATCGTCGAAGCGGCCGGTGGCCGGGTGGTGTCGGCGGAAACGGGCGAGCCGTTGCGCTACAACACGCGAGACTCGCTGTTGAACCCGTACTTTATCGTTTACGGCGATGCTGGTCACGATTGGCTGCGCTACGTTCCGCGCGAGGGTTGAACATGATAGCCCCCGATGCGTATCAGGCGGTTATTGCCACGCCGATCGGCATGATCGGTATCCGCATGGCCGGCGAGGCGGTGAGCGAACTCGATTATTTGCCCGCCGATGCACCGGAGCGACCGCCGACGGATGTCGCTACCCAAGCCGTCGTGGCTCAGATGCAAGGGTATTTCCTTGATCCTCGCGCCCCGGTCACAGTTGCGTTGGTTCTTGAAGGCACCGCATTCCAGCAGCGGGTGTGGCAAGCACTGCAAGCCATTCCACTGGGGACGGTGCTGACCTATGGCGAACTGGCGGCGCGACTCGGCACCGCCGCTCGCGCTATCGGCGGTGCCTGCCGGAGCAATCCGATCCCGATCCTGATTCCTTGCCACCGAGTGGTGGCCCGACAGGGATTGGGAGGTTACGCGGGTGAAGTTACTGGCGATCCTCTGGGCATCAAGCGCTGGCTGTTGCGGCATGAGGGGGTGGATGCGCTTAGAGAGTAACGAAACTAGATGAACTTGGCCAAACTGATGAATCTGTATTTTGGCGCATATGGGCGATTCATTCGCTCCTCGCGTCATTTTGGTAGGGAGGATATTTTATGAAGAGCCTGAAACTTGAAACTTTATTGAGTAGCGGTTTTTTATTGGGTTGGATGCTTAATTGCCTGCTCATCAGCTCTGTTTGGGCGCAAGCCATGGAGCAAGACTTGGCGGTTTTATCGGTAGCCTCCACGCAAGCTGACTTTGCCTCGTTAGCGAGAAACCTACCGGTTGGCAGGCAAATTGTATTGGAAGAGCTGCCCATCTCTGGAATGCGTGGTCATCAGCGCCTGTTGTTGAAACGATTCTCCGCTTTCGCGCCGAATGCACTGATTGTCAACAGTAAAGGCGAGCGGTTATCAGTTCCTAATAACGCCTATTATCGGGGGCAGGTTGACGGATTCCCGGATTCCATCGTGATGATGACGATCCCAGAACAAGGTCAACCGCGAGGACTAATTTTTGCCAGTAACCGCATTATGATATTGGAAGGCCGCCCGTCTGGAGAAGTTGCCGGGTTTGATACCCGGGAAGTGGATATTCAGACGGAACTGGAGCCCTTGTCGAAAGAATTTAAATGCGATTCTGAAAAGGTACACAATCCAGAAAATCTTTTCTTAAAAAAAATATTGAGAAATCCTGATTTAAATAAAGAGTTGCCTGATAAATCCGAAAAAGTCAACCCAATAGGATACACCATCAATGTTGCCGTGGAAACTGATTATGAATACTACGCTCTTTTCAATAATCAAACCGCAGCATTGAACTACTTGAGTGATTTGATTGCTTACGCCTCTGTCATGTATGAGCGAGAGGTTGGGACGCGCCTGCAAATCAGTTATACCAAGTTGTGGGTGGATGGTCCAAACAGTGATCCTTGGACTGCAACCAGCACGAGCGCACTCTTGGGACAATTAATGAGTTATTGGAACATGAATAACTCCAGTATCAATCGCGCGACCGTTCATATGTTAAGCGGCAGGCCGTTCAATAGTGGGATCGCTTATGTGGGGGCGCTTTGCAACACGCAATATGGATATGGTGTTACAACAAGTATTCGCCGTTTCGGGGACTTTAATATTAATAATCCAAGTATCGTGTGGGATATTGTCGCTGTTAGTCATGAAATAGGACATAATTTTGGTTCCGAGCATACGCACTGCTATGCGGGAGTAGGCGGAAACAATAATGATGTGGATCACTGTTACGGACAAGAAAGCGGCTGTTATTCGGGTGTGGAAACCCTGCCCGCTATTAACAGTCTGACCGGTGGCGTGGCCGGTGATGGTGGGGGCACCATCATGAGTTACTGCCATCTGCTGGGTGGTATGAGTAGCCTCAGCCTGACCTTTGGACAGAATCATCCCTACGGTATTGCGGCTTACCGGGTTCCAAATCTGATGTCGGCTTTTGTAGCGGGTTTGCCGGCAAGTTGTACAACCTCGACGGTATACACTCTGACGGTTGCCAAGGCGGGCACGGGATCGGGCACGGTGGGCGGCGGCGGATCGTATGCGGCGGGCGCCACGGTTGCCCTAACGGCCACGCCGGCCACCGGCAGCGTCTTTGCCGGCTGGAATCCCAGCCCCTGCGCGGCCAGCTTCGCCATGCCGGCCAGCAACCTCAGCTGCACCGCCACCTTCAACCCCAGCAATCAAACCTCAGCACAGTACACCGTCGGTCTGTTCAACCCCGCCACCAGCACCTTCTATCTCAAGAACAGCCACGCTGGTGGCGCGGCCGATGTGGTCTTCGGCTTCGGCCCGGCCAACGCTGGCTGGACCCCACTGGTCGGCGACTGGGACGGCAACGGCACCGCCACCGTCGGTCTGTTCAACCCCGCCACCAGCACCTTCTATCTCAAGAACAGCCACGCTGGTGGCGTGGCCGATGTGGTCTTCGGCTTCGGCCCGGCCAACGTTGGCTGGACCCCGCTGGTCGGCGACTGGGACGGCAACGGCACCGCCACCGTCGGTCTGTTCAACCCCGCCACCAGCACCTTCTATCTCAAGAACAGCCACGCTGGTGGCGTGGCCGATGTGGTCTTCGGCTTCGGCCCGGCCAACACCGGTTGGATTCCGCTGGTGGGGGATTGGAACGGACCTAATCTATAGGGTTTTCCGTAGCCCGGATGTACCTGCTACATGCATCCGGGCTTGTACGGAAGTATCACCTTGAAATCCCGCCAGTCGCCCGCATATTCGCTCCTGGCATACGAACACCACCCAGGAGACCCGTTCCCCATGACCGTTGAAGCCCATAAGGAAACCCTTGGTTTTCAGGCCGAGGTGCAGCAATTG
>Ga0209607_1000052_pt1 | contig 89646 bp, 75 predicted proteins | sample AD_UKC117_MetaG_FD_184413 | JGI IMG/M metagenome (GOLD analysis project Ga0209607, IMG submission 184413) | Active sludge microbial communities of municipal wastewater-treating anaerobic digesters from Hong Kong - AD_UKC117_MetaG (SPAdes)... | ecosystem: Engineered > Bioreactor > Anaerobic >... | reverse complement strand
CAAGGATTTTGAGCGCGGGGCAAGCTCCTCGACCTTTTGCTGATAGGCTTTTGACTCGTTGTTCATTGCCTTATCCCCTTCTCCTGTATTACAGGCGTCCTCGTCTCTCTATCCGCGGGAAGCTGTTCTCCGCCCCCGCCATGCATCGCTACCTTGTAAAACCTCGTGTGTTCGGGCATGATATTTCCTTTCACAAAACTTATGGAATCCGACCTTGGAGTATCGTCTTTGAGCGCAGGCGGCAGCAGTATCGCAAGCGCGACTGTCAGCAGTATCAAGCCCAACGCCAACATGAAATAGGTCGTGCGCAAAAAGCTAGCCTCCTTTCGATACATAAAATAAGTCTGTCCGCATTTCGCGCCAAAAATACAAATCGACGCTTTGATAAAAAACAAAACGTCGTTGTTGTCAGGCTATGCTTTTGTCCGTGTCGGTAAAGTCGTTTCCTGTCCCTGTTGATTGTACTCTACACCAACCTTGAAAAGAGTATCACCGCCGCGACCTGAATCACGAGTACTGCGGGTATGCCTATCGTGAACTGCTGCTCGCCGTTCTTGTTGCCAAAGAACGCCATGCCGAGCAGCGCGCCAATGCTGCCGCCGACAGCCGCCAAAGCAAACAATATCTGATCGGATACCCTGGGCGCCCACCTGGTCATCGCACGCTTATCGACTCCAAATATAATGAAAGAAAATACGTTTGCAATAAATAAATATATGTAGAGATAAGCCAAGACTTCCTCCGTTCTCCCCATTGTTCTGTCACTGCCCACATTCAAACAAATAGAATTATAACACATTCTTTACGAATTGCAAGCTTAATATGATACACATCCGAAATAGTTAAGCGTTTTTTTGTTGAGAGCAGCAACGCCGTTTGCGGCTGTGTTTAGTTGAAAAGGGGGGTAATGAGGAGGGCGGGGTTGCGCGGGGGGAGCAACTCTTGACTGTTATGTTTTTGGCAAGATCCTTCGGCAGGCTCAGGATGACACCAAGAGGAGTTATTCCCGCCGTGAGCGCTTCTTGACTGTTATGTTTTTGGCAAGATCCTTCGACAGGCTCAGGATGACACCAAGAGGAGTTATTCCCGCCGTGAGCGCTTCTTGACTGTTATGTCTTTAGCAAGATCCTTCGACAGGCTCAGGATGACACGGAGGGTTGAGGAAGGGTGAGCGTTGGCGATTCAAGAACGTCATAGGGTGAATGTTTTTGGTGGCAAACCCTCTCTGTCATCCTGAGGAACGACAGTGACGAAGGATCTTGAAAGAAGCTTGCGATAATTGGGGCGCTCCCGCGTGTAACAAGGGGGCGAATGAAAGTGGGGGGTGCGTGGGGGAGCAACTCTTGACTGTTATGTTTTTGGCAAGATCCTTCGACAGGCTCAGGATGACACGGAGAGAGTTATTCCCGCCGTGAGCGCTTCTTGACTGTTATGTCTTTAGCAAGATCCTTCGACAGGCTCGGGATGACACCAAGAGGAGTTATTCCCGCCGTGAGCGCTTCTTGACTGTTATGTCTTTAGCAAGATCCTTCGACAGGCTCAGGATGACACGGAGAGTTGCGTGGGGGATACGGGAAATGAAGAAGGCGGGGGTGCGTGGGGGAGCGGGTGGGTTAAGGAAGGGGTTTGCAGGGTGAACGGGGGTTGACTATATGGTGCGGACGAACGCGGTTCGCCACTATTTTTGAGCTGTTCTGTTATTTGCCCGGCGTCGTCCTCAAGCCCTTTGGATAATGATTTTTCACGGCGTCCGCACCGCATTTGACAAGCCCGCAGGCCTTACTCCGACAGCAGGCGGCCGCCCAGCCGCGAAGCTCCCGTGAAGGCAGGCTCTCGCCCGCAAAATACCTTACAAGCTCATCATCGCCAAGCTCCAAACGGCGTACAAGCGCGGCGTCGGGCGCGGCCATAGCCAGGGCATGGGCGGGCATGAACAGCTTGCCGCGCAGCTTACCCAAAAGAAGGCCGCTCCTCAGCACCCGCAGTCCTCCAAGCTCGTCCGCTCTCAAGGGGCTTATCATGCTTCTGCCGTCCTGCAAACCTATAAGCGTCCCATGCGGAAGCTTCCCCATGTCAAGGTATTCGTTTGCGAAGCTGTAAAGCTCGGGGTAAAGCCGCCGGTTAATTACGGCGGGCGCAGGCGCAAAAGGCTCGATTTCATGGGCTGTTTCGCCCTTCATAAGCAGTGCCGCTGTCTGTCCCTCGCCCATGCAGCTATGCGGGTAAAGCCGACTGAAGCTCAACAGCCTAAAGTCTCTGTTCCTCGACAGAAACTCGTCAATGACGTTCTCGTTCTCCTCCTTTGAAAAGGTGCAGGTCGAATACATCAGCCTGCCGCCCTCCTTAAGCATCGCTGCGGCCGATTCAAGTATGTTGCTCTGCCGCCTTGCGCAGGTCTCGACCTGTGAAACAGACCACTCCCCTGCGGCGTTTGGCTCCTTTCGAAACATACCCTCGCCCGAACACGGAGCATCCGCCAACACCGCGTCAAAATAGTTTTGAAAGCGTTTCGAAAGCGCGTCCGGGCGTTCGCAGCACACGACGGCGCAGGTAACGCCGAGGCGCTCCAAGTTGCCTGTAAGCACCTTGGCTCTCGAATATACCGGCTCGTTGGCGACCAAAATCCCGCGATTGCACATGCCGGCCGCAAGCTGTGTCGTCTTTCCGCCCGGCGCCGCGCAAAGGTCAAGCACGCGCATACCCGGTTTGACGTCAAGCAGCTTCGCGGGCAGCTGCGCCGACGCGTCCTGCATATAATAAAGCCCCATCGCGTGGGCTGCGCTGCGCTTGACGTCGAAATCGTTCGGAACCAAAAAGCCTTCATCGCATACGCCGTTGGGGACAGGATTGAAACCCAGGTATTGGTACAGCTCCCCCGCGTCAGCCTTCAACGTATTCACGCGAAGCGAACGCATTGGCGGCAGCTCCATCGCGGCCATGTAGCTTGGGAACTCCGCCCCAAGCTCATCCTTCATCCTGCATAAAAATTCTTCGGGCAGCTTCACCATTGCTCGTCAGCTCCCATCCTCACCGCAGCCTTCGCCCTCAGCAGCACCAAATAGCTTTCGCGCACCCGCCTCTTTGACAGCTTCTCAAGCGCTTTGGCGTACAGCTCAAGCTGCTTTGTATGCCTTTGGGCGTACTCTTTTGGGGGAATACCCATGGTGTTGTCGGTCTTGTAATCTATCAAAACCCACTCTCCGTCCTCGATAAAGCAAGCGTCTATCACTCCTTGCAGCAGCACTCTGTCCGACGACGGCGTATTAAACAGCTCCTCGCTGTCCACGGCATACGAGAATGGAAGCTCACGCTGCAAGTCCGTGCCCTTGGACATCCTGCCATACAGCTCCGTACCCAGAAACCATATCACTCCCTCTATGCCGCGTCGGTCGATGATTCCAAGCTTGGCCGCAAGCTCACGCACGACCCTTTCATCGTACTCGCCCTTGGGAATGGATTCAAGCAGCTTATGAACGCTCGTACCCAACGCCGCCGCGCTCTCGCCCTTTGCAGCGAAGCTCGGAACGTCGTACTCGGTCTGACTGCGTTCGGTCAGCTCCGTTACGGAGGTCTTGTTGGGCAGGGTTGTTTCACTTGCGAACGGATAGCTCCACGAGAGCCGCAGCCTCAGCGGTTCGACAAGCGATTTCTCACTCACAAACGCGGCTTCAGGTTCGGCTTCGGGAACGGCAAGAAGTTCTTCCTTCCTATGTGCATATACGGGAACCTGTCCGTTCAGCGCGAACAGCAGCCACTTTAGGGCGTTCGCCTCCCCGCGTATCTCGGAATTCGTCAGCTCGGTCACGCTTCCAAGCTTCTCGTCCGCCTTTCTCGCGCTGCCCACAAGCCAAAGCCGCGATCTCGCCCTTGTCATCGCGACATACAGTACCCTAAGCTCCTCGGCGGTCATGTCGCGCCTCAGCTCCCTGCATATCGCCTTGCGCGTGGCGGACTCATGCTTCACTCCGCAGCTGTCCATACAGCGCAGCCCCAATCCAAGCGTCGAATAGGGGATTAGGTCCTCCGACAGGTCGCGACGGTTAAAGTTCGTACCTAAGCCGCCCAAAAATATCACGGGATACTCAAGCCCCTTGGACTTGTGTATTGACATGAGCTGAACCACATCCGCCGTGGCGGTCTGCGACTCGCCCATCCTTGCGTTCTTGTTGACCTGCGACATATAATTGAGAAAGCCATGTACCGAGTACCCGCCGCCCTTGTCAAAGTCCCTCGCCTTCTCGACAAGTGCGTCAAGGTTGGACTTGCGCTGCGCCCCGCCCGCAAGCGCTCCCATCACCGGATAGATGTCCGTGTTGTCCAGTATGTGCGCCACAAGCTCCGACACGGGCCGCGTCGTCTTTGCGTCGCGGTAGTAATCCAAGAACCCCATGAACCTCCTCACATGCTCGCCCAAAGCCCCCTCGCTGTCCGCCGCCGCAAGCAGACAGTCCAAATAATCGCCCTTGGGTACGCGGGTGCGAAGCTCTATCAGCTCCTTATCGTCAAAGCCGCCGAAGCATGAGCGCATGACCGACAGCAGCGGTATGTCCTGCCTGCGATTGTCAATTACTGACAGCAGGTTCATCAGCAGCATGACCTCTATTGTGTCGAAGTAGCCGCCGCTCAGCTGCGCGAAGCAGGGTATGCCCATGCGCGAAAGCGTCTGCGCCCACAGCCTCGCGTTGGTAGTGCTTCTGAGCAGTACGGCAAAATCGCTGTAACGGTACCTGCGCTGCTCGCCGCCCTTGACGTCGGTATAGAGTTCCTCGTTCATGAGCCTAATAAGCTCGTTGCCGCAGAGTGTGGCTTCGGCCTGCGCGTCCAGCATGTCCTCGCCCTCGCGCTCCACTATATGCAGCTGTGCGCAGCCTTGGGGCTGCTCGATTCCGCGCACAAGCCTCTGAGTTCCGTAATCCATGCCGCAGGTGTCCATGTTCATCAATCGCATGAACGCGGCGTTTACGGCGTTGATTACCGCATCGCCGCTCCTGAAGTTGTCGTTCAGATAGATTGCCGTGCCGCGCTTGCCGCTGTACTCCGAAAGCTTTTCTAAGAACAAGCTCGGATCCGCCATCCTAAAGCCATATATGCTCTGCTTGACGTCGCCCACAAGGAACAGGTTGTCCTCGCGCTTTACTCGTGTCAGTATTGCTTCCTGAACTCGGTTGGAATCCTGATACTCGTCCACCACTATGTGTCGATAGCGCTTGCGGTACTCGTCCGCAACGCTCGAATCGGCAAGTATTGTAAGGCAATGATGCTCAAGGTCGTCAAAGTCCATCACGGCCTTTTCCCGCTTCTCCATGGAGTACAGCTCCATAAAGCGAAGCATAGCGGCTGTCAGCGCCTTGGTCGCGGGCGAAAGCTCAAGCTGCTCCTGCCAGAGCTGCCCGCCGTCCTTGACGAACAGCGAAGCCTGGGCCAAGATAAGCCGCTTCAGCTCGTCCCTTGCGTCCTTGACCGGAACCTTTATGAAGTCCTCCGTCCCCCTGGGATAGGTCAGCCTTGGGAACGCCACGGCGTTGATGCTCTGCGCGTAGTACTCCGCGTCAGTTTGCAGCAAGGCTCCGCGTACCGCAAGCAGCGTCGTATCTATGCCTGATATTACCTTGCCATACTCCGGCTCAAGCTCGTCCCTGACACGCTCAAGCTGATGACAGGCCTCCGAAACGTCCTCCTTCGCGCCCGCCAAAAGTACATCCCGAATATGTAAAAACCGCTCATATTTATCACAATTTTCCCCTGCGTCCCGTATCCATCCCTCGGGGTCAGGCTGCGCCTGAAGAAACGCGAACAGCTTATTCAGGCTCTGTATAAGGCTCGACTCGCTGCCGAAGCTCTCCAGCAGCAGCCGATAGCTCTCCTTGCTGTCGGTGGCAAGCTCCGTCATGAGCGTGTCCATGACCTCCGCCTTGAGCGCCGCCGCCTCGGTCTCATCCATCGTCCGAACCTGCGGGGACAGCTCCGCTATGTGATAGTGCCTTGTGACCACCCTCTGACAGAAGCTGTGAATGGTGGATATGGAAGCGTTGCCGACGCTGTCCGCCTGCTCCAAGAGATACACGCGCCTCTGCTCATCCTCACAATTCGCCGCCTCGGTCTTGAGCCTTTTGGCTATGCGGTGCTTCATCTCGGCCGCCGCCGTGCGCGTGAAGGTCAATATGAGCATCTTGTCTATGGGAATGCCCGATGCCACCTGCGTTACCACGCGTTCGGTCAAAACCGCCGTCTTGCCCGCGCCCGCCGCCGCCGATACCACAACGTTGCCCTCAGTCGTTATCGCCGCCCGCTGCTCCTTGGTAAAGTTCATCATTTTTCACCTCCCGCAAGCGCGATAAGCTCATCAAGCTTCAGCTTTTCAAAATGCCGTACTTTGCATCCCTCAAGCTGCTCGTCAAAGCGGCAAACAGCGCTGTAAGGGCAGTACTCGCAGGCCTTCTCCGTCGGCGATATGGCGGCCTCTCCCCTGAATATTTCCGACGCGGCTGTCTCCGCCGTATGAATCGCGGCGTCTACCACGTCGTTCAACTCCTTGCGCCTTAAGGTGCTGCCGCTGATTGAGCCGTCCTTTTTGCGCTTCAGCCCCGCGATGACAAGGGAGCTTCCGTCAAGCCGACTCTGCGCCGCGTTGACGCTCTCATCGTCGGAAGCCGTAAGCCCCGAAAGCGGGAGTATGTCGGGATCCTCCGCGTCGCGGTTCGCCTTGGGCGTAAGGCTCATATAGTACATACCCGTACCCTCGCCGAAACGCCTTGCCGCGGCAAGATACAGCGGAAGCTGTAAGGTCTGCCCGTACCAAAGTCCCGTGGGGTCGAAGCTTCTGCCGCCCATCTTATAGTCCACTATGCGGAATACCCCGCCGGGCGCCATGTCGATACGGTCAATTCTGCCGTAAAGATCCACTCGCCTGCCGTTGTCAAGCTTTAATGTCAGCGGCTTTTCACCACCCCTGCCAAAGCTGTATTCGCCCGCCATCGGCGTAAAGCTGCCCGCGTTGGTCTGCTCGACTATGGACAGACAGGCCCGCTTTAGCTGACGCAGCCTTAGAAACAGCGCTTCATGCTGTCTGACGTCGTTTATCAGTATACCGTTGTTATGCTCCGCTATCACGGGCGGAAGCACGGTGTCCAATATGCTCTCTACCTCCGACTCGCCTATGTCGCACCAATGTGTGTTGCTGCGGAGAACCTCCTTCACGAAGGCATCAAGAGCGTCATGCAGGAAGGTTCCCGCGTCGGCGGGGTTCTCCGTAAACTCCCGCCGCTCCCTTGCGGAAAGACCGTATGCTAAATACTGCGAAAACGGACAGCCGCCGAACTGTTCCAAGCGGCTTGCGCTCATGGAAGGGCGCGTGCCGTACATCGCGGTCGCAAGCTCGCTTCCGAAGGGCTCAGGCGATAGCCTTTCCTCCCGCCTTTGAAGTATCCTGTCAAGGGTTTCGGCGTACGTTTCATCCCCCCCAAAGTACTCCTTCAGCGCGTCAAGCTCAGGGCTTTGCACATTCTCCGTTCTCTGTGCGCGCAGTAAATCCACCATGCGTTCAAAGCCCGCCGCCTTGCAGGACGGCAGCCCGCTCACGCTCTCCCGACGCATATTCACGAAATGCTCAAACAGCGTCCCTATCACGGACGAGGGCGAAAGCGCCGCGCCTCCGTCCGAATAGGCATAGCTGAAAATCACCCTGTGCCGCGCCTTGGACAGCGTACTGTACAGCTCAAGCCTGTCGTTCGCGCTGCAAAGCTCGGTGTTCTCCCACACCGAAATCCCCTGCCGCTTCATCAGCTCCAGCTCGGCGTCGCAAATTAGCTCATCGTCGTTGTGGGTGCGGGGCAAAAGTCCCTCGTTGCAGCCGAGTATGAAAAGGGTATCGACGCTGCCGCTGCGGGTTCGATACAGGTCGCCCAAAATCACCTGATCCGCCGTACCCGGCAGTACGCCCATGCTGTAACCCGCTATGCCCTCCTCAAGCACGCCCAAGAAGGCGCGAACCCCAAGCTTGTTCTCGCCCAGTATGTCATGAAGCTGCGTTAACAGCTCCATTATGATGTTCCAAAGCTGTGCGTACTGCTCCGCTTCGGAGACCCTGCCTATGGCAAGCTGCTTTTGTGCCTGCGCCTTGAGCTGCCCCGAAAGGTCCAATTCGCATAAATATTCGTATAACGCCCGCACCTTCAGGGCGGCGGATTCCTGCGACATACCCTCCTTGAGACGCATCAGCGGGCCCATAACGCCGCAGCGCACCCGCTCCGCTTCCTTGGGAACCTCGCCGCGCTCAAAGGGCTTTGCCATGTCGCTTCCGAACAGCCCCATGCGCAGTATATAGTTCTCGAATATCTCCAGCTCGCCCGCGTCGCAGCCCGTGTAGCCGCTCTTGGCAAGGCGCAAAACCTCCTTGGGGGAGAAGCCCGAGGCGCAGCAGCCTACGGCGCGGGTCATCAGCTCGGCGGCGGCGTGGTTCTTCACGGGGCGAACGAAATCGCTGAACAAGGGAATGCTTCGCTTTTCGAAGGCGCGCTTTAAGCCAAAGCCATAGGCGTCCAAATCCGTCGCAAGCACCGCTATATCTCGGTAGCGCACACCCCTGCGGGCAAGCTCAAGTATTTGATCTCCCACGGCGGCTATCTCGGCGTTTCTGTCGGGATAGTCCTCAATGACAACGTTGCTCTGCACGGGCAGGAAGCGGCTGTCAGGGGGTAAATACAGGTGGCTTTCAAGGTAGGCAAGCGCTTCGGGCATCTTGGGCTTGCCCTGCATGAATTGTGTGTAAAACGGTATTCCAAGCAGGCTTGCCGTCTCCATAAGGCGTTCCTTGACCTCGGCGTCGGGTCTGAACATACGCCCGTCCGCCGCTCCCTCGCCCCCGCTTCGCAGGGCGACTGTGAGGCTTTCGGCGGACGACGCAAGCCTTGTTATGAACTCCAGCTTCTGCTTTCCGCCATACTCAATGCCGTCGATATAAACATGACAGCTCTTGACAAAGGAGTCCGCAATCCTCGGCATGGCGGCCTCGTAGAGGTCGGCGGCGAAGCTCTGTTCGTCCATATACCTGTCGCCCTCGCGGTACAAAAGGGCGATATCCCTGAGCTTCCGGGCAAGCATACTCCCCTCGTCCAACGCGTTCGCGCAGGCTTCAAGCTCGTCGCAGCTCACGCTTTGGCGGCGAAATCTGCCGATAAGCTCGTCCATGCTCTCGGCAAAGCCGCGGCTCTCCGCTATCCTGCCGAACAGGACAAGCTTGCTTTTACACTTCAGTATGACGCGCTTTAGCACCATGCGCCGCCCCTGCGCCGACATCACGGGCTTGCCGTAATCGGTGTCGATTAGGACGCGCTCAAGCAGTCGTTCGGGGTAGTAGACCTGCGCGCCGAGTACGCCCCCGTGCATCTCGCACAGGCGCAGCTCGGCTTCGTAGCTGTATTGAGCGGGGACAAGCAGCAGACAGCGTTCGCCCGCGTCCATGCGGCGACAAATCCCGCGATACAGCTCCCGACTCTTGCCCGAACCCGCTCTACCCTCAATTACGCTTATGCTTGCCATGTGTCCTCCGCCAAACTCGTCAATAACTCTCCAAAACAGCTTTACCAGACGCCGCCGACAGGCTTTTTCTTAAAACCTCTCGGTATGCAGCGGCGCATAGACCACGCCGCCTCGCTCTGAGCGGCTCTCAAAAAGTACGATGGAATCGGCTCTGAACGCTTCGTTGGGTATGTGCAGCTTCAGCTCGTCGGGGTGCTGCACGCCCCTGCCCAAGGTGATATGCGGCTCAAGCTTGCCGCGCCCACGCACGAACCCGCGCTCGGTAAGAGCGGCCTCCAAGGTGGTATACACGCGCACAAGCTCCTCAAGCTCGCCCCCAACGGAGATGAACGAGGTGCGGCCGCCGCTCGTCCTAAAGCAGCCGTAGCCGCCCAAGCGCACAAGAAAGGGCTTGGCGTCCCTCACCGCGTCGTGCATGGCCTCCGCTATATCGACAAGCTCGTTGCTCTCGCCGAAGAAATGCAGGGTTATGTGATGGTTGCCCTGCGGAACGAATCGACCCGCGCTGCTGTTGACCCGCAGCTCCTCCTCGGCCTCGAACACCTGCCGCTTGATATATGTCGGCAAGGGTATGGCTATAAAGAGACGCATGATTGTTTCCCCCAACTGATTGATATTTAATGTTACCACAAATTCCGTGTATTTACAACACGGCAAAAAAAGTGTATTATCACAATATGGAAACGCGGTTCAACAAAAGGATTCCAAGGCGGCGCAGCCATAGGGCGCGTCCCGCCTTCTTTGAGAAGCTCCCGATAAAGTACATACTTGTCGGGCTTGCCCTTGTTGTTGTGGTGCTGCTTATGATACTGATAAACAACCCCACCGAATCGCTTCTCAGCACAGCCGACATAGACGTTGTGCGCTCCAAGGGTATGCTTCGCATCGGCGTTGACGAGAATGTCTACGCGCTCAACGTCAACGGGGCGGGGCTTGAGGTCGATATCGCCGCCGCCCTCGGCAGGGTCATCTTTGAGAACGACGAATCCGTAATCCTTGTGCCGTGCAGCCGCAACACCGTATACAGGCTGTTTGAGGACAACGAAATAGACCTTGCCATGTTCTCACAGAGCGGGCTTTCAGGCAGCGATTATATCAATTCCGAGTTGGCTTTTTTCACCGATGAATGTGTGCTTATGGGCTATGCACCCGACGCTTCCACGACGGGTATGGAGATAGGCGTACTGTACAACAGCGACTGCGAAGCCGTGCTTGAGCAATATATCAGCGCCACCGACAACAGCATGGTTCTAAAGCCCTATGCCGCGTACTATGACATGCTTGTGGCGTTGAGAGCGGGGACGATAGACGCGGTTTGCATGAGCTACACCGCCGCGATGAGCCATCTTGAGACGGGGCTTGTGATTTACCCCGTGTCCGTGGGCGTCGTCGCCTACCGCGTCACCTCCGAAAAGGGCAGCGAAACCCTGATTTCATTGGTTGACGAGCTTATCTATGACTGGACGAGCGACGGCAGCATGGAAGCGTGGATAGCGGCAAGCAATATCCGCCGAGGTACATAGAACCGATAATCTTTGTCTTTTCATGTTGAGCAGCGGTCGGGGGACGATGTACTTAATTTTTCAAGCTATCCTCAAACGACCGAGCTTGGAAAACGGCGGCAAAACCATAAAAGCTGATTAGCATCGGGGCACAGCGTCCCGGTTTTTTTGCAGCTTATTATTATGCGGAGAGCTTTAGCAGACGCTCATACATCCACTCCGCGTACACGCAAAATCCCCGTTCCGGCTCGTTCACAAACACATGCGTCACCACGGCGATAAGCCTGCCGTCCTGCAGCACGGGGCTTCCGGACATACCCTGAACTATACCGCCTGTCAGCTCAAGCAGGGTTTCATCCGTAACCCTTATCATCAGACCCTGCGTGGTGGGTGAGTTCTGTACGTCGGCGCGTATGACCTCACAGGAATAGGCCGCAGGCGTGGTTCCTTCAATTGTGGCGATAAGCACGGCGTCGCCCAAACGAACCTGCGACGCCTTCGCAAGCTCCACCACCATGACCGCGCCCGTCGGAAGCTCGTTCAGCCTTCCCGCTAAGCCGAACTCGGTGTTTAGGTCGATGGCGGCAACGGCGTCAGCGCGGCTCTTGGAGAATTGGCCGTACAGCTCGCCCGGTGTTCCCGACGCTCCCTTCTGCACCCCCGTCACGGTGGCAAACGAAATGTAGCCGTCCCCAAGGCGCAGGGTCAGCCCCGTGTCAACATCGCTCACGGAATGACCTAAGGCGGCATATGCGCGGGTGTCGGGGTCGTAGAAGGAGAGCGTACCCATGCCCGAGGTGCTGTCACGCACCCAAAGCCCTATGCGATACTCACCGCTCGTCAGCTCCTGCACGGGGCGCATCGTGACGTTGAACCCCTCGCCCGCCCTAAGACAGCTCATGGACAGCTCGGCGTCTTTGGCGCACAGAGCGGAAAACTGCGCGGCGTCACTGACAGCAGCGCCGTTGACGCTGAGTATCACATCACCCGCCGCAAGCCCCGCCTGCGACGCGGGGCTGTAACGGCCGTCCTCCGTCAAAACCGTTCCGGTTCCCACGACCTGAACGCCCTCTGTGAAAAGCATCACGCCTACGGCACAGCCGCCCAAAGCGACTTCGTTCAGCTCGCCCACAGTCTCTACCGTGCGCACGGGCAAAAAGCCGAAAAGCTTTATCGTGTATTCGCGCTGTCCCGAAGCCTCGATCAGCCGTTCATCATAGGAGCCTGATACTCCCGCAAGCGCGTCCGTTTCTATGTCAAAAGTGCATACGCTGTCGGGCAGAGCGCGGCTGTGGCGCATGGACGGACTGAGGTAAACGGCAAAGAGCAGGGCGCACAGCAGCAGGGCGGCCGCGCCCGAGAATCGGCGTAATCGCAAAGATATTTTCATGTATTCAGCTTTTACAGTGGGCGCGAAAATTATACGCGGCAAAGCCCCCACTCCGCTTTTTGTTGTGCCGCGCCAAGGCGCTTTTCATCAGTACGCTTTGCAACGCGACAACAATATATTGTTTTTTTCATATGGATAATATCGGAATTCCATACATCAAAATTCGTCTTATTTACATGGCAGAGAGGATTCCGCCATTCTGTTTTAAGCCGTCATATTCGGCAAGATGGAGGCGAGGAGTGGGTCAACCTCGCCTCTTTATTCATTTTGGCGTCAATTCCCCCAAGCGAAGGTTTCGACAACGCGAACGACTTCTGTAAAAATCTTTTCGTCCTCGGATGTGAACCTTGCGGGCTTTGCGCTGTCCAAGTCAAGCACGCCCACAATTTTCCCGCCATGGCGAATGGGGATTACAAGCTCCGAGCGGGAATCGGGATCGCAGGCTATATGCCCCTCAAAGCAGTGTACGTCGTCAACGCGGCAAATTCTGCCGCTTGCGGCGGCCGTACCGCATACTCCCCTGCCCATTTTGATGCGCACACACGCGGGCTTGCCCATGAACGGCCCAAGCACAAGCTCCGAATCGCGCATGATGTAGAACCCCGCCCAGTTCAGCTCGTCGGTCTCGGTATAAATGAGCGACGCGGTGTTGGCAAGGTTGGCGCATAGATCGCTCTCGCCCTCCGTCAGTGAGGCAAGTCTTTCACAAATACTCTCGTCCATAGCAACCCCCTCGTTTTTGTCATTATACCCGCAGCGCGTAACTTTGGCAACAGCAAAAGGCAATGAACGCGCATCGGTTGTTTAGCCCTCGCGCCGTAGTACGTAAAGCCATATGCTTTGCAAACCGCAATCAATAACATTATACATATCATATCATTCAGATTAATTCGGATGTTTTAAGCCGTTTGCCAAGAATCGGCAATAAACATATGCATATGACAATATAAACTAATTCGATTGTGTCGATACTTAAGCTTGACCCTCTTTTATCGATATCCTTGCGATATCGATTCTGTATCATCTTTTCCGCCGTATATAAAAACCGCCCATGTGTGACAATTTTGGTACATATTTCTTTTTTTATGAGCTTATAGGCAAATAGCCACATAAATACTCAGAATCGACGATTTCCATTTAGTTTTGTTATAGCACTCAAACGCAAGCCTTGCGCAACTCGTTGCGCAGCGAAAATGGCCCTCCTGAGCGTACAATTTCGTGAATATATTCTTGAATTTTACATATTTTCTTCTTTACTTTTTGACGGAATGGTGGTAGAATTTACACACGGTTTGAATGCTGTCCTTGCATGCTGTGTCATGTTGTGGAAAGTATTCCACCCGGATTCGTATTTCTCGTTGTCACATGTCACTTCGACTGCGCGCCAAAACGCGTTCCCACGAACAAACATGGGTTTCGGGTTCACGAGGAAATTAGAGGAGGTATATTGATGAATCACTCTCTAAAGAAACTGCTTGCGGGCGTCTTGGCTCTTGTCATGCTGTTCGCGCTTCTCCCCGCCATGGGCGGCCTTGTTCGTGAGAGCGACGCGGCCTATGACAGCTATGTCGCGGTGACGGCTTCGTCTTCGGAGCTGAGCTACTCCGAGAATGGTACGCTGAACACCGGCTACGGCACGGCCTACACCAATGCTGTGAGCGGCACGACCGTAACGCTTCCGACGCCCGCCGCCGCCAACATCCCTTCAGGCTATGAGTTCGTAGGCTGGTCAACCACCGAGGTTTCGACCACGGACACGGCGCCCACGACCTATACCTCATACACGCCGACGGGTGACGTCACCTTCTACGCGGTCTACGCTGTTAAGGGAGCGACGAACTACACCCTTGTTACGGATATCAGTACGCTGACAGGCGGCACCCCGTTTATCATCTATTCCTCTACTGCTTCCGTCAATAAGGGTTACGAAGCGCCGACGACGTACAGGTATCTTCGCACCAACGTCATGGCTGACGGCAAGAGCTACCTTATCGCTCAGGATTACAACAGCGTCGTCTATGTCCTGACGGGCGTCGGCGACAGCAACTATAACAACACTTACCCCTACTTTGTGAACGTCACCGAGACCCTAAACGGCGGGTACTACGCCATTGCTCCCATCGTCACCACCTACGGCACGAATGTTGAGCTGTTCGAGTATCTTGCCACGGCTTCCGACAGCAGCTTCACCCTGTTCAATGCCACCACGGACGCGGGCTATCTATCCTTTACCGCTGCTTCAAGCAGCGGAACCCATCCCTATAAAGCGATTCCCCGCTTTGTGAGTGCTGTTGACAGCTATTCATACTGGACCTGGACGCCCGGCACAAGCACCGGCACCCTGTACAACACAAGCTGGGATGTAAGCGGTGACTACATCACTTACAGATACGCGGGCTTCGTATACTATTCCTCCGAAGCGTATTTGCAGTCCCTTGAGTCTTCCTCCACCTCCGGTACCTCCAACATCAACCTGAGACTGTATGAGCATGTTGACGGTTACAACATAACCAACGCTCTGACGCGCATGACAAGCAGCAACAGCGCCGACTTCGCGGCCGTAGGCTCTTCCTACAGCGCGACGCTGACGGCTTCGACCGGCTACACCACAAGCTCGGTTGTCGTCACCATGGGCGGCGTTGACGTTACCTCGTCCGTCTATAACGCCTCTACGGGCGTCATCACCATCTCCGAAGTTTACGGCGATGTGGTCGTCACGGCTTCGGCCACCGCAAATCCCTACACAGTAACCTTCATGAATGGCGAAACCACATATGCCACACAGACCGTAGGCTACGGCGGTTACGCCACCGCACCCCAAGACAACCCCACAAGCGAGGGCTATATGTTCAGCGGCTGGGCGCTTTCCACGGATCCCACGACCATTGTCAACATCGCGGACATACAGATAACCGCTGCCACCACCTTCGTTGCCGTCTTCTCCTCCATCGGCGGCATTGAGTGGTATGAGTACAACGCCCCGAACCAGTATGGTCTGCCCAAGTCCGACGCTTATATCGTGACAAGCGGTACGTCCACCGGTACACACTATGAGCCTGTTACTGACGCAAGTCAGATAACGGAGGGCGCAGACTACCTCATCGGCTATGTGAGCGGCAGCACCGTTTACCTGCTGATGAACAAGTATGACGGCACCGACGGAGCTTACTATTCAAGCAGCGCAAACTACTATTCATATGGCGCGACAGGTACGCTCGACGCGAATGGTTATGTCACCGCGCTTGATTCTGCGGGCAGAACCTCTGACTTTACAGACTGTGAATGGCGTTTCTCCGGCAGCAACAGCAGCGGGTATTCCATATACAGCGTCAATAACAACGCTTATTACCTTGGGGTATGGACCGACTCTACTTATTACAGCGATTTGTATGCCTCCACCACTACCAACTCCGGTTGGAAGTATAACTTTACCAACAGCCGACTGTACTACTATGTCAGCTCCTCGATTACCAAGTACATAACGTACGTTGCGAGTTTGTCAACGAGCTATCCCAACATGTTCAGCGCACCCGCGACCGAGAGCAGCAACAGCAGCATAGTCATCTTCCGCAAGGTTGAGGGCGGAACTACCATCACGGACTACAACGCCTACATAAAGTCGTCCTACACTGGCAACTCGCTTTCCCAGAGTTTATATCAAAGGACAAACGTCAGCGCCGGCGATACCTTCCAGCTCAATTCGGTGCTTTCCAATGATTTCAGCACCGCCTACCCGGGCGCCACGGTCGTGTGGTCCATCGACAACACTAACGTCGCTTCAATAGACCAGACCGGTCTTCTGACCGCGACCGGCAACACGGGCGAGGTTGAAGTGACCATCACCGTGAGCTTCGTCTACGCGGGCGTCACCTACGCCCTGACCGACCATTTCAAGTTCACGGCGTCTACGACAAGTACTCCCGCGCCCTTTACGGACACGGACGACCTTACGAACTTCCCCCAATACCCACAGCCCGGTTCCGTGCTCATTGACAAGACCGTCAGCGACCGTTCTAATTTCTACCGCACGGGCGTCGCGGAGCTTTCGCTCTCCGTCAAGGGTATTCCTGTCGAGGATCCCATCGACGTGGTTCTTGTATTCGACCTCTCCGGCAGCATGGGCGACAACGCCGAAACCGGCGAAGACCCCACGGGAACCCAGACGAGCAAGCTTGCGGATGTGCAGACCGCGGCCGTTGACTTCATTACGCAGCTGGTTAAGAACGGTAACAGCTACAACAGCAATCGTATAGGTCTTGTTACCTTCAGCGAGTCGGCGGCAGCTGCCTTGGCTCTCCAAAACGTCAGCAGTGACACGGAGCTTGCCGCAGTCACAAGCACCATCAACGGATTGACCGCCGCAGGCGGCACCAACTACGACTCGGCGTTCCAGGTGGCATACAATGTGCTGTCCGCCACTGCCGCGGACAACAGACCGCAGTACGTCATCTTCCTTACCGACGGCGCTCCCGGCGTGTTCAACGGTCTTGGCATGGGGTCTTATAATGACTTGAGCGGCAATGCCTTGTTGGATGCATTTGACTACTTTTATGACAAATTGATCTACACCTGGGGAAGCAGCAGTTACTGGCAGAGTTCAATCTACTACAAGTATAACGGCAGTACGCTTCCTTCGAGTAATTTGAACTCAAATACGGAGTTTATGCAAATGCTGTCTGACTTCTGGTCCAGCTGGGTGTGCGGTACTCCCGGAAGCAGTTACAGCAGTTCTACCGGATATGACTACTTTACCTCGCTGTACTACGGAAGCAGCAGCACTACATATGTCGATGTGTATCCGAGCAGCACAAGCAGTCCTGCCTATGACAGCGCGAATTACGCATACAACGATAATATCTACGCTGCAAGGCTGAAGGGTACCCTAAGCTCGACCCAGCTTAGCTCCTGGTTCGGCTCCTCGTCCACTGCACAGCTTGGCGCAAAGATATACACCCTCGGTTTCGGCATGTCAAACGGCTCGTCGATACTTACCTCCGACTCCGGTCCCGTGGCTCTTACCGGCACACAGGTTTCCAACCTGCTCAACCGTATAGCGACAACCCCGGCAAGCGGCGATACCACGGATTACTCGATTAACGCGGCGAACTCCACCCAGTTGAGCGCGGCCTTCTCCAGCATTGCAAGCACCATCTCCGGCGCGGTTTCCAACGCTGTCGTCCAGGATACCGTAGGCCAAGATTACGACGTGCGCTTTGCCACCGTATATGAGTCGGACGGCACGACCGTTGCTTATACTCCGAGCTTCAAGCTTATGGATTATGGCTTAAACAGCGACTATGAGCACAGCGGCGCGTACAGCACAACCGAGGAGATCACCTTCACCTCGTTCTACACGACCGGTAACTTCGCGGGTCTGCCCTCCGCGGCGACCTCAAGCACCGGAACCGCGGTGACGATTGACGCAAACGGCACGACCTACACCTTGACAGGCGAGTATATCACCTACACCAAGGATATCCAAACGAGCGAGGAGGTCTTTACCTACACGTTCAGCATCAATGCTTCCGTGGATGTTGTGTTCTCCTACCCGGTATACCTCAACGGTTCGTATGACGATGATCAAGCAACTCCCGCGGGCGGCGTGCAGTACCCCACCAACGAGGAAGCTTCCATTACCTATGATAACTACCTTGGGGTACACTGTAAGCAGACCTTTGATCTACCTTCCCTGCCTTGGCTGAGCGCCTCTGTCGAGTATGAGTACTATCTGGTCGATATAAATGGCAACCCCGTCAACAGCTCGGGTCAGATAGTCACCTTCGCGAACCGCGTCATCATCAGCAGGGATACCGAGACCATACCTTACAATGTCTCGACGACGATAAGGGCTTACAGCTACAAGCCCTCAGGCTATGTGCTGTTCGCTCCCAACACCTTCTACACTCTGACCGCCAACCTCGACAGCGACGGCAGCGGTTCTTCCAAAACGGGTTCTGCGCGTATCTTTGACAACGGCACGAACTCCTCTGGGACGGCCGTAATAACCACCAGACTGTTCAAACCCACAGGTGCAACGGCAACGTTGGACAGCGGTTCTGCCAACACCTATACCATAACGGGCATCTCGGACTACTCTAACACCGGCGTGTCCTTCGGCGTAGTGATAAACGCCATCGATACGCAGCTTGAGTTCCAGTCGTTGGGCGCGCAGGCTCATATCATCCATAAGACTGAGAGCCTTAATCAGCCGATGTACACCAACGGTATACGCTTTGCGGTTTCGGTCAACTACAAGTCCCTGCAGGAGGCTTTGAACGTCGGTGATTACTTCAACCTCGGCGTCATGATGCTGCCCACCAACAGGCTGCTTGACTCTAACAAACTCCCGACCGGCATGACGGCCTCCAATTGGAGCATAGTCACCGGCGGCGACAGCGCCAATACCGGCGCTCTCAGTGCGGTTCAGCTTATGCAGATGAGCATAAGCAGCGGGCTTATCAGTACAACGCCCGGCAGCACCACTACGGGGCCCTCGGTTGTGTTCTTCGACAGTACGACAACGGCGGGTACGTCTCCCTTGACGCACACCACGGCCAAAGCGCTGACGCTCGATACCTCGAACATGATACGCTGGAATTCCGCTCTGGATACCGCGAGCAGCTTAACGATCTTCATGAGTGCGCTGAACAGCCAGGCGACCGCGCTCGGTCTGAGCATTAAGACGCTTGACGCGAATACAACTGAAGGCACCTTCACCTACTGCGTGTACATCATGTTCAGCAACGGCGACGCGTATACCGAATCCGACGCCAATAGCGCGAGGCTTGCACAGGCGAATCGTGAAATCGCATACAGGGGCGTGTTCGTGAAGCTGTCCAAGAACACCACCTCCGGCGCTTACGACAACTACGACATCCAGTACACCTACCAGAAGACCAACAGTGCGACGCGTATCTTCAGGCACTACTTCCGAAATGGCGTAACCACGAATAAGTGGGCAAACAGCATTTGGCTCTCCGCCCAAGGTACTACCCCCGTTGACGCCGACCTGAACGGTTGGTCGCTGTACGGGCCGCCGCAGGAGAATCAGATCACCGCAACCCCCGTAGGTTAAGGAAAGGAGGCTTAAAATGAACGAACTAAAAAAATACCAAGCCCCCGAACTTGAGATAGTCACCTTGGACTCCGATGATGTTATCACCGCTTCCGGCGACGTGTGGAGCGGCCCCGATTACCCCGGCGGCTCGGGCGATAACGGCGGCGTCCCCTTCAACCCCGGCGATAACTGGTGGGATGAACCATAACACGAACTAAGCCATATAATATGCGACCGCGGCAGGATAATCTGTCGCGGTCACTTCTTTGGAACGCTTCTAAAAATCAGCGCGGCTTTCAAACGATAAGGACTTGATTTCATACAGGGACAGCTGTATAATTTACGCATGAATTGCTATCGATTTGCCGACCATGTGGTAGAGCTTAGGTATCGCTACCCGTTCATAGGGGTCTTGCTTCGTGACTTCGCGTGCGATGATGAGCCTGAATTCACGGTCAGCGCCACGAAAGCAGACATCGAAGCCGAGCGCGGCAGCTCGGGACAGCCCGCCGCCTACTGTGAGTTCGCCTGCATATATCGCAAGCTCTGTCTTGAGCTGACCATACGTGGCTGTTTTCTTATGCACTCGGCCATGCTGGAGCTGGGCGGCGTCGCTTACGCCTTTTTGGGCAAGAGCGGAGCGGGCAAGTCCACGCATATGCGCCTTTGGCTGAGCCGCTTCAGGAGCGACGCGCACGTCATAAACGGCGACAAGCCCATAATCAGAATGGAACAAAACGACGCTGGCGGATATCGCTTCATGGCATACGGCACCCCATGGTCCGGCAAGGAGGGTCTGTACAGCAACGCTCACGCTCCTCTTGGCGCAATGTGCTTTATTGAACAGGCTCCGAGCTGTTCCATAGTAAAGCTAAGCTCCGACGAGACCACTACGAGGCTTATGCATCAGCTGCTCATCCCCCGTGATTCCGTCGGAGTTGTAAAGCTTATGTCCATGGTGGGATCATTGATTGATTCCGTTCCCGCCTACCTGCTGCGCTGCGATATCTCGGACAGGGCGGTGCAGCTCTCCTACTCCGCCATGGTCAAGGGCATTATCCTTCCTTGAGCGGAAGGGTCTCGGCAAACGCCTGAGCGAAGTACTTGACCGAATTCATCACATCATCAAAGGTATTGGCGTTATGCCCAAGCTCCAGCAGTATACACTTGTCGGAAACGTGCTGGTTGTAGCGCCCCGTCTTGACGCGCATTGGTGTAATAAGTCCTTCGTCTATCTCCCTGAGATTCTCCATCAATGAAAGCGCGAACGCATAGTTGGCCTTCCAGTTGGGCAGTACATCGAACTCGCCCTCGTATGAGCCTACGCCCGTGCCGACTACGAAGAACATCCTTGCGCAGCGTTCGCCGTCGATGATGGTCACATCGTCGCTCTTAATCTTCACATTAGCGGCGTTTCGGTGTAAATCTATGAACACATCGGCATAGGAATAGCTCTCCATGAGTGCGAGTGAGCGCGTGTAAGCCGTGCCTAATTTGGGCAGCTCCATGTCCGTGGAGTCATGTATAACCGTATAGCCCATGGCGCGAAGCTCCTCAGCCAAGACCTCGCCTATCGCAATGACGGACTTGTCCTGCTCCGTGGTGCGGTAGGAATCCGGCTCCGTCTCCTCGTAGGTGTAGGTATCGGTCTGTCGGTACGCCTCCCGCGCATGGGTATGATATATGACTATGATGGTGTTCTCGTTCATCGGAAAGGTCGTGGGGACTATGCTCTCCGTCTCACTTTCATATAGCTCAATATCACCGTTGTCATCCGGCTGTCCGACTATCAGAACTCCCCTTAGGTCGGTAACGCCGCTCATGTCAGGGGTTGGCTCTGTCGTGGGCGTAGGCTCTTCTGTGGGCAGCGCGTCGATAGGCTCAGCGGTAGTCGCGGGCGTTGGGGCAGACACAGGCTCCTCTGTCCCCTTCTCTGCACAGGATATCAAGAGGAACACCGCAAGAGCAATAAGTAGAATCGAAAAGCGTTTCATATCACACCTCCAATTATATCCTATCATCACAAGCTTTGACGAAACTTAATGGTCGGTGCGCCGTACTCCTTGCGTAGTAGAACATATACTGTTGGATAACTCCCGCATAGCCCTTGTACGGCTCCGCGTCGAAGCTTCCGCCGTACTCGCTGTCGATTATTCGGTTTATCCAGACGTCCCTTGGAAAGGCGGCAAGGCGATGATAGCCGAACAGCATCACGCATCCCGCCACCTTTACGCCTACGCCGCGCACCGAGAGCAGCGCGCCCATAAGCTCCTCGTCCCCAAGCTTGCCTATCGCCCCCAAATCGAGCGCTCCGCCGTCCACCATCCTTGAAGCGGCGCTCACATATTCGCTGCGATAGCCGAGGCTGCAGGCGTTCAGGCGTTCAAGAGGAAGCTTCGCCAAGGCTTGGGGCGTCGGAAAGGCGTGAATACCCGCCGCAATCTCCATCCCGTACCTATCGCAGAGCTGCTCTATCGAACTGCGTATCGCGGGAATGCTCTTGCGCTGCGATATGATGAACGAAACCAGCATCTCCCAAGGGTCCTGACGCAGTATGCGTATCCCTTTGCCAAACTCGGCGGCTTTCGTCAGGAACACATCCTCCTTTGGAATGTCGGCCGAGAACGCGGAATAGTCGGTTCCCATGTCGAAGTACTCGCTCCACAATCCCTCATAGTCCGCATCATCACAGTCAAGCCTCGCGCCCGCGTCGCTGTGACTTACCGTAAGCACGCGCCCGTTCGCGACTGTGCGGTATTCGCCCCGTCCAAGGGGCGTGAGCCTAAAGCATTGCCCGCTTTCGGCTATGTCCGCAATATTGAAATTCCCCGAAACTATCTCTTTCATTCTTTAATTATACCCCATCTTCCCGACTGTGGCAAGTGCGCGACAAACCCATATCTCCTTCCGGTTTCACCGTTGACCGCTTCCATGCAAAGAAAATGTGAACTTTCTCAACATAGTTGACTTGCTCTATTGTAGCGTGCTACAATGTGTAGCGTACTACACTGCGAGGGAGGAATATCATGGAAAGGCTGCCGATACCCTATCTTCTAAAGATCATCGTGGACAGAATACGAACCGAAGCCGACTCGCACCTGAAAAGCCTCGATTTAACGCTGACTCAAAGTCGAGTGCTTGCATTCATCATAGAGAGCGGCGGGCAGACGACGCAAAAGGAGATAGAGAACTTCCTTCAGGTCTCGCATCCCACGGTGGTTGGCATAGTGTCGCGTATGGAGAAAAACGGTTTTTTGACATGCAGCTATGAGCGCATTTCCAAGACTGTGACTCTCACTGATAAGGCCAACGCCGCCGGTGAGGACATGGTAAAGACCATGGCGGCGCATGACGCGCTTCTGTTGAAGGGTTTGAGCGAAAGCGAAGCCGACGAGCTTAGGCGTTTACTGTTGACCGTGTATCAGAACATCAGTTGAGCAATGGCGGCATGGCAGGGTACGATATGCCCCGGCGCTGCTCAATATGTAGATCGACGCATATAAGTGCGCCATAGGAACGCTATGCGGGATCCTCCGCGGTCATGAATCGTTGGCTGTCGGATCTCAGCAATTTTTTTGCAGTATAGTGTAGCTTGCTACACTAAGACAGGAGGGACATATATGATAAAGACGCTTGCTAAAAGCATTCGGGAGTACAAAAAACCCACCATAGCCACGCCGCTGTTGGTGGCGGCAGAAGTGGTAATAGAGATAGTCATACCCATACTTATGGCGAATCTCATCGACTACGGCATAGACTGAGGCAACATGGCCATGGTGTACAGATACGGCCTGGCGCTGCTTATATCGGCGCTAATCGAATTGGTGGTGGGCGCGTTGGCGGGCAAGACCGCGGCCAAAGCCTCTGTGGGCTTTGCTGCTAATCTGCGCAGCGACGCATATGACAGCGTGCAAAAATTCTCGTTCTCCAATATCGACAAATTCTCAACCGCGTCTATCGTGACGCGGCTTACCACCGACGTCACCAATATTCAGTCGGCCTATCAGATGATTATACGCATGGCCTTTAGAGGGCCGTTGATGATGATCTTCTCGCTTATCGTTTCGTTCCGCATCAACGCGCAGATCTCGCTTGTATTTTTAGTCTGCATACCGATCTTAGCCTTGGCTCTATACTTCATCATGACAAGAGCGCACCCCATCTTTACCCGCGTGTTTGCAACCTACGATAAGCTGAACAACGTTGTGCAGGAGGATCTAAAGGGCATACGCGTAGTAAAGTCCTTCTGCCGCGAGGACCACGAAAAGGAGAAGTTTGGAGCCATCTCACAAGATATATACAAGGATTTCTCCAAGGCCGAAAAGCTCATCAATCTGAATATGCCGCTGATGCAGTTCTGTATGTACGCCTGTATGCTGCTCATCGCCTGGTTCGGGGCAAGAGCGATAGTCGTAAGCGGCAACAACCCGCAGCTGGGGCTTACCACCGGTCAGCTCATGAGCCTTATAACCTATGCCATGCAGATATTGACAAGCCTAATGATGCTTTCCATGGTGTTCGTCATGATTACCATGGCACGTTCCTCTGCTGAGCGTGTCGCGCAGATTATAGAAGAAAAACCCGACATCGCGGACGGCGATTCGCCCGTGATGCTCGTCAAAGACGGCTCCGTTTGCTTTGAAAACGTAAGCTTTAGCTACTCCGACGCGGCCGTAAAACTCGTCCTGTCAGATGTCGATCTTAACGTTGTGTCGGGGCAGAGCGTGGGCATTATCGGCGGCACAGGCTCGTCAAAGTCCTCATTGGTGCAGCTCATACCCCGTCTCTACGACGTAAGCTGCGGAAACGTATCGGTGGGTGGAGTTAACGTGAGGGATTACGACATCAAGGCTTTGCGCAACTCGGTCGCTATGGTGCTGCAAAAGAACGAGTTGTTTTCCGGCACAATAGCCGAGAACCTTCGTTGGGGCAACGAGAACGCCGCGGACGAGGAGCTAAGGCACGCGTGCAGGCTTGCGCAGGCCGACGGGTTCATTCAAGAGCTGCCCGACGGTTACAACACCCACATCGAGCAAGGCGGCACGAACGTGTCCGGCGGTCAAAAGCAGCGGCTATGCATAGCCCGTGCGCTCTTAAAAAAGCCCAAAATACTCATACTGGACGATTCCACCTCGGCGGTGGATACCAAGACCGACGCGCTTATTCAAAAGGCCTTCGCCGAGTACATTCCCGAAACAACCAAGATCATCATTGCGCAGCGCATTTCATCCGTGCAGAATTGCGACATAATTGTTGTCATGGATGGCGGCAGGGTTACGGCGACAGGCACGCATGAGGAGCTGCTTAAAAGTTCCGCCATTTACAAAGAGGTCTATGAATCACAGCAGAAGGGGGGTGAGGAGGATGCGTAAAAGACAGGCGTACATACAAGGCGACGCCCCAAAGGGCGATGCTCCCAAAATGGAGCGCATAAATCCCGCCACGGTAAAGCGGCTGCTTGGGTACCTAAAGCCATATCGCGGCAGGCTTGTGCTTGTGACCGTCTGCATAATACTGTCCGCCTTCGTCAGCGTGGTGTCATCGCTGTTCCTTCAGACGCTGATAGACGACTATATAGCTCCGCTGCTTGTTGAGGCCATACCTGACTTTTCAGGCCTTGCGCGGGTAATCATCATCATGGGTTGTATATACTGCATCGGTGCGCTGACCTGCCTTATCTACAATCGCGTTATGGTTCAGGTTGCGCAAGGCACGCTCAAACATATACGCGACTCCATGTTCTCCAACATGCAGTCGCTCCCCCTTAAATACTTCGACACACACACGCACGGCAATGTGATGAGCTGCTATACCAACGACACCGACACCCTGCGCCAGATGATAGCACAGGGCTTGCCGCAGATCATCTCATCCGCTGTTACCATAATCGCCGTGTTTATCGCCATGCTTTATGTCAGCGTTTGGCTTACCGCCGTTGTCCTTGCGTTCATCGTTGTCATGCTGTTGGTGGTAGGCAGGATTGCGGGCAAGAGCGGCAGCTACTTCATCGCGCAGCAGGACTCCCTCGCGGGACTTAACGGCTATATTGAGGAGATGGTCAACGGGCAAAAGGTTATCAAGGTGTTCTGTCACGAGGACAAGGCACGTGAGGTTTTCCGCAGCAAGAATGATGTGTGGCGGAATAACTCCACCTCCGCCAATGCCTATGCTAACATTCTTATGCCCATCATGAACGCCTTGGGCTATATCCTGTACATCGTAATCGCCATAGTCGGCGGATGCATGGCCATAAGCGGTGCGGCGAATTTCTCGCTTGTCGGGTCAAATGTGCTGACCCTTGGTATGATAGCCTCGTTCCTAACCCTGACTCGCAGCTTCACAAACCCGCTCTCGCAAGTTTCAAACCAGCTCAACTCCATCATTATGGCGTTGGCGGGCGCGTCGCGTATTTTCGATCTTATGGACGAAAAGCCCGAAACAGATGAAGGCTATGTGACGTTGGTCAACGCGAAGATTGTAGACGGCAGGCTCTGCGAATCCGATTGTCGCACGGGTATGTGGGCGTGGAAGCACCCGCACAAGGATGGCAGGCTGACCTACACCGAGCTGAAGGGGCATATCGTCATGGAGAACGTGGACTTTGGATATACTCCGGACAAGTTGGTGTTGCACAACATTTCAATCTATGCCGAGCCCGGGCAGAAGGTGGCGTTGGTGGGAGCAACCGGCGCCGGAAAGACAACCATCACCAACCTTTTGAACCGCTTTTATGATATCGCTGACGGCAAAATACGCTATGACGGCATCAATATCAACAAGATTAAGAAGGCCGACCTCAGAAGAAGCCTCGGCGTGGTCTTACAGGATGTAAACCTGTTTACAGGCACGGTCATAGACAACATACGCTACGGCAAGCTCAACGCTTCCGACGACGAGTGCGTCGCCGCCGCCAAACGTGCCAATGCCGACGGCTTCATAAGGATGCTGCCCAAAGGTTATGACACCCTGCTTTCGGGCGATGGCAGCGGGCTTTCGCAGGGGCAAAGGCAGCTCATTTCCATAGCGCGCGCAGCCGTTGCAGATCCGCCGGTGATGATACTGGACGAGGCGACAAGCTCCATAGATACGCGAACGGAATCCATTGTGCAGCGCGGCATGGACGCGTTGATGAGCGGACGTACCGTGTTTGTAATCGCTCACAGGCTCTCAACGGTCAAGAACAGCGACGTAATCATTGTGCTTGAGCTGGGAAACATAATCGAGCGCGGCAGTCACGAGAGACTTATCGAGAAGAAGGGCAAGTACTATCAGCTATACACGGGCGCTTTTGAGTTGGAATAGCTTGTCGGTTCGACCCAATAACAAGGAAAACAAAAGGGAAACCCAGCGGCACGATACAGATCATTGGGTTTCCCTTGTCTTTTAGTGTACCAAAGCAAGCGGCAGCCCGCAACAGGGCTGCCGTACTCTCGATTACTTATTCTCCTCGTTTTCCTTAGGTGGAGTTTTCTTCTCACCCTCGTCATCGTTGACCCATTCATCGGCCTTATGAACACCGACCTTGACACTCTTTACGATGGACTTGCCAAGATTTGCAAATGCGCTTCCAAGTCCCTTGCCGGTTTGCTTCCAAGTATCCTTCAGTTCGTTCATAACATAGCTCCCATCACAAGATATATATAAGTATAGTCTTTGCATGTCCGTTTTGTCAATGCCGCGTATTGCTGTTTCACTTCTTTTTCTCATTGCACGCCTTATCCCGCGGGGGAGCGCCCCCTATAACAACAAGCTTGTTTCAAGATCCTTCGCCTATGGCTCAGGATGACAATTGGACTTCATTTTTGAATACCGAACAGGCGTGTAAACGGCTGTGACTCATTTTCAGGGTTGTGGTGAATTTTCCATCCAAAGCCCTTGACAAAGGCGCAAAGCGGAGTATAATAATTACAGTTTTGCAGACGACTCGGAACAAGTCGCGTTGGCGTTTATGCTTACAAAAGAGACGGAGGTCATGGCTGAAAGCCTCCCCAAGCAACAGCCCTCGCGGTACCGCCCGACGATGCAAACGGGTATGCCCGTTACAGCATGAAAGAGTACAAACCTTGGGTGGAACCACGTTATATACGTCCCTTGCGAATTAGCAGGGGACTTTTTCTGTTCAAGGTAATTTTATGGAGGTAATAACATGATACTGCATTTTCCCGACGGTTCCTCACGCGAGTTCGCGGACGGCCTCAGCGCGCTTGAAGCGGCGCAGGCCATATCTCAAAAGCTCGGCAAGGCCACCCTGTCCGCCGAGATCGACGGCAAGAACAGCGACGCTTTCCGCCCCCTTTTCGGAGAGCATAACGTCAAATTCCTAACCTTCGACGATGAGGGCGGCAGATGGGCTTTGCGGCACACCGCCTCGCACGTCATGGCGCAGGCGGTCAAGCGTCTGTTCCCCGACGCCAAGCTTGCCATCGGCCCCGCCATCGAGAACGGCTTCTACTACGACTTTGATATGCCCGAATCCCTCACCGGTGACGACCTGAAGCGCATCGAGAAGGAGATGGAGCGCATTGCCAACGAGAACCTCAAACTGGAGCGCTTTGAGCTGCCCAGAGCCGAGGCCTTGGCCTATGAGCAGGAGCGCGGCGAAAACTACAAATATGAGCTTATTTCGGATCTGCCCGAGGACGCCGTAATCAGCTTCTACCGTCAGGGCGACTTTGTAGACCTCTGCGCAGGCCCTCACGTCGCTTCCACCGCCAAGATACGCCATTTCAAGCTGCTCAGTATCGCGGGCGCGTACTGGCGCGGCTCCGAAAAGAACAAGATGCTGCAACGTATTTACGGCACAATATTCGAGAAGAAGCCCGACTTGGACGCTTATCTCACCAAGCTTGAGGAAGCGAAAAAGCGCGACCACAACCGCTTAGGGCGCGAGCTTGAGCTGTTCACCACGGTTGACGTGATAGGTCAGGGTCTGCCCATACTGCTGCCCAAGGGCGCAAGGGTTGTACAGCTTCTTCAGCGTTTCGTCGAGGACGAGGAGCAGAAGCGCGGCTATCTTCTGACCAAAACCCCGTTCATGGCAAAGCGTGAGCTTTACAAGATTTCCGGACATTGGGACCACTATCGCGACAGTATGTTCATCATCGGCGATCCCGACGATGAGAAGGCCGAGGTCTTTGCGCTGCGTCCCATGACCTGCCCGTTCCAATTCCAAGCCTACCTCAACCGTCCCCGCTCCTATCGCGATCTGCCGCTAAGGTACAACGAGACTTCCACCCTATTCCGTAACGAGTCCAGCGGTGAGATGCACGGGCTTATCCGTGTGAGACAGTTCACCATCTCCGAGGGGCATTTGGCCTGCCGTCCCGATCAGGTCGAGGAGGAGTTCAAGGGCTGTCTCGATTTGGCCAAGTACTTCATCGACACCATGGGCTTCACAGAAGATGTAAGCTACCGCTTCTCCAAGTGGGATGAGAACGACACCGCCAAGTATATCGGCAACAAGGCGGACTGGGAGCATACTCAGGACGTTATGCGCCACATCCTAAACGATCTCGGCGTCGAATACGTTGAAGCTGACGGCGAGGCCGCGTTCTACGGACCTAAGCTTGACGTGCAGATGAAGAACGTCCACGGCAAGGAGGACACCCTTATCACCATACAGATTGACTTCCAGCTTGCGGAACGCTTCGGCATGGTCTATACCGATGCGGACGGCTCCAAAAAATACCCCGTGGTGCTGCACCGCACCTCCTTGGGCTGCTACGAGCGCACCCTTGCCCTGCTGATAGAGAAGTACGCGGGCGCGTTCCCGACCTGGCTTGCCCCCGTACAGGTCAAGGTTATGCCCATCACCGACCGTGCGGCAGAAAGGGCGGCTGCGGTGCAAAAGGCGTTGGAGAACGTCGGCATAAGGGTCGAATGCGATCTTAGGAACGAGAAGATAGGCTTCAAGATTCGTGAGGCGCAGATGCAGAAAATCCCGTATATGATAGTACTCGGCGACAAGGAGGTCGAAGCGGGACACATCACCGTGCGCTCCAGAAAAGACGGCGACTTGGGCGACACCACGCTTGAGGAGTTCATCTCCAAGCTGCTCGTTGAGACAGCGACCCGCGCAAAGTAAGACGACTTAGTCAAATAAGCCGCTGTCATAATGGCAGCGGCTTTTTGTATGCGTATATTATTGTACTGTACTCCCCTACCCCCTGAGTTCGGCTATGGCCTTTGCCATATCCTTCGCGGAGAACACAGCGTTGCCCGCGACAAGCACGTTCGCGCCCGCCTCACGGCACAGCGCGGCGGTCTCGGCGTTCACTCCGCCATCCACCTCAATGTCCAGCTCAAGACCGCGTTCCTTAGCATAGCGGCGCAGCAGGCTTATCTTCTCCAACACCTCAGGAATGAACTTCTGTCCCCCAAAGCCCGGATTGACGCTCATCAAAAGCACCATGTCGCAGTAGGGCAGCGAGCAAAGGCAGCTTTCCAAGGGCGTCGCGGGGTTCAGAACCAATCCGCTCTTTGCCCCAAGCTCATGTATCCTTGCAAGCTGACGCTGAATGTGCCTCTCGGCCTCCACATGGAAGGTCACTATGTCCGCGCCCGCCTTGATGAAAGGCTCTATCCATTCCGACGGGCGATCCACCATAAGATGCACGTCAAAGGGCAGGGCGGAATAGCGTCTCAACGCCTTGACCATGCCCGGTCCAAAGGTGATGTTCGGCACGAAGCTGCCGTCCATGACGTCCAGATGTATCATATCCGCACCCGCTTTGGCAACCTTGTCAAGCCCCTCACCCATGCGGGAGAAGTCAGCTGACAGCAGCGACGGAGCAATCTTAATCATATCGATGTTTCCTCCTGTATTCGAATTCTTCCGATATTATGGCGTAACGTTCGTAGCGTCCCGCGCTAAGCTTACCCTCCTTGAGCAGCGCCTTGACGCCGCAGTCGGGTTCGGTCAAATGTCTGCATCCAGTGAATCTGCACCCCTGTGACAGAGCGAATTCGGGGTAGCAGGCGTCCAGCTTCCCTTGGTCTATCGTCTCCTGCTCCTCATAGAGCGAGAAGCCGGGCGTGTCCAAAACCGCGCCTCCGAAGCAGGGCCAAAGCTCCGCATGGCGGGTCGTATGCTTGCCCCTCTCGGTCTTTTTGGCAAGCTCGCCCGTGGGCAGCTCCAGCTTGGGGATAAGAGCGTTGAGTATGGACGACTTACCTACGGCGGACTGACCCGCAAAGCAGCACACACTTCCGCTGATATATCCCAAAAGCGCGTCAAGCCCCTCCCCTGTGAGCGCCGACAGCGTTACGCGGTCAAACAAACGATAGTCCTCATCAAACTGTGCGCAGATTTCGGGTTCGGCGCAGTCGCACTTGTTCAGTATGAGCAAGGGCTTGACCGAAGCCAATGACGCCTGAACTATAAGCTTATCGGCAAGCAGCCAATCCGGAGCGGGTGCGGACGCCGAAAGCACAATCAACAAGAGGTCGATATTTGCCACGGCGGGGCGCAGCATGAGATTCTTGCGCTCCAATACGTTCACAAGGAGCGCGTGTCCGGAGCTTTCACGCATGAACTCCACCATGTCCCCCACCACCGGAGTCACGCCCTCGCGCCGCAGGGCGCCACGCGCCTTGCAGGTCACTGTCACACCGTCACATAGGACGTAATAGAAACCGCCTATACCCTTTAGCAGCAATCCTCTTTCCATCAGCCGAACGTCACCGTCTGCGACGCCGCCACCTCGCCGTCTATCATAAAGAGTATGTTCCGACCGACGGGTTCACTGCTCAGTATCTCGGCGGAAATCACAGTCCCGTTCTCCTTTGCCCGCTGCGCCTCATACAGCACCACATAGTATGGTACGTTGTAGATGTTATAGGCAAGGTATGTCATCCTAAGTATGGAAGTACTCTTTGGTATATCCACCGTAAAGCTGACGTCAGCCTTGAACTGCGGCTGTGCGCTGCGATACACATACAGCGTTATGGGGTCGTCGGGATCGGCCATTCCGCTTATGGGCTGCTGCGAAATCACCGTATTGCTGTTGACGACCTCAGAGCTTGCGGGCAAGGTGTAGATGAAGCTCACGAATATGGCGTTAAAGCCTTCGTTGTAGAGCAACAGCAGCGCGTCGTCCGCGGACTGTCCCACCGTATCGGGTATGGCGACGCTAATCGGTGCGGACGCTCCGGAGGTAACCGAAACGGACGGAGCGGGCGTCGCCGTGGTGATAGGATCCTGTGAAGGCTCCGCCGTATTCATCACCGTGTTATCGTCGTCGCCGCCGCTCATGAATATTATGAAAGCGACAAGCACGACAAGCACAGGCACAAGCACGCATATTCCGATAATCGCATACACCGAAAGCTTCCTGCGCTTCTTATGCCGTCCCGTGTCGGAGCTGACGTCCCTGTCCCGCGCAAAGCTCCCCTGCGGGTTGGTGAGGGAACGCACCAAGTCCTGCCGCATGGCCTTTGCGGACTGATAACGGTCGGCGGGGTTTTTCTCCATGGCGCGCATGACTATGTCCGAAAGCGCGGCGGGAATCTTGGGGTTGACGTCCTTGGGCGCTTTTGGCGTCGCGTTGATATGCATCAGCGCTACCGAGACCGTGGTATCGGCCGTGAACGGAAGCTGTCCCGTGATCATCTCGTACAGAGTGACGCCCACGGAGTATATGTCGCTTGGCATGGTGACAGGCTTGTTCTCGGCCTGCTCGGGTGAGATGTAATGTACCGAACCCAAGACCGTGGAGCCGTTGAAGGTCACGGTCGTGGCCTTCATATCACTGGCAATGCCGAAGTCGGCAAGCTTGGCCCTGCCGTGAGGTGTGATAATCACGTTCTGCGGCTTTACGTCACGATGAATAATCCCGCAGGCGTGCGCCACAAACAGCGCGTCTAATATCTGACAGCATATCCCAACCGCTGTGTGCGTGGGCAGGGCGCCTTCCTTTCGGATAAGCTCCTTCAACGTAACGCCCTCGACATACTCAAGCACTATGTACGGGCGTCCCGCGTGAACCCCCACGCCATAGGCCCTTACTATATTGTCATGCGAGAGACGCAGCGACGCCCTTGCCTCGCGGTCGAAGCGGCGCATAAACTCGCCGTCGCTCGTGAACTCCGACTTGAGCATCTTTATGGCGACCACATGTCGGTTCGTAAGGCTGACCGCCTTGTAGACGTCGGCCATTCCTCCCGAACCTATCAGGCCCAATACCTTATATTTGCCGTCTATGACGTCAAATTCCAATATCTTCGCCTCCTTCGTTCGCGGCGAGAACTACGGTAATGTTGTCGGTGGAGCCGCAGTCGTACGCAAGCTTCACCAAACGCTTCATAAGCTTGTCGAGGTTCTTCGCGCCGCGCCGTATGCACACGCAAAGATTCTTGTTGAGGGTAACGCCGCACAGCCCATCGGAGCAGAGCAGCAGTATATCGCCCTTGCTCCACTCAAAGGAGCCTGAATCGGGCGCGGTCATGGCGTCCAACCCCAATGCGCGGGTGATGATGTTTCTGTAAGGATGCACAAGGGCTTCCTGCTCGTTTATGCGTCCCGCGTCGATAAGTCCCTGTACATAGGAGTGATCCGTGGTAATCTGCCTAAGCTCGCCGTCCGCAAAGTCATATATGCGCGAATCGCCGCAGCTTGCCCAAATCACGCGGTCGGGCTTGAGTATCGCGGCGACAAGCGTCGCGCCCATACCCTCGCGCTCCGGGTTGACCTCGGCGTCCTCGAACACCCTTGCGCCCGCCCGCACTATGACCTCGGAGAGAAGCTGCTTTAACGCTCTGTCGTCGGCGTCGCGGTCGAACGCCTCAAAGCTTTCGCTCAACGCTTCGATTATCATTGCGCTGGCGACCTCGCCCGCAGCGTGCCCACCCATGCCGTCGGAAACGGCGACAAGGGCGAAATTGGGGTCGTCGCATTGGATAAGGTAAGCATCCTCGTTGTGAGCGCGCTTTCCGCACTCGGAAATGCCGCAGGCGATCATTCCAGTACCCTCCTTCTGAGCTGTCCACAGGCGCCTTCGATATCGCTGCCCATCTCGCGGCGCACTGTTGCCGAGATATGCAGGCTGTCCAACCACTCGCAGAACTCCTCCGCCTTCTTGCGGCTGACGCCCGCAAGATTGCGCTCCGCGACCGGGTTGAGGGGAATCAAATTGACATGACAGCGCATATTTCGCAGCAGCTCGGAAAGCTGCTTGGCGTCCTCTCGGCTGTCGTTGAAGCCGCCTATCAGGGCATACTCGAATATTACGCGCCTGCCCGTCCTCTCACTGTATCTTTTGGCGGCGGGGATGAGCAGCTCCAAGGGATAAGCCTTGTTTATGGGCATAATCTTGGAGCGCTTTTCGTTGCTCGCGGCGTGGAGTGACAGCGAAAGCGTCACATGCGGCGCGTCGTCGGGCAAGGTTTCTATGCGCGGAACAAGCCCGCAGGTCGAAAGCGAGATGTTCCTTGGACTGATGTTTATGCCCTCCGCGTCCGTTACCCGCTTTAAAAAGCGAACAACGTTATCGTAGTTCGCGAGCGGCTCGCCGCTGCCCATCAGCACAACATTGGTGACGACCCTGCCCGAACCCTCCGGTATGGGTTCGCTCTTTTCGACCTCATATATAAAGGAAAGCATTTCCCCGCTCAAAAGGTCGCGAACACAGCCCTCAAGTGTTGAGGCGCAGAAGGCGCAGCCCATGCCGCAGCCCACCTGTGTGGAGATACAAAGCGTGTTGCCATAGCGATAGCGCATCAGCACTCCCTCTACAACATTGCCGTCCTCCAATCTGAACAGGTACTTCTTTGTGCCGTCCAGCTTGGAAACGTAGGTCTGCCATATACTTGCGCCCCCGTAAGGGATTTTGGACAGGCTGGCGCGAAGCTGCTTGGGAAGATTGCTCATCTCCTGAGGTCTTGCCCCCCTGTTCAGCCACTCCGTAACCTGCTTGGCTCTGAAAACGGGTTCGTTGAAGCTTTTGACAAGCTCCGATATTTCGTTTTTGTCAAGCTCCGTGAGGTACATATCTCATCCTTGCATAATAGAATCCATCGGTCCCGTCAACGTTGGGAAAGAGCTGTCTTTCAAGCTCAAGCACAAACTCCGAATGACCGCTCAAAAAGTCCTTCACCCTGCCGCAGTTCTCGTCAGGGTTGATGGTGCAGGTGGAATACACCAGCACGCCGCACGCCTTAACATACCCAAAGCAGCAGTCCAGTATGTCGCGCTGCAGCTGTATAAGCGTTGAAATATCCTCGCCGTCCTTATTGAAGCGTATATCTATCTTCTCGGCGATAAGCCCCAGGCCGGAGCAGGGAACATCCAACAGCACCGCGTCAAAGGCGTGTTCAAACTCCGAATCGAACTCGTTGGCATTATGCTCAAGCGTCTTAGCCTTGACCGAAAGCCTGCCGAACGCCGAATCCATCAGCGCCTTGCGGTGCGGGTGCGGCTCAAAGCAGGTGAGGTCTACATCTCCCCGCGTCAACGAGTACAGGTACGCGCTCTTGCCTCCCGGCGCGGCGCAGGCGTCCAGCACCCTTTTGCCGCGCATATCGCCAAGCGCGCGAACTATCATCATCGCGCCCTCGCTCTGCACGCACATCCCGCCGCTTACAAAGAGCGGATGATTCTCCACGTCAAAGCCCTTTTCGGGAATAACGCAGTTGGGGTCATGTCTGCCCAACGCGAAGGGCTGTCCCAAGGCCCTTATGAGCTGTTCGGTATCGGTCGGGTACTGCGCCCTAAGCTGCATACCCAAGGCGGGCGCCGTGAGCAGCTCGCGGGTAAAATCAAGCCCGTAAGCGTCCGCCCAAAGCCTGACTATCCATTCGGGGCAGGAGAACTCCATGCAAAGCCGCTCAACAGGATCTGTGGGCAGGGGCTGCAGCGGTTCCTGCGCAAGCCTTCTCAGTACGGCGTTGACCAATTTGGCCGAAGCGCCCTTGCCGCACTCGCGGCACAGCTCCACAGAAGCTGAGACTGCCGCGTGAGCGGGCGTGTTCATATAGATAATCTGCGCGGCTCCCGTGCGCAGTATGGAGCGTACCACTCGCTTTTGCCGCGAAGTCAGCTTCTCCAAGCAAAAGTCGATATAATAGAGATGTTCCAAGCTTGTGTAAACGAGAGCGTAGAGAAAGCGAACATCACGCTCACACATCCCCCGCGCCGCTTCCTTCAGGGCAAGGTTGGAGTAGGCTCCGCCGTCAAGTATCTTGGACAGGGTATCGGCCGCGACGCGTCTTACGCTCATAGCAGGAGTTTGCCGTTCAATGGCTTGCCGCGCATATAGTCCGCGGCGGACAAGCGCTTGCCGCCCGGCGATTGCAGGGTGAGTATCTCAAGCCACGCGTCCGCGCAGCGCAGCGCAAGGCGCGTCCTGTCAAAGCATCTCAGGATTCCCGCCTCTCCCTGAGCGTCAAGATCGGGTAAAAGGCGTGAGGCTATAAGCTTCAGCGGTTGACCGTCCAGCATGGCGAAGGCCTCCGGCCAAGGCTGTGTGCCGCGTATAAGGTCGTGAACCTCCTTCGCACCCTTGTTAAAATCTATCCTCCCGTCATCCTTGGTCAGCATGTGACAGACCGTGGCAAGTCTGTTGTCCTGCGGTATCGGCGTGAGCCTGCCGCCCGCATACTCGTCAACAGTCCTTATGAGAAGCCTTGCGCCCATCATTGAAAGCCTGTCCGAAAGCTCGCCGTAGGTTTCGTTCTCGCCTATCTCGGTCTTATCCTGTAGGAGTATGTCGCCCTCGTCCATACGAAGGCTCGTAAGCATGGTCGTAACCCCTGTCTCGCGTTCGCCCGCGATTACCGCGCTCTGAATGGGTGAAGCTCCGCGATACCTTGGAAGCAGCGAGGCATGTACGTTAATGGTTCCCAAGGGCGGCAGCTCAAGGCATTTTCGGCTTAAAAACTGTCCGAAGGCACAGGTGACTACAAGCTCGGGTGCGAAACCCCTGAGCGCTTGCAGACCTTCCTCGCCTCGGAGTTTTTCAAAGCAGTATACGGGCAAATCAAGCGAAAGCGCAAGCCGCTTTACGGCGGACGGCGTTATCACCGCCCTTCGCCCCACGGGCCTGTCGGGTTGGGTAAATACGGCGAGGGTATGCCCCGCGTCGTAAAGGGCTGACAGCGACGGCAAAGCAAACTCGGGAGTACCCAAAAATGCTATGCGCATCAGTCCTCGTCCTCCCATTGCTCCTCCTCGAAATCCTTGGGCGCTTCGGTCACGCGCTCCAAGAAGACGTGTCCGTCAAGGTGATCCATCTCGTGACAGATACAGCGGGCAAGCAGCCCCGTACCCTCATACTCTATCGGCTCACCGCTGCGGTTGAAGCCCCTCACTATGACATGGTTGGGGCGCTCGACATAGCCGTGCTGCCCGGGAAAGGACAAACAGCCCTCGTAGCCGCGCTGCAAGCCGCTTTGCTCGACTATTATCGGATTGACCAAATCAAGCTTGGTCTTTCCGTCCACGCACATCACAATCACACGTCGCAGTACGCCAACCTGCGGGCCGGCAAGCCCCACGCCGTCGGCGTCCTCCATGGTGTCGAACATGTCGTCCATCAGCTGCCCCAGCTTCGCGTCGTACTTCGTGACCTCACGGCACTTGCGATAGAGCATCGGGTCTTCTTCTTTTCGTATTTTCAAAAATGCCATAAACTAACCTCCGGAATTGCTTAGATTATAACAAACCACTTGCAAAATGTAAAGGAAATATATACAATGTATTCAAAAGAGCCCCAATTTCAGGCATCTCAACCGCAGGTAGAGAGCTGTTTGGGACGTCTCAACCGAGCATAGAGAACGAAATCCTGAACTCTCCACGAACGGTTGATCCAAAATCCAAAACTCTCCAAATGGTGTATTGTTTCAAGTATCGCTCCGATGTATGCTAAGGCCAACGAAATGAACGGAGGACGAATTCCATGAAACGCAGCAGAAAAGGACTTAGGAGCTTGGATGAGCTTATCCGCCGTATCGAAGCTATCGATAACGGCGGCTGCTCGCCGGACGCATACGAGGGCAACCTTGGCAGATACAACGGACTTAACACCATCGGAGGAAGATAAAATGAAACGCGAGGACACAAAGAAGGACAGCGGACACGGCAAGGGCGTATATATAAGAAGAATCGAGCGAATCGAACGCAATGCCTGCCGTGCGGCGGCTTACGACAGCATCAACACAACATTCAACGGACTTAATTTAGGAGGAAGATAATATGGAACAGACTAACTCAACAATGGGCAAGCGCATAGCCGCTCTCAGAAAGAGCTGCGGCCTGACTCAGGAGCAACTGGCCGAGAAGCTCGGCGTATCGGCGCAGGCCGTATCCAAGTGGGAGAACGACGTATCATGCCCCGACATCTCATTGCTGCCGCTTCTTGCGGCGACACTGGGTATCACCGTCGATGAGCTGCTTGGGGTAAAGCCCATCGAGCCGCATGTCGTCATAGTCGAGAAGGATAAGTCGTCCTCAAAGGACGGCGACGGCAAGAAGGGTGATCGCGATTGGACGAAGTACGTCAACCTCTCCGGCAAGAGCAAGCGCTCCGCCATCTTCTGGGGCATACTCTGGGGAATTATCCTGATTGGGATAGGCGCGGTGATACTCTTAGGACAGCTTGACGTCATCACCATAGGCACGGCGTCCTTTTGGGGCATAATGCTTGCCCTGCTCATCATCACGGCCGGCGCGGGCTGGACCATAAACGAGCCGTCGCCCATCTCTGTCGGCGTCGCCCTCTACGGCATTTACCTGCTGTTCTTCAACATAGGCGTAATCAGCTTTGAGCTTAAGTGGAGTATGCTCTGGCCCGTGGGTCTTATCCTTATCGGCTTGACCTGTCTGCAGTACATCCTTCTTCGCGGCAGAAGGCGCAGAATTAAGCTCAACGGCGTCAGTCACGGCGACAAGACCCCTTCCTCGGAGTTCAACATGGATGAAGGCTCGGTGCGCTGGGAGGCCAGCTTTGGAAGCGAAACGAGGGCTTTCCCCGCGAACGAGTGCTTCAAGGGCGCAAAGATTGAGGCCAACTTCGGCGACTACGGCTTTGACCTTCGTGACTGCGTATCATTCGAGAACAACGCGGTATTGGACTTGGAAGTCAACTTCGGCAACTTCACCCTGTATATGCCCAAGAACGTGAAGCTTGTCAAGAGCGTTGACAACTCGTTCGCCGCCTGCGTCGAGGATGGCAGCGCCTGCGACAACCCCGACTACACCCTTATCCTCAAGTCCGACGTCAACTTCGGCAGCATGAAGATCAAGTATTAAACTAACCCCACTTATTTGTACAACGGCGGACAGTCTAAGCTGTCCGCCGTTATCATGTCCTCTAAAAATACCTTACAGCTTTCGAATCAGATAAGCCCATTCTCCGTTAAAAATCGCTCAAGGGCTTCTTCGTACTCAACGCGGTGCAGCGGATAGGTCTGCGCATGGTTCGCGCCCTTGCCGACAAGAACGCTGCTTATGCCGCGCTTTGCCTTGACATTCTCATCAAGCATATAGAAGGGAACCACAGCGTCAGCATCGCCATGCACGAAAAGCATTGGAAGGCTCTCCGGGCAGGCGGCCACGGCCTTTTTCGGCTCAACCTTGGAGTAGAATACTCCGCCGAACAGCCGAGAAAAGAGACTTGCCAGAGGTACGAACGGGAACCTTGGCAGATGCTTGTAGAACGCGTCCTTGGCGGCCTTGTCGGGTTCGGACATTCCATGCATGAGCTTATAGTAGTCATGCATGACCGAGCCTATCTCGTCTGTGAGGCTGCTGTAACCGCAGTCCTCAACTACAAAGGACAGCTTGGGGTCGGTCGGGGCGTGCATCATCACGACGGCGGCGCCCATGGACTCGCCATGAGTGCCGAGTACGCAATCCTCGCCGTAGACCCGCCGTGCGTATTCACACACCGCCGCAAGGTCCTTGTACTCATAATAGCCCATCGAGATAGGATACCTGTCAGTCTCACCGTGACCGCGCTGGTCATACAGCAGGCAGATAAAGCCGAGCTTATGGAAGGCGTCGGCGTACTTTAGCGAACCTATGCAGGTATAGCCAAAGCCGTGTACTATGACGGCAACGCGGGGTTTGCCGTCGGGAAAGCGCGTCCCCTCGGCGGCGGGTATGACTATGCCCCTAAGCTCATATCCAAAGGGCGACTTGCAGCAAAACGGCTGAGGCTTTAACGAGGCAAGCTGACCCTCATAGAGACAGCCAAGCTCGATTTCACGCTTTTCGCACTGCTCGCAGGTTAAGCCATGGGGCCAATGCACGACCATGTTGGCAAGATAAGCTGAAACGCAGCAGCAGAGCAGGAGCAGCAGTACTATCAGCGCGGGAAATATAAGCCACCACATAGCGTCACCTCGCCCCCGCCTGTGACGCGACGCGGGTCTTGTAATGCTTCGCGGCAAAGTAAAGCGGGATGAAGCTCAAAAGCACCAGACCTGAAGCGACCAAAAACAGGGTATAGGTCGGCAGATACGCGACAAAGCCGTTTGAGTCTATGAACTCGCCGCTGCGCTTTATCACGGGGTTGCTGATAAGCGGCGCAATCACCATTGGGATAAGCACAAAGAACAGTATGCGTATGCCCTCGAAGCCGCCCCTGTCGCCCTCCGGATAGAGCTGCTTTGACCACACGGTGACGGTTTGTAGGAACATGATGTAGCCCGCGCCTATCAGGAACACGCCCGCAAGCAGGACGGGGTTGAACAGGGTGAGGGTGTTGACGTTTTCGGGGCGCACGAACAGCCCAAGCAGCAGCACGCCCACGAAGTTGGCAATTATCGATATGGCGCAAAGCAGGGGCGACTTATTGCGGTTGATGAGCTTGGCGGCGGGAATTACCAAGAACATCGCAAGCACAAGGGCAAGCCCTTCGATATAGCCCATGAGGTCGGCGGTGAACCCAAGGTAATAGATTACATAGTTGCCGAGGTGCGCGAAGTACATATTGAAAGCGATGAAGTAAACCGAAAGCAGTATGTTCACCCACACTAACTCCTTCATGGAGAAATAGCGTTTGAAGTTGAACACGGACATGAGCTGTTCAAAGAAGCTGCCCTCCTTGTGCGGTTTGAGCGTTGGCGCTTCCTTCATGAATATGAGAGCCGCAAGCCCACAGAGTATGACAAGTCCGCCCATGACGCAGAACAAAAGCATGTAGTTGTCGTCCTTGCCTATCAGTATGCCGCCCAACACCGTTCCGACTATGGTGCCAATGACGGGCTGTGTCGCCATCGCCGCGCCTATCTGCCCTCGGTTCTTGTCCGTCATATTGTCGTTTGCCCATGCGTTGAAGCCGCCGTCGTTGCCCATAGAGCCGAAGAAGCTCATCACGGCGTCAGCGATAATGGCGGCCACGCCCGCAAGCAGTATCAGCTGTGCCGCTGTGCCGCCCGCCCCTTTCGTGATGAACTCGGTCGTGCCAAAGAGTATTGTGCATATGCCCCAAGCGATATAGCCTATCGCTATAACATACCTGCGCCTGCCGCGTCTGTCGGACAGCGTTCCAAAGACGAAGGTAGATATGGTTGTCATCGCCGCCGAAATCGCGACCATCCATGAGATTATGGTCGGGTCCTTAGCTATCTTGGCGTAGATGAAGGTGTTGAACCACTGGTTCTCCATGTTCCAACAAAGCTGACCCGCGATTCCAAGACCCCAAACGAGCAGCCAGAACCCGAACCCCGATTTTTTCTTTTCCATGCAGACCTCACTTTCCGATACCGTATGCCCCATGATAGGTTATAAAGCTCGGCGCTCTCCCCTTTTTTTGGGGGGATGACCGCGCCGAGTACCATTCATTATATAGCTTAGGTTACCTTGACCTCAAAATCCACGCGCTTTTCCTCCAAACGCGGCGAACGCACAATGAGCGCAGCCTTACCGCTCTTGCCGACGCTTTGCACTATGCAGCCGCTCATGCCGCCCATAAAGGCGGTCTCATGCGCTCCCACAAGCTCTATGCAGCCCTCGGTCTCAAAGCTAATCGGGTCTTGGAAGTAGTGCAGGACGTTTCCGTTCTCGTCCACGACCCTCATGCGCACAAGCGCGGCGTCGTAGGTTTCGCCCTCAACAAGGCTTGTGCCGCTCACCTCAAGCTCAAGCCTTGGCTCGTTCTTGGGGGGCAATACAAGCGACTTCACGACCCTTCCGTCCCGAACGGCGTCTATGCGATAATCCCTGCGAGCGTCGCCCCAGTTGCCCACATACTTGGAATAAAGCCTGTAACCGTCTGAGAATTTCATCCCTCTAAAGCTCATCAGATACGCCAGCTTCAATAGGTATTTTATGGGCAGACCGCGCTGACCGTACCTTGCAATCGCCATAAGGCAGGAGGCTGTAATCTTGGCCTTGCTCTCTGAGTAGCCCTCAGCGTTCAACAGCCGCCCCACCCTGTCGTTGACGCATATCGGAGGGTGCGGCAAAGCTGAGTTCTTACTTGGAAAGAACTCGCCCACCAACTCGTCACCGCGATACAGCCGTATAAAGTCGGCGTTGGTGTATACGTCAAAGTCGCCCAGCAGCCCGCCCGCCGAGTCGCCTATGTTCAGCTCGGAGCTTGTACAGAGTACCGGCGTGTCCAAACCGCAGCTTGCGTAAAACGCGGCGGCAAGCTTGGGGTTCCTATATGCGTCCATTACGCCGTGATAGCAGACCCTGTCGCCGCTTCCGAAGTCCTCATGCGTTGCGTAATCGAACATACACCACGCGAACGAGCCGCAAAAGCCATGGCTTTCGTGTATGCTCTCCGTCACAAGTGCGTGTCTTTTGGCGTGGAAGGCGCGGTGCGCCTCATCGTCGAAGGGCTTGCAGGGGTACATATGCCCGTTGTACTCTGACACGAATATCGGGGCTTTCTTATCGGTGATGCGGCTCTTTTTCAAGCTCTTGCGCCCTGCCCTGCCGTTCCATGTGAAGTCGTTATAGGCGTAAACGTCCTCTAAAAGCTCGCTGTGCTCGATGAATCTTACTCCGCTCGTCTGCCTGTGAGGGTCAAGCGCGTGCGCTGTGGCATTGGTGCGCTCATACAGCGCGTGACAGTCCGCCGACTCGTTGACGCGCACACCCCACAACACTACGGAAGGGTGATTGCGGTACTGCGTCACCATCTCGGCGGCATTGCTTACCGCCACATCCTGCCAAGCCTCATCGCCTATGTGCTGCCAGCCCGGAATCTCGGTGAACACCATAAGTCCCAGCTCGTCGCAGCAATCTATGAAGCTCTGCGCCTGTGGGTAGTGCGATGTGCGCACGGCGTTGACACCAAGCTCGTTCTTGAGTATCTTTGCGTCTGCGCGCTGCAGCGAGGCGGGCGCGGCGTAGCCCACATAGGGGTAGCATTGATGTCGGTTCAGCCCGACGATGGGGGTCTTGACCCCATTCAGGTAGAAACCGTCTGCGCAAAACTCTGCACTGCGCGCTCCGAAACGAACTATACAGCTCTCAAGAGGGTTCATAGACAGCGACAGCTTCAGCTCATACAGCTTGGGATTATCAAGGCTCCAAGGCTCAAAATCCATGAGCATGGCGGGAAGCTTGAGGTGGAGACATTCATCCTTCGCAACGCCGAGTACGGGAAAATCGCAGTCCGCGACAGGAAGCTTATCCAAATCGAAGATCTTGTCAAGAAGATCGGGGATCTCGGCTCTGACGCTCCCCTTTGGTTTACCGCATATCACGAACTCAAGCTCCATATGCGTCGGGCTTGCACAGACGAATGCGTCGGCTATAAACGCGCCGTCATAGCCCAGAATATAGGCCTCACGGTAAAGCCCGCCATAGGTGAGGTAGTCTATCACGCCGCCGAACGGGGGTTGGTTTAGGGATTCGCGTGAATCAAGGCGCACACAGAGTATGTCACTGCCGTCCCCGCGAAGCCCCTTCAGCTCCACGGTGAAGGCTGTATAGCCGCAGCGATGCACCATAAGCACGCGTCCGTTCAAAAGCACCGTGGCCTCATGCGCCGCGCCCATGAAACGCGCAAAGCAGCGTTCGTGGCGGCAAAGCTCAGAAGGGAGACACAGTCTGTACCCCGACAGCTTCTGATAGTCCGCGCTGTCGCAGTAGTTTTGACAAGTCATGCTCACACTGTGCGGAAGGCGCACGCGCTCAAACTCGCCCTCGCCCGCGGCGAAGCCTTCAAAATAGTTATCGGTGTATTCCCAATCGTCGTTTATGGGATAGCGCATATCATCCTCCCTCGGCTATAAAAGCGGATAAGCTACCGCCAGGGTATGACCGCCGTGAACTCCTCTAAGCTTGTGTCAAGTATGTAGCGTTCGTCGGTAGTCTCGCCGTTGTCTAAAAGGTTGTAGTCATCGCGGTGCGGGGAATAGGTAATCATGTGAATAACCCCTTCCGCGTCGTTCACCTGCATAATGCGGAAATACCCGCCCCCGCCGTCCACGCTCGCCACCTGATAGTTCATCATCATGGCAAGTACGTTCCGCTCATTTGTCCCGTTGCCGTCGTCGTCGAAGCTCTGTGTCTCCGCGTAAACGCCGTAGCGATGCCCGCAAAGCACCATATAGACGTTGGGGCAGCGGCTTACCACCTTGTCATACAGGGTTTGGCCGTCCTCTGAAAGCGTCTTTTCGGTGGTGTAATAATCGTGCACGCACAGCACGCCCACGCGCTCGGGGTAGGCGTCGAAGGTCTCCTTCAGCCACTTTAGCTCCTTCGCACCAAGGTCGTAGCTCATGTAGACGAAGATAAACTCCGTGCCGCCTATGTTGATAAGGTCGAAATGTCCTCGGTTGTTCTGATATGAGCCGCCGTACCACGGCTTGCTCTCGTAGCGCTTCTCACCGAAATATTTGTAGTACAGCTCATAGCCGCCCTTGGACGGCTCGTTGTCATGGTTGCCCGCGCATACTCCGTTGGGAATATCGTCAATGCGGCTTTGCGCTTCGTCGGCAATCAGCCACTCGCTCTCTAAATCGTTGTTATGAACTAAATCGCCCGTATGAACAATGTAACCAAGGTTCATCAGCTCCGCGTTGTCGCGGATAAACGCGGTCATGTCCAAGTACAGCTCCGGGTACTTCTTGCTGTAATGCTGGGTGTCCGAAATCCACGCGATGCTGTACACCCCATCCTGAGCCGCGTATGGCGGCGGCGTGGGGGTTGGCGTGGGGCTTGGCGTCGGCGTAAAGCTTGGCGTGGGTGTAAAGCTTGGCGTGGGGCTTGGGGTCGGAATGGGGCTTGCCGTCGGAGTTTCCAAGACTATTACTATGCTCTCGGCGGTCTTTACAGGCTCCACGGTCGCGGTAGGCGCGGGCGTTTCGGGTGAGCAGCTAAAGAGCAGCGCCGCAAGGAGCAGCGCCGCTGTCATAACCGCAAAACGCTTAGACAAGCCCTTCCACCTCCGTTGCGACACATTCCGTCAGGCGTTCCCTGCCGCCCTCGCCCATGCTTGGGCATACCGCAAGCTTAGCCTTCGGCACATTCGCCTTCAGCCAATCCTTTGCATATTCATCCGCCGTACCCGCAACCACGAGCAGGGGCTTTTGCGCCCTCGCGCAGCGCAGAGCTATGAGCTTCACGGCTTTGTCGGAATCGATGGTCTGCCTGTCAAAGCTGCCTTCGAAGGTCACGACCGCGTCGGCCTCGCCCAAATGCTTGTCAAAGCGCACCTCATGCAATATGTGTTCAATACCCGAAACCGGCGCCGCGCCGATTACCGCAAGGCCGAATCCCAAGCCGCCGCCGCAGCCCATGCAAGGTGCGTTCGGGTCCACGTTTGGGAACAGCGAAGCAAAGCGGGCAAGCGACTTGTCACGAATGTCCTGCTGCTTGGGACTTAAGCCCTTCTGCGCGCCAAACACCCGCGCCGCGCCATTCTCGCCCAACAGCGGGTTGGTGACGTCCGCGACTATAGCAATCTTGGCGTTTTGAAGCAGCGGCAAAAGCCCCGAAAGATCGACTGAGCATATGTCCTCGATCGTCAGCCTTTCCTTGGGAATGGCGTTGCCGTCCTTGTCCTTCATAACCGCGCCGAGAGCGCAGAGCATACCCGCCCCCCCGTCGGTAGTGGAGGTGCCTCCCACGCATACCCATATGCGCTGAAAATCGGAACGCAGGGCGAAGGATATAAGCTCGCCAACACCGTAGGAGCTGCGCGTCATCGGGGAGCTGTCCTCGGCTGTGTCGGCAAAGCCCACGGCAAGCGCGGACTCAATGAGCGCGATACGCCCCGGAACCACGCCTATCGCTCCGCTTGTGGGGCGAAGGTCGGCATTGAGGAAGCTTGTGGCGCTGATCCTGCCGTGTCTTGCGCCTATGACGGCCTCAAAGCTGCCCTCCCCTCCGTCGCCTATGGGAAGTAGATCAAGCTCTGCCTTGTCGTATGCGGCATTGGCGGTTATGCCGCAAAGCTGAAGCTGCGAAAAGCTGCCCTTCATCGCGTCGGGGCAGACCAACAGGCGCTTCTTTGGCGTGACCTCCGCTTCATACGGAATGTCCTCGGGTATCGCCGCCCTGCCGCCCTCGTCCACTACCACGCTGCCGTTCTTGCATATCATGCCTATCAGCTGCAAATCGGGATAGGTTGCGACGGCGTTTTCCTGCGCGAAGGGCTCGGTATAGGAAAGCATACTCATAAGGCGCGGATCCGCCTTGAAGAAGACCGCAAAGCGCCGTGAGTTGGAGACAGCCTTGGGGCAAACCACGCAAAGGTAGTGCTTTTCCTCAGGATGAAGCTGTCCCGTTCCGCGTGCGTCATAGAGCATCACATCGTGAGCGCCTGCGCGCTTGAGAACCTCAAGGGTGCGCAGCCAACAGCTTCGGCGCTCGGTTATAGAGTAGTCCGAAACCATGAATCTCAGTCCTAAGGGAAATCCTTCGGGTATCATATCCTCGCCTCCTATGCGGTTCTCCTAATTATTATGTTCGTCCCGTCATCGGGATGAGCTATACTTCTGTATCTGCCAATGTATTCAGCTCTTCCTCCGCCGCCGTCAAAGCGTCATACAGCGAAAGAACCTTGTCCTCGGCCTTGGCAAGCTCAATGCAAAGCTGTTCTATCCTGCGGTACTCGCCGCGCTCCTGTGCGCCGCTTATGCCCGCCTCAAGCTCGTGAGCGGCTTTCTCGGCGGCCGTGACGTCGCGCTTAATGGCGGAGACGCGCTGCCTTGCCTTGGCAACGGCCGCCTTATGCTCCTTTTGTCTTTGATAGAGGTTCGCGGCGGGCGGCTCTGTGGCCGCAGGTTCATCGTCCTTGTCGGGTTCGGGAGTGACAAGCCTGAACATATCCTCATTTTCGTCACGCTGCGCCGTCATGCCATTGCGCTTCATCACGACGACCCTGTCCGCAAGCCTGTTCACAAGGTAGCGGTCATGGGTGACGATAAGCACAGTGCCTTCAAACGCCTCGATCGCCCGTTCCAGCATCTCGGCCGACTGAATATCCAAGTGGTTTGTAGGCTCGTCCAAAAGCAGCACGTTCGCGCCGCCCAAGACAAGCTTTAGGAGCTGTATGCGCGCCCTCTCGCCGCCTGACAAGGCGTTGACCTTCTTGTAAATGTCGTCGCCCCTAAAGAGAAACATGCCTAAAGCGTTTCTGAGCTGTGCCGTGTCCATGCGCGGGAACATATCGGAAAGCTCGCGTATAACCTCGTGCTCGCCCGTGAGCCGACGTGTGTCCTGCTCATAGTAGCCCAGCTTCACGCCCGCGCCTATCTTGAACACGCCGTCAGTAGGCGGTATGCTCCCCGCCAAAATCTTTAGAAGCGTTGTCTTGCCGCAGCCGTTCGCTCCGATGAGGCAGACACATTCGCTGCGCTTGATAAAGAGGTCGCAGTTTTCAAACACAAGCTTGCCGTCGAAGGACTTGGTCAGCCCTCGCGTCACTATGACCTCGTTGCCTGTGGGAGCGGCGGAGGAAAAGTGGAAGTGAATGGCGGCGGGATCGCGCTCCGGCGGCACAAGGCCCTCGCGTATGCGGTCAATCTCCTTCTGCTTGGAGGCTATGGTAACGTAGTTGCGCTCCTGATTCCACCTTCGCTGCTGGTCTATAATGCCCTCTATGCGCTTTATCTCCTTGCATTGCTTTAGGTAAAGCTTCATCGCCGCTTCCTTGGCGTCAAGCTTAAGCTCAAGATGCTTGGAATAGTTGCCCTTGGACGAGATTATATGCCCGTTCTCAAGCTCCAAGGTACGATTCGTCACAGCGTCAAGGAAGGCGCGGTCATGCGACACCACAAGGATTGCGCCCTTATAGCGGGAAAGGTAGTCCTCAAGCCATGTTATGGAGGGCAGGTCAAGGTTGTTGGTAGGCTCGTCAAGCACAAGCAGCGCCGCGCCCGATAGTATCGCCCGCGCAAGCATCGCCTTTGAAACCTGACCGCCTGAGAAGGTGGAAATGGGTCTGTCGAGCGCGGACGCCGAAAAGCCCAGCCCCAAAAGGGCGGAGCGGGTGCGGCTCTTATAGGTCGTCCCGTCAAGACGCGTGTATTCGACAAGAAGTGTCTCCTGCCTTTGCGCAAGCTTTGAATGGCGATCCATGTTGGTCTCGTCAAGCAGCAGCGCGGTCACGCGGTCGATCTCGCTCTCAAGGCGCAACACATCCGCGTGTGCCTGCAACACGAAATCATAGAGGGAAACGGGCGAGGCGAAGTCAGGAAGCTGCTCGACCTTGGCGATTTTGATGCCTGACGCAAGGGTGACGCGCCCCTCGTCGGCTGGTTCGGTTCCAAGGATGATATTGAGCAGCGTGGTTTTCCCACTGCCGTTCACGCCCACAAGACCGACATGATCCGCGGCCTGAATCTCAAAGCTTATGTCGGAAAACAGAGTGCGCAGCACGAAGGTCTTCCGAATTTGTTCAACTCTTAATATTGCCATAACTTTACAAATACATTATAGCACAAACCCACACTGCATACAAACCTTTTTATTGACTAAAGTATCCGCAACTCAAGCTCCCTCCGTATTACAAAGAACGACACGAAAGCTGTTGAAAACAATATATTATATCGGGCGGGCGATTTCTCGGAGGCGGATTACGTCTAATTGTGGGCAAAGAGTTGAGGCTTCGCCCGTTTCGTTTTGTCTCATCCTTGAGAGAGGCGTATTCGTTATATTTAAGCTTTTTTATGGAATTAGAGGTTGACAATCCGCCTCTATAAATGGTATAGTATTAACAAGAATTCTGTATGTTCTTACTGTGATGCGACAGCTTGCGGCGTATTCTGCCGCGGAAGGTTATATAGGGTGGCTGTAACGCTTAGGCGTTAAAGCGGGAGATGTTAGGTTTGGGTCGCCTGACGCTTCCATATAGCGGCAGGGATGGTCGGGTCAGCCATCCCTGCTTTTTCTTTATTTCAACGCATAGTCCCAACCATCGCCTGACAATATGCTGCGGCTTTGCATCCGCCTTTGTTTCGCGTTGCCATAAAACGGCTTGACCACCCAAAGTACAGTTATGCGGTAAGGATTTATTATTGGATGACAATGGGGAGGGCGCAACGCTCTCCCCATTGCCACAGAAGGAACCGAGTGAAGCTTAGGAGGTTATGGTTCTCGGTAGAAGGTTTCTCCGGTCAGGGTATTGACATATTGCATGTCCTGCGGCCAGCCCGTGCCGCAGCCGTAGTACTGCTTGTCAAAGGTGTATTCCACCTTGGCAAGCTTGCCGTCCGTGAAGAAGAACTCATAAAGGCTGTCGTCCGTGAGCGTAAGAAGCATAGTGCAATAGTGATCGTCCGCCACGGCGTTCACGCTGACGTCGGCTACACGCTCCTCACCGAACAGACGTACCGCAATTATATGCACATAGCGTTCGTATTCCTCGCCGCCCATGTCCTCATACGCAACCTTGGTGAGGTTTTCGCCGGCGTCATCGTTATAGAGGTTGCCGCATTGGAGCGAAATAATCGCTCCGCTCACGGCGGCCAAATCCATAATTGCTTCATCGCCTTCTATATGCCAGTAGCTTTCATACAGACCCGTTTCGTCAACATAGAAGGTATACTCCGTCTTGGCTCTCGAATCGTTCGCGGGGTCGCCCGCCGCCCAGCGCAGGAAGGTGCGGTACAGCATTTCGGCGTCAGCCCTGCTCATATCGCCCTCGGAGGGTTCTCCGACCACGTAGCTCGCGCGCTCGTTGGCCTTGGTGACTATGGGATAGGTTTGCCGAATATCCGCCCCAAAGTACGGGACTTCCCAAAGCGCGCTCTCATCGGGGTACATGACGCCCACCGCGCACAGCTCGCCGTTTATCATGTTGAACCCCAGGCACCTGCCGTCCGCAAGAACCACCCTATAGGCGGCGTTACTGTAATCGGTCGAGGTGGAAGCCTTGAGCAGCGGAATACTTGAGGTCGTGCCGCCAAACATCTCGGCAAGCATATTGGCAAGCTCTACGGGTGCGCAGGACAAGCCCGAAGGCGTAATGGCGCGGTCGATATTCACAAGGCTCAGATCATCCATGCACATGGTGCAAAGGTACTCGCCCCCGTTCAGCGAAACCTGAACGATGTTAGGACGATAGCCGAGCTTATCGCGATAGAACGCGACCTCCTTATCAATGGCGATGGGCGTTACCGTCACAGAGCCGTCATCGGCGTCGGCGGCCTGACCATACTCATCGACAAAGCCGTTATAGCATATGAAAAACAGTGTGCCGTCCTCCGACACGATTATGGAGCCTGTCGGTTTGTCGCCTATGAACAGCTCGCCCCCGATGTTCGTTACGACGCCGTCCTCGGCGACCGCCCAAGTCTCGACAGTCACGCTGCCAATATCGGCGTTGAATATCTTCATGGCGTATTCAATAGCCCTGTCAACGGCCTTCTGCGCCTTGATTTCACAGCCCTCGGGCTTGAAGCCCTCCCAGCTGTCGGTGCAAAAGCCCGCAACTCCCAGGTTGGGAATCAAGGTAGACCGCCTCTGTTGGTTGTCAAAATCGACCTTTTCAAGGGTGTCCGCCGCGAGCGGCGCAGGCGTCTGTTTGACCTTGGGGCTCGCGTCGTCATGTGCGCTTTCCTCCGCGACAAGCGGCGAAGGCGTGACCTCGGCCTGCGACTCGGCGGTCTCTATCGTTTCATCGCGAACGACCTCGTCCATGCTGCAGGCAAGTACTCCTAAGAGCAGCAGCGCCCCCGCAAGGCCTCCCGCTATCGCTATCCAAAGCAGTTTGTTTTCTCTAAACTTTTTCATGCTGTCACTTCCTTTCACCGCTATGCTAACACGATGAATGTTAACGAGTACTCATGAAGCTGTTACCATCATGAAAACTTAATGTGGCAACGGTTCCGCGTCCCGCTTCGGACTTGAATGACAGGCTTGCGCCGTGAAGCCTTGCTATCTCGTGGCACAGCGGAATCCCGAACCCGTTCCTGCTGTTCGGATTCTCCGTCCTGTTCGGGTTATTCACATAGGCAAGCTGCTTTTCATCCATGCCCGAGCCGTGATCCGTGACCCTGATAAAGCCCTTTTCGGCAGTAAGCTCCACCGTTTCACCCTCGCTTGACGCCTTGAGCGCGTTGGACACAAGATTGTTGATAAGGCTCTGCATAAGCGCCCTGTCAGCGTAAACGCGCTGTCCGTTCGCCTCATATATGACATTGGGATAGGTGCTTTGCGCCGATATGAAAAGCTCCTCAACCTCTATGCTTTCGCGGTTCACATCCCCGTCCTTTAGGTTGGATAGGGTAAGCAGCTTCGATGCAATCTCCCCAAGGCGGCGGCTCTCGTCGATGATGTACTGTGTCGCCTCATACCTCTGCTCATCGCTCATGGTGGATATCTGTATCATCTGCGCATAGCCCGATATCGCGGTCAGCGGCGTTTTAAGCTCATGCGCAAGTCTCTCCATCGGGCGATTTATACGCTTGAGCAGAAAGTACAGCAGCACGCTCACGGCAATCAAGGCGGCGGCTCCCGCCATGACCGAGCTTATGACGGTTCGAATACAAGCGTTTACCTGCTCCTGAACCGAACCTAAATACACCAAATCGCAGCCCGACGCAAGCCTGTCCGCGATGCAGATGTAGTAAACCCCGTCATGGCGCGTGAACTTCACCGTACCGCTCTCGTATTCCGGTCTAAAGGACAGCGAGTCATTGAGCGTCTCCTCCTCGTTTCCCACGTACAGCCCAACTCCCCTGCCGCTGTAATACTCTCCAAAGGTCTGTGAGCTTTGCTTTCTGTTCATGCCCTCGGTTGAGAATGCGCTGTCAAGGGAACGCGAGATGGCGTATTCCTCGCTCAACGCGGCTTCCTTGGCCGCCTTTAGACGCAGCTTCACGGCGGGCGCGGTCAGAAGAAACAGGGCGGTGTAGAACACCAGCATGAATAAAGCGACCGTACACAGATAGGTTTTACTCCAAAGCTTCATCTACTTGTCCTCGAACCTGTACCCAACCTTGTACACGGTCTTGATTCTGTCCTCAAGCTCCAGCTTCTTGCGCAGCTTTTGAATGTGTACGGCAACCGTTCGGCTCTCGCCCATGAAGTTGACACCCCAAGCCTCCGTCAGCAGCTTTTGCCGTGACAAGGCTATATTCCTATGCTCTATCAGAACCTGCAAAAGGTTGAATTCCTGCAAGGTCAACTCGACAGCCTCGCCGCGAAGGTACACCTGCTTCGCGTCAAACTGCACCTCAAGCCCGTCAATTCTGTACACTGTGTCCTGCTTTTGGGTTCTGCGCAGAACCGCCGTCACCCTAAGCAGCAGCTCGGTCAGCAAAAAGGGCTTGGTGATGTAATCATCCGCTCCCAAGGAGAAGCCGCGCACCTTGTCGGACGCGCCCGAACGCGTCGTCAGGAAGATAGCCGGCACATTGCGCACGTTCTCCAGCACGGCAAAGCCGTCAATGTCGGGAAGCATAACGTCCAAAATGAGCAAGTCAAAGCTATGCTCCCTTGCCATGGCGACGCCCTCGCGCCCGCAAAGCGCGCTAAAGCAGCTGTGTCCCATCATGGTCAGGTTGGAGCAGACGAGATCGTTTATGGCTTTCTCGTCCTCGACCACCAAAATGCTCGCCAATATCAGCACCCCCTTTGATAGCTTCATTATAGCAAAGCCAGTGTTATAGAGTTGTAAATTCATCGGTATGCAAAACGCCGTGGGCTGTCCCGCGGCGTCTTATGGTAAATATTCGGGTTACTCGTCCTTGTCGGAGGGCGGCTCCGCCACGGCATAGCGGCTTATGACGGGCGCAAGCGTAAGACAGACGGCAAGCTCTGCAAGGGCTATCCAGCACACGAGCAGAACGGGGAAGCTGTACGGCAGGGACAGCGCCCACGCCGCCCAAAGCAGGAGCATGAGAAGGAGCGCGGCGGGGCTGCGCCACTTGCCCGCAATCACCAGGCGCCACGCGTTGTTCAGCGCCTGCGACGGGGTGAGCTTGGTCATCGCAAGCATAAGAAAACCGTATGATGAGAGCAGCAGCTCAAAGAGCAGCAGCGCAAGCGCGATTGCGCCAAAGAGGACGCCGTAGACGCTGCCCCAATTCACATAGGCAATCAGTCCGGAGCAGGCCGCCCCCGCGAGCATAAGCAAAAACAACAAGCCCATGGGTATGGAGCGGAAAAGCTCCGCCTTGAACTCGCCCCAAAACTCGTCCCACAGGAAAACGTTTCCGTCGCGGGAAAGGACGAACAGGACGCGCATCATGGCGCAAAAGGCCGCGGGCAGGGTAAGCAGCGGCAGTGAGAACACTATGAAAAGGAAGTTGAGCGCGATGAGCTTGCCAAAGTGAGTCCACAGCAGGAAAAAGAAACGCCCAAAGCCCTTTCGCGGCGAAGCGCCCTCAGCGCTCTTCTTGGGTTCTCGGTTCAAAAAATCAAAAAGCTTTCCCATAATCCCTCATTTCGTTGCCCGCCGTATGTACGTTCTGTTGTATTTCATATTATAGCAGGAAAGCCGCGGCTTGGCGAGAGCTTTTTACCTGTTTTGCGTCATGCCGCCTCCGACCTTGTAAGGCGATAAAGCCCAATTGACGGCGGCGGCGATACTGTGGTAGAATACATACATGATTCGTATGTTTGATAAGACTGCGGCTGACTAAAATCTTATCCTTCAGTGGCTAAAGGTTGGGAGCGTATGGAAAAGGGGATTTGGCTCTGTCCCGTGACGGGGGAACTTTTGCACAGGTATTATCGCAGCTTTGAACGCGACGCGGACATCTATATGGACATGAGCCTGTTCACGCCCTATACCTATGAGCCTTCGAAGGTTGACGCCTATTTTGAGCGCATAGAGGGCGCTTTGGATCGCGTTAACTTCATGGTGATGCTGTCCGACGCGCCGATAGGCGAGCTGAGCCTCAAGCACATAGACCGCGACAACAGCAGCTGTGAGCTTTCGATACACCTTATGAACGATTCCGTTAAGGGCAGAGGCTATGGAACGCGTGCGGAGCGGCTTGTTCTTGAATATGCCTTCAACGATATGGGCATGAATTTTGTGCTTGCCGACGTGGTGCAAAAGAACGAGCGCAGCCGCCACATACTTGAAGGCTTGGGCTTTGTGCAAACGGGCGAAAACGAGCTGTTCCGCTTCTACCGCATAGGCCGCAAACGCTTCTTTCCCACCAAGGCTTAACCGCCGCATATATTAAACGCCGCGAAGGAGTACCCCTCGCGGCGTTTTTGTCAGTCTTTTCAATTACTTAATTATGTCCGAGTACCTTGCGTACAGCGGGGAAAGCCTGTTGAACACCTTCTTGAACACCTCGCTGTAAAGCTGCTCATATACGTTATGCAGCTCCATATCAGGCAGGAAGCTGTCCCGAATATGCACCATCCCCTTGGCGGCGGCGTCGATGTCCGTGTAAACACCAAGGGCGGTAAAGCCCAGCATCGCCGCGCCTATAACCGCGGCCTCGTTGGTCTGCGTCCTAAAGCAGGGCAGACCGAACATATTCGCGGTAATCCTGCAAATTTCGTCGCTCTTGGAGCCGCCTCCCGCAAGGAACACGGAGGTGGTCTGCACCTTCATGCGGCTTTGCAGGGACTCCATGCCCTCCATGAGCGCGTAGTTGACGCCCTCGATGATGGCACGGTATATATGCATACGGGTATGCACCTCAGAAAAGCCTATAAGCGAACCTCTCGCGTCGGGCATGGTGATGCCCGGAGTGAAATACGGCTGGAGCATCAGTCCCTCGCAGCCTGCGGGTATCTCGCGCAGGCGGCGGTTGAGTATATCCTCCGCGTTGACGCCCAGGGTCTGCGCCTCCGCTATCTCCGCGTCTGCGAACTCCTGCTTGAACCACGATATGAGCCAATAGCCCCTGTAAATCTGTATCTCAGGATTCCACCTGTCCTTCACTGCGGCGGGGTACGCGGGCATGAAGTTCTGCGGCTCGACATAGCGGTCTATCGTGTACTGCACCGTGGCGGTGGTGCCGAAGCTGATGGCGGCCTTCTCCGGGGTAAGGCAGGAAAGACCTATGCTCTCGCAGCCCTTGTCGGAGCCTGTCGCTGCAAACGGCGTGCCGACCTTTATGCCCGTCTTTTCGGCGGCGGCAGCGGTTAACCTGCCCATTATCTCGCCCGGGGCGCAAAGCTCGCATTGCTTCTCCTTCTCGATGGGAAACACGCAATAGGTGAGGTCCTTGGGCGTCATCCAGCGGCGGTTCTTGCAGTCAAAGGGAATATGTCCGATGATGGAAGCGTCGCTGTCCGCCATTCTGCCGCAAAATAGGTAGTTGAGATAGCCCGAAAGCATCAGGCAGCGATGGGTCTTGTCCCACAATGTCGGCTCGTTTTGGCGCACCCAGTTGCACACGGATATTCTTCTGCTTATCCTGACGGCCTCGGTCATGCCCGCCGCCGCGAAAGCGGTGCGGTTGATGAACGGAAGCGGTTCCGTGGTGTCCGACTCGCGCTTATCCAACCAAAGTATGACGGGGCGCAGCGGCTTGCCGTTCTCGTCCACGCAGACTATGCTGTCGCGTATCGTGGTCAAAGTGACCGCGCCTATCCTGTCCCAAAGTTCGCCGCTCTGCGCCTTGAGCGCTTGGGACTGCTCGCATATCGCGTCCCAATAGAACGAAGCCTCCTGCTCCGCCCAACCGGGCTGCTTTGAGAAGTACGGTCTTTCGTACCGCTTCTGAGCGATACTCAAAATGCTTCCCTGCTCGTCCACCAACGCCGCCCTAAGGCTTTGCGTTCCTAAATCGAATGTCAGTACCAACGGATCCATGTTGTCCTCCAAACTTAAAGTACATCAGAATCATGCGCCATATGCCGCAGGTTCAGTCTCCGTAGAAGTTGGGCCTCCTCGGAATGGTAAATATATCGCCTCTGCCCGACACCGCCGCGCCTTGCAGAGTGTAGCCGCAATGCGCAATAAGCGGTTCTCCGTCCTCGGCGAAGCCCACAACTATGCCCACATGGTTGCCAAGACCTGCCGCAGGGTCGTACTGGAACACCAAATCGCCGGGTATAAGCTCCGTCCAGCCTATGGCATACGTCCTGTCCCATTGGTTAGAGGAGCCGTTGCCCACACTCTCAACCATATCGTCAAAGCTCATCACGGTCTGGATGAAGCACCATGAGATATAGCCCGAACAGTCCAAGCCAAACGGCTGAATGGTTCCGGTGCTGTCACTGCCATGGCTTGTAACCTCGGTAGGCGCGCCCCATAGCGGGTCCTTGCCAATGCAAAAGCTCTTGCCGCCCCAGAAGTACCCCACCTCGTCCACTATGGACAGCGCGGCGTTCACCACCGTCTGACGATCCTCTGAAAGCTCCTCGTTCAGCGCGACACGCTCCGCCACATAGCCCATGTCCTGCCTAAGGTAGGGTATGGCCTCGGTGGTGAGCATGGTCAAAGGCCGGTCGGACAGCGTCCTTGAGCCAAGCGCGACAAGTGCGCCCAACACGCAAAGCTCCGCCGCTGTCAGCAGTACAAGCGCCGCACAAATGAGCCTGCGGACTGTCGCGGTCATTTTGTGAAGCCTCCGTTCCTGAATATGGGAGTACCCCTGCCTTCCGCGTCGAAGCCCGTAATCTCAAGGTCAGCGGTGCCGACCATGAAGTCCACATGCACTGCGGAGTTGTTCACGCCGTGAGCCTTAAGCTCCTCATTGCTCATCCCGCCGCCGCCCGCGACGGTGTCAGGGTAAGCCTTTCCGAACGCGAAGTGGCAGGAAGCGTTCTCGTCGAACAGGGTCTTGTAGAACAGCGTTCCCGTGTTGCTGATGGGTGAATCAAAGGGTACAAGAGCCACTTCACCGAACCTTGACGCGCCCTCGTCGGTATTCAGCAGCTCGTTGAGCAGCTGCTCGCCCGCCGTTGCGGTCGCGGATACAATCCTGCCGTCCTCGACGGTCATGCGGATGTTCTCTATCATACTTCCGCCATAGCAAAGTGGCATGGACGCGACTATCACGCCCGACGAGCCATGCGTATGCGGTGCGCTGAATATCTCCTCCGTGGGCATATTCGGCATAAAGTATACCCCGCCCGTGGTCGTGTCGCCGCCGCCGCACCAGACATTATCCTCGGCAAGGCGAAGCGTAAAGTCGGTGCCTATTCCGCTCTTGTAGTGCAGGTACTTTAGGTGCAGGGAGTTGAGCCAATCACAGCGAAGCTTCAGGTTGTCGATATGCTGCTGCCAAGCCTCCACCGCTTTGTTGTCGCCCTTGACGCGCACCGCCATGAAGATGTCGTCCCACAGCCTGTCAATCGCCTCGGCCTCATCCAAGTCGGGATACACCGTCTTGGCCCACGCGGGTGAAACGAGACAGCCTATGCTCCACTGTGCGATGTTCTTGAACGCAAGCTCGCGGTACTCGCGCAAAGCCAGCATTTCGGACTTTTGTGAACGGGACAGCCTGTCCATATCCACGCCCGCAAACGCCATTGGGTCGCCCGAATTCAGGACGAGCCGCGCCGCGCCCTCCTTGGCGTAGTCGGTGAAAAAGCGCACGATATATTCCGGCACTTCGTCGAAGATGGAATCCTCCCCATAGAGCAGGCGCAATCGTGAGGTCTGCTCATCCGTCCAGCGCATGACGACCTCCTTGCAGCCGTTCTCATAGGCTATCTTGGCGCAGGCGCGGCCAAACTCCGCCCATTCCGTGGGGCAGGTTATGACCAAGCGCTGACCCTTTTGGATGTTAATGCCGACCTCGACCAACAGCCTTGCGTATTCGTTCAGTTTAGCGTTCATGTTGCAGCCTCCTAATCGTTGATGTTGTCTTACTAAATTGCTCCTCTTAATACGGCAGCCTTTGCCGCAGAATAAAGCGGGGCTTTTTATCGCCCCGCAGCAATACGGTCTATACCCCCGGAAGCGCGGCCGCGGTTGCTCTTGCCGCCTCGCCCGTGAGCGTAATCGCTGTCGTAATCTGAAGGATGTCGCGCAGCTTGGAGTGCTTCTTCGCGTCCTCAACCCCTGTGAGCCTGTCCGAAGCTATCAGTGTCAACGCGGTCGCAAGCCTTGCGTCCCTGCCTATGCCCCAGTCGGAGAAGCCCTTCTGACGGCGCAGCACCGCGTCCAGCTCGGCGGCCTCGGCTACTGTCTGCCCGACGTCGTCCCAAATAAAGCACAGCGGAGCCGCGGCAACGCAGCAATCATCCGAAAGGCGCAGCTTCGCCTCGCGCAGGGCGTTGACAAGCAGCGCGGCCTTTTCGCCCAATCTCTCAGGCTCATCGCCCACGGAGAATATCTGACCTAAGGAGCGCATGGCGGCCTTTGGCAGCTTGCCTTTCATATCGCTCTCCGCCGCAAGCTCGGCCTCCTCCGAAAGCTTTAGGTCGGGCTTATACAAGGCGCGAAACAGCGCGTAGCAGGCGTCCTCCGAGCTTGTCGTCATGGGGTGCAGCTTCCGCCTGTCGCGGTACAGCTCCATGCCTTTATGGGCAAGCTCCGTCACTCTGTCGCCTGTCTTGGCTATTAAGAAGGCCATGAGCGCAAGGTAGTCCGAACGGGGGAAGCCCTCGTCCTTCAAGACCTCATAGGCGGCCTTAGCGCTCGTCATCCAGCCCTCGGGATCATCCCTCACGGCAAGCTTGGTCACTATGGGAGCCATGCCAAGACCCCGAAAGAACGAGATTGCAGGCGTCTCCCGCTTGAATATGGCATGAGCCGCCTTGAGCTGTTCCTTCGTGGCGGTCAAGCCGTCCATGTTGAGGAGCAGCGCCGAAAGCGCAAGCGTCGTGCGCGAATTCAAGGGGAACTCCGAAGCTATGATCCTGTTCTGCGCGATGAAGGCGTCAAGGCGCGGCATGAGACCCTGTGCCATCAGCCTTCCTCCGACAGACCCTCGGCGGCGCGTTCGGCGAGTATCTCATTTTCGGTCGTCTTAAGCTTCCTCCCGCCTAAAATCAGCAGCAGCGCGCCCGCCATGAACAGTATGAGCAGGCTCAGTATGCCGTAGGAAGCCCTGCCCGTGAGCATATAGCACCCTGCGTACAGCGCGGGCCCCATGACGGCCGCGAACTTGGCGAAGATATCGAAGAAGCCGAAGTACTCATTGGAGTGCTTGGGCGGAACCAGCTTGGCGTAGTAAGAGCGGGACAGAGCCTGAATGCCGCCCTGCACCGTGCCGACCATGGCGGCAAGCACCCAGAACAGTATTGCGGCCGACCCCGCCGCCGCGACGCTGCGCTGCTCGAAGTCCGTGTCCATGACCTCATCCACAAAGGTGGTATCGGTTCTCACAGCGTCCAACGCCGCGTAGACAGACGCCCTTGCCTCCTCGCTTGAGAACTCGTACTGGGTGTACTGGCTGTCGTTGTAGTATTCCGAATTTGGGTCCTCCATCCTTATCATGGCCTTGGAGATAAGTCCTGTGGGCTTGTAGTACTCCTCGCCCTGCTCATACAGCCCAAAGTAAGCCTCATAGCGTTCGTTCACATCGGCTTCGCCCTCGGCGGGAGCCTGATCCTGCTTGGAGATGAGGTCCATGCCGTCAGTCTCTATGCTCTCCGCGACCTCGTCCCATATAGCCTGGTCCTGCTTAGTTAAGTCGCTCGGCATATAGGCCGAAAGCGCTGTCTGCGCCGCCGTGCGGTACTCAATCTGGCAAGGCTCCACCATGCGCCCCATGAAGAATCCAACAAGGGTAATGCAGAAGTACACGATTATCGCAAAGATTATCATGCGAATGGAGTGGAACTTTTTGGCAAGCCTTGAGAACAGTATGGAGCAGGGAACCGCTACAATCTGTGTGACAAGCAAAGCCAAAATCATGCCCGTAGTGCCGAGGCCCAAGGTTGTGCCGTAGTTTGTCGCAAGGGAGATGATGGTACCCACGCCGTCGATGTAGAAGAAGTAGGCAAGCAGGAAGATGAGCAGCCCATGGTTCTTGAATATGCCCTTGATAGTCGTGAGGAAGTTCTTCCACGCTGTCTTGGCTATGCTCGCGGCTTTCGCCTCGATGTAATGCACCTGTTTGACGTTTCTTAGTATTGGGATGGAGAACAGCAGCCACCACACGGAAACAATCAGCAGGGAGAATTTGAGTGAGAAGGTATTGTAATTACAGAGCAGAAGCACCGCGATAGAAATGATGAAGGGAATGGTGCTGCCGCCGATGTAGCCCATGGCATAGCCCCATGCGGAGACCCTGTCCACCCTGTCCGAGGTTGTGACGTCGGTCAGGAAGGAGTCGTAGAACACGCAGGAGCCGGAGAAGCCGATGTGCGAAATGACGTAGCCGATAAGCATCATCTGCCAATTATCGAATATCGCCATTACCGCCGTGAAGATAACGCCGATAAGCATAAATGCCGTGAGCAGCTTCTTCTTATAGCCCTTGATATCGCCCACCGCGCCCAGGATAGGCGACAGTATCGCGACTATCAGCGACGACAGGGACACGCCTATGCCGTACCACTTGTTTCCGAGGTCGGTTGCAACCATGGCGTAGTAGATGGGAAAGATAGCCGCCATTATGTTGGTGGCGTAAATGGAGTTAGCCCAGTCGTAGGCTATCCAGCTGCGTTCCTGCTTGGTAAAGCTGTTCCATATCTTGCCAAGCCCCCGTTTAGTCTTAGTTTCCACCTTATACCTCCACAAATGAATATCCTATTATAGCATGTTTCATGAAGAATAAATAGTGTTTTTGCCGCTGTGAGGAAAAAAACGATAAAAAGGGAAGCGTGGCGAAAGCGTGGTTCACAGAAAAGTAACAGGGTCGAAGAAGGGCGAAAAGCCCATTCGACTTTTTTCTCATGCTATGCTCACCCTACATCAAAAGGAAAGCAGGTACTCCAATGAAGAAGGCTTGGCTCATACGCGGTCTGTGGCTCTGTCTGGTCGCGTTGCTCTGTGTGCTTGCCGTGCGCGAAAGCCTCAGATCAAACGACGCCGGCGTTCGCTTGTCCGCAGGCGCCGCCGCCGAAAGCATTACTATCGAAGGCAAGGTTGTCCATATCAGGCTGGCCGCTCCGAGCGCGACGGATTCACCCGAAGCGCTCATGCTCACCCCCTCGCCCGTGCCCACGCTGTCGCCCACACCCTCCCCCGTACCCACGCCGTTCGGCTTCTACTGGATAAGCGATACGCAAATCTACGCCTACCGCCTCCCCTCGGTGCTGACCGCCATGGCGCGTTACGTCTGCGCCTCCTATGAAGAACACTCCGTAGTCGCCCTGCTGCAAACAGGCGACATAGTGGATAAGCGCAGCGATGAAAGGCAGTGGAAGAACATCGTTCCCTCCTTCAGCTCGATAAAGGAGCAGCTCCCCCTTTACTGCGTCGCGGGCAATCACGACGTTGGCGCCGACCTTGCCGAATACGAGATTTACAGCTCCTTTGCGCTTTGCACCGAGGGCAAGGAGAACTCCGACTACAAGGGCGGGGTATGCTGGTACCGAACCCTAAACGCGGGCGGAACGGACTTTATCATAGTCGGTATAGGCTGGCAGACCGACACGGACTACGTTCAGTGGGTCAACCGCGCCCTCTATGACCACAAGGATTGTGTCGCCATAATCGTGATACACAACTACCTAAAGGATGACGGAAGTCTGAGCGGCAACGGCAAGCTGGTGGACAGCCTCATAGTCAACGTCAATCCCAACGTTCGCCTTGTGCTTTGCGGACACGCGGGCGGCTCCGTCTGCGTTACAAGGTGGTATGACTCCGGCTCGCGCAGCGTCACGGCCATGATGTACAACTTCCAAGACGACCGTGAAGCGGGGCTTGGGTATCTTCGCATACTGATGTTCAACCCCCTGACCCGCAACATCGCCGTAACAACCTATTCGCCCTTCCTGGATGATTTCAACTACTATACGGACGAGGACGAGATAAAGGACACCTTCACCATACGCGACGCCTTTTAGGGCTTGGCCTATCGCCCGCTCTCCATAAAAAAAGCTTCCTCGACAAAAGCGTTCTTCATTAACCTCCTCCCGACGTTCCCGCGACTGATAAAGCGCGCCCCCAAAAACAGAGGACGCGCTTTATTGGCTGTCGTTATTCTTATGCGATTATGGCTTTCGTCCAAGCTGTCTTTGCACAAGCCTGTCAATCATCAGCGCGGAGAACACGGCGGCGTTCAGGGATTCGGCCTTGCCCAATATAGGCATACGATACCTGCGGCAGAGCTTTGCGGTCTCCTCCGTCACGCCATTGCCTTCGTTGCCTATGACAATGGCCGTCCTGTCAGCGGTTTCGGGCAGCTCCGGCTCTCCCCTTAGGTCGCCGCATATGCATACTGCGCCATGAGCCAACATCTTCTTTATCTCGGCTTGAATATCTCCGATATACACGGGGATATTGTAACAAGAGCCCATAGAGGCTCTGAGGGTCTTGGACGCGAAGGGATCCGCGCTGTCGGGGCTGAGCAGCACGCAGGCCGCACCCAAAGCGTCGGCGCTGCGAATGACCGTGCCGACATTGCCGCTGTCCTGCACGCACTCTAACACTACGACAAGCCCGTCGGGATAAGCTTCGGGGCAGCGTGTGTCGGGCGTCACTACGGCGGCGGCAAGATGCTGGGGCGAGGGCATTTCCGAAAGTTCCGCCATGACCTGCTCGGACACCACGATACGACGCCTTGCGGGAAGCTCGGGGCAGTCATAGCCCTCCGTGACCACGAGCGTGTCCACCTGCATTCCGTTCGCGACAAGGTCCAAAACCAGCTTGTCGCCCTTCGCAAGGTGCAGACCGGTCTCCTCCCGATACTTGCCGAGGCGCAGACGCTTCAGGTCTTTAATGGTTTCGTTGGCTTTGGACGTTATTATCATGATACCCTCTTTATGGCTTAAGCTTCGATTATACTGTAACGCATAAAAGGGAGCCTCATCAGCTCCCTTAAATGATGCCAACTATGATCGCACTACAATCAGACGCTGCGGACGACCTTGCCGGAACGCAGGCAACGAGTGCAAACGTTCATCTTGCGAGTCGTGCCATTCACGATCACATGAACCGTCTGAATGTTAGGAGCCCAGCTGCGTCTGCTCTTACGGTTGGAATGGCTGACGTTATTGCCGGACATGGTCCCTTTGTTGCAGACTTCACAGTACTTACCCATGCAGTCCACCTCCTTCACAAAATCTCGAACAGATGGATATTACCACACACAAAGGGGCAATGCAAGTGTTTTTTTTAAATTATTCCTATATTTTTGGCTACACCATCCCAAAATAGTCATTTTGGCGAAGGGCTTCATACAAAACCAGAGCCACGGAGTTGGAGAGGTTCAAGGAGCGCATACCATCCCCCATGGGGATGCGAAAGCTCATGTCGGCGTGCTCCGTCAAAACCCTTGACCCAAGCCCCGCCGTCTCCTTGCCGAATACTAGGAAGTCCCCGTCGCGAAACTCGGCGTCGGAATAGCGCTTGTTTGCGTGGGTGGAAAGGCAGAAAAACCGCCCCTTGGGGTAAGCCCTCAGCAGCTCGTCAAGGCTGTCATGATAGTACAGCTCAAGCTCGTTCCAGTAATCAAGTCCGGCGCGTTTAAGCTTTTTGTCGTCTATCTCAAAGCCCAACGGCCTTACAAGGTGCAGCGCGCTGCCCGTCACCCTGCAGGTTCTGGCAATATTGCCCGTGTTTTGCGGTATTTCCGGCTCCACCAAGACTATGTGAAACATGAATCCTCCCCCGTTTGTGAAATTTCCTCGGAAAATTTGTGGAATCAGTTGCTTGATTTCCACGGCTATTGTATAATAATGCCATGTACGAAAAAAATCAAGTGAACAGGTCCTCATCGGCGAATTCGCAGGATAGGTCAAAATCGCCCTCAGAGGTCGCGGCGGCAAAACGCCGTGCCGCGGCTCGCCAGGCGGCAAAACGCAAAAAGCGCATAAAGGCCACCGCACTGTCAGTCGCGTTCCTGACGCTGTGCGTTGGTCTGCTTGTGTTTGCTATAATCATGCTTGTCAACAAGACCGGCAACGAGGACATCATTGCCTACGCTACCGACAATCCGACCACCACGCCCTCCGGCGATTATACGGACTCAACCCTGCTGCCCGCAGGCGTTTCCGTGAACGGCGTCTCCGTCGGCGGGCTTACCGTCGCCCAAGCCAAGACTACACTTGAAGCACGCCTTTTAGAGGGGCTGTCGTCCATCGCCGTCACCCTCTCCAACGAATATATAAATACCACCCTGTCAGCCGAGGACATGGGCGCTCACTATGATATTGAGTCCGCCGTCGCCGAGCTTGCAGCTTCCCCCGCTAACCATGCCGTTGAAGCCGCCATTGCCGTGGACACGGACGTCCTGACCGAGAAGCTCACCAAGATAAACGAGACTATCCCCAATCATGCCACCAACGCCACCGTCACCGTTGCCACCAAGCTTGGTACGGGCGATATGACCATACCCTACTTTGAGTACACCGAGGGTACCAACGGTATGCAGCTTGACTACGACGCGGTAATCGAGGAGATTACCACGGCGCTCACGGGCGGTCAAACCGTAGTTACCATCACCCCAAAGGTCACGGTGTCCGAACCCGCAGTCACCGCCGCGATGCTCAAGAGTGAGCGCACTCTGCTCGCAAGCTACTCCACCACCTACCGCTTCAAGGGCGTAGACAGCATGACCGCGGCGGAGGTTGAGAACGTCATCGCAAGGGACGTCAACATCACCAAGGCCGCCGCCATGATGCAGTACATCGAGCTTGAGCCGGGTCAGATCTTCAGCTTCAACGGAGCCACGGGCAACCGCAGCGAGGCCAACGGCTGGGCTTACGCCAACGCCGTATATGACAAGAGCTACCGTAAGGAAACCGGCGGCGGCGTATGCCAGATATCCACGACTATGTTCAACGCCCTCCTAAAGGCGAATGTCGAGATAATCGAGCGCAAGGCTCACTCCATCCCCTCCGACTACGTTACGGCGAGATATGAGGACGGCTTGGGCTTTGACGCGACCGTGGACTACGGCCACATCGACTTTAGGTTCCGCAACAACTACACCACCAACATATATGTTCTCATCTATGTCACGCGCAACGCTGAAAGCTCCAGAAAGCGCGACATCAACGTGGAAATCTACGGCGAGAGCCTTGGCTCCGGCGTCGATTACCGCCTGAGAAATGAAATACTGGAGCATATCGTAGCTGACACTCCGGAGTACATCGAGGACAAGACCCAGCCTGTGACTTACGACGTAATAACCCGCAAGGCTCACGACTACTACAAGGTGAAAACCTATGTCGATCTCTATGTGGACAACGTGTTTGTCAAGACGGTGTACACCGAGATCACTATCTACGAGATGATCCAGGAGCAGCACACCGTCGGCACCATGGTAGACGCCACGCCTACGCCCGCGATTACCGATCCGCCTCTGATTACCGACCCGCCCGTCGTTACGAGCGAGCCTTTTATACCGTAATGCCGAAGCTTTTCGACACCCATGCGCATCTATTGGACGAGCGTTTCGACACGGATCGGGACGCTCTTCTTTCAGTGCTTCCCGAAAGCGGCATAGCCCTCATGATGGAGGCCTGCTGTGATGAGAGCGGCATAGACAAGGTAATAGCCCTGACCCAAGCCCACGACTACGTTTACGGCTCTGCGGGAGTGCATCCCCATTCGGCGGAGGAGATGAACAATGGCACTATGGATCACATCCGCCGCGCCCTTTTGCAGGAGAAAATCAAGGCGATAGGCGAAATTGGGCTGGATTACCACTACGATTTCTCGCCGCGTGAGCTGCAAAGAAGGTGGTTCAACGAGCAGCTTGACCTTGCGGGCGAGCTGGACGTCCCCGTCATCATACACGACCGTGAGGCTCACGGCGACTGCATGGACGCGATTCGCGCCCGCAGGGGACGCATAAGGGGCGTCATGCACTGCTTTTCCGGCAGCCTTGAGACCGCTTTGATATGCATTGACTGTGGGCTGTATGTGGCGTTCGGCGGTGCGCTTACCTTCAAAAACGCCGTCCGTCAGCGGGAGATTGCCTCCAAGCTGCCCGCAGAACGCCTGCTCATCGAGACCGACTGCCCCTACATGACCCCCGTACCCTACCGAGGACAGCGCAACGACCCGCGTATGATACGCCTGACCCTTGAGACGCTTGCCGAGGTGCGAAACGCCGATATAGAGGAGCTTGCCGCCGCGCTCTTTGAAAACGGCAAACGGGCGTTTGACATAACATAGCTTCATAAAAAGAAGAGGCTGTAAGCCCATATCAAGCATGATACAGCAAAAGACCGATGGAACAGCCCATCGGTCTTTCATATTATATTACAGCTAACGCGCCCTTCGGCTCTACTCGTAGACCCGCGGAACTCGCTCCGAGATGGACAGCAGCACCTCGTAGCTTATGGTCTGCGCCCAATCCGCCATCTCGTCCGCGTCTATCTCCTCATCGCCCTGCTTGCCCAAGAGGACAACCTTGTCGCCTATCCTCACATTTGGGATATCGGTCACGTCTATCATAATCTGATCCATGCATACCGTGCCAACCTGCTTTGCCCTCACGCCGTGAATCAGCACCTCGGCCCTGTTGGTAAGGCAGCGCTTGTAGCCGTCGCCGTAGCCCACGGGAAGCGTCGCGATAACGCTCTTTCTGCCCGCGACGAACCTTAGGCCGTAGCTTACGCCCTCGCCCTCGGCAATGGTCTTGACGTTAGTGACCTCGCTGTGCCACTCCATCGCGGGAATAAGCCCTGAGGACTTGGACTTGTTGGAGTCGGAATGATAGCCGTAAAGCGATATGCCCTGACGCACCATGTCGTATTGCAGTCCGGGGAACTCGATAATCGCGGCGCTGTTGGCGGCGTGTATAATCGGATGATAGCCCCTCGCCCTGATGCGGCTCACGAAACCGTCAAAGACGGCGGTCTGCCTGCCCGTAAAGGCGGGATCGCTCTCGGACTTGGCAAAATGCGTGAAAACTCCATCCAAGATAAGGTCTGGGCAATCCCCAAGCTCATCCAAGAAACGCTCAAGGTACTTGGCGTTGTCGATGCCTATCCTGCGCATTCCTGTGTCAAGCTTGATATGGAAGCGCGCCTTTTTGCCCTCCCTGTGCGCCTCCTGCTGAAGCAGCCTCAGGGTCTCAATAGTGAACACGGCGGGCATGATGTCGTTCTCCACCACCATGGGGATATGCTCCGGGTCCGTAGCTCCCAGTATCAGTATGGGCTTGGTCACGCCGCCTTCGCGCAGGGCCTTGCCCTCCTCCGCTATGGCGACTCCGAAGCCGTAAACCTCGTCCTTGTCGTTGAGATACTGCCCAACCCTGACTATGCCGTGACCGTAGGCGTTGGCCTTGATGATGGCAAGCAGCTTGGTTTCGGGACGTATCCTGCGGCGGGAATTGCGGATGTTCTCCAGTATGTTCCCAAGGCGCACGAGCGCATAGGTATGTCTAATCACAATAATCACCTCTTTTATCGGCTTGATTGTAACACAAGTATACACAGTTTTGAACACCCTCCAATAATATAAAATCAACTTTACGCATACCGTTTTTGCCGCTGTTAACCGTTTGATAAAATATTGTTAATAAATTGTTCAAAAAGTATTGCAAAAGCAACACATAGATGTTACAATGCTATGGTATTACAAGATGTTGTGTTTTGATACACATTGGGGAGAGAAGGATAGGGATTGCGGATTATTGCCGGAGATGCGAGGGGACGCAGGTTCGAAGCTCCGACGGGGATCGATACGAGACCCACGCTCGATCGCGTCAAGGAAGCCATTTTTGGTGCTGTCCAATTTGACGTTCCCGACGCAATAGTGTTGGATCTCTTCTCCGGCTCCGGCAATCTCGGTCTTGAGGCTCTGTCAAGGGGCGCAAGGCTTGCGGTATTGAACGACAGCTCCACTTCGGAGCTTATCGCGAATAACGTCAAGGCTTTGGGCTTTGAGAGCAGGGCAAGGGTCTTGGACTTCGATTACAGGAAGGCCATAGCCTATTGTGCCGAATGCGGGCTGAGCTTTGACCTTGCGTTCATTGACGCCCCTTATGCGTCGGGCTTTGGGTTCGACGCGGTGGACAGGCTCTTTTCCTCGGATGTGGTAGCCGAGCATGGCATAGTAATCTTGGAGCATTCCTCGTCCGACTCGTTTACAGGGCGGCAAGGGTGTTTTGCGGTATACAAAACCAAGCGCTACGGACAATGCTCCGTAACGATGTTTAAGGGAGAGTATTGATGAGAGCCTGCGTTTATCCCGGCAGCTTTGATCCCTTCACCATAGGACACAGGGACGTCCTTGAGGGCGCGTCCCGAATGTTCGACAAGGTATACCTTGGTGTACTCAACAACATCACCAAGCATCCCGTGTTTGGGGTGGAGGAGCGGGTCGCCATGGCTCAAAGGGTCGTGGATATGGAGGGCTATCCCAACGTTGAGGTGCTTTCCTTCGACGGCCTTGTCGTGGAATTCACCCGTAAGGTGGGTGCGCAATACATTATCAGAGGCTTGCGAGCCAGCACGGATTTCGAATACGAGTTTCAGATTGACGCTATCAATTATCATCTGGACAGCAGTATTCAGACGGTTTACTTCATGGCAAAGCCGGCGCATTCGTTCTTAAGCTCAAGCAACGTCAAGGAAATCTGCTATTGGGGCGGAAGCATAGAGGGCTTGGTTCCCTCTTATAACTTAGAAGAAATCAGGGAAAGGTTGGCAAGAGGGCATGAGTAGTTCACAAGCGATGAAGATTTTCAGCATTATTTCCAATATTCGCAGGGAGCTGGACAGCAACCCCAAGAAGCGCGTTTCGGGACCGAATGAGCGCGTCGTTGACATCGAGATTTTAGAAGGTCTGCTGCACGATTTGGAAGTAACGATACCGGAGGATATACGCAAAGCAAGCGGCATCATCTCCGAGGAGCAGGCGACCTTGAGGGCTGCCCGCGAGTTCGAGGACGATACGCGCAGGAAGGCCGAGGCCGAGGCGGAGGAGCTTCGCACACAGTCGCAGGAGGCCGCGGAGCAGGTTTACCGTCAGGCCGTGAGCGAGTATGAAAACATGGTTAACGAAACCGCCGTCATGCAGGAAGCCAATCAGCGCGCCGAAAAGACCATAGCCGACGCCGAGGAGACCGCCGACCAGATGATCGAAGGCGCGAAGCGCTATGCCGACGGTATCATGTCCGACGTGCAGGGCTACATGACCGCGTTTGCACAGAATATCGAGGCCAATCGCCATGAGCTTGGCGCAAGACCCGCCCCCGCGCCCGTTGTCGGAAACGGCTTTGTGTCCGAACAGGAGCCTGAGCCGGCGCCGCGCCGCAGACCCGCCCCAGAGCCTAAGCCTGAGCCGGATCCTGCCCCCGCTCCCCGCCGCAAGCCCGCTCCCGAGCCTAAGCGCAGACCCGCCCCCGAGCCTGAGCCGGACGACAACGATTACGAGGACGATCACCGCCGCATAGAGCCTAAGAAGAAGGGTTGGTTCCGCCGTCTCTTAGAGGGCAGCGACGAGGACACGGGCGACGAATATGATTCGGACATGGACGATTATGATGACGCTCCGCGTCCCAAAAAGTCCAAGCCCAAGTTCAAGCTCTTCGAGGTTGTCGATGATGAGGGCGAGGACGACGACGAGGAGTAACCCATAAAGCGTGTTCAACCGAAGCGGCAGGCCGAGCTTGCCGCTTCTTTATTTTTTTAGCAACAGTCGCCTTCATTTCCTGCGGCGGCTACAAGTCCTTTATCAGCCCTGCGCCGCGCCATATTCAAAACGCGCTCACCCAATTGCTCAAGGGCTGCAAGTATGCCGCCCGCGCCTTTAATAAGCTTCGGGAGCGGCGTTTGTCGGCTTTGCGATGCGCAGGAGAGAACTTTTCCCATCAAAAAAGGAGGACAGCAGCGCCGTCCCCCTTGCCTTATGCCAATTTCGATTAGCTGTATATCTTGCTTATTCTGTCCACATCCAGCTTCATGGTGTCGGCCTTATCCCAGTAGTTCCTGAAAATCTCGGCGTAGTTGTATGCCGGGCTGGAGGAGCTTACGCTGTTGATAAGACTTGCGCTGATGATGTAGATACCGTCATCGTCGTCAATGACGTACACTGTTTCGCCCTTGTAGGTGCAGGAGAGCATCACATAATCCTCGTTGGTCGTGGTGCGATAGGTGCGCGCCTCAAGCAGGGTGAGATTCTTGTAGCCATTGTTCGCAAGGAGCAGCATCAGATATGCGGCGTAATACTCGCCGTCCATACGCTGCTGCAGCTTCTTGGCGTCATTGGTGCCGGAGAGCTTGATATAGTCCTCGGCGTCATCGTAGTTGTAGTTGTTGTAGGCTTCAAGCGCAAGCCCATAGTAGCTGTCCTTGACGTAGGTCTTGGAATCCTCGTAATCGGAAAGCTGCTGGAACACCTCGATAGCATCCGTGAACTTGCCCTTGTTATACAGGGCGATGGCCTTCTGATAACGGCACTCCTTGATGCGGTCATAGGCGTCCTTGTAGCCCGTGATAAGCTCGAAGGTCGTTATGGCGTCGTCGTACTTGTCTTCCGCGAACTGAGCTTCCGCTTTCTGATAGAAGCACTCGCTGCGCTGAGTGTCGGCGTCGGAATAGTCCGCGATAAGCTCGAACTCCGCCGCTGCCGCGTCATAATCCAACGCGATAAGCAGGTCGGCGGCTATCCTGTAATGGGCTTCCTTTACCCTGTCCGCCGCTGAGGGCAGACCGTTCTCCGTGTAATCCCCCAACGCGGTGAAGGCTTCGATAGCGCCCTCGTTGTCGCCCGAAGCTAACATTGCGTCGGCAAGGCGATAGTCGCAGGTGTTGATCTTGTCGGCGGAATCGGAGTATTCGCCCAGCTCAACGAACAACTCCCTTGCGGTCTCCGCGTCTTCCTCGATCATGCCGACCGCTCGAAGATACTTGCTCTCGTTTGCGAGTGTGGCGGAATCCTTGTAGCTGCCCAACTCAAGGTAGGCGGCCTCGGACTCTACATAGGACTTGTCGTCGAACAGCTCACCCGCGATGAGATACTTGCACTCTAAGATGAGGGTTGCGGAATCCTTGTAGTCGGGCTTCTCTGCGTATCTGTCGATAGCGGCTTCGTATTCGCCCGCTTCCATCAGCTCGACAGCCTTGTTATAGTTGACCAACGGCTTGATTACGAATATGCCGATGAGAACGCACGCGACAAGAATGAGCGCGACTATGCCGCAGATGATTCCGATAAGCAGGCCGTTCTTCTTTTTCTTGGGCGGCGTCTGCTGAATGTCCGTCCCCTGAGGCGGCGGCATGGAACCGTCATTGTTTGAGGTCTGAGGAACCGGTTCAGTGAACAGCGCTTCCGTGGCGTCTTGATCCACATATTGAGTTTTAGTCATTTGGGGGGCCACAGGCTCCGTCTGTTCGGGAGCTATGGGGGTTGCGACAGCTTTGGGTTGGGCAGGCCGTACAGGTTCTCCGCATTCTGTGCAGAAGGCCTGCTCGGGACGTAATTCCGCCCCACATTTTTGACAGTTCATGTGCTTCCTCCTTATGTAGTGGATAATGCTTATAAAGCCTCAAATTAACTATATCATCTTGTTATCAGCTTTGCAAGTTCTATGCGAAAATTTTATCCTTTTATGTTGAAGGCAGGGGCTTTGGCAAAGACCTTGTACCCTTCAAAGAAATTTACCGTGTTGGGAGCAAATTTAAAAAAACGGACATAAGTTTGTTACATAATTGTGCTATTATGTGATTGAATTTAAGCAGACTTGCAAAGGAGCAAGACCATGAATATAAGGATTATCAAAAAGAAGTTACGACGTCTGGGCAGGCGAATCACGACCCTTGCCAAGCGCTGTTGGGCTTACTGCAAGGAGTTTTTCAGGAAGGCGGCGGATGTGTTCCTCTCACTCAGGAAACCCGTGCAGATAGCCTTGGGTATAGGCATACCCTGTGTGCTGGCGGCCGTCATAATCCTATGCGCGGCGGCGGGCCCCAAGCGGTCGGAGGAAGGGATTACCCCCAACGACCCCAACTCCGCTGACGCGTCCAAAACTGGCGTCGGCGCCGAAGGGACTGCCATTGTCGAGATTACCACGGGGCTTGACAGCTACGGCGTTGAGATTACCGTAACCCCCGCGCCCGACGAGCCGGCCGCTCCCACCTACACCCCCCATCCCTTGGGCGGCAAGGTCTATGAGCACGGCGACAGCGATGAATTCGTCATAACCCTGCAAAGCAGGCTTATGGATCTTGGCTACATGGACGGCGACGAACCCACCAACTACTTCGGCTCCTACACCGAAAGCTGCCTGAAGGCCTTCCAAAGGCACAACGGCATGACTGAGGACGGAGTTCTCGGCGCCACGACCTATGATTTGTTGTTTGGCGATGACGCAAGGGTCTACGTCATGCAGCGAGGTGACGAGGGCGACGATGTGGTAGACGCTCAGGCGAGGCTTTACGAGCTTGGCTATCTTGAAAAGGGCAGCATAACCGGCACCTTCGGCGAGCTGACCGAGGCCGCCGTGCTGAACTTCCAGGCGGCCAATAAGCTGACCGCGGACGGCAAGGTCGGAGCTAAAACCTTAGCAAAGCTGTACGACGAGGATGTTGTGGGCAACTTCTACGGGCGCGGCGACAAGAACGACACAATACTGAAGTATCAGCAGCGTTTGGTCAACCTCGGATATTTGGATTCCGGTACCACGGTGGACGGCGAATTGGATTCGGAGATGGTTTCGGCCATAAAGAAGTTTCAGGACGCCAACGGACTGGTCAAGGACGGCTGCTTAGGGCCGGCGACGATGGACGCCCTCGATTCCTCCGACGCGCTCGCATACGCGCTGCGTCTCGGCATGAGCGGCTCGGACGTTAAGACCATGCAGAAACGGCTGTACAAGCTTGGATATCTGTCAAGCTCACAGGTCACCGGCTATTTCGGTGAGACAACGCAGGCTGCGGTTATCAAGTTTCAGAAGCGCAACGGGCTGACCGCCGACGGCGCGGTTGGCAGCAAGACGCTCGCAAAGCTCAATTCGGACAGCGCCAAGGCTGCGGCAACGGCAAGCAGCACCGATGACAAGACGTCCTCAACGGGTTCGACTGCAACGGCTACGCCCAAGCCCTCAACCACAACGGGCGTGGAGCGTTTCATAGAAATAGCAAAAAGCAAGCTGGGATGTCCCTATGTGCGCGGCGCGAAGGGGCCGAATTCCTTCGACTGCTCGGGCTTCGTATATTGGTGCCTGAATCAAGCGGGCGTCAAGCAGAGCTACATGACCTCAACCGCATGGCGTTCCTGTACGAAATACAAGAAGATAACCTCCATGAGCGACCTTAAGCGCGGCGATGTGCTGGTGTTCACGGGTGACGGCAGCGGAAAAGGGCATGTCGGGATATACCTTGGCAGCAACAAGATGATAGACGCCTCGTCAAGCAACGGTAAGGTTGTCGAGCGAAGCAGCATAAGCACCAATTATTGGAAAACGCACTTCTACTGTGCTTTCAGAATCTGGGATTAGGATGATAAAGTGACAGGGGCCGCGGCTAAATGAAAGCCGCGGCCCTTTTGCCTTGGTCTTGTGCGATGATGCTAAGGATGCACCGCCGAATTATTGAGCGGTTATTTGATGACAGCTTTCAAGTCACTTATCGGCGGACAGCTCGCGATTTAGCCGTCTGACCGAGCTTGCAAAAAGGGGAAATGGATTGTCCCAAAAGGGGAAATGGATTGTCCCAAAAGGGGAAATGGAATACGCCAAAAGGGGAAATGGATTGTCCCAAAAGGGGAAATGGAATACGCCAAAAGGGGAAACCTATACCAGATATAAACACATATATAAACGTAAGATATAAACGTAAGATATATGTTGCGCAAGGGCCGACCTCCGGGCAGGACAAGCCTGCCCAATATATTAAGAATGACGAATGGGATAACGATGAGCGGGACAGCCGCCGTTGTCATCCTGAGCGTTAGTCGAAGGATCTTGCAAAATAAATTCAAGGTTAAGAGGCGCTCACGGTTAGAACAGCTTGTCCCACGGGGGAGCGCCCCTATCCCCGAAAGCTTCTTTCAAGATCCTTCGCCAATGCCGCTCCTCAGGATGACAGCGGGGGGATTCTGGGGAGCAGAGGTTTCCCCGCAAGCTTCTTTCAAGATCCTTCGCCAATGCCGCTCCTCAGGATGACAGTGAGGGTTTGCCGCTCGTCTGCAAAAGCTGAAACCTATTCTTTTCAAAGCTCAAAATGCCCTCGTCACGCAGCTTGCACAGCTCGTTTGACATGGCGCTGCGATCAACCGAAAGGTAATCCGCAAGCTGTTGACGATTAAACGGAATCTCAAACGACGAAGCTTTGTGCCGCTGCGACTCTGCCGAAAGGTAAGCGAGCAGCTTGTCCCGTGTCGTCCTTTGCGCCATATACTCCAGTTTCCGTGTAAGCAGCAAATTCCGCTGAGCGGTCACGGCCAGCAGATTGCGTATGAGCCGCGCATGAAATTCGCAGGACGCGGAACAGGTCGTCAGGATTCGTCTGACGTCGAGAAACAGCACCTCGCAGCCCTCGGCGGCAACAACGCTCACCTCGAGCGGCGCGGAAGGAATCGCGGCATAGGTTTCGCCAAAAATCTGGCCTATTCCGATTTCCGAAAGGATGCTTCTATTACCCCAAAAGTCCTCTTTGATAACATGAACTCTGCCTGACAGGACAGCCCCGACCAAGGTCGTGCTGTCGCCTGAACGGTAAATAATCTGCTCTCTTTTGTAGCTCACCGTCTTTGCCGACAGACAATTCATCATCGCCGCGATTTCACCCTCTTCAATTCCGTCAAACAGCGTTGTGCGCTTTATCAGTCGATAATCTATTTCCAAAATAACCTCGATTCCGTTGTTTATACAACATACATGTTGTGATTATAGTAGTACAATCTCAATACAAAGTCAAGAGGAAAATGAAGTCATGAAACGCAAAATCATTGAAATTGATGAGAGCAGGTGCAACGGCTGCGGAGCCTGCGCGAAAGCCTGTCACGAGGGCGCCATCGGCATGGTAAACGGCAAGGCAAAGCTGATGCGCGACGATTACTGCGACGGTCTGGGCGATTGCTTGCCAGCCTGTCCCACAGACGCCATTCATTTTGTGGAGCGCGAAGCCGCGGCATATGACGAAGAAGCGGTTAAGCAAAGCAAACGCTCCGCGCATCACGGCAAGCTGAACGCGCAGGGCGAAACGCTTCCCTGCGGCTGCCCCGGAACACAGTCAAAGAGCATCTCTCATGAGGAATGTGACTGTGGCGGACACGAGACCGCCCGCGCCCCGCAAAGCCGCCTGTCGCAGTGGCCGGTACAGATAAAGCTCGTCCCTGTGAACGCGCCCTATTTCAATGGCGCGAAGCTGCTGATTGCCGCCGACTGCACCGCTTATGCCTACGCGAGCTTCCATGAGGACTTCATAAAAGGGCGTATTACACTGGTCGGCTGCCCCAAGCTGGACAGTGTGGATTACTCGGAAAAGCTGACGGCTATCATCAAGAACAACGACGTCAAGAGCGTTACGGTTGTCCGTATGGAGGTTCCGTGCTGCGGCGGCCTTGAGAACGCGGCAAAGACCGCTCTGCAAAGCAGCGGCAAGTTCATTCCATGGCAGGTCGTTACAATCTCCACAGACGGAAGAATACTTGACTAATTTACATTAGGAGGATAAGGAAATGGAAAACAAAATGTTTTGTTATCAGTGTGAGCAGACCGTAGGATGCACCGGCTGCACCGGTAAGGCGGGCGTCTGCGGGAAGACGGCCGACGTTGCCAATTTGCAGGACGACCTGACGCGCTCATTGATAGGGCTCTCATTGGCGCTCGACGGCAAGGAGCCGAATTTAACGCAGCGCAAGGTCATGCTTGAAGGGCTGTTCACCACTATTACCAACGTATCCTTTGACGCTAAGAGCATTACCGCTCTGACACAAACCGTAAACGCGCTTTATCAGGGCGACAATGTCTCCTGCGCGGCAAGCGGAGAACCCCTTCGCCTTTGGTCAGCCGATGAGGATATTCGAAGCTTGAAATCCCTAATCCTTTTCGGTCTTCGCGGCATGGCGGCCTACGCCTATCATGCCATGATGCTGGGCTATACGGATAACGAGGCGAACGACTTCTTCTTTGAGGGTCTTAGGGCTGTGGGCAATCTGTCGGCCGACGCAAGCGGTCTGCTTCCCGTGGTTTTGAAGGTGGGGGAGGTTAACCTCAGATATATGGCTCTGCTTGACAAGGCGAACACACAGACCTACGGCACGCCCGCGCCCACCACCGTGACCATGACCGTCACTAAGGGTCCGTTCATAGTCGTGACAGGCCATGACCTAAAGGACCTTCAGCTTCTTTTAGAGCAGACAACGGGCAAGGGAGTCAATGTCTATACTCATGGGGAGATGCTTCCGGCTCACGCTTACCCCGAGCTTAAGAAGTACCCGCAGCTCAAGGGCAACTTCGGTACCGCGTGGCAGAATCAGCAGAAAGAGTTTGACGGAATTCCCGGCGCGCTGCTGTACACCACAAACTGCCTGATGCCGCCCAAGGCAAGCTATGCCGACAGGGTGTTCACCACGGAGGTTGTGGCGTTCCCCGGCGCGGTGCATATCGGTGAGGACAAGGACTTCACTCCTGTCATTGAAAAGGCAATATCGCTTGGCGGCTATTCGGAGAACAAGACCTTCACGGGCGTCAACGGCGGCACGCAGGTGACCACGGGCTTCGGTCATGGTACGATACTGTCCGTTGCCGACAAGGTAATAGACGCTGTCAAGGCAGGAGCAATCAAGCATTTCTTCCTTGTCGCAGGTTGTGACGGCGCGAAGCCGGGGCGCAATTACTACACCGAATTTGTCAAGCAGACGCCGAAGGATACGGTTGTGCTGACGCTTGCCTGCGGAAAATATCGCTTCAACGACCTTGACCTTGGAACCATCGGCGGACTGCCGCGCCTGATGGATATGGGACAGTGCAACGACGCTTACGGCGCGATTCGGGTAGCGGTGGCGCTTGCGGACGCGTTCGGCTGCGGCGTGAATGATCTGCCGCTCTCCTATGTGCTTTCGTGGTACGAGCAAAAGGCGGTCTGCATCCTGCTGACGCTGCTGCATCTTGGTATCAAGAATATCTATCTGGGGCCTACGCTTCCCGCTTTTATCAGTCCCAATGTGCTGAACATCCTTGTGGAGAGCTTTGGCATCGCACCCATCACCACGCCTGAAGCAGATATGAAGAAAATGCTCGGATAAATAGCAGCGCCTCCCTTCCGATATGGCAGGGAGGCTCTTTTTGCTTTGGTGGTGGTCTAATAACATGTACTCTTTGAAATACGCTCAATACGCCAAACAACGTTGTATGCTCATAATCTGCCCGACAAATATGTTTTTCTACTTCTCCATGACGTCAGGCTCCGGCAATTCCATATTCATGGCATTGAACGAAATTTCTTTTTCAATCATTTCCCGAATAATCGAATTGTTTGAATTATTCAATACCGGCAGAAATGCCATGCTCCTGCATTTTTTGTACTCTTTACCATCCATTACAAAGGCATATCCGGCAGGACAACTTGGGCTGCAGGTCTTTCCGGTTAACTTCTTGCAATCAAGCGATCCCGAGATTTCCTTTTTCGTGCTTTCAGGGAATTTCTCAATCAGTTCTTCATATTCCGCAACGTGTGCAGCATAGATTCTTGCCTTAACGCAGCCTTTTCTGAAGACAAAGTTAAGGAGCGACCTTCCGCTTTCCGGCAATACGTATGTGACGAGATAACCTTTTGCAGCGGGCTTTATGGATCTTCTACACTTGTTGTCAATTAAGAAAGTATCCAATTCGTCAACAAATGTTTTTGACTCATCAGAAATTAAACTCAAAAAATCAATATATAGCTGCTCCATAAGTACCTCCTTAAACTACACTTTGTCCGATTGTTTTGCTAACTCAAAGGTTGTTTTTACGGCTATGTTGTTCTTTACCGCCTGCCACACCGGAGAAACAGCTTCTGCCTGTTTCATGACAGCATCCATATCCGTGCCGGTAACATCGTCAGACCCAATGCAAATATGGAAACAGATTGCTTTCAGCGACAGCGGGTGTTCATTGCGAATTCCCTCTGCCGTGGCTGTAAAAGCTGAAATGTGCTTTCCCAATCTGCCAAGCAGAAAGACGATTGTCGTGCTGACGCAGCCGGCGAAGCTCATAAGCAGGACTTCCAAGCCGGCAAAACCGTCACCGCTTCCAAGCGGAGGGGTGTAATCGAATGGAATTACCAAACTTGGGTTTGAATCGGAAACCCCTTCGAAATGCACCTTGTTGTCTGTTCTTTTGACTTTAACAATTAAATTCTCCATGACGATTTCTCCTCCCAAAAATAATTATCTTTTGTACCTTAAGAGCATATCCTTGTCCTCAAGGCTTACTCTTCTGCTTTCTCTGCATTTTTGAACACACTTATTAAGTGTGAACCGATTTAGTTTGTTGTTATCCAAATACGCCAAGGTCTTTTCCCGTTGCTTCAAAAAACATTCGCAAAGCAGCCAGCTGTTCATCATATTGACATAATAGTGTTCTTCGTTTTCAAAGCGGTTGAGCAAATCAAATATTCTGTAAATATAATCGTCATCATTGATGAAATAGAACAGAATATACATTCCTATTCTTCTTCGGAAAGGCAGCTCGCTTTTCATATATTCCAATGTCAAATCATAATAGTTTTGTTCGTTTCCTTTTATATGGAAGGTCAATAAATCGCAGGTGGCCCAGTTATCGGCTCTCTGACTGTATATATCCAAGTATTTTCTGAAGGTATCAAAGTCCTTGATTTTCGAAATCAACATGCCGTTTATGGCTGTGTTTTCATAATATTCCCATATCATCAAATCCAAAAATGACAGATAGCTGCCCTTGTAAATCTGATTTGCTATATCCTTCAAATCGGCGGTCTTGATGCACAGTACCGGCAGCTCAGTATTGAGAAGGCTTTTCGACCATTCTCTTTTTGCAGGATTTTCATAAGCAGTCAGTGTTTGCTGAAACTCCGGAATATCTTGTTCGCTCCATTTCTCCTTTATCAATTCCATAGCTTATGCCTCCATGAATCCCGATTTATTGGGCTGATTATACCACACCCGATGCCGTCCTACAATGGTTTTACTCCTCCGTCAGCTTAAAGTTTAGGCTCTGCTCATCCGGCACGAAGGCGAAGGAGCCGATGCGCAGGGAGGTTAAAGTTCTGCACATCGTTGACGTATTCAGGCGGGGGTTTCAAGACGTTTCATGGGTTTTTGCGGCTGTGGGAAGCTCAAAATCGATACCATTCCGTTGTTTGCATGATAACTCTTGCGGAAAGGGGGTAGGAAAAGAATCAACCAGTCTCGGGGCTTGACAAATCCGTCAATCGTATGTGCAATCTAGCTTGAGGTGACATGAGGACGCCTGCAAGATGGAGCATGACATGAGCGAACAGACCTTTAACGCCATTTGCAAACACGCGGGCTTGGCGGGGCGTTCAACCGCTTCCGATTAGCGGACGGTCTGCCGCATTGCATTTTGTGGTACTCCGCCAAATTATCTGTCCGCTCATATTGACAGCGGCTTTGAGTTGGATGTACAATGTTCTTACAAATGAATAGTGTGTGTATCTGCGCGATTCGAACCGCGCCGCAGCCACAGGCTGTGATGGGAATACGGATGAGATTTCCGAACTATCCCGGTAACCGTGAAGCTGACGAAAGGACATAATGCCACTGCCAAGGCGGGAAGGCGTCCAAAGTAGGATGAAGCTAAGTCGGGAGACCTGTTTACACATGAAATGCTCCCGGGGTGGGGCCAAGCTAACGCACTGCTTTTTTTATTGCACCTGCGCCGCTCCTCGCTATATAGGGTGGGCGGCGTATTACTACCCCCTCCAATCTGTTCATTTGAATACTTGAAAGGGGTATTTCTCTAAATGAAACACCTGAAAATCCTTGCTGTCCCGCTTGTCCTGGCGCTTGCGTTCGCCGCTCTGTTCGGCTGTGCGCAAGATCCCAAGGCGGATGTCGCCGCGACCGATGAACCCGTCGCCGCGTTTACCAACGAACCCGTTTCGCAGGTCACAGACGCGCCTGTCGAAGCTCCATCCGAGGTGCCCACGGCGGAGCCCGTTGACAACTCCGTCACCGTAACCGATATGATGGGCCGCGAAATCACCCTGACCGAGCCTGCAACCCGCATAGTCGCTCTGACGGCCGCCGACTGCGAGATACTCTACGCCATAGGCGCGGGCGATACGCTTGTCGGGCGCGGCGAATACTGCGATTACCCGCCCGAGGTGCTGGAAGTCCCTTCCGTGCAGTCCGGCTATGAAACCAACGTTGAACAGATTATCGCCTTGGAACCGCAGGTGCTTTTGATGAGCACCATGTCACAGGCCGAGGAACAGGTTGCCATATTTGAGGCCGCGGGCATTGCCGTGGTCGTTTCCAACGCTCAGGATATCGAGGGCGTGTACACCGCCGTCACCATGATAGGTGCGCTCATGGGCAAGGACGACGAGGCCGCGGTCGTGGTTGAGAGCATGAGGACCACCTTCTCAGAGGTCGAAGCGAACTCCACGGGCGACGGCACCGAGACCATATACTTCGAGGTCTCCCCGCTTGAGTGGGGACTTTGGACGGCAGGCAGCGGCACCTTCATGAACGAGATTGCCAAGATGCTTGGTCTTACCAACATCTTTGCTGACGTTGAAGGCTGGGCGGCCATCTCCGAGGAGCAGGTCATTGAGCGCAACCCCGACTACATCGTGACCATCTCCATGTACTATGGCGAAGGTCCGACTCCCGTTGAGGAAATACTCGCCCGCACGGGTTGGGAAGGCATTACCGCGGTCAAAAACGGCGCAATCCTCAACCTTGTCAACAACGAGCTGTCCCGTCCCTGCCCGCGTTTGGCTGATGGTGCGCAGCTTCTCTTTGACTTCGTGTACAACAAGGAGACCCCCGCAGCATAACCCATGATAAAAGGGGCCGCAAGCGTTGCTCATACCTTACGGCCCCTCGTTTCGTTTTTGTCCTCCCCCGCCCGTCGGCCATAAAGCCTTCGAGCGGGAACCGACAGCTTACGGTATATCTATTCTGAAAGGACAGTTTTGAAGCAGAGACGTGAAAACTTCAGAGCCTTTGAATACCTGATCTTCGCCTTGGCGACGCTCTTGACGTTCGTGCTGTGCGTGAGCTTGGGCAGCGTCAACAAGCCGTTCACCGAAACCATAGTCATAATCTGGAACACCATTTTGGGGCTGCCCATTCCCGACTACATATCGTCGCCGTCGATTATCGCGTCGGTGCGCCTGCCGCGTGTCATCTGCGTGGCGCTTGTGGGCGCGTCGCTGTCGCTTTGCGGCGCGGCGATGCAGGGCTTGCTGAAAAACCCGCTCGCGGACGGCTCCACGCTCGGCGTGTCCTCGGGCGCGTCGCTTGGAGCGGTCATAGCCATAGCCTTCGGCATAACCATCCCCGGTATCCCCTTCGCGGGTACAGTAGTTATGGCCATGCTCTTTGCGTTTTTGTCGCTTGTCATCATACTGTCGCTTGCCTACAAGCTTGATTACTCCCTGTCCACCAACACCATAATACTTATCGGTGTGATTTACTCCATGTTCGTGTCAAGCGTAATGTCGCTTATCATCACCTTTTCCGCCGACAAGGTGGCACATATCACCTTTTGGACCATGGGTTCACTTGCGGGAAGCAGCTACAAAAACGCTCTGCTGCTGCTTGCCGCCCTTGTCGTATGCGGATCTGTGATATTCTGCAGCGCCCGTGAGCTGAACGCCTTTGCCATAGGCGAGGAGAACGCGAGACACATAGGCGTAAACGTCAAAAGGGTCAAGCTCATCGTGCTTATCACGGTGTCGGCGCTCATAGGCGTGTGCGTGTCGATAGGCGGCACGATAGGCTTTGTCGGCCTTGTCGTCCCGCATATGGTGCGCATGATAACCGGCCCTAACCACAAGCGTCTGCTTCCCGCCTGTCTCTTTGGCGGGGCGATTTTTCTGATGCTCTGCGACCTCGCGGCGCGTATGCTGCTTAGCCCCTTGGAGCTGCCGATAGGCGTTGTGACCTCGCTCATAGGCGCGCTGCTGTTCGTGTACATATTCTACAAGACAAGGAGCGCGAAACGATGAGGCTTATGGAGGGCAGGGAAATCACCGTGAGCTTCGGTGAGCTTACCATATTGGACAGGGTGAGCTTCAGCCTTGACGAAAATCAATGGCTGATGGTGATAGGCCCAAACGGTGCGGGCAAGTCAACGCTCGTTAACGCCATCTCAAAGGGCGTTCCCTATACGGGCGCCATAAGCTATCTTGGGCGCGACGTCAACCAATGCAAGCCCTATGAGCTTGCGCGGCGCATAGGCGTACTGTCGCAGTCGCATTTTGTGGGCTACTCCTTCACCGTTGGCGAGGTAGTAAGGCTTGGGCGCTACGCGTATTCACCGGGTATCTTCTCAAAAAAGCAGGGCGACGATGAGGAGCGCGTACAAAAGGCCTTGACCTTGACGGGACTTACGGCGCTTGAGCATCAGTCCGTCATGACGCTCTCAGGCGGCGAGCTTCAACGAACCTTCTTGGCGCAGGTCTTGGCGCAGGACCCCAAGATACTAATATTGGACGAACCCACCAATCACCTTGATTTGGTGTATCAAAAGCAGATATTTGACCTAATCGCCGAATGGCTCAAGGGCGAGGGACGCGCCGCCATAAGCGTGGTTCACGACCTGTCGCTTGCGAAAGCCTACGGCACTCACGCGCTGCTGCTCGACCGCGGCAAAACCGTGGCAAGCGGCACAATCGCCGAGGTTTTCAGCCCCGAACACCTCGATCGGGCGTACTCCATGGACGTATACGCCTGGATGCGCTCAAAGCTTGGACAATGGGAGAATTGAAACGGTCTTGCATGAGCTTAACCTTTTGACATCCCCTTTGGATCTGCCGTCGCCGCTTCTTTGCTAAAAACCAAAGTGCTCCTTTATAAGCTCCGCCGTCTCAACGGGCGTAAGCTGTGAGTTATCTATCTTAACATAATTCTCAAAGGGTATCTCGCCCTCTAAGCTCTCCAATCTATACCTTGAATCATCCCTTATGAGGCGGCGGTTCGATTGCTCGACGTCGTTCTTGGACGCCTTATTCTTGAGCCTGTTCCAGCTTACGTTGCGTTCAAGGCGCAGCTTTTGCGGCGCTGTAAGCTCCACATAGCAGAACTCCGTATCGGGGTTTCGCGCAAGGAAAATGTCCCTGACGTGCGCCACATAGTCCCAGTCGGACTGCTGATCGAACGCCCACATATAGGTGAAGATTAAGCCGTAGTTATCCGATGACGCGAACTCCTCAAATACGACCTCGCGAAGGCGGGTTATCGTCCTTCCGTCGTACCGTCCGAATATCTCTATGACAGGCTCTATCGTCATATGGTTGTGGAAAAGGCGGAAGTCCGTTATCTTCATCAGCTCCTGACCCACCGTCATTTTTCCCACGGCGGCATTTCCCACAAGAAACATCAGCTTCATATCTTCACCTCATTGTGCGGCTTACAGCGTCTCGGCGCTATTTATCAAGCTCGTATATCCTGCGGTACTTCTCCGTAAGATAATCGATGTAGTAATTCGGGTCGAAGTCCTCGCCCGTGGCGTCGCGGATAATATCCTTGGGGGTCTTTAAACCGCCGAAGCGATAGATGCGCTCCGTAAGCCATGCCACTATCGGATGAAGATCGCCGCTTGCAATCTGCGCGGAAACGTCCATATCCTTTTGCATACTGTGGCGGAACTGCGCGCTGTACGCGCTGCCCAAAGCGTATGAGGGGAAATAGCCTATCATGCCGCCTGACCAATGGCTGTCCTGAAGCACTCCCTCCTTGTCGTTGGGAACCTCAATGCCAAGGTACTCCCTGTACATCTCGTCCCATGCCGCGGGCAAGTCCTTTGTTGACAGCGTCCCCGCGATAAGGCGTTTTTCAAGCTCGTAGCGCACCATTATATGCAGGGTATAGGTCAGCTCGTCCGCCTCGGTGCGAATGAGCGAGGGGCGGCTCTCGTTTATTGCAAGCCAAAACTGCTCTGAGCTTATGCCCTTCAGCTGCTCGGGGAACAGCTCGACTATCTTGGGGTAGATGAGATTCACATACTCCGGACTGCGGCCTATGATGTTCTCGAAAAACCGCGACCGCGACTCATGAATACTCATGGAAACGCCGCCGCCGAGAACGGGCGAATAGGTCAGCTCGTCCGCGATGTTGGCCTCGTACAGGGCGTGGCCACCCTCATGTATGACGCTGAACACATTGCTTGCCATCATATCCTCATGGTAATGGGTGGTGATGCGCACATCGTACTTGCTGAACCCGGTGGTAAACGGGTGCTCCACCTCGCCTATCGTACATCTGTCCATAGGCAGGCACATGACCTCCATCAGGTACTTGGAAAGCTCGCGCTGCTTGTCGATTGAAAAATTCTGCTTTAGGAAGGAGGTATCGAGCTTGCGGCCACGCTCCATAACCTCATGCACCAAGGGCGCAAGCTTGTTTCTGAGCAGAGCGAAGAACTCGTCCAACACCTCCATGGTCAGGCCGCGCTCATATCCGTCCAAAACCGCGTTGTAAGGTTCCATGTCGGGGTCGGTATACTCCGCCATTTGGCGCGTCATGGCGACTATCTTTGAAAGATAAGGCTCAAAAGCCGCGTAATCGTTATCGACCTTGGCTTCCATCCAAACAAGCTGAGCCTTGGAGCAAAGCTCGCTGTACTCGGTGAATACCTCTATCGGGATACGCTCCAGCTTAGCGAACTGGCGGTGCAGCTCCTGCGCCTCACGCAGGGTGATATAGTCCACCTTATCGGGCGCCGCAAGTATGGCGTCGATATAGCCCCTAAGCTCCGGCGCGGTTCCCAGTTTATAGCCCTCGCCCGACAGATAGCTCATGGTTCTGCCAAAAGCCTCGGCGTTCGCCTTGGGCATGACGGTGTCGGAATCATAATACAGCACACCCGACGCGTGATCGATGGCGCGCATCTTTTCAAGATGCTCTTTGAATCTCTTTACTGTGTCTTCCATGATAAGCTCCCATCGAGTATTTTCCCCATGATAACACATAGAGGGTGCGGTATCAAGCGGGCTTTTTTCGTTAAAACTATATATCATGCTTGCCGCGCTTGTCATAATTTGGATATTGCTCCTTCTGCTGCTCGTCCTGACCCTGCCTTATCGCCTGAGGTTCAGCTTGGCGACGACGTTAAGGCGCGGAGATATAATACTGCGCGTGCAAAGATTCGGACTTACCATACTCACGCTCAAATATGAGCTTACCCTTTTTTCAGAGCCGTACTTTCGAATAATATCAACAAGAAGCGGCAAATCGTATCCGCTTTTGAAAAAGAGCGAGCTTGCGATAACGGACCTTGAGTCCGTGGCGCGGCTTGAAAGCACAGAGCTTTGGCTCACCGTCGGCATAAAGGGCGACGCGGCGCTTTGCGTGTGGGCGTTGGGCGCGGCATACCTGTTTGCGGGTATTGCGTTAAGCTCCCTTTGCGATAACGCGGTCATTAATCCCGCTCCGGATTTCGACAACAACGCGCTGAAAATTCAGGCTCATGGAATAGTTTATGTACATACAGGGCAAATTATAGCGAAAGCGATTCGCGGAGCATTCCGCAAAGAAAAGAGGTAAACATGCAGGACGTACAGTCTATAATTGAAACAACGATGGCCAAGCTCAAGGAGATAGTTGACGTCAACACGATAGTCGGAGACCCCGTATACACCGAAGGCGACGCTGTGGTGATACCCGTGTCAAAGGTCAGCTTCGGCTTCTTCTCAGGCGCGGCCGACTGCCCCGCAAGGGGCAAGAACGAGAAAACGGGCGCAACAATGGACAGCGACGGCAAGCTGCCCTTCGCGGGCGCGGCGATTGCGGGCGTGTCGGTCACGCCTAAAGCATTCCTCTCCATGAACGAGGGACGCGCCTCGGTGCTGCCCTGTGAGTATGACTGCACCCTTGACAGGCTTGTCGAGCTTATCCCGCAGGCGGTCGCTGAGATAAAGCTGGCTTGCAAGGCTGCCAAGGAGCAGAACACGGACAATGGCTGCTGCAAGCACAAAAAGCCCGAAGGCGGTTCGGCAAACGAAGAAACCAAGACCGAAAGCGCGCCGACTAAAGAGCAATGAAAGCTAAACTGCGCATAGCCGCGGCGGTCTTGGGGCTGTTGCTTGTCGCGCTCGCCTCGCCCGTGAACGCCGAGGTTGACGCGGGCGGCGCCATACTGATAGAAGGCTCAAGCGGCAGGGTGCTGTACGCCGAGAACGAGAATGAGCGGCTCGAACCCGCAAGCACTACCAAGGTTATGACCGCGCTTATCGCCATAGAGCGGGGCTGCTTGGACGACATTGTCGAGGTGGCGGATGAAGCAGTGGGTACCGAAGGCTCGTCCATGTACCTTGATTACGGCGAGCTTGTAAGCCTTAGAGATTTACTGTACGGTCTGATGCTGACCTCGGGCAACGACGCCGCAGTCGCCATAGCCATACACATCGCGGGGAGCGTGGCTGACTTTGCGCAAATGATGAACGAGAAAGCGCGGGCGTTGGGGTGTGAAAACACGCATTTTATCACCCCGAACGGGCTGTACGACGCCGAGCATTACACTACCGCGCATGACCTTGCCAAGATATGCGCCGAGGCGATGAAGAACGAAACCTTCCGTGAGATTGTCGCGACCGAGTACCACGTCACAGAGGGCGGCAGCAAAAGCCATACCCTCAAAAACAAAAACCGTCTGCTGTGGGAGTACGAGGGCGGCTGCGGGATAAAGACCGGCTATACCACCCGTTCGGGCAAGTGCCTATGCTTTGCCGCCGAGAGGGACGGTATGCTGCTTATCGGCGTAGTCCTGCGCTGTCCGGATATGTGGAACGCCTCCAAGGAGCTTTTGAGCCTTGGGTTCTCGAATTACGGCTTAGGGCGGCTTGCCGAGGCGGGACAGAGCTTCGGTATGATTGCCGTTGCGGGCGGCATTAAAAAGGAATTGTGCGTTGTGCTGGAACATGATATAATCTATCCCGTAAGCAAGGACGAGGCGGACAGGGTCGAGCTTGAATGCAGGCTGTCGTCCGGCGTTACCGCCCCTGTTGAGGCGGGCGACGCCGTGGGCAGCGTCAGCTTGGTGGTAAACGGTCAGGTTGTAGGCAGCTTCGCGCTTGTCGCGGCGGAAAGCGTGCCTAAAGCTGACTTCTTATACTATTGCCGCATGATCGCGGAGAACTGGACGGCGTAAAGCAAAGCGCCGATACCTATGAAACAACGAGGGTCGGAACGGAAACGGGGGGACAGCATGAGACTTCAAAAGTATTTGGCGGACGCGGGGATTGCTTCGCGCAGGGCCTGCGAGACCATAATAGCCGAGGGCAGGGTGACAATAAACGGCGAGGCCGCTCATGTCGGCAGCACGGTTGACGAGAACGCCGACGTGGTGCTGTTGGACGGCAAGCCCGTAAAACGAGCCGAACGCAGGGTTGTTATCATGCTTTACAAGCCGCGTGGGGTGGTGTGTACCTCCACCGATCCCGAGGGCAGGCGCACCGTGCAGGAGTTTGTCAAGGACATACCGGAGCGGCTCTACAACGTGGGCAGGCTTGACCTCAACTCCGAGGGGCTGCTGCTCATGACCAATGACGGCGAGCTTGCTAATCGCCTTATGCACCCAAGATACAAGGTCAACAAGACCTACTTTGCCGTGTGTGACGGCAAGCTAACCGCGTCTGAGGCGGCTAAGCTCACAAACGGCGTCATGTTGGACGACGGCATGACCGCGCCCGCAACCGTGAGCCAAGTGAAACCCACCTCCACGGGCGATACCGCGCTGTGCATCACCATTCACGAGGGACGCAACCGTCAGATTAGGCGTATGCTTGAGGCTGTCGGGCATAAGACGCTCAGGCTGAAGCGCGAGGCCTACGGGCCGCTGTCCCTGGGCGAGCTTAGAAGCGGACAATGGCGTTACCTCACGGACGAGGAGCAAAAACAGCTGGACAGGCAATAGCTCCCTCTTTTCATGTCAACTAAACTTCGGATTCGGCCGCAGACTTTCATATCCTCATATTGAGGCGGAACGCTCCTGCGGCCTTTTCGTTGTACGCTTCTTCCCTCCTATGGCTAAATAGGCTTGCTTTAGCCGACGTCACCCCATATACCAACTTGCGGTTAAGCGCATAATTCAACCGTTGGTTTAGATTGTATTATACTAATTCTACAAATAGCGGCTTCCCTTGCTCACGCCCTTTAGGTATACTGTGGATGAACATCAAAGGAGGCTTTGAAAAATGGATCTTAGGATTGCGGATAACATACGCGCTTTTAGAAAGGCGCGGCACATGACGCAGGAGCAGCTTGCCCAAGCCATGGGAGTATCCATAGGCGCTGTGTCCAAGTGGGAGCAGGGCAGCTCCGCTCCGGATTTGCTGTTGATTGTGGAGCTTGCGCGATTTTTTGAAATCTCCGTGGACGTCCTCTTGGGCTATGCGTGGGAGCAGGGCAGCATGGGCACGGCGGCTCAGCAGCTGCTTGAATACGGCAGGAACAAGAACTACGACGAAGGGCTTGCCTTGGCCAACAGGTCGCTGCAAAAGTATCCGAACAGCTTCCTTATAGTATACAGAAGCGCGTCGCTGTATTTCCGACTTGGATGGGAGCGAGGTGACAACGACGCAAAACGCCGCTCCTTGGAGCTGTTTGAACGGGCGTTAACCCTTGTAGGGCAAGACCCCGACGAGGGCGTTCATGAGCTGTCGATTCGCAACAGCATCGCCGAGCTGCACCTGCTGCTTGGGGAAACCGAGCGGGGCTTGGAGGAGCTGAAGCGGAACAACGTCGGATATATCAACAATGTCCATATCGGAATGATACTTGTTAACCAATACGGCAGAAATGAGGAAGCTTTCAAGTACCTGTCCGAGGCGCTGTGGGACAATGCTCTTTCGGTTGTAACCACCTGCATTGCGTTTTGCAACGTGTTCGCCCGCGAAGCGCGTTACGGGGAAGCGCTTTCGTTGCTGGGCACAACTCGCGCATTCATCGAAGCGCTGCAAAAGCCGCGGCAAGTCTCGTATTTGCTCAAAACTGACGTCATGCTGCTGACGGCCTTGGCGGTGATCTGTGTGCAGAGCGGACAGGAGGGCGACGCCAAGCCTTATCTTGAGGCGGCGTATCGCGAGGCGGTACGCTTCGACGCGAACCCTACATTCGGTTCGGAGGGTGTGCGCTACATATGTGAGCTATCCCAAGCGAGCGCGGGCGACGACTTTGGGCAAACTGCTTTGGAGGGAATAGAAAAGGCAGTCGCGGACAACGACGGCGACGCGAAAGGACTAAGGTCGATTTGGGAAACGGTCAAGGAGGAAGCCAATGAAAAATAGCGGAGCAAGGAAACTCACAAAAGAGCTCTATCGCGGCAACCATGTGAACTTCATCGTGACCATGGCGGCAACGCTGATGTTTATCGCGCTGAGCCTTGCCATATCATGGCTGATGCAGCAGCTCATCGACGTTACAGCCGGCGGCGCAATAACCCTGGGCATATTGCAGCTTGGCGTCACAACCGCCGCGATCGCGGGCGTATATGCTCTTGTATGTGCCGTGGAAACCATATTCTTCCCCCGTTTTATCAAGCGGGCGGTGCAGCAGTATAAGGATGCGGCGTTCGCGGCGCTGATGAAAAAGGGCATTTCCGCCTTTTCGGGCGAGAACACCTCCACATACATCTCCGCGCTGTCCAACGATGTGAACAGCATAGAGAACAACTACCTCTCCAACACCTTCACGCTTGTCATGAACATCGGAACG
>Ga0209607_1000050_pt1 | contig 91034 bp, 65 predicted proteins | sample AD_UKC117_MetaG_FD_184413 | JGI IMG/M metagenome (GOLD analysis project Ga0209607, IMG submission 184413) | Active sludge microbial communities of municipal wastewater-treating anaerobic digesters from Hong Kong - AD_UKC117_MetaG (SPAdes)... | ecosystem: Engineered > Bioreactor > Anaerobic >... | reverse complement strand
GGCGGTGGCGGAGCGGCAGGGCATTCGCGGTCATGCCATGCTCAGGGCCGGTACCACCACACAGCCGGGATGCACCACCGAGGCCCGGTGTAGATCGTCGGTTTCCAGGATGTGAGTCAGCGCGCCCCACAAAAAAGACCGGCGGGCCGCGTCGTCCACGGCAGTCTCGCCGGCCCAACGCAGCAGGATCGCGCCGGGCTCGGTCGCGCGTCCGGCTAGCGCATTGGCTACGGTATCCAGGGTCAGCAGCGCGGCACGTTCCAGATCGGTAGGCGCGATCGGTTTCTCGGCGATCAGCTCGGTCAATTGTTGGGTCAAAGTAGGTTCCGGCATGGTGCACTCCTCGCTTGGATCACGGAACGTCTAGTAAAACACGCAAGATCGGGGGCAATCTGTTCAATTGTAGTTGCCTTAGAACACGAGCGAGCATTCTTTCTCAGGAGCGACTACCGACCAGAAACCGCCTTCAGTCCCCGATGATCAAGCGCTTGCACAAACCAAATCGAGGCATCGCCCCAGAATCCGATCATCGGACGAACGCGGATTCTTGCCACAGCAATGTCAAAATCATCGGGCATGATTGAGGTTTTCATCAAAAGAGCGCCATCGTCATGCATTCCAATAACGCGACCGCCATCCTGTCCCTCGCATTCTGTTGCTTGGGCCTCGCTCCGAGCGTTCAAGCCGCGCCAGCCGTAAAATCGGTCGAATTCATCGGCATGTCACCGCCCTCGACCGTCCAGGAACGAGCGGATATTTATACGAAAGCACAACTCAAGGTGACTTACGCCAACGGCCAAACGGAAAGCTTCGACCTCAAGTACCATCTTCTGATGGGGACAACTGACATCGTCAAAAATCAAGTCGTGGGGGGGCTCTTCAATGTCAAGGGTGCTCCCATCATGGACAGCTTGGGGCAGATGGCTTCCGATTCACCGGACGGAACATCGTTGATGAGAATTAACGGTTTGGAAGCGAACCAACCCCGAGACAATCGCGCCTTGGCCTTGGTTACCCAGTTCGAGTATCGGGAGGTGCCTCCCAACTATCCCCAAGCCGAGAAATATGAAAGTTACTGGTCGAAGTTACCCGCCACCATGGGTTTGGCCAAACTGGACCAGGATAAACGCACCGGCGCGCTGGCCGTCACGGACTACAACCCCATCAGTTTTGCCAAAGTGAACGGCGGCTGGATTCACTGCGCCGCCTCTCTGTCGCCCTGGAACACGCACCTCAGCGCCGAGGAGTACGAGCCGGATGCCAAAACCCGTGAGGGAATCGCCAAAGCCGCCGACACCGACGATGGCACGGATATCAATAGCTTCAGTCAGTACTACTTCGGCGATCCGACCACCGCCAATCCTTACCATTACGGTGTGGTGCCAGAGGTCACGGTCGACAACCAAGGCAATACCACCGTCGTGAAACATTACGCCATGGGCCGGATCGCCCGCGAGTTGGCCGATGTGCAACCCGATCAAAAGACGGCGTACATGGGCGACGACGGTGCTTACACCGGCTTGTTCATGTTCGTGGCCGACAACGCCAAGGATCTATCGGCGGGCACGCTCTACGCCGCCAAATGGACTCAAACCAGCGCCGACAACGGAGGCAGCGCCAACCTGTCCTGGATCAAGCTGGGCCACGCCAGCGATGCCGAGATCAAAGCCTTGGTCGATGGCGGCGTCAAATTCAGCCAGATATTCGACGTCACCAATACCGACCCTGGCGATCCCAGTTTTACAAAAGTCAGGACGTATATGGGTACCGAGTGGTTGAAACTCAAACCCGGCATGGAAAAAGCCGCCGCTTTCCTGGAAACACGTCGTTACGCAGCCCTGTTGGGGGCCACCACCGAGTTTTCCAAGATGGAAGGCATAACCCATAATGCCAAGGACAAGAAGGCTTACGCAGTCATCTCCCGGATCGAGGCAGGCATGACCGACATCGCCATTGATCCCCGGAACGACATTCGGCTGTCTCGCAATGACGCTGGCACTGTCTATGAGATGGTGCTCAACAAGGGACAAAAGGATACCAGCGGCGCCAATATCAAGTCAGATTACGTGGCGACCCATATGACCAGCATCCCCGAATTGCTGGGCGGCTGGTTGGGCGTGGAGGCCGACGGCAAAACCGCGATCAAGGATGCCGAAGGTAACCGTTGCCTGCAAGACAAAGTCTGCGGTCCCGACAATATCAAATTTGCCGAAAACAGCCGCACCCTGTTCGTGGGTGAAGACACCAGCCGGCGCAACAACAACTATGTTTGGGCGTTTAACGTCGATACCCGCAAGCTTTCCCGCATCCTATCGGTTCCCTTGTACGCCGAGGCCACCGGCCTGCAAGCGGTCGAGAATCTGAACGGCTTCGGTTACATCATGAGCAATTTCCAGCATCCGGGCGAAGAAAGCCAGAAAGGCGCTTTCAAGGGTGCCGGAGCAATCACCGAAGCAGCGGTTCTAAGCGAAATCGATGTTCAGTGGAACAACCGGAAAAAAGCGGCTATCGGTTACATCGGCACTGTCGATGGTGCACTTCCAGAGTTGATGACGCCACCTGATTGGCCCACCAATACACTTCCAGCCGGGCAGGTTTGGTCCCGTTAAACACGGATTAGACGTAGATCTCCACGCGCTACTTGCAGGGCGGGTAGCGCGTAACCGGTGAAGATACCTCGATCAAACCTTCCAAGGCCGCTCGCAGGCCAAGAACTGTTGCCAGACCTCGGCGAACTGGCGCTCGTGAATGTCCAGTCGGCAACCGTACCAACCCTCGATCACCTGCCGGGCAGCCGAAACTGATCGCAACCCTGCTTCATCCAGCAAGCGACGCGCGACCGAAATATCGTTCATCACGCCCAAGCAGTCTTGCAGCTTAGACAGTGCGTCCAAGTAGCGCCTGACCGTGGCAGTTTCGTAAAGACTGTTGAAAAAATCCTGTGCGTAGCGCAATTGCTTGATGCGAATGCGCAACCGGTGCCGCTGTTCGGCGGACAGCTCCGCAAACAAATCCCCTTGCTTGACCACGCGCCGATGGTCGCGTTCGAGCAAGGGGATGGCGAATGCTCGCACCGGATCGGCCAACCGCTCGGACTGCTTGTCGTGGCAAACCTCTCGCCAAGCACGACGCTCCAACCAATCGGCGAATCGCTGTAACAGCAATGAATAGCGCGGCTCGGCCAACGCCTCCCGCAAAGCGCGATGGTGGAATTGACGGATATCCTCGGCCTTGCTCCGAAATAGGATCAAACCACGCTTACGTGGGAAATGGCTGAACACGACTGCCATGCCTTCATCCAGAAACACGTCCCAATCGCGAGCCGGCCCGAGAAAGCCATTCAGCCAGCGAATGTCCTCGACCTGCTCGACGCTGGCCTCACGAGAAACCAGCGGCCGGAAGATTTTCAACCCGGATCGCAGCCGGCGGAACGCTACCCGCATCTGATGGATGCCTTCGATCTGGCCGTCCAGCACCGCCGGCAGATTTGCATCGGCGTGGCGCAAGCAAGCATCGATCACTGCGATGAAGGCTTCTTCGCCGGTCGCTTCCGCAGCGAGACGCAAGGGACTGGCTTTGACGTGAGTGATAGTTTTTGGGCTCATGAGGGTCAGTGACTCGAATTCTCACCAGTGCCACAACATATCCAATTCCCGATCCGATTCAAACCGCAAGTAGTTTCAGCCAAGTCAGCGACGGCTGTCTATGCACGACCACGGTCGACTGAGTTCGCACGACTCTAACCAGAGAAAGTTTCCAGCAAAAGTCACACCGGATTTAAAAACCACCGCGTGCCGTTATGAAGCGCGGTGGTTTCACCTGCTTTCATTCCCCTTTTCTCGTGACTCGCTTTCGCCTCGGCGCCGGTTTCTGATCGATCAATCGCACTGCCCCGACCGCGCCGATGCCGCCGGTGCGGCCCGCCTCAGTCAGATACACCCGCCAGAAGGTGATTACCTTGCCATCGCGACTGAAAGCATCCTCCCGCATCTCTACTAGGCCGGCACCGGCCAATCCCTCCAATAATCGCTCGAACGTCCGCCGCTCGACCTGGCCGCCACCCGCTTGTTCGCACAACTGGCGGATGGTCAAACCTTCTCGCCGCTGCAAGAGGTCGAGCACCTGCAAAGCCAAGCGGGATTCAGGAGTTGTCAGCCGACGCGACGCTCGTGCCAACGCCATTTGCGGCGTACAGACATCGCAAATACCGCAGGGTTGATCGTCATCCCGATCACCGAAATGCTGCACCAGCCGCACCATGCGGCAGCCGGTCGCCTTGTCGGCAAAATTCAGCATCTGCCGCAACTCTGCCTGTTTGTGGGCCCGCTGCCGCTCGTAGGGTTCCCGCCAATCCACGCTGCCACGCTGGATGTTGCCCTCCGCGTCTCGCCAAGCACCGCCGTGTACCCGCAATTTCTCCAGTGCCGTATCGAAATCCTCCGGCGCCATGCGCAACCAATCGCACACCAGCGCTCTCGGCTGCGGGTCGGTGCCGAGCGCCGCGAAAATCCGTTCCAACCGTACCGGATCGGGATAGTCGCGTCGATGAAACCACTCATGAGTACGCACGTCGGCATAAGAGTACAGCAGCACAGCACAAGCCGGCTGTCCATCGCGACCGGCCCGACCGATTTCCTGGTAATAACCCTCGATGCTGCCAGGCAACGCGGTGTGAATCACGGTGCGGATGTCGGGCTTGTCGATGCCCATGCCGAAGGCAATAGTGGCGACGATCACCGCCAGATCGCCGCTGCCAAACATTCCTTGTACCCGGTCACGCTCTTGCGCACCCATTCCAGCGTGATAAGCAGCAGCCGGGAAATCCGCCGCCAACTCTAGCGCCAGCATTTCAGTGTCTTTGCGGGTCGGTGCATAGACGATGGCCGGTCGCCGCCCGGGATCGAGCAATAACCGGTGCACGATCGCACCTCGGTCGGGAACCCGGACTTCTACTACCTCGACCGCCAGATTGGCGCGGCGAAAACCGTGAATCGAGCGCGCGACCTCCTTCATATCGAGCTGCCGCACGATGTCGTCCTGCACCTGCACGGTCGCAGTCGCGGTCAACGCGATGACCGGCGCCGGTCGCAAGAGCGGTAAATATCGGCCCAGCATCCGGTAGTCCGGGCGAAAATCATGGCCCCATTGGGAAATGCAGTGGGCTTCGTCCACCGCGATCAAAACTGGCTTGCACTTGGCCAGCATCTCGGGAAAGCCCGGCACGCCCAACCGTTCCGGGGCAATAAACAGAAAATCCAACTGCCCTTGCAGATACTCGACGCAGACTTGACGCGAAGCGAGCCGGTCGCGGCCGGAATGGATGCGTTCGGCGTGCAAGCCGAGTTCGCGCAGCTTGGCGACCTGATCCTCCATCAACGCGATCAGCGGCGACACCACCAGGGTCGTACCGGCCCGCGCGACGCCGGGCAACTGAAAGCACAAGGATTTACCGGCTCCGGTCGGCATCACCAGTAAAACGTCCCGACCTGCCATCACCGCGCGGCAGACCTGCTCTTGATAGGGCCGAAAGGTCGGCAACCGAAACACGCTTTGCAGCAATTCCAGCAGGCGATCCGCCGGCACCGGTTCGCGGCGGGCCGAAACGTGTGTCACGGGCACCTTCTCGGCGATAGGCGGAGCGGCGGTCGTGAGCGCGCCGGCGACGGCTTCACGCACATAGCTTGTAATGGCGCTCATAAACGCCGTCAGATCCGTCTCGCCACGTTGAACCCGCTTCAGGCGCGCTTCCCACTCGCCGGTCATCGCCGGACTTTTGATCGGCGGCTGCACGAGCCCGATCAACCGGATACCGCGCTCGGTAGCATTCAACGCCTTGCCATCGCGGGTCAGATATTGGCGTGCGAGCAAGGTTTCGATGATATCGGCGCGAGTCGCCGGCGTTCCAAGGCCGTTGTCCTTCATCGCCGCCGACAGCTCTTTATCTTCCAAATGCCGTCCAGCGGTTTCCATCGCCGTCAACAGGGTCGCCTCGGTCAAGCGTGGCGGTGGTCGAGTCTGCTTGGTGACCGCGCGAACCTCTAGCACTTGCTGCGATTGGCCAGGTTCTAAACCCGGTGGCAACGCTGGGGTAGCGTCTCCCTCGGTGAAGGAATCCGAGGGGAAACGACTCTTGCGCTTGCCTTCGGCTGTTTCTCTCCGTCGGTTCGCACTCGCCTCCAAAACCTTCCAGCCGACCTGTTCCACCGCCGTGCCGCTGCTGTGGTAGCGGTCAACAACGGCCGTTCCATCGGTTTCTTCGGTAGCGATGGCGGTGATCAGACTGGTGACGGCCCAGACGTGATCCTCATGCCACGCCATCAGCAACCGACAACAAATTAAATCGTAAATTTTCCTCTCGTCGTTGGTCAGCGCATTGCGTACCGGCAGAGCGGTGGGAATGATGGCGTGATGGTCCGTGACCTTGTCATCATTCACGAAGCGCGCTACCAACGGCCGCTGGCCAGTGCCGGGCGCCAACCGATCATGAAAAGGCTCCGCGATAGCCGCGATCACCGCCCCCAGCGTTCCCGCGACTGCCGTCGATAAATGGCGGCTATCGGTGCGGGGATAGCTGATTAGCTTGTGCAGCTCGTACAGGCGTTGGGCGATGTCAAGCGTGGCTTGGGCACTGAAGCCGTACAACCGGTTGGCATGACGTTGTAGTTCAGTGAGATCGTAAAGCAGTGGTGGTGGCGCCCGGCGAATTTCGGCATCACGAGATTCGATAGCGGCCACTCCCCGCTCGGCGCGGGCAATGATGCGAGCGGCTTCCACGCCATCGGCAGGTAAGCGCTTGGCCTTCGTCTCGGGCTTTTCGCCGCGGAACCAGATGCCTTGATAGCGCGTGGTGGCATCCTTCCGCTCAGTTTCCTCCTCACCGCCCGCCTTCATCCCCAACGCTTCTCCCGTAGTAAGAGGAGGGTCAAGCGGCGCTACTGCGACTTCCGTCGATGGGAAGGGGAGGAAAAGCGGCGCAAAAGTTGCCACGACTTCCCGATAATCCTCCGGTACGAAGGCGCGGATGGCCAATTCGCGCTCCACCACCATCGCTAGCGTCGGCGTTTGCACCCGTCCGACCGACAGCGCTTCATCGCCCGGCACACCGCATGCGAGCGTGTAGGCGCGTGATAGATTCATGCCGACTAGCCAGTCCGCCTGACTGCGGCCCCGAGCAGCGGCAGCCAGCGGATCGAACTCACGCCCGTCGCGCAGCGCTTGAAATCCTTGCCGGATGGCGTCCGGCGTCAGCGAGGAAATCCACAACCGGCTAAAGGGCTTGCGGCAACCGGCGGCCTCGTAAAGGTAGCGAAAAATCAGCTCACCCTCGCGACCGGCGTCAGTGGCGCAAACCACCCGCTCGATGGTTTCATCGTTGAGAATGCGACAAACCGCCTCGAACTGCTCGCGGGTATTGTCACCCACGACCAGCGGCCAACGCTCGGGCAATATTGGCAACCGGTCGCGCCGCCACAGTTTCCAGTCGGGATTGATTTCGTGAGGTTCGGCCAGCCGTACCAGATGGCCGACCGCCCACGTCACCACATAGCCGCTGCCATGCAGAAAACCCGCGCCGCGCTGGCGGGCACCCAACACTCTGGCGATGTCACGGGCGACAGCGGGTTTTTCGGCGACGACTGCGACACTCATGGGCAAAACAGACCGAGTGCTGGCTAATCTCGGACGAACGCGCCTAGACGCCGGGCAACATCGACGAACGCCTCGGCGGATACCGGAGGAGAAAAATAAAACCCTTGGACGTATCCGCAACCTAAGCGGCGCAACAAGTCAAATTGCTCTTGGGTTTCAACACCTTCTGCAACCACTTCGAGTCGTAAGCTGCGGCTCAAGGCCAAAATCGCCTCCACCAAAGCCCGATCGTCCAGATCAACCACCATATCGCGCACGAACGAAAGGTCAATCTTAACCCGATCAATCGGGAACCGCTTCAGACAGGAAAGTGACGAATAACCTGTACCAAAATCATCGAGATCCAAACGAATACCGAGTTGCCGGACCCCTTCGAGCCACTGCCGGGCTTGCGGGCTATCAGCCAGCAGCACACCTTCCGCAATCTCGAAAACAAGAGACTGCGGCGGCAGGTGGTAACGCTCGAACAAGGCTTTCATCGCGTCCAGCGACAGGCCGCGAAACACCTGGGCGCTGGTCAGATTGACCGCCAAGGAGATCTCCAGGCCCACCTCGCGCCAGCTTTCGAGAGTCCGGCAGGCTTGTTCGAGTACCCAGGCGCCAATTTCACGGATCAGCCCCGCCTCTTCGGCCAGTGGAATGAACTCGCCTGGCGGCACCATACCGCGCCGCGGATGAAACCAGCGCAACAGCGCCTCGGCCCTCACCAGACGGCCGGTCGCAACTTCCAGGATCGGTTGAAAATGCAGCGTCAACTCTCCCCGTTCCAGAGCCTCGCGCAGGTCGATTTCCAACAAAAGTTGCCGGGTTAACTCGTCGGCCATGACCGGCTCGTACACCCGATAGGTGTTGCGTCCGGCGAGCTTGGCTTGGTACATCGCCAAGTCAGCGTGACGCATCAGATCCTCCGAACTCTCTCCATGACTGGGATGCAACGCAATGCCAACACTGACGCCGATGTGAACGATGCTCCCGCTGAGTTCGAACGGTTCCGACAGGCCGGCGATGATTTTCTCGGCGACGATGATCGCATCGTGTTCTCCGGCCACGTTTGGCAACACCACCACGAACTCATCGCCCCCTTGTCGCGCCACGGTGTCGGTGCTGCGTATGCAAGCGCTCAGACGCATCGCGGCCTGATAGAGCAGCTTGTCGCCCAGGCTGTGCCCCAATGTGTCGTTGACCTGTTTAAAACGGTCAAGATCGGCAAACATCAGCGCTACCTGCCAATCGTATCGGCGTGCTTGCTTGAGAGCTTGCGCCAACCGTTCGTGCAGCAGGCTCCGGTTCGGCAACCCGGTCAGTGGATCGTAGTTGGCGCGGTAGAAAATCTCCTGCTCGGCCTGCTTGCGCGCGGTGATGTCGTTGAAAAAGGACACATACTCCACAATGCGTCCTTCCGAGGAACGCACCGCCGCAATGGTTTCCCAAACGGGATAGATTTCACCGTTCTTACGACGCTGCCATAACTCGCCCGACCATTTGCCGGTTTCGCGCAAGTTCCGCCAAAACACGGTGTAGAATTGGTCGTCGTGGCGGCCGGATTTTAGCAAGCGGGGCGTCAGGCCAATCACCTCTTCCCGGCCATAGCCGGTGATGGTGGTAAAGGCAGGGTTGACCGACCTGATGATGCCGTTAGCGTTGGTCACCATGATCGCATCGGCGGCAGTCTGAAAAACTGTCTCAGCCAGTCGCAGATTTTCCTCGGTTTTCTTGCGCTCAGTAATGTCGAATAGAACGCTGATAAGGCCCGTTTCGCCCGTTGCCGGCGGATTGAACACCGCCTGATGGACAATGACCGATCTGGATTCCCTGCTCGCTACCGCCATCTTGGTTTCGTACACCCGCTGCCGCCAAGGTCTAGTACTGGCATTCTCGACAACTGTGACGGGTGGTTTTGGGACTCCGCAACCGGGCTCGGCCGGAAAGCCGTCTTCCGACTTCTGACAGGGGCCACCCCTCAATGCATCGAAGGCAGGATTCGATACCAGGCAATGTCCGCTTGCATCCTCCACCACGATGGGAACCGGAAGGGTTTCAATGAGGACGCGTTGAAAATCCAGCCGCCAGGACAGCTCACGCATGGCAGCGCTGGCGCGGAGGATGTACCGGACGCGATGGATCAGAATGAATGCGTTGATCGGCTTGGTAATGAAATCGGTGGCGCCGACACCATAGGCGCGCCGGACTGAGAGTTCGTCGCCTAGTGCCGTGATCATCACGATCGGCACGCGCATTCCGGTCGGCGTTTCACGCAGCCGCGCGCAAGCGGTAAAGCCGTCCAGCCCCGGCATCAACACATCGAGCAGGATAATATCGAATGGGTATTCGGAAAAAAGCGAGAGCGCCCTTTCGCCACTTTCAGCTTCTTCCACGGCGAAGCCTTCTTGGCCCAGGATCTCACTAATCACCATTCGTGTCAGGGGATTATCATCGACTATCAGAATCTTGCCCTGACTCTCTTGCGCGCTATCCAAAAAACCCTCCCCATGGATATCTATCACTGGCCTGCGATTCTAGATCAATTCCCTTGTCGAGAGCCGCCCCCAAGAAGCCATTCACGCCTGTCTCGGCCAGCTGGTCTAACACCTTCGCGTGTCGGTGAGCCTCGTGTGAGTTTCGAGAAAGGAATCGCATGCGAAATCGGTGTTCCCAAGGGCTCTCCCCCTCCTCTAATCCGGCACCTTCACGACGATCCTTCTTTCAAAGGGAGACGAGACAATCAAATCAGTCAATTCTAGTGAGCCCTCCAGCAGAGCCGTGGGCTTGCCTCACAAGAGTTATATTTTAGATGCCACCCCCTAAAGCAATCTCGAGGCTACCGCTGGTTCGAGGGCCGGGTCTGACATGCCGGCGGATCATCGTCCAATTCCGCGCCGGTTTAAGGCACCTCCAGCGAAATGGTAGCGAGCTTGCTTATGGTAAAACACCGATCGTTAAGTTTTAGCAAGATAGGTGCCAATATCATAAATCGACAACATTTAATGGCAGCCCACAATCGACACGGCTCGTTTCCCGAACTGGCTTGGTGATAAATAGAGCCAGCCCTGGTGGCGCATGAATACCGCTAGGGTAGACGGCCGACAGGACGGGTATCCCCCGTCGTTAGCAGAAAAAGGGACAACCATTCAACGGTCGGGAGCAGCTGATTTTGGCGTTGCCAACACACCAAGCCTTCAATATAACGATCCTAACTCAAGCGATTGCGCGAGGATACAATGCCAATCTCTAGGATGGGTCGAGATTGCCGGTGTAATAGCACCATACGATAACTTAATAGATACTTAAATTACCCATGTCATTACTCAGATTCATTTTTTAATATTTTAAGAGCGTTTCGAACTATCATCAATGCAATTCTTGATTGTCTGGCTTACAGGATGGACGGTTGAAAAACCTACCGTACGATTCAATGTCCGCGCTCGCGCGATTCGGAACGGCCAAGATGTGAAATTCGCGACCTAACCACATTGCGGCAATCGTCTTGGATTTTTGGGCCACACCCGTCGATCTGAATCCCGATATCGACCTCCTTGTCTGCCGAACACGGTCTTATCGTGTCGCCGAGCGTCACCGAGGACCACCATCTGTGGGCCGGTCGCCGTGAAAAGAACAGGTCCCGAATGCCATGGAAATTGTTCCGATGCCATTAATCGACAGGCCAATCAGCGACATATTGACCCTACCGGTGGGATTGGACAATCTCACCACGTAGCCACGACCTCATCACGTCGCAGGACGCTCGGATTTCATCTCGCCTTGACAAGGGTCTCGATCAATAAAACCTGCCAAATAATTATCCAGCAGCGAGCCTGCCACCTCCTGCATCGCGCGCCCGCCGATGCTCTCCAACTTTCGATCGAGGCTGAGCACGCAAACACCGTGCACGCCACTCCACAACGCGCGAGCGGCTAGGGCAATATCCTCCGATGACCGATGCGGGCACAGCGAGATCAAATAATGCTGTACCAATTCGAACATCCGTGCCACTTTCTCGACAAAGGAATCCGGAACAGCTTGTTCTTTAGGCATTTGGTGCTCGTACAGCGCCAGCCAACGAGGGGTCTCGGAGAGGGCAAAGGTCAGGTAAGCACGGGCGAGCGACTCAATCGCAGCAGTCGGCGACGGTGGATCGGCGACAGCATCCGCCAGCTTTTCGTACAGCGCGTCCAGCGTGCGCTCATTCACCTGAACGATTAGGTCGTCAAGGTTGCGAAACACCATGTACAAGCTGCCGACCGTATAACCGATGTCGGCGGCGACCTTACGGGCGCTCAATCCGGCTAAACCGTGTTCGCTCATCAACCGCTCGGCTGCTTGCAGGGAGATTTCGCGTAGTTCTTCACGGGTGTGTTCGTTACGTCTTCCCACAGTGAATCCTCCAGTTGCCGCGACACGCTAAGCGCGATGGCCCCATCGCCAGATGGTGGCGAAGCCAGCGAACCGAAACACTCCCAAATCAGCCCGGGCCTGCGCTTCCTGCATTGCCTGACGAATCAACGTGATATTAAGTTGAGCGCGCTGTTTGAGAATTTCCGCCTTGATTTTCGTCAGCTCGTCGGGCGCCGCCAGCAGCGCCTGCTCGATCTGTGACCGCCGCTGGGCGTATCGCTGCTGCAAATCGGCGATCACGGCTGGATCGACCCGCTGTCGGGGATCGTGGCGGAAATGCCGTTCAAGCGCCTGGCGCCAGGCGAGCAACGCCGTTACCCGCTGCTGACCCCGATGCCGCCCAAAGCCAGGAACCGCTTCGAGGGCCGCCGAGGTGATATCGGCGGCGGTTTCGATGCCATAGGATTCCAGCGACATGTGATCGGTAGCGCGAATTCCAGGAATTTGGGCGGCGTCGATGAAGTGGCCTTCTAAGAAGGCTTGTAATTGAAGCTGACGTTGGTCGGTTTCCAACTGCTGTAAATCCCGCTGGAAGTCGGCGGCCAGATTCCGGTAACGATCGCGCAGTTCGTGCAGCTCATGCAGTTTACGCATAAACGTCCGGTCGGTTGCACCCTGCTGCCAAGCAACCCGCAAGTTGACCAGCTCCCGTCGCGCCGCCAGCAGAGCCAGCCGGCGCCGCCGATATTCACGGCGAACCCCACCATCCTGAACGAACAGCCAAACGCCAAAGGCTAACGGCAGCCACAACCAACTCAATCTGGGCCGGGCCAAAACGGCGATCAAGGCGATCCCCACAATGGACAGCATTTTGTTCAAATTTAGGCGACGCGCCCGCTTTAACAGTTCTGGCAGGGGGGTTGGGATAATCGACCTCTTCGTCGCAAGGCGCGGCATGGCTTCGACAGGGGGCGGTACAACTGCGAGAATTTGCTCCCACACCGCATCGAGATGGAAATTCCGCTCGACGGCAACCGGTCTAGCGGGTATCGATTGACACGGCGAAATGAAGAACACCGTTCCACTCGATTGTTCCAGGGCGCACCACGGACAAGTCGAGGATTGTGCCGGATACTTGTGGGTAGCATTTCGGCCGCAGACGCGCAGCTCGCGATTGAGCCGTTCCAACGCCAGCGCCCATTCCCGCGCCGTGGGCCGGTTCGGGGCTGGAGCAGAAGAGGTAAAAGCGCGCTCGAACAAGCTGACGATCGGTTGAGGCAACGCGTCGAGGGGAAGGGTATGCGGCGGCGGCTCCATCGACCGGCCAGCGGCCTGGCGACCGAACGCAAAGCGGTATTCCTTGATGGCGCGTTCGATGGGCATATCGCCTTTACCTTGGTAACGGCCAGCGAAGGGATGCCGACCCATGAACAATAGGTGAAAGCAGAGTAAAGCGAGACCGAACGCATCGTGTTCCGGGGTGCGTCGCAAACCATGAAAAGGCTGATCCTGCAGTTCTGGAGCAGTAAACTGTGGTACGCCAACATCGCAGAGAAACAGCCGATCACCGGTGTCAATCTGGAAGGAATCGCAATCGATCATCTTCACCAATGCCTGACCCGACACTACCACGTTACCGGGATTGACATCGCCGATGACATGCCCTCGAGCGTGAATGGTTACGAAGGCGCTGGCCAGATTGCGGGCGGCATGAACCAGAAACGACCAATCGGCCTGCGGAAACGCGCGCTTACGGTGCGAAGGGCCATAGAGACCGTGAATCTCGTGGTAGCCACTGACCCGGGGCATGACGAAACCCTGGATCGGCCCGTTCGGGGATACGCGCAGCACGTCCACCGGCCAAGCGGCGATTTCCAGCAGGCCAGGATGCGCCTGCCGGACCATGCCTTCCAGTTTGAGTGCCTTATCCGGACCAATCGGCTGATGATAGATCTTGGCGGCGAAACCGGGCCGGCCGGCAATTTCGTGGATCGTACCTTCCCCGCCGCGCCCGAGTGGCTTGCCCGGCTCGATCCGATGACCAGCGCCGCTATACAGCCTCGTCACTACTGTTTTCCTGGACGAAAGCGTCGGATGTGGCGGAATCGGATCGAGCAGGGACGGCATCGGTCGTGTCGAACACCTCGGAATCGGGGATGGAAACGGTCGCAGCGGCATCGGTCGAAGCTTCGACGATCACAGCGGCAGTGGTTTCGATCACAGCCGTCGCGCCGGGTTCCACCAGAGCCGAGGATGACGTAGTACCGGCTGATTCGGCGATTGCGTTGGCGATGACCGGTGACCGCAACCGGGTCGCTAAAATAAGGGTCTTGTCGTCGTGCGTGCGCTGGTTCACCGCCGGGCTAGTTAGAAACTGCTCCAGTGCCGCGTTCAGCGACATCGAACAACCGGGCTCTAAACAGGCGCGCAAGTATTGGAACATCGGCCGAAAAAATGGCGCGTGGGCTTGTCGGTGATGATAGTGCAGCGCCAACGATTGCAGGCCGTCGGTTAATAGTGCGATCTCGGCGATGGGTTCATTCAACACGACGCATTCCAGATGGGTGGCAGCGTCGGGATCGGTCACGAAATGGGTTTCGTTGGCATACACACCGGTCTGTGGCCAGAACACCGGCCAGTATCGATCCTGAGCACCGATCACGATGGCGCCGTCGCCGATTTGCAGGCACAGCGCCCGGTCGGCAGTCACCACCGCGCCTAGCAAGGTGCAGGCGAACTCCCGCATCGGCAACCCGGCGTCGGCTGCCCGTTCTTCCAAGGCAGCACGGACATTCTCCAACAAGACCTCGGCCAGAGCCGGAGTCCAATCCGTTGAGGAAACTGCTAGCAAGCGGGTCATGCACTCGGATAATAGCGTCTGACACGCCAGCTCGGCGCCGGCGCGCGGCTGACTGGCACTGCCGGCACCATCGGCAACCGTCAGAATCAACACCGGTCCAGCTTCCAGCATAGAGACCCACCGGACCGTGCAGGCATCTTGGCATTCGACATCATTAGCGAGGTGGGCAACGCCGGCGACGCTGGCGTAAACGAACCGCCAGTCACCTATTTCGCTCATACCGAAGCCCAACCGCCGGGACAGGTGGGATTGCTCAAGGGAACCTCTGTACCCGGCACCGAGCGCGAGACCGAGCGCATCGAGTTAGACAGCCACTGGAACAACTCGCGGAACCGTAAGCCGCGCAGGCGCAGCGGTTGGCGAACGGAAATCTCCTGCAAAATGTCCAGGTTGGCGCCCTCGACCCCGACCGCGAAAAAGGCGAACGTCCGGCTTTCCTCACCCTTGCGTATCTCGTTGGCGGCTGCTTTCCAATCGTCGGTCGGCGTGCCATCGGTGATCAGAAATATCCATGGCCGGAAAAATGGGATTCCATTCTCCCGATACAGCATTTTACGCTGATTCAGTAGCTCGAGCCCCTTCATAACCGCCATTCCCATCGGTGTATCCTTTTGAGCAGTCAATTGCGGTGGGATAAAGTGCTCGGCAGTCTGAAACGAGTTCACCACCTCAACCGGACCAAAGCTAACAATAGCGATTTCCACTCGTTTCGCGGCGAGACTGTCGGCCAGCAGTTCCTCCTTAAATGCGGTCAATCCTTCGTTAAGCTCGGTGATGGGACGGCCGTTCATGGACCAGGAGTTGTCTAGTAACAATACGCAAGGGCAACGCGGTTCCGGGTTATCGGCGAATTCCGCAACACTGAAATCCATGCCAAACGGCGTTTGGCGGGACAGGTCGAGTTCATTCATCCTGAGAGGTCCTCTGTGAAAACACGGAGAGGGCGCGCGAAAAATTCGCTCCATCGCGGTCACGGGCACGCGCCCGGTTTGCTGGCCGTCGCATGCTCGCGATAGCCTGAAAAACCAAGTAGACCAGGAAAACGACACAATGTTAATGGAAATCTGGGAACAGCTTGGCGCAATAAGGCCACATTAATATAATATATTGATTAATATTAATATTGATCCACTGACACCTTATACTTGCTTTGGTATCCTTACTTTACAACCACTTGATCGGAATTAAAAAAGCATATAGCGCGATGAACTCTAGATAACTGCTGATTGAGGATTGACTTTCTGCTTTTTTCTTATCACAATGCGCGACTCAATTTTGGAGGGGTTCCCGAGCGGTCAAAGGGGGCAGACTGTAAATCTGTTGGCTCAGCCTTCGAAGGTTCGAATCCTTCCCCCTCCACCATCTTGCAGAGATTTTGTTGTATTATTATCGTAGCCGAACGTTACACGCCCTGCTTCAAAGCCCTCGTGTTTGTTCGGCCTGCGTGGTGGCTAGGCGGGTGTAGTTCAATGGTAGAACCTCAGCCTTCCAAGCTGATGGTGTGGGTTCGATTCCCATCACCCGCTCCAAGCAATGTAGTGACGAGGTTTTTAATAAACTTCTGGGCCCATATAGCTCAGTCGGTAGAGCGCATCCTTGGTAAGGATGAGGTCACCAGTTCAAATCTGGTTATGGGCTCCATTTTTTCGGTATGTTCCATATCTAAACGTGTTCCGAATATCGAGCCCTGTATTTTTGTTTTAGGGGAGTGCCTGGATGTCCAAAGAAAAGTTTGAGCGGAGCAAGCCGCACGTCAATGTGGGGACGATCGGCCATGTGGACCACGGCAAGACCACGCTGACGGCGGCGATCACGAAGGTGATGGCGACCAAGTTTGGGGGCGAATTCAAGGCCTACGACCAGATTGACTCTGCGCCGGAAGAGAAGGCGCGGGGGATCACGATTGCCACGGCGCACGTTGAATACCAATCGCCGAACCGGCACTACGCCCATGTGGACTGTCCGGGGCACGCTGACTACATCAAGAACATGATCACCGGTGCCGCGCAGATGGACGGTGCCGTACTGGTAGTCAGTGCCGCCGATGGGCCGATGCCGCAGACGCGGGAGCACATCCTGCTAGCCCGGCAGGTCGGGGTACCCTACATCGTGGTCTACCTGAACAAAGCCGACATGGTGGATGATGCCGAGCTGCTAGAGCTGGTTGAAATGGAAGTCCGCGAACTGCTCTCCAGCTACGACTTCCCGGGTGACGACCTCCCGATCATCACCGGTTCAGCGCTCAAAGCCCTGGAAGGCGACCAAAGCGAACTGGGCGAACCCAGCATTCTCAAGCTGGTCGACGCCATGGACGCCAACATCCCGCAACCGCAGCGCGAAGTAGACAAACCGTTCCTGATGCCGATCGAAGACGTCTTCTCGATCTCCGGGCGTGGCACGGTCGTCACCGGTCGTATCGAGCGCGGCAAGGTCAAAGTCGGCGAAGAAGTTGCCATTGTCGGCATTCGGCCCACGGTCAAGACCGTCTGCACCGGCGTCGAAATGTTCCGCAAGCTACTCGACCAAGGCGAAGCGGGCGACAACGTGGGCGTACTGCTGCGCGGCACCAAGCGTGACGAAGTCGAGCGGGGCCAAGTGCTGGCCAAGCCCAACACCATCACCCCGCACACCAACTTCGAAGCCGAAGTTTACGTCCTCTCCAAGGAAGAAGGCGGCCGGCACACCCCCTTCTTCAAGGGCTATCGGCCCCAGTTTTACTTCCGCACCACCGACGTGACCGGCTCGGTGGATCTTCCGGAAGGGGTCGAGATGGTGATGCCGGGCGACAACGTACGCATGACGATCAGCCTAATCTCGCCCATTGCCATGGACGAAGGTCTGCGCTTTGCCATCCGCGAGGGTGGCCGTACCGTCGGCGCCGGCGTCGTCGCTAAAATCATTGAGTGAGTTTCGCAGGGCGGGAACGAGCGTTGCGTCTCATCCCCTGCCCTGCCTTGTTAGCCACAGGCCAGTAGCTCAATTGGCAGAGCAGCGGTCTCCAAAACCGCAGGTTGGGGGTTCGATTCCCTCCTGGCCTGCCATCTTCTTAATGGCATTCCTAAAATTCGCGCTCGACCGAATCGGCGAGCGCGAATTTGTCTAGGGTGTTTAAAGCCGAAATCCGCATGAATTCGACCAAGCCTGAAACGCAAATTGCCAACCGCGCCGATGCCTTCAAGCTGATGGGTGCTGGTGCCATTCTCTTGGTGGCGCTGGTGGCATACTACGCTTTCGCAGCTCATTCGTCCTCACCATGGGCACGAGTGGTCGGCGTTATCGGGTTGCTGCTCGCTGCGGGCATGGCAGCGATTGTGGCTTTAAAAACTGAGCTGGGCGCGGAAACCCTGGAATTCATTCGAGGCTCGCGCTCCGAATTGCGCAAAGTGGTCTGGCCCACCCGCGCCGAAACCACCCAGACCACCTTGATCGTCCTTGCCATGGTAGTGGTGATGGGCCTATTGCTGTGGCTGTTGGACGTGCTGCTGCTCTGGTTGGTTCGGCTACTGACCGGCTAAAGGGATAGCGGCGAACATGGCAATGCGATGGTATGTGGTACAGGCTTACTCCGGCTTTGAGCAGCACGTCAAGCGCTCGCTGCTGGAGCGAATCGTTCGTGAGGGGCTTAAGGATCGCTTTGGCCAAGTCCTCGTGCCTACCGAAGAAGTCGTGGAAATGCGTGACGGCCAGAAGCGCAAAAGCGATCGCAAGTTCTTTCCGGGCTACGTGCTGGTGCAGATGGAAATGGATAGCGATACCTGGCACATGGTCCGCAGCGTTCCCAAGGTGCTGGGCTTTATTGGGGGCACCAGCGACAAGCCGGCACCGATTTCCGAAAAGGAAGCACAGACGATCCTACAGCGAGTTCAGGAAGGTGTCGACCGACCCAAACCCAAGGTACTTTACGAGCCCGGCGAGATAGTGCGCGTCACCGATGGGCCGTTTAACGATTTCGAGGGTGTGGTCGAGGAAGTCAATTATGAAAAGAGTCGATTGCGGGTTGGGGTCATGATCTTCGGCCGCACAACTCCAGTGGAACTGGAATTCGGTCAAGTCGAAAAGGTTTCGCGCTAACCGGCAACCATCGTCGGTCATCTTGTTCGCTACCCAACCGGGGTAGCTTATTCGGGGAGCCGCGAGGCGCTCGCACCCGATAGGAGCCAAAATGGCAAAGAAAGTTACGGCATACGTCAAGCTACAGGTCGCGGCCGCCAAGGCCAATCCTAGTCCCCCCGTCGGACCCGCATTGGGCCAGCACGGGGTAAACATCATGGAATTTTGCAAGACCTTCAACGCTCAGACCCAGCACCTGGAACCCGGCTTGCCAATTCCGGTGGTGATCACGGTTTACAGCGACCGCAGCTTCACCTTTATTATGAAAACGCCGCCGGCCTCGGTGCTGCTGCGGAAGGCACTGGGAATCGACAAAGGCAGCCCCACTCCGAACACCAAAAAAGTGGGCACCGTCACGCGTACCCAGCTGGAAGAAGTCGCCAAGACCAAGATGCCCGACCTGACCGCCGCCGATCTGGACGCCGCGGTTCGAACCATCGCCGGCAGCGCCCGTTCGATGGGCCTCGACGTGCAAGAGGTGTAATCATGGCCAAGCTTTCCAAGCGCCTTCAGGCAATTCGTGCCAAGTTGACTCCCGGTAAATCCTATTTAGCCGGCGAAGCGTTCGAACTGCTCAGAGATCTGTCCGGGGTCAAGTTCCGGGAATCGGTGGACGTGGCTGTCAACCTGGGCGTCGATCCCCGCAAATCCGATCAGGTTGTGCGCAGCGCTACGGTGTTGCCCCACGGCACCGGCAAAACTGTGCGCGTCGCAGTATTCGCCCAGGGTGCCAACGCCGACACGGCCCGAGCCGCGGGTGCCGATATAGTCGGTTTCGAGGATCTCGCCGAATCGATCAAGGCGGGCAACATTGACTTTGACGTGGTGATCGCGTCCCCCGATGCGATGCGATTGGTCGGTCAGCTCGGCAAGATTCTCGGGCCCCGTGGTCTGATGCCCAACCCTAAGGTCGGCACCGTGACCCCTGACGTGGCAGGCGCGATCCGTAACGCCAAGGCTGGACAGGTCCGCTATCGTACCGATAAGGCTGGCATCATCCACTGCACCATCGGCAAGGTCGATTTTGCGCCAAATCAGTTGCAAGAGAATTTGCAGGCGCTGTTGCATGATCTGCAGAAGATCAAGCCTGCAACCTCCAAGGGTATCTACATTCGCCGGGTCACCGTATCTACCACCATGGGTCCAGGCTTGACTGTGGATCACGCTACGCTGTCCTTTTAAATCCGACTGTCCCCAACCATCCAAGATGGGGACCAACACGAACTTTGGGCCGGCCGGAATTTCCGGCCAGCGTCAAAGACCGCGGGCGCATTCGCTTAATCGCTCTCGGCCACAACCGAGTCGGCCCGCGCAGACGGTCAGGCCCTTCCGGACAATTTCCTGGTAAGGCCACCGTTCCCGTTCTCCAATCGTGGAGAAAACACCGCGAGGTAAGTCAATGAGTCTCAATCTGGCAGAAAAACAGGCTGTGGTGGCCGAAGTCGCCAAAGTGGCTGCCAGTGCGCACTCCGTGATCGCCGCTGAGTACCGTGGTTTGAGCGTGACTCAAATCACCAACCTGCGCGTCAAAGCGCGGGAAACCGGCGTCTATTTGCGCGTCGTCAAGAACACCCTAGCGCGGCGTGCCGTGCAGGGAACTGAGTTCGAATGCCTGCAACCCCGTCTGGTAGGACCGCTGATTCTGGCGTTCTCCCAGGAGGATCCAGGCGCGGCGGCGCGGTTGTTCAAGGAATTTCTCAAGGAAAAGGCCAACGAGAAACTGGTCGTCAAAGCCTTGGCGGTCGGTGGACAGGCATTTCCAGCCAGCGAGCTGGATCGTCTGGCCAGCCTGCCGACCCGGGATCAGGCAATCAGCCTGCTCATGGCCTGCATGAAGGCGCCGCTCGATAAATTCGCGCGGACCCTCAACGAAATTCCCGGCAAATTGGTGCGCACCGTCGAAGCCATCCGGCAGCAAAAAGAAGCTGCCTGACCGCTTCAGCAACAAACAGCCCGAATCGATTGAAATTGCAAGCGTTTATCCAGGAGTAAATCCGTAATGGCCGTTTCGAAAGAAGATATTTTGGACACCATCGCCGGCATGACGGTGATGGAAATTGTGGATCTGATTGCCGCGATGGAAGCGAAGTTCGGCGTCAGCGCTGCCGCCGCCGTGGCCGCCGCGCCGGCTGCTGCCGCCGTGGCCGCCGCGCCGGTCGAGGAAAAAACCGAGTTCGATGTCGTGATGACCAGCTTCGGCGAGAAGAAGGTCGAAGTGATCAAGGTGGTACGCGCACTGACCGGTCTGGGCTTGAAGGAAGCCAAGGACGCAGTGGAAGGCGTACCCTCCACGATCAAGGAAGGCATTCCCAAGGCCGAGGCCGAGGACATCAAGAAAAAATTGGAAGACGCTGGCGCCAAAGTCGAGATCAAGTAAGCGTCACCGACCGGTTCGTTTGAGAGCTTTCGTTGCACGGCATTTTCTGGCTTGGACGGACCAAATCTGGGAACGGCTGGTGGCCCAAGGCCGCCGGCCTGTTTCCGTTTGAATCCGGCGGGGAAAACCGAGGTTCCGGCTTGCAGGAGAGCGTGCCGGGATCGGCGATGGAATCGGGCGGCTTCCGCCCTTGGCTGGCACTCCCGTGAGAGGAATCCCGATGGCCTATACGTTTACTGAAAAAAGACGCATTCGTAAAGATTTCGGCAGGCGGCCCAGCATCCTTGAGGTGCCCTACCTGCTGGCGATTCAGTTGGATTCGTATCGCGAGTTTCTACAAGCTGAAGTACCGCCGGGAGATCGCCGGGAGATTGGGCTGCACGCCGCTTTCAAGTCCGTGTTTCCCATCGTCAGCTATTCGGGCAGCGCACGGCTGGAATATGTCAGTTACCGGCTGGGAGAGCCAGTGTTCGACGTTCGCGAATGCCAGTTGCGCGGTTTGACCTACGCCGCACCGCTGCGGGTACGACTGCGGTTGGTGCTGATGGACAAGGATGCCGAAGCCGGCACCCATAAGATCAAGGATATCAAGGAAAACGAAGTCTACATGGGCGAGTTGCCGCTGATGACCGATAATGGCACCTTCGTCATTAACGGCACCGAACGAGTCATCGTCTCTCAGTTGCACCGTTCTCCTGGCGTATTTTTCGATCACGACAAGGGCAAGACCCATTCTTCCGGCAAGCTGCTGTTCTCGGCCCGTATCATCCCCTATCGCGGCTCCTGGCTGGATTTCGAATTTGACGCCAAGGACATCGTGTACGCGCGCATCGACCGCCGCCGCAAGCTGCCGGTCACCATTCTGCTGCGGGCGCTATTCGATGAGCCCAACCCGAACGATCCCGATGCTCGTTCGGTCAACGAACGGGTTATCGAAATATTCTTCGAAACCAATACTATCCGGGTCGATGGTGAAAACCTTACCCTGGATTTGGTTCCTGAGCGCCTGCAAGGCGAAACCGCCGGTTTCGACATTTTTATCGGCGACCAAGAACTACTGAAAGCCGGCCAGCGGGTCAAAACCAAACACGTTCGGGAATTGATCAAAGCCGGCGTGCAAAGCTTGCGAGTTCCTAGCGAATATCTGATCGGAAAAATCCTGGCCCGCGATCTGCGCGATCCGCAAACCGGCGAACTGCTTGCCCAAGCCAATGACGAGCTGACCTTGGAAAAGCTGGAGAAAATCCAAGCCGCCGGCATTACCGAATTCCCGACGCTTTACATCAACGATGTCAATCGCGGCCCTTATCTGGCCAACACCCTGCGTGCGGACCCCACCCGCAGCCAATGGGAAGCCCAAGTCGAAATCTACCGGATGATGCGACCCGGTGAGCCACCAACCAAGGATGCCGCCCAACGCCTGCTGCACGATCTATTCTTTTCGGCGGAGCGATACGATCTATCCGATGTCGGTCGGATGAAGTTCGATAGCCGGGTTGGCCATCGCCGGACGCCCATTCCCGGCGTGCCGGTCAAGGATCACGCCCCCGGCGTACTGTCAATGGAAGACATACTGGCCGTGCTCAAGGTATTGATCGACATCCGCAATGGCAATGGCGTGGTGGATGACATCGACCATCTCGGCAACCGTCGGATCCGTTGTGTCGGTGAAATGACCGAGAACGTGTTCCGCATCGGACTGGTCCGAGTCGAGCGCGCGGTCAAGGAGCGGCTGAGCTTGGCCGAATCCGAGGGGCTGACCCCCCAGGATCTGATCAATGCCAAACCCGTGGCCGCCGCTATCAAGGAATTCTTTGGTTCCTCGCAGCTGTCGCAGTTCATGGATCAGAACAATCCCCTGTCGGAAGTGACCCACAAACGCCGGGTCTCGGCGCTGGGGCCCGGCGGTCTGACCCGGGAACGGGCTGGCTTCGAGGTGCGTGACGTGCACGCTACCCATTATGGCCGGGTTTGTCCGATCGAAACCCCGGAAGGTCCGAACATTGGCCTGATCAATTCACTGGCGGTCTACGCCCGGACCAACCAATACGGCTTCCTGGAAACCCCCTATCGGCGGGTGAATAACGGCCAAGTCACCGATGCGATCGATTATCTTTCCGCCATCGAGGAAGGCCAATACGTCATCGCCCAGGCAAACGCCGCATTGGATGCCGAGAACCATTTGATCGACGACATGGTGTCCTGCCGTTACCAGAACGAATTCCTGCTGGCGACCCCGGACCGAATCCAATACATGGATGTCTCGCCCAAGCAGATCGTTTCGGTAGCCGCCGCCCTGATCCCATTTTTGGAGCACGATGACGCTAACCGCGCGCTGATGGGCTCCAATATGCAACGCCAAGCCGTGCCAACCCTGCGCTCCGAGAAACCCCTGGTCGGCACCGGCATGGAGCGGATCGTGGCCCGCGATTCCGGCGTCTGCGTGATTGCCAAGCGAGGTGGCACGGTAGATTCGGTCGATGCCGGCCGCATCGTGGTCCGGGTCTATGACGCGGAAACTGAAGCCAGCGAGCCGGGCGTGGATATTTATAACCTGACCAAGTACACCCGCTCCAACCAGAACACCTGTATCAACCAGCGCCCCCTGGTCCAGGTCGGTGACGCGGTGGCACGGGGGGACGTGCTGGCCGATGGACCTTCCACCGACATGGGTGAACTGGCTCTGGGTCAAAACCTGTTGGTTGCCTTCATGCCTTGGAACGGCTACAACTTCGAAGACTCAATCCTGATTTCGGAGCGGGTGGTGCAGGCGGACCGATTCACCACCATCCACATCGAGGAACTGTCCTGCGTCGCCCGCGACACCAAGCTGGGACCGGAAGAGATCACCGCCGACATCCCCAACGTCGGCGAAAACGCGCTCGCCCGGCTGGATGAGGCCGGCATCGTCTACATCGGTGCCGAGGTCAAGGCAGGCGACATCCTGGTCGGCAAAGTCACGCCCAAGGGTGAAACCCAGCTGACTCCGGAGGAAAAACTGCTGCGGGCGATCTTCGGCGAGAAAGCCTCGGACGTGAAGGACACTTCGTTGCGGGTACCCTCCGGCATGGATGGTACCGTCATCGATGTACGGGTATTCACCCGCGACGGCGTCGAGAAGGATTCGCGAGCCCGCCAGATCGAAGAAATGGAGCTGAAGCGCATCCGCAAGGATTTGAACGATCAGTTACGCATTCTCGAAGACGATCTATATCAGCGCATGGAACGGATGCTAGTAGGAAATCTGGCCGAAGGGGGGCCAAACGGTCTGCGTGGCAACGTAGCGGTCGGCATCGACTATCTCAACCACCTGCCGCGTGACCGCTGGTTCGAAATTCGGATGCAGGCCGAGGAACTCAACGATCAGCTCGAAAAAATCGCCCGGCAACTCGATCAGCAGCGCAAGGCATTCGACAAGAAGTTCGACGAGAAACGCCGCAAGCTGATGCAGGGTGATGATCTGGCCCCCGGCGTACTCAAGATGGTCAAGGTTTACCTGGCGGTCAAGCGCCGTATCCAACCGGGCGACAAGATGGCCGGCCGCCACGGCAATAAGGGCGTGGTATCGATGATCGTACCGCAGGAAGACATGCCCTATTTGGAAGACGGCACGCCGGTCGACATCGTACTGAATCCGCTCGGCGTCCCATCGCGAATGAACGTCGGCCAGGTATTGGAAACCCACTTGGGTTGGGCTGCCAAGGGACTCGGCCTCAAACTGGGCCGGCTGCTGGATGCACAAGCGCAAGTCGCGGAACTGCGGCCGTTGCTGGACCGGATTTACAACGGTGTCGGCGAACAAAACGTCGATTTCAGCCAGTTTGGCGACAACGAGCTGTTGACGCTATCTCGCAACCTTCGCGATGGCGTACCGATCGCAACCCCTGTTTTTGACGGCGCTTCCGAGGAAGAACTGAGAGAGCTGCTGCGGTTGGCGGAATTGCCGGAAAACGGCCAGACCACGCTCTTCGATGGTCGTACCGGCGAGGCGTTCGATCGGCCGGTGACGGTCGGCTACATGTACATGCTCAAGTTAAACCATTTGGTGGACGACAAGATGCACGCCCGTTCCACCGGTCCGTACAGCCTGGTCACGCAACAACCGTTGGGCGGCAAAGCGCAATTCGGCGGGCAGCGCTTCGGTGAGATGGAGGTATGGGCACTGGAAGCTTACGGCGCCTCTTACACCTTGCAGGAAATGCTGACGGTCAAGTCGGACGACGTCAACGGCCGCACCAAGGTTTACAAAAATATCGTGGACGGCAACCACCGCATGGAAGCCGGCATGCCCGAATCGTTCAACGTCTTGGTTAAGGAAATCCGCTCGCTGGGCATCAATATGGAACTGGAAAACGATGCGCTGCCGCCGACGCGCACCGAGTGAGGCCGACGCGCCCGCCCTTCACGGCGGGCAGGTACCGCAATCCCGTGGGTGAGAAACGATGAAAGACCTGCTGAATCCTTTCAAGACGTTCGACGAGATCGAAGATTTCGACGCGATCCGCATCGGGCTGGCCTCGCCGGAGATGATCCGCTCCTGGAGTCGCGGCGAAGTCAAGAAGCCCGAAACCATTAATTATCGGACCTTCAAACCGGAACGCGATGGCCTGTTCTGCGCCAAAATTTTCGGCCCCACCAAGGACTACGAATGTCTGTGCGGCAAGTATAAGCGGCTCAAGCACCGGGGCGTCGTGTGCGAAAAGTGCGGCGTGGAGGTAACGCTGGCCAAGGTGCGGCGCGAACGGATGGGCCATATTGAACTGGCCTCGCCAGTGGCGCACATCTGGTTCCTGAAATCGCTGCCGTCTCGCATCGGCCTGCTGCTGGACATGACCCTGCGCGACATCGAGCGCGTGTTATATTTTGAATCCTTCGTCGTCATCGACGCCGGCATGACCCCCCTGGAAAAGGGTCAACTGTTGACTGACGAAACCTATCTCGACTCGGTCGAGCAGTACGGCGACGAATTCGACGCCCGGATGGGCGCCGAGGCAATCCGTGAGCTACTGCGCGGTCTGGATCTGATGCAACTGGTCGGCAAATTGCGTCAGGAAATTCTGGAGTGCAGTTCCGAAACCAAGCTCAAACGGCTGTCGAAGCGGCTGAAGTTGGTGGAATCCTTCCTGAACTCCGGCAATAAACCGGAATGGATGGTACTGACCGTGCTGCCAGTGCTGCCGCCCGACCTGCGACCACTGGTCCCGCTCGACGGCGGCCGTTTCGCCACCTCCGACCTGAATGACCTCTACCGGCGAGTGATCAATCGCAACAACCGGCTCAAGCGGCTGCTGGAGCTGAGCGCCCCAGACATCATCGTCCGTAACGAAAAACGGATGCTGCAAGAGGCGGTGGATTCGCTGCTGGACAACGGCCGGCGTGGGCGAGCTATCACGGGCACCAACAAACGACCGCTGAAATCCCTGGCCGACATGATCAAGGGCAAACAAGGTCGGTTTCGTCAGAATTTGCTCGGCAAGCGCGTCGATTATTCTGGCCGCTCCGTGATCGTGGTCGGCCCGACCTTGCGCCTGCACCAGTGCGGCTTGCCTAAGAAAATGGCGCTGGAATTATTCAAGCCGTTCATTTTTAGCAAGCTCCAATATCGGAACCTGTCGACCACCATCAAGGCCGCCAAGAAGATGGTCGAACGCGAGGAACCGGCGGTTTGGGACATTCTGGAGGAAGTCATCCGCGAGCATCCGGTGATGCTCAATCGCGCTCCGACCCTGCATCGACTCGGTATCCAGGCATTCGAGCCGGTACTCATCGAGGGCAAGGCGATCCAATTGCACCCGCTGGTCTGCACTGCCTTCAACGCTGATTTCGACGGCGACCAGATGGCCGTGCACGTTCCCCTGTCGATTGAAGCCCAGCTAGAAGCCCGCGCCCTGATGATGTCCACCAACAACATCCTCAGCCCCGCCAACGGCGAACCGATTATCGTACCCTCGCAGGATGTGGTACTCGGTCTGTACTACCTGACGCGGGAACGGATCAACGCCCGGGGCGAGGGGATGGTGTTTGCCGACGTCCGGGAAGTCCATCGCGCCTACGAGAACCGCCTGGTGGAGCTGCACGCCCGGGTTGAGGTCCGTTTGCCGTCGGAGAAAATCGACCCCACGCAAAGCGCTGGCGGGCTAACACGTGTCAAGACCACCGTCGGTCGGGTGCTGCTATCGGAGATTCTACCCGAGAGTTTGCCGTTCGCCATCGTCAACCAGGTATTGACCAAGAAAGCGGTCTCCCGCCTGATCAACGAGTGCTATCGATGGCTCGGCTTGAAAAAAACCGTGATCTTTGCCGATCAATTGATGTACACCGGCTTCTATTACGCGACCCGCTCGGGATCTTCCATTGGTTTCGAGGATTTCAAGATTCCCACTGAAAAAACGGCCTTGCTGGAAAAGGCTGAGCAGGAAGTCAAGGAAATCGATTCGCAGTACACCTCTGGTCTAGTGACCAAGGGCGAACGCTACAACAAGGTGGTGGATATCTGGTCGCGTACCAACGATCAAGTTGCCAGTGCCATGATGCGGAATTTGGGCAAGGAGAAGCTCCACGATCGTCAGGGCCAGATGGTGGAGCAGAACTCGTTCAATTCGGTGTTCATGATGGCCGACTCTGGCGCGCGAGGTTCGGCGGCTCAGATTCGCCAATTGGCCGGAATGCGCGGTCTGATGGCCAAACCGGATGGCTCGATCATCGAAACCCCGATCAAGGCTAACTTCCGCGAAGGGCTCAGCGTGCTGGAATACTTCATCTCCACGCATGGCGCCCGCAAGGGGTTGGCCGACACCGCGCTGAAGACCGCCAACTCCGGTTATCTGACCCGGCGACTCGTGGACGTGGCCCAGGATTTAGTGGTCACCGAACCCGATTGCGGCACTCACGAAGGCGTTTGGATGACCCCGGTGGTCGAGGAAGGCGACGTTAAGGAGTCACTGTTCGACCGGGTTCTCGGCCGAACAGTGGCGCGGGACGTGTTTCAGCCCGGTAGCGACGAGGTCACTATTGCAGCGGGCACGCTGCTCGATGAAAAATGGGTGGCAAAACTGGATGAGATGGGCATCGACAGCATCATGGTGCGTTCCACCATTACCTGCCACACCCGCTACGGCGTCTGCTCCGCCTGCTACGGCCGCGATTTAGCCCGTGGCCATCGGGTCAACATCGGCGAATCGGTCGGCGTGATCGCGGCGCAGTCCATCGGCGAACCCGGTACCCAGCTGACCATGCGTACCTTCCATATTGGCGGCGCGGCTTCCCGAACCACGGTGGCTAGCAATGTCCAGACCAAGTCCAAGGGCCTGTTACGGTTACATAAGATGAAGGTTGTCCAGCGCCGGGACGGCCATCTGGTGGCCGTCTCACGTTCGGGCGAAATCACCTTGGTGGACGAACAGGGCCGCGAGCGGGAACGCTACAAAGTTCCTTACGGCGCTGAACTGTCGGTAGATGATGGCAGCCCCGTCGAGGCGGGCCAAATCATCGCTCGCTGGGATCCTTACACCCACCCGATCATCACTGAAGTGGCCGGCTTCGTGCGCTTCGCCGAATTCGAGGAAGGCATTACCGTACAACGGCACACCGACGAAATGACCGGCATCTCCAGTCTGGTGGTCATGGATCCCAAGCAGCGCGGCGCGCTGGGCAAGGACAAACGACCAATGGTCCGTCTGGTGGACGAATACAGCAATGATGTGTTCATTCCCGGCACCAGTACGCTTGCGCAGTATCCGCTACCCGCCGGCGCCATCATCAATTTGGCCGATCACGCCGAGGTGGCGGTAGGCGATGTCATCGCCCGCATTCCGCAGGAATCGTCCAAGACCCGTGATATCACCGGCGGTCTGCCGCGCGTCGCGGACTTGTTCGAAGCCCGTAAACCTAAGGAACCGGCGATCTTGGCCGAAAAATCGGGGATTATCGAGTTCGGCAAGGAAACCAAGGGCAAGCAACGGCTGGTAATCCGCGATAAGAGCGGCGAGATCCTCTACGAGGAACTGATTCCAAAATGGCGCCATGTCGGCGTGTTCGACGGTGAACACGTCGAGCAGGGCGAAATGATCGCCGACGGCGAACCTAATCCGCACGATATCCTGCGCTTGCTCGGCGTGGAGGAGCTAGCCGCCTACCTGACCAAGGAAATTCAGGACGTGTACCGGGTACAAGGCGTGAAGATCAACGACAAGCACATCGAAGTCATCGTTCGCCAGATGTTGCGCAAGGTCGAGATCCTCGATCCAGGCGAAACCAGCTTCATCAAGGGCGAGCAAGTCGAGCGGACCCGGGTACTGGAGGAAAACGACCGTGCCGTAACCGAGGATCGCGCTCCTGCCCGCTGGCAACCGATGTTGCTCGGCATTACCAAGGCCTCGCTGGCGACCGAATCGTTTATCTCGGCCGCGTCGTTCCAGGAAACCACACGGGTGCTGACCGAGGCAGCGGTGCGTGGCCTGCGCGACGATCTGCGCGGTTTGAAGGAAAATGTCATCGTCGGTCGGTTAATTCCGGCCGGTACCGGGCTCGCCTATCATTTGCAACGGCGGCAAAACTGGGTCCCCAGCCGACCGACCGTGGGCAGTGGCCACGTCTTCGAGAGCAGCGAATCCGAAGTCAAGGCAATAACGGAGGATAAGCGTGAGGACAGTGAAGCGGACTCCAAGGACATGACCGCGTAGGCCCGGCATCGCAGGTTCGCGAAAGGCGGGGCGCGGGGCGTACCCGCCTTTCTTTTTAAGGCCTTATCCTGATCGAATTCACATGCCTATTCGCTTCCCATGACCGCCCTGCTGGAAGCCCAGCATCTAGTCAAGCACTTTCGCGGCGTCAAGGCCGTGGATGGCCTTGACCTCTCGATCCCCATCGGTTGCTGCTTCGGCCTGCTTGGACCAAACGGCGCGGGCAAAACTACCACGGTCGAAATACTGGAAGGCATTCAAGACCCCACCAGCGGGACAATTCGCTATCGCGGCGAACCGTTGGGCCCGCGCTTTCGCCAGGATATCGGCATCATGTTCCAATCCACTGCACTGCAAGACTTTATCACCGGACGCGAGAACTTGCGGATGTTTGGCAGTTTCTACCGACGCACTCTGCCGCTCGCCACGTTGATCACCGACTGTGCGCTGGGTGAATTTCTCGATCGTGATACCCGTAAATTATCTGGCGGTCAGCGGCAGCGGCTCTTGCTCGCCATTGCGTTGATCAACGATCCGGAGTTGCTGTTTCTGGACGAACCAACCACCGGTCTTGATCCTCAGGCCCGTCGTAACTTCTGGGAGTTGGTGCATCGAATCAAAGCGCGCGGTAAAACCTTGCTGCTGACCACCCATTACATGGAAGAGGCTTACCATCTTTGCGATCAGATCGCCATCATGGATCACGGCCGAATCATTGCCCAAGGCACGCCCCGCGAACTATTGGCGGCACACTTCGACGATGTGGTGCTGCAACTGCCCCGCGCGGATTTTCCAAATCCCCCGCTGCCACCCTGGCTCACCGTCATGCAAGACCAGGATAATGTAGAAATCCTAACTCGCGACGCCAACGCGGCGATCAAGGAACTACTGGCCCATGATGTTTCCCTGGCGCGGCTGCAAATCCGCCCACGAAGCTTGGAGGATCTGTTTTTGGAGCTAACCGGGCGGGAGTTGCGGGCATGAGTTTCAAGCGTTTCTGGGCGTTGTTTCTCTGCCGCAACCTGGAATTCCTGCGCGACCGCTCTTCACTGACCTGGAACTTGCTGTTTCCGATATCGTTGATCGCTGGCTTCGCCTTCGCCTTTTCCGGTCCAGGGCTGGATCTGTACAAAGTTGGCGTGCTGGGTGACCCCAGCGGCTGGAGCGGTAGCGAATTTTTTCATACCCGCTATATCCAGTTTATTCCCGTCACCGACCTGTCCACCACGTTGACCAAGGTCGAGCGGCACCAGCTCGACATGCTGCTCGATCCGGCCGGCCAGCGCTATTGGATCAACGACGAGGCGCCAAAAGGCTACGTGCTGGAGCGGGTGCTACGTGGAACCGATACCGCCTCCGTTTTCAGCAAGCAAACCGTGAGCGGTCGTCCGATCCGTTATGTGGACTGGGTTATGCCCGGCGTGCTGGCCATGAACATGATGTTCAGCTGCTTGTTCGGGATCGGTTACGTCATCGTGCGCTACCGAAAAAACGGAATGCTCAAGCGATTGAAAGCCACTCCACTGCGACCGCTGGAATTTTTATCGGCGCAGATTGTGTCGCGATTGTGGCTGATCCTGGCCTCGACGGTGCTGGTATTCGCCGGTACCGATTGGGTGATCGGGTTTCCGATGTTCGGCTCTTATCTCAACCTGTTCATCGTGTTCGCCGTGGGCGCGGTCAGTCTGATCAGTCTCGGCTTGCTGGTGGCGGCCCGGACCACCAGCGAGGAACTGGCCGCCGGCCTGCTCAACGTGATCAGTTGGCCGATGACATTTTTATCGGGTGTCTGGTTTTCGCTGGAAGGCGTGCATCCATTCTTGCAAAAGGCCGCGCAACTGGCGCCGCTGACCCACATCATCGATGCCGCGCGGGCAATCATGCTCGATGGCGCCGGCCTGACGGAGATCTCCGGCCACCTGCTGGTGTTGGCAGCAATGAGCGCGGCGGCACTGGCCGTCGGTAGTTGGCTGTTTCGATGGGAATAGGGATCGAACACCTTGACTCCGGCCAATCGAACCCTCCCCTGTCATCAGCGGTCATAGTTTCCGGTCACCATCGCCCGGAGTCGCTTCATGTTAAGGTTGCAACGCAAAATCCAGATGCCACATCCAGATCATGCCCTGCCGGGACGGTCTCTGCCGTTGCCGATTTCGAATCGGCATTACGTCAATGACCACCCCCTGTGCCCCCCCTTCCCTGCCGGGATGGAACGCGCGGTGTTGGGTTTAGGCTGTTTTTGGGGAGCGGAACGAAAATTCTGGACCCAACCGGGGGTGTATACCACGGCGGTCGGCTACGCGGGGGGCTTCACGCCCAACCCGACCTACGAGGAAGTTTGCAGCGGATTGACTGGCCACGCGGAGGTTGTGCTGGTCATGTTCGACCCCATGATCATCGCTTACGAGCGATTGCTGGAGGCATTCTGGGAATCGCACGATCCGACCCAGGGGATGCGCCAAGGCAATGATATCGGTACGCAATATCGCTCCGCGATCTACATCGACGATGATAAACAACGGAGCACTGCCCTGGCCAGCCGTGCACTGTATCAACAAGCGCTGATAACCGCGGGCCACGGGTCGATCACCACCGAAATCGCTGATGCGCCACCGTTCTACTATGCCGAGGACTATCACCAGCAATATCTCGCCAAAAACCCTGGCGGCTACTGCGGCCTGGGCGGCACGGGGGTACGCTGTCCAGCTGGACTAGCACTGAGTACCAGCAGCTAGCGACATTCCCCCAACGAGGAACAGGCGCTCGATCGGCGTTCCGACCTCACACATCCAGGACGACTATCCCGTTATCGCTAGCGTCGGTCGCGGCCACGCTTTCAAAATGGATTGCACTACGGTAGCCAAGGGAATGGCGAAAAACACGCCCCAAAATCCCCACAGGCCACCGAATACCAGCACCGCCACGATGATGGCGATTGGGTGTAGGTCCACCACCTCTGAAAACAGCAGCGGCACCAGCACGTTGCCATCTAGTCCCTGAATGATCAAATAGACGCCCAGCAACCACAGGAATTCCGAACTCCAACCCCATTGAAAAAAAGCCACCAACGCGACCGGCACCGTCACCACCACCGCACCAATATAGGGCACAATCACTGAAAGTCCGACCATCAAAGCCAATAGCATGGCGAACTGAAGCCCCATGTAGGCGAAAGCGATGTAGGTCGCTAGCCAGACCACCAAAATTTCCAAAAACTTACCGCGCACGTAGTTGCCCATTTGGCGGTCCACCTCGCGCCAGACCTGCTGCGCCAGCGTGTGGTCACGCGGCAGAAAGCCGTGGAGCCAATCCAGAATAAGCTCCTTATCCTTCAAGAAAAAAAAGACCAGCAGCGGCACGAGCACCAGATAGACGATCACGGTGATCACCCCCATGCCGGCCGCCAGCGACCAAGTCAGGGCATTCTGCCCCCAGGTGGCGATTTCCGCCTTAACGGCGTTGATCATCCCCAACACTTGGGCTTCGCTGATAAATTCGGGGTATAAGGCCGGCAAACTAAGCAACAGATTCTGGCCCTGGACGATCATGTTCGGAAACTGTTGCACCAATTGGGTCAACTGCCGTGAGACGAGCGGCAACAAACCGAACAGCAGAAATAAGACAAAGGCGAGAAACAGCACGAATACCAGGATGGTCCCCAACAACCGAGGCACGCGCAGGCCAAATCCCAAAAACTGAACGACACCTTCCAATAGGTAAGCAATGACGATACTCGCCAGCACGGGTGCCAGATCGCGCCCCATGAACAAAACCACACTGGTACCGAGCGTCAGGACGACCGTCAGGATGACCGCTTGAGGGTCCTCGAAAAATCGCTTAAACCAGTCACTGATGATCTTCATGCCGTTCCTTATCGTGAGTTTCCGTCCGAATGTCGAACGATCTTAGCAATAAAGCCCCCAGTAGTCCCAACTGGCCGCCGACGGGTATCCGAACCATCATCACCCGCTGCGGTCAATGGTGGTTCGGGCAATTTACCAAACGCGGTGCTGAACTCGGAATCGACTGGGTCGGGCAGCCTTGCAACATCCGAGCACAATCCCAGTCCCAGCCCCACGGATAGGCCCAGTCCTTGGGATTCCGAAAAGTTCTTTATAACTTCAAAACCGGTTTAATCACTCGATCAATATTTATTTTGGTGCATCGCACTTAAATGGTGCGCACAAGGATGTAAACTTGGCTTACAGTTCGCTAAATTTAGTAACGGATCGCCGGTCTAATAGATTGTTCATCTATCGTTCAGGTAACTGAAAATATAAGCAACCAATTGATTAAATGGTTTTTTACTATAAAAATTCCAACATTTTGGCGTGTTCCCGCCCGCCGTGAAACGAGACTGCATTCAGATTACGTTCCACCGATATTGGTCCATTAATTGCTGTATCAAGATTAGAAACGCTCGCAGAACAGCAAACCGCTCCCGATCACCGCCAGATGTTCACATGGGAACCCGGCGATAATCGAGCCAAAATCGACGTTAGGCCTGCTTGGTTCCGACCGACCGACGGACCGATCACGATTTGCCCGGTATTGACGTGACAGGCTTAAACCGGAAACCCCCGTGTTTCCTATAGAGAGGTATAACGATGACGCTTTTCAACCGCTATCTGTCGCGCTACGAAGAGAGCCGCGAGGAAACCATTTCGCTTCAAGCTTACCTAGACCTTTGCAAGCGGGATTCTAGCACCTATGCCAGCGCTGCCGAGCGGCTGTTGATGGCTATCGGCGAACCCGAGATGGTGGACACCCGCAATGATCCGCGGCTGTCGCGCATCTTCCAGAACAAGGTGCTCAAAATCTATCCCGCCTTCGAGGAATTCTACGGGATGGAAGATCCCATCGAGCAGATCGTGTCCTACCTCAAGCACGCTGCTCAAGGCTTGGAAGAGAAGAAACAAATCTTGTATCTGCTCGGCCCGGTGGGCGGCGGAAAATCGTCGTTGGCTGAACGGCTCAAGCAGTTGATGGAAAGAGTATCGTTCTACGCCATCGAAGGCTCCCCGGTGTTCGAATCTCCCTTGGGGCTGTTCAACCCCGAGGAGGACGGTCAGATCCTCGAAGACGATTACGGTATCCCACGCCGTTATCTGCGGCACATCATGTCACCGTGGGCGGCCAAGCGGCTGCGCGAGTACAACGGCGACATCACCAAGTTCCGCGTGGTCAAGCTACGGCCGTCGGTGCTGCACCAGATCGCCGTCGCCAAGACCGAGCCGGGCGATGAGAACAACCAGGATATCTCCTCGCTGGTGGGTAAGGTGGATATCCGCAAGCTGGAACATTTCGCTCAGAACGATCCGGATGCCTACAGTTTTTCCGGTGCTCTGTGCCGCGCCAACCGCGGCCTGATGGAATTCGTCGAAATGTTCAAAGCACCGATCAAGGTGCTGCATCCGTTGCTGACCGCCACTCAGGAAGGCAACTACAACAGCACCGAAGGGCTGTCGGCCATCCCGTTCGAGGGTATCATCCTGGCCCACTCCAACGAGTCGGAATGGCAATCGTTCAGAAACAACAAGAATAACGAAGCGTTCCTTGATCGGGTCTACATCGTCAAGGTGCCCTACTGCTTGCGGGTATCGGACGAGGTCAAGATCTATCAGAAACTGCTCACTCACAGCTCGCTGTCGGCTTCGCCCTGCGCGCCCAGCACGCTGGAAATGCTAGCGCAGTTCTCGGTGCTGACCCGGATCAAGGAGCCGGAAAACTCCAGTATTTTCTCTAAGATGCGGATCTACGACGGCGAAAATCTCAAGGATACCGACCCCAAGGCCAAGTCGATCCAGGAATATCGGGATTACGCCGGGGTGGACGAAGGCATGACCGGCATTTCCACTCGATTTGCCTTCAAGATTCTATCGCAGGTGTTCAACTTCGATCACGCCGAGGTTGCCGCTAATCCCGTGCATCTGCTCTATGTGCTAGAACGGCAGATCGAGCGCGAGCAATTCGCGGCGGAAGTCGAGGAGAAATATCTGTCTTATCTGAAGGGCTTCCTGGCGCCGCGCTATGCCGAGTTCATCGGCAAGGAATTGCAGCAGGCTTATTTGGAATCGTACTCGGAATACGGCCAGAATATCTTCGACCGTTATGTGATCTACGCCGATTTCTGGATTCAGGACCAGGAATACCGTGATCCCGATACGGGTGAGTCGTTCGACCGGGCGGCGCTGAACACGGAACTGGAGAAAATCGAGAAACCGGCCGGCATCAGTAACCCCAAGGACTTCCGCAACGAGATCGTCAATTTCGTGCTGCGGGCGCGGGCCAACAATGCTGGCAAGAACCCGGCCTGGACCAGCTATGAAAAGCTGCGGGCGGTGATCGAAAAGAAGATGTTCTCGACCACCGAGGACTTGCTGCCGGTCATCAGCTTCAACGCCAAGGCCAGCGGCGAGGAACAGAAGAAACACGCGCAGTTTGTGGATCGGATGGTCGCCAAGGGCTACACACCTAAGCAGGTGCGATTACTGTCCGACTGGTATCTGCGGGTCCGCAAGGCATCCTGATCGAGGGCATCGCGCATGGCCACGCTTATCGACCGGCGATTGGACGGCAAGAACAAAAGCACCGTCAACCGCCAGCGCTTCATCCGGCGCTTTAAAAATCAGATCAAGAAGGCCGTGACCGAGGCCATGAACGGCCGCAGCATCACCGATATCGACAACGGCGAGAAAATCAACATTCCCACCCGTGATCTATCCGAACCGGTGTTCGGCCATGGGTCGGGTGGGCGGCGCGAAGCCATCCATCCCGGCAATAAGGAATTCACCAAAGGTGACCGGGTAGCCCGACCGCAGGGCGGTGGCAGTGGTGGCGGCTCCGGCAGCGGGCAGGCCAGCGACAGCGGCGAGGGCGAGGATGAATTCGTCTTTGAACTGTCGCGCGAGGAATTTCTGGAACTGTTTTTCGAGGATCTGGAGCTGCCCAACCTGGTCCGCACCCAACTGGCCAAGGCATCTGAGTTTAAGTCAGTGCGAGCCGGTTTCACCAGTGCTGGCAATCCGTCCAACATCGATGTGGTGCGCTCGTTGAAAGGCGCTTTGGCGCGGCGGATGGCGCTCGCCGCGCCCTACACCCGCCGCTTACGCGAAGCAGAAGCAGAATTGCAGCGGCTGCTGGACGAACCGCCGGTAGACGAAGCTTACGCTCAGGCATTAATCGCGGAAATCGACCACCTGCGGGCGCGAGCGCGGGCGGTGCCGTTTATCGATACCTTCGACCTGCGTTACGTCAATCGTGTCTTACAGCCACAACCGACCACCCAGGCCGTGATGTTCTGCATCATGGACGTGTCCGGTTCCATGGATCGAGCGCGCAAGGATCTCGCCAAGCGGTTCTTTACTCTGCTTTACCTGTTCCTAAAGCGCAACTACGAGAAGATCGAGGTGGTGTTCATTCGCCACCACACCGTCGCCAAGGAAGTGGACGAACAGGAGTTCTTCTATTCGCGGGAAACTGGCGGCACCGTGGTGTCGAGTGCCTTGAACCTGATGGGCGACATCGTGGCCGATCGTTATCCGCTGTCGAGCTGGAATATCTATGCCGCGCAAGCCTCGGACGGCGACAACTGGCACCACGACTCGCCCGCCTGCAAGGACATCCTGCTCAAGCGGATCATGCCCTACGTGCGCTATTACGCCTACATCGAAATCACCCCGGACCGTCATCAAAGTTTGTGGGAAGCTTACGAAGAGGTGAAGGACTCGCACCCTAACTTCGCCATGCGGCAGATTGACGGTCCGGCCGACATTTATCCGGTCTTCCGGGAATTGTTCAAGAGGCGTGTGTCATGAACTCGACGCGACTGATTTCCGACTCCTCCGAATGGACGTTCCCGATGCTGGAACGCTACAACGAGGTCATCGGCCACATCGCCGCCAATGAGTTTGGTCTGGACACCTACCCAAACCAGATCGAGATCATCACCGCCGAACAGATGATGGACGCCTATTCCTCGGTGGGAATGCCGCTGGGCTACAAGCACTGGTCTTACGGTAAACAATTCGTGTTGACCGAGAAGAATTACCGGCGTGGTCAGATGGGACTGGCTTACGAAATCGTCATCAATTCCGACCCCTGCATCGCCTACCTCATGGAGGAGAACACTGCCATGATGCAGGCGCTGGTCATCGCCCATGCCGCCTACGGCCACAACTCCTTTTTCAAGGGCAACTACCTGTTCCGCACCTGGACCAGCGCCGATGCCATCATCGACTACCTGCTGTTCGCCCGCAATTACGTGGCCGAGTGCGAGGAACATTACGGCGAAGAAAACGTCGAGTTGTTCCTCGATTCCTGCCACGCGTTAATGAACTACGGCGTGGATCGCTACAAACACCCGGCACCGCTGTCGCTGGGTGAGGAGAAACAGCGTCAGCGGGAGCGGGAAGCCTATTTGCAGTTGCAACTAAACGATTTGTGGCGAACCATTCCGGTGAAGCCGACTGAAGCGACGGTGATCGAGCCGCGTTTTCCCGCCGAGCCACAGGAAAACCTGCTGTATTTCATCGAGAAGAACGCGCCGCTGCTGGAACCGTGGCAGCGCGAGATCGTGCGGATCGTGCGCAAGATCGGCCAGTATTTTTATCCGCAGCGCCAAACCCAGGTGATGAACGAAGGCTGGGCGACGTTCTGGCACTACACCTTGATGAACCGACTGTACGACGAGGGCTATGTCAACGACGGATTCATGATCGAGTTCCTGCAATCGCATACCAGCGTTGTCCAGCAACTGCCGTTCGATCATCCCTACTATCACGGCATCAATCCCTACGCGCTGGGCTTTGCCATGATGAGCGACATCAAGCGCATGTGCCAAGAGCCGACCGATGAGGATCGTTACTGGTTTCCAGACATCGCCGGCCAAGATTGGATCAAGACCCTGGATTTTGCGATGCGTAACTTCAAGGACGAAAGCTTTATCGCCCAATATCTATCGCCCAAGGTGATGCGGGATTTCAAGCTGTTTGCGGTGCTGGACGACGACACCCAAGAGGAGTTGGAAATCACCGCCATCCACGACGACGTCGGCTACCGGCGGTTGCGGCTGGCACTGTCCGACCAGTACAACCTCGGCAGCCGCGAGCCGAACATTCAAGTGTGGAACGTGGCCTATCGCAAGGATCGCTCGTTGACGCTGCGCCACACCCGCTACAACCGTCGGCCGCTGCACGACAGTTTTCAGGAAGTCCTGAAACACCTCCATCGATTGTGGGGCTTCACGGTGCGACTGGAAGCAGTGGACGAGGACGGTAAGGTGGAACTGGTCGGAGAATGTCCGCAGTCGCAGGGACGCTGAAGACTGATCGCCGATTAACCGCCTCGTCGATGACGCTTGACCGACAGCGTAATGCGACCTCTCGAACTGGCCCCGCCCCGGCGGGGCTTTTTTGTAGCCCATTTATGGAATAATGCCGTCCATTGGAAACCAATATAGGGGACAAACAGCGTGAAGAAACTGATCGGTGTGGTCATGGTCGTTTTGGTGCTGGCGGCGGGTTACGTCGGTGCGGCGTATTGGTCGGGCCTGCAAGCGGAACGGTGGTACAAAGATGCTTTGGTGGAAGCCTCGAAACATCCCAACATCAAGATTACCGCGCTCCGTTACGAACGCGGGCTATTGGTCTCCAAAGCTACGACGCACTACCAATTGCTCGTGGGAGAAGCCGGCGATGCGACGACCATGCCGGATCTGTCCTTCTCGACCCGAGAGGAAATCTATCACGGTCCAATACCGTTGGCAGGCTGGGGTGTGCCGGGCGTGCCGATGACCTTGGCAGGTGCGGTGATCCGGCAAACCCTGGACCCAGAAAGCAGCAACTGGACTCGCGAACTGAAGACGTTGTACGGTGACCAGGAACCCATGGTGGGGATCGCCCAGGTCGGCTTCGACGGCGCCAGCAACGCCCACGTCACCATGCCGCCGTTGACCCTCAACAACGTTCAAGATCTGCAAACCTTCAAATTCTCTGGGCTGCAAGGCCAGTTCCAGACCGCCCCGCGCGGTACGGCCGTCCAAGGCAAGATGGTCGTCGCCAGTCTGGAGGCGATCGGCAAACCCGCCACCCACGAAGCAACACAGCCGGCCACTGCCGGCTCTCAGATTCATTTGCGCGATCTGGCCGTGACGGCGAATCAACGGAAGGGCGTTTTCGATTTGATGCTTGGCGAGTCCAATTTGAAAATCGCCGAGCTGCGCGTCCAGGATCCATCCTCCAGCACACCGATGGTTTTTACCGACTTGGGCATGGATGCAATCGCCGCGTTGAGCCCCCAGAACCCGCAACAGATCAATGTCGAAGCCCTGTTCAAGGCCGGCAAATTCACGGTAGAACCCTGGAACGGCACCGGTAGTATGAAACTGGCGTTTCATAACCTGGATGGCGCCACGATTGGGCAACTGCAACAGTGGCAAGAAAAGATAGCCGCCCAGCCCAACGATCCGCAGGCGCTGGATCAATTGCTGAAATTGGTGAAGGCGTTGTTACACGGCAAGCCCGAATTTGCACTCGATACCCAGGCCAAGCTGGCCCAAGGCGATTGGCTGGGCCAGCTGACGCTGAATTTCCAGGATTACGGCACTATCGACCCCATGCAAAACCCGACCAGCTTGTTGAATGCATTAAAAAAGGGCTTGGCCGAGATGACAGTCTCCAAGAACTTGGCCGAAACCGTGCTCGTCAGTATTGCGAACGTCAGCGGAGAAATTTCTCAAGATACGGCGCAACAACAAGTGACTCAACAACTCCAGGGTGCGGTATCCGCCGGTTTCATCCGGCTGGAAGGAGATCAGTATAAATCCACAGTACGTTTTGAGGGCGGCAAGCTGTTTGTGAACGACAAGGCAATCCCTTTGGGACCGATGGCGGATACCGAGAATAGCGGGGTTGAGAATGGGATGCCTCCCGCACCGGACAGCGCCGGGGAGCACGGGAAGCCGCAAAACTAGGTTCTGGGCGGATGGGGATAACGCAACCTCATGACTGAATTCGAACGGATTCTGGCTCGGTTACCGCAACCCTTGCAGGAAGAAATCGCCCGCTATTGGGCAGCATTCGGCGTCGCCGCCAGCAAAGTGGGAGTGAAACCACCCACCGGCCCGCTGCTGGAGCAAATGGTTCGGGTTTGGGCATGCAGTGAGTTCGTCGCCCGAGCCTGCGTTCGCGAACCAGCGACACTGGCCGATCTGCTGGCTGGCGGCGACCTGGGGACCGTTTATGCGCCGGGAACGTATGCGGCGCGGTTGGAACAGTTGCTGGCCAACGTAACCGATGATCAGCTCGGCACAACGCTGCGCCGGTTCCGCCGTTGGGAGATGATCCGCATCGCTTGGCGCGATCTGGCCGGGCTGGCTGACTTAGCGGAGACGCTTGGCGATCTGACGGATTTGGCGGAACAGACGGTTGATGCGACATTGGCGTGTTTGCACACCTGGCAATGTCAGCGTTACGGCCAGCCGCGCGATACCGGCGGCCAGCCGCAACGATTGGTGGTGCTGGGTATGGGCAAGCTCGGTGGGTGCGAACTCAATTTCTCCTCAGATATTGACCTGATTTTCGCGTATCCCCGGCAGGGCCAAACCGATGGAGCCCGTGCGATCAGCAACGAGGAATTTTTTCGCCGGCTCGGCCAACGCTTGGGCAAAACCCTAGCCGAGCCGACCGCCGAGGGTTTCGCCTATCGCGTGGATCTGCGCTTACGGCCGTTTGGTGATTCCGGGCCGCTGGCCATGTCGTTTGCCGCTTTCGAGGATTACTACCAGAACCATGGCCGCGATTGGGAACGCTATGCGATGATCAAGGCACGAGTGATCGCCGGTGATCGGGAGGCCGGTGAGCGGTTGCTGGTTCGACTGCGGCCGTTCGTTTATCGGCGCTATCTCGATTACGGCGCGTTCGAGTCGCTGCGCGACATGAAAGCGCTGATCGCCCAAGAGATGGAACGCAAAGGACTGTACCGCAACATCAAGTTGGGCCCCGGCGGCATTCGTGAAATCGAATTTATCGGCCAAGCGTTCCAGCTCATCTACGGCGGACGCGAGCCGGCACTGCGGGAACGCGGTATCCTGCGGATACTGGATGCACTGGGCGCCAGCGGCCGGCTACCGGCCGAGGCAGTGGATAGTCTCAAGCAAGCCTACGACTTCCTGCGCCGGGTCGAGAACCGCCTGCAAGCATGGGCTGACCAGCAGACCCACAACCTGCCCGAAGATGAGTTGGCGAAACGGCGATTGGCGTTTGCCATGGGCTATGCCAGTTGGGACACTTTCAGTCTGGAATTGACGCGCCATGTCGAAGCCGTCAGCCAGCAATTCGCCGAGGTATTCGGCGGCCCGGCGACACAAGCGCCGAATGCGGCCAAAGCCGATCTGGCGGCGCTGTGGCAAAACGATCCCAGCGAAGAAGGCGCCTCGCATGTGCTGGCCGAACAGGGCTTCGATAATCCGGCGTTGGCTTGGAACCGGATTTGGGCGCTTAAAAACAGCTTCAGCTATCGGACCATGAGCCCTCGCGGACGCGAGCGGCTGGACAGCCTGATGCCCCCAGTGCTGGAAGCAGTCGCTGCCGCACCACAGTCGACCATCACCCTGGAACGCGTGCTTGATCTACTGACCAGCGTCGCCCGCCGCTCGGTTTATCTGGCCTTGCTGGTCGATCATCCTCAAGCCTTGGCACAACTGGTCAAGCTGTGCGCCGCCAGTAGCTGGATCGGCAAGCATCTGGCCCGCTATCCCTTGCTGTTGGACGACCTGCTGAATCCCGCTGTCCTGTACGCGCCGTTGGATCGCCAGCAACTGATTCAAGATTTAGAACGGCAATTGGCGCGGGTTCCGACTGGGGACGCCGAGGAAATGCTGAACGCTTTGCGCTATTTCAAGCAAATTCAGGTGCTGCGAGTCGCTGCCGCCGATGTCAGCGGTGCGATGCCGCTGATGATCGTCAGCGATCACTTGACCGAAATTGCCGAAACCCTGCTGCGCAAGGTCCTGGAACTGGCATGGGCGGATCTGCTACCGAAGTTCGGCCGGCCCTATTGTGTAACGAGCAACGGGAAACGAGAGGCCGGTTTCGCCATCGTCGCCTACGGCAAGCTGGGTGGCATCGAACTGAATTACGGCTCTGACCTGGACTTGGTTTTCCTGCATGACAGTACGGGCGACCAACAACTGACCGATGGGCCGCGCCGGATCGACAATCCCAGTTTCTTTGCCAAGATGGTGCAACGGATCATCCATCTACTCACCGCCCGCACTGGCGCCGGCGATCTGTACGAGGTGGACACCCGATTGCGGCCCAGCGGTCGCGCTGGCCTATTGGTCAGCTCGTTCGAAGCGTTCGCCGAATACCAGCGCCGTCAGGCCTGGACCTGGGAGCATCAGGCCTTGACGCGAACCCGGATCGTCGCCGGCCCCCCCGGACTGGCCGAACGCTATCGAAGCCTTCGCCGGGAGGTCTTGAGCATCCAGCGCGACCCCGACGCGCTGCGTCAGGAGGTTGGCGACATGCGGGAGCGGATGCGTGCCGAACTGGACGCCAGCACCGCTGAGATCTTCGATCTCAAGCAGGGTCGGGGTGGTATCGCCGATATCGAATTTATGGTGCAATATAAAGTCTTGGCGAACGCCAACCGTTACCCCGATCTGCTGACTTACACCGATAATATTCGGCAACTCGATGGGTTGGAACGGTTCGGTATCCTGTCCATCGCCGATGCCGCCCGGCTGCGCAACGCCTACCGGAGCCTGCGGCGGCGTATTCATCTGCTCAAACTGCAAGAACAACCTGCCCGCATCCCGGCAATCGAGGCGAGCGACGCCCGCAAAGACGTGATTCGCATCTGGCGGCGGCTCATGGAAAAAACCGGGGCCGGGGCGGCACCCTAAATTTTAGGAGATTCGGATTATGTCGATGTCCGACCGTGATGGTCTGATCTGGTACGACGGCGAGTTGGTACCTTGGCGAGAGGCCAATACCCACGTCCTAACCCATACCCTGCACTACGGCATGGGGGTATTCGAGGGTGTTCGCGCCTACGCCACCGACCGGGGCACCGCGATTTTCCGGCTGCGCGCCCACACCGACCGTCTGTTCCGCTCGGCCCATATCATCGGCATGCCGCTGCCCTATTCCAAGGATGATATCAACGAGGCTTGCCGGCGGGCGGTGCGCGCTAACAATCTGGCCAGCGCTTACATCCGCCCGATGTGCTTTTACGGAGCCGAAGGCATGGGCCTGCGTGCCGACAACCTCAAGGCTCACGTCATCATCGCCGCTTGGGAGTGGGGCGCATACCTGGGCGCGGAGAACCTGGAGCGTGGCATTCGCATCCGCACCTCCTCCTTCAGTCGGCACCACGTTAACATCACCATGTGCAAGGCTAAGGCTAACGGCAACTACATGAATTCCATGCTGGCGCTCTCTGAAGCCCTACGCGATGGCTATGATGAGGCGCTGCTGTTGGATACCGAGGGCTACGTCGCCGAGGGCAGCGGGGAAAATGTTTTCGTCGTTCGCGACGGCGTGATTTACACTCCGGATCTGACTTCGGCTCTGGAAGGCATCACCCGCGACACCATCATCCGCTTCGCCGTTGATCTTGGAATTCCGGTCAAAGAAAAGCGCATCACGCGCGACGAGGTGTACATCGCCGACGAGGCGTTTTTCACGGGCACCGCCGCCGAAGTGACGCCGATCCGCGAAGTGGACGGTCGCCTGATCGGCAACGGACGGCGCGGGCCGATGACCCAACGCCTACAGGAATTGTACTTCGATCAGGTCCAAGGCCGCCGCGACGAGTATCCCGAATGGTTAACGCCGGTTTGATTCAAAACCCGCGAAATATCCAAGCTTCTGTCACAGTGTTCTGTGCTTTCGCTACTGCTTCGCTGCCGATCAATAATAAAATCCATTTAGGAGAACGATCTCATGGCCGTCGCCACCGCCACCGCCACGGGCAAAGCCTTGCCTAACACCCAAAAAACTTACGAAGTCAGCCACGCCGATCTGCCGTTGTCCTGCCCAATGCCAGATATGATGGTGTGGTGTTCGCATCCAAAGGTCTATTTACCCATCGAAGCCACCGGCAAAGCAAAGTGCCCCTACTGCGGGGCTGATTACATTTTAGTCAACTAGTGTTGAGTGAGTTTGCGCGGGCGCTTCCTCCGGCTCGAATCGAATTGATCGGTCCGGAGTGCATGCGTGCGACGCTGAAAAATCAATCTGAGCCATAGCTGCGGCAAACGGAGGGCAATCCTCCCTCCATAGCCGGTTTTGTCAGCGTCCTGTAAAACGCACTGGAAGCCCATATCCCGGCCCTACACGGCCGAAATCGAATTCGGCGCTCGGTAGGGGCGGCCGACCAATGGTTTGCTGTCGCGCGGAGCGGATTGTTTTGACCGTCCAGCGTATCCGCCCGACCCCCTCATACCAACCGTTTAAGAACGTTTTGCCGAAACAGCGCGGCTTGGTTGGAATCGGACAATTCCTGACTCAACGCATCCAGGATAGCATCCAAACTGCCGAGCGAGTCCCATACCTCATCGCACACGATAGCGGCGATCGGTCCAATGAATTCCACTAGTTCCTGCTCAACAATCGCCTTAGCTTGGTCGGTCATCCGCGCGCTTTTTGGATCGCCCGCCGACTGAGATCGTGGCGATTTGCCGAGGAGCAGGTCCAGGATATGATCCGTGGGCGGCAACGGTAATTTGGACGGTGGTAAGTGTCCATTTGTGAAGCGGAACGTATTGGCTCGAACTTGCTGATGTCGAAACGATTCTAGGATCTCTAGCGCTTCCAACCCATGCTTGTTCTGAAAGACTAAGGCAACGATTTCACCACTTTTCAAGCCAAATTGGGCCAGATGACTGTCCGAGGAAATGACAAAAAGCGTGCCCGTGCGCTTTTCCACGCGCAACGCCTGCAATTCGTCGCTTACGAATTGCACGAACTGAGAAAGCGGCGGTTGAGCCATGCCCAAGTGTCTCCGAAATGTGTTAATGTAGACATTATGCCGATACAGCTCTATCAAGCCTTTTTACGCAGTTGTCCGAACGCCATCTTGATACTGACCACCATCCATTCGACAGTACGCACCAAGGCACTAATTTCGTCACGACGTTCGGTACCAGGTACTTTCGATCGCGCTGAAAAGCGGTTTCAGTCGGGCGGCATCCATATGAGACGACATCGGATAACGCGGTATTCTCACGCAGAATACGCAGCTTGGTACCCAACCAGCCGTTTACCTTGCCGACCAGTCAATTTGTCGTTAGTGCCAGATTTAGTTCAGAATTTTGGCGTCAATCCCGTTCAAATTGATAGTCGCCGATATACAATAGCCTGGTGAACGGAATCAGCGTTACGGCGATCATCTGAAAGATTTTTACCGCAAAACCGGAGCTTTCCTCCGCCATGCTATTCTCCCAAACCATAGCGAACACGCTCTCATCCTGGCATTCACATAACGTGAGTGATAATTTTAACGCTAGATTGCGGATAGGATCGACCACAAAAAATCGCTGCCTGGCGCGGACCTCGTGAACGCACGGCTCACCAAGTCAGCTGTTCTTAACTCTGGAAACTTGCTGTTGGTGGCGGATCGAATTGAGCACAGCCAATCATTTCGCCGCGACGCGGCCCGCCTGCCGTATACTACCGCACTGGTAGATCGGAAAACCGTACATGATCCCCGAACTTTCGCCCGAGAGAATCCATCCGACAGATGAAACTCGTGACACTCCGATGGCTGGGCAAATCAAGCCCTTGCGGTATAAACCCTATTAATGATAGCGGATAATGCTAGCAAATGCGGAGGATCGGACCGCAAAATTTTCCCGCTGCCTTTATTCCCTGGCGTATTGTTACCGCCAGTCTGGCTTGAGCTAATATAAGGCAATCTTACGATCGCTCTGGTAGGTTGAAATGCCCTCCTCCATTCCAGCCGTCGACGGTACTGAAATCATCATTGGAGCCTCCCGCTCTCCGCTGTGGGTCCAATTCGAGGTCATCGAGTTACGGGTAATCTCAGGGCCGGACGTGGGCCAGGAAGTCAGTCTTGGCTTACCGTCCGTGCGAATCGGCACCGCTTCGGATAACGACTTGGTGCTGACCGATCGGGCGATATCCCGTCGGCACGCCGAAATCCGCATGACCCCCGAGGGATTGCTGCTACGGGATCTGGGCTCCACAAATGGTACTTTCATCAATGACGTGCGTATCACCGAGGCCTATGTGCCAGAACACGCCGAGTGCCGACTCGGTTACACGCGATTGTCGGTCCGCCGGCACACCGAAGAACGGAAGGTGGCGGTGCCACGTCAGGATCATCTGGGCGAGTTGGTGGGCGCTAGCGAACGAATGCGGGAGCTGTACGGGCTGATCCGGGCGGTGGCCCCCACGCCCACCACCGTACATCTGCACGGTGAGTCCGGTGCCGGTAAGGAATTAGTAGCCCGCACCTTGCACGCGCTTTCCAACCGGCCGGGCCCGCTGGTGGTGTTCGATGCGTCCATCACCGATCCGGAAATGGTGCGCAACGACCTGTTCGGTCACATCAAGGGCGCGTTTACCGGCGCCACCGGCTCGCGCGAGGGTGCTTTTCGTCAAGCGCACACTGGCACGCTGTTTATCGACGAAATCGGGGAACTGCCGTTGGATTTGCAGCCGCGGCTGTTGCGGGTGCTAGAAACCCGCGAGGTGACGCCCATCGGGTCCGATAGAGCCCTACGAGTGGACGTTCGGGTCATCACCGCGACACACCGCGATCTGGAGAGCATGGTCAAAGCCGGTACCTTTCGCGCCGATCTGTTTTACCGGCTATCGGTCGTTCCCATCGAGGTGCCGGCGCTGCAGGAAATCGCCGAGGACATTCCGCTCATCACCCGCCGGTTGTGCGAGCGACTGCAACTAAATTGCCGAATTTCCGAAGCGGCCATGGCCGCTTTGCGGGGTTACACTTGGCCGGGCAACGTGCGAGAGCTGCGCAACGTATTGGAACGAGCGGCCGTCATGTGCGGCGATCGGGAAATCCAACCCGAGGATTTGCGGTTGCCCAAGGGCGCACGGCAACTGAGCGAAGAGAGCGCCGCCATTTCCACACCGACGGCGACGCCAATCAGCAAGCCCCTGCCGCCCCCCAAACCCAGTGCCACCGCTGCCCGCGCTCATCTTAAAGAGATGGAGCGGCAGATGATCTTGAACTCGCTTGAGCACAATCAAAACAACAAGGCCGCTGTCGCGCGGGAGCTGGGTATCCCGCTGTCTACCCTAAAGCGCCGCCTCAAGGAATATCAGATCGGCGACGAGGATTAAACCGTACCCAACGTCCAGGCTGGGTCGTTTTCGAGAAACGACCCGAATAGCAGGGTCGGCTTTGCTTTGGGATCCGGGTAAGTTGCCCTTTGCTCCATCGTATCGCCCATGGAACGGGCATCAAACTCCGTCGGCGAAAGTCACCTGCGCGGATCCAAGGATTTCGCTGCATCACCGACCGGCAACTCTTATCATTCCAACCTAAAACCAGCGCCATGATTCAGCCGATTGAGCCTCACGGGGGCGTTCTCAAGGAACGATATGTCACCGCTGCAGAAGCGGACCGGATCAAATTCCAGACCCGGGAATGTCCCTCCTGGGATTTGACACCGCGCCAGGCTTGCGACTTGGAATTGTTGTTGAACGGCGGCTTCTCGCCGCTGGAAGGCTTCCTCAACCAAACCGACTACGAACGAGTCGTTGAGAACATGCGGTTGAGCGACGGCACATTATGGCCGATCCCGATCACGCTCGACGTGTCGGAACCGTTCGCCAGCCGTATCGGTCGCGGCGAGCAGCTTGCTTTGCGCGATCCAGAAGGCGTGTTGATCGCGGTCCTGGAAGTGAGCGATATCTGGCGACCCGACCTACACCGCGAAGCCTGGCAGCTATTCGGCACTACTGACGAACGGCATCCCGGCGTATTCCACCTGCTGCGGCAAACCGGACCGGTTTACGTTGGCGGCCAGGTACTCGGCGTCGAACCCCCCACCCATTATGATTTCCCGCACTTGCGCGATTCACCGCAAGAGCTGCGCGAGCGCTTCGCCAAGCTCGGCTGGCGGCGGGTGGTGGCCTTTCAGACTCATAACCCGATGCATCGCGTCCATCGCGAGCTGACCCTGCGCGCCGCTCAACAGGCCGAAGCCAACTTGCTCATCCATCCGGCGGTGGGTTCGATCAAACCCGGCGACGTCGATTATTATTCACGGGTACGCTGCTACGAGCACCTGCTGCGAACCTATCCCGAACAGACCACCACGCTGAGTCTGCTCAATTTGGCGATGCGGATGGCCGGTCCGCGCGAGGCGCTTTGGCATGCCATCATCCGCCAAAATTACGGTTGCACGCACTTCATCGTCGGTCACAATCACGCTGGACCGGACCCCGACGCGTTCGGACGAGCCTTCTATGAGCCTTACGCCGCCCAAGAACTGATAGCCCGTTATCAGAGCGAGCTGGGCATTCAAATCCTGCCGTTCCCGGAGATGGTCTACGTGCGGGAGCGCGCGCAGTACATACCCGCTAGCGAAATACTCGCTGGCGAGGCTACGCTGAGCGTTTCCGGCACCGAATTTCGGCGTCGCTTGCAGGAAGGATTGGAAATCCCCGAGTGGTTCTCTGATCCGGAAGTCGTCGCGGAATTACGCCGCGCTCACCCGCCTCGCCATCGGCAAGGGTTCACGGTGTTCTTCACCGGCCTGTCCGGCTCCGGCAAATCGACGATCGCCAACGCACTCATGGTCAAGCTGCTGGAACAGGGCGGCCGCGCGGTCACCCTATTGGACGGCGATATTGTTCGCAAGCACCTGTCCAGCGAACTGGGCTTCTCACGGGAACATCGCAACATCAACATTCTGCGGATCGGTTTCGTCGCCAGCGAGATCACCAAGAACGGCGGCATTGCCATCTGTGCGCCGATCGCGCCCTACGCAGCCACCCGCCGCGAAGTCCGAGAAATGATCGCGCCACTGGGAGGCTTTATCGAAGTCCATGTCGCCACGCCGCTGGAAACTTGCGAGGGCCGCGACCGCAAGGGACTGTACGCCAAGGCACGGGCCGGTATCCTCAAGGAATTCACCGGCATCAGCGATCCCTACGAAGCACCGGAACATGCCGAGCTGACCCTCGACACCCGCGACTGCACGCCTGGCGAAGCGGCTCAAACCGTCCTGCTGAAGCTGGAAAGTCTGGGCTACATCCGGGATCGAGATTCCTGAAACGCACCCTCCACATCGATGGGCGACGCCGTGGTGTCAATCAATTCCGCAATAGGTTTCGAGCCGACCACAAACACCTGAAACGGGCTGCGTTCCAAGTAGGCAACCGCGAAACCGACCGAGATGGCGGAAGCGTAAATCAACATAGCGGCTAATTGCGACCGCTGGTTATCCAGATGGACCAAGGCCACACTCAGCAGCGTCAGCGTTCCCAGGCACGCCACCGCGAACCATTTCAAGGGATCACCGCGTCGCTGGCTCAATGCTAATCGGTGATAACGCGCCGATTGAGCCTGTTCGAGATTGCGCGCTAACGCGAACTGGGTACCAGGGTTCAGGTGTCCCGCCAGCGGTCCACCCAACGCGACACGGCTCAGGCGACGCGAAAGCTCGTGCGCCTGTGGGCTGCTTTGACCTTGCGCCAGTAGCGGCCATTCTCTCACTGCCGCCCCCGCATAGGCGCGAACGGCGGCGATCAGCGGCGCACCGGCCTCCGCCGACAAACTTTCGGCGATATCGAGTAAGCGATGCAAGCTGTCCGCTTCTTGCAGGATCAGAGTCTGCGCCCGGTCGCGAATACTCCAGATATCGTTGGCAAAAAACGCCATGTACAACCCGAATAGAAGCCCGATGGTTGCAACCAGTTGCGGTGAAATGTTGGTCAAGCGCCGGAACACGCCGCCAGTCCGGGGCGAATTGCTGAGCCAGAAAATCAGGCCAACCGTCGCGAACGTGGCCAGAATCCCGAGGATCAGCAAACCAACGTAATGGATTTCCTGTAAAAAATTCATGAGGTCGCAATTAGGCTGGCCGGCGAACCGGAGAGAGCAACGATGGATTGCAATTTGGGATAAATTTTAATGCCCTCGGATAGAATTCAACGAAACCGCCCGATCAGCGGTTTTTCCACGAAATGCCAAGAGAAAGCAGAGAGTACAATCGTAAAGAAGAGTGTCCAAAACAGGAGCTCCGGCGCAGTGAAAATTTTTGTTTCTCGGGGACTTATGGTAATCAGAGAATGCCACAACCGAACAACCACCAGACTTTAAGCTGGTGAGCTCTGTACCTGGCGCAGAGGACTGAAAGTCTGCCCATCAATGCGCCCAGCGCTTTAAGAACATATAGGATTCAGCTCAAATCGATACAGAGATACTTGATATTCAGGTACTCCTCAATGCCGTATTTAGAGCCCTCGCGACCGAAACCCGACTCCTTAACTCCACCGAACGGCGCGATCTCAGTCGAAATCAGACCGGTATTGATGCCGACCATGCCGTATTGCAACGCCTCCGCCACTCGAAATACTCGACTCAGGTTGCGGCTATAGAAATAAGCCGCCAACCCGAATTCGGTAGCGTTTGCCAAGCGGATCGCCTCGTCATCGGTTTGGAACCGGAACAACGGCGCCACTGGCCCGAAAGTCTCCTCGCGGGCCACTAACATATCAGGCGTTACCTCGCCCAAGACCGTCGGTTCATAAAACGTGCCGCCTAGAGCGTGCCGCTGCCCCCCGGTCAACACGCGCGCGCCTTGGGCCAGCGCATCGGCAACGTGCCGCTCGACTTTCGCGAGGGCCGCCGCATCGATCAGCGGTCCCTGCATCACGCCAGGTTCCAGGCCATTGCCAACCGTTAACTGCTCGCGTACCGCCTGCGTCAAGCGCTCAGCGAAGGCATCGTAAACACCCTCCTGCACCAGAAACCGGTTGGCACAAACGCAGGTCTGGCCACTGTTGCGATATTTGGAAACCAGCGCCCCAGCCACTGCGGCGTCCAGATTCGCGTCATCGAACACGATGAACGGTGCATTGCCGCCTAGTTCCAGCGACAAGCGCTTGAGGGTTCCGGCGCAGCGCTGCATCAGATATTTGCCGGTTCGCGTCGAGCCGGTGAAACTGAGCTTGCGCACCAGCGGGTTGTCGAGAATTTCGTCGCCAATCACTTGGGCCGGACCGGTCACCACATTCAACACGCCGGCAGGCACACCAGCCCGTTCTGCCAAGACCGCCAACGCCAATGCTGAAAACGGTGTCTGCGGGGCTGGTTTGACCACCATCGGGCAACCCGCTGCCAGCGCGGCACCAGCCTTGCGGGCAATCATCGCCGTCGGAAAATTCCATGGGGTGATGGCCGCGCATACCCCAACCGGCTCCTTCAGCACTAAAATGCGTTTATCCGGCTGATGGGCGGGAATGGTGTCGCCATAGACTCGCTTACCCTCCTCAGCGAACCACTCGATGAAACTGGCGGCGTAGCTGATCTCGCCACGGGCCTCGGCCAGCGGCTTGCCCTGTTCCAGGGTTAACAGCATCGCCAGATCCTCCTGGTGCTCCAGCATGAGGCTAAACCAGCGCCGCAGGATCGTCGCCCGTGTCTGCGCGGTGGCCTGTCGCCAGCCCGGCCAGGCAGCGTGGGCGGCCTCGATGGCACGGCGGGTTTCGGCGGCGCCCAGCTCGGGAACGTTGCCCAACAGCTCACCAGTGGCGGGGTTAGCAATAGCGGACACGGCGCCATTATCAGCGTCGCTCCAAGCACCGGCGATATAACAGCGTTGCTGGAATAGGGTGGTGTCGCGTAGTGGCATGGCGTTCCCCAGCGAAAAGCGATCTGGCGCGGGCACCGGTCGGGTCAGAATCCGCGCCGGTCGACCGATAACCTCTCGCATTGAGATGGTCGGAAAGTTCGGATACCCCTACAATATCGCGTTTGATGCGTTCTCCCAAACTTCATGGATCACTACCCGACGGAGCCGTTACGCCGTGAAATTCAGTACGCTGTTTAGTTTGGTTCTCATGGCAGTCATTTGGTGTAGCCCGGTGGTCAGCTTCGCCGCCCCCAACGCGCCCGAAGCGACTCCGGCCACGACACCGCCTCCCAAGCGATTCAATTTCGCCGATGTCCGCCGCCGCGCTGAAGTACTGGCGACCCAGCCCTTTCAGGATCCCGGTGGCAACCTACCGGATTTCCTGGCCAAGCTGGATTACGATCAGTATCGGGATATCCGCTTCAAGGCCGAAAAAAGCCTGTGGCGGGATGCCGGCCTGCCTTTCGAAATCCAGTTCGCGCCACTCGGGTTTCTGTTCAACCGGCAAGTCACCATCAACGTGGTGACGGACGGCGAGAGCAAGCCAGTAGAGTACGCCAACGATCTGTTTGACTACGGCCACAATCCGGTACCGGAAAATCTGCCTAAGGATCTGGGGTTCGCCGGCTTCAAGGTGCTGTATCCACTGCACACCGACAGCCACTACGACGAAGTCGCGGTATTTTTGGGAGCGAGCTATTTCCGAGCGGTCGGCCAAGGTCAAAACTACGGGCTGTCGGCACGCGGATTGGCCATCGACACCGGTCTGCCTAAGCCCGAAGAGTTCCCGTACTTCCGGGAGTTCTGGCTGGAAAAACCCGGCAAGGACGCTACCAACTTGACGATTTATGCACTTCTGGACAGCCCGAGCGTCACCGGTGCCTACCGCTTCAGCATCAAGCCAGGTGTCGCCACCCAAATCGAAGTCAAGGCTGGCATCTTCGTCCGCAACAAGATTCAGAAGCTTGGAGTGGCGCCGCTGACTAGCATGTTCTTCCACGGAGCGATGAACGAACGGTTCTTCGACGATTTTCGCCCGCAAGTACATGATTCCGACGGGTTGTTGCTGGCAGGAGGCAATGGTGAATGGATCTGGCGCCCGCTGAACAACCCAACGCGGCTGCGCATCAGCGCCTACCAGGATAACAACCCACGCGGTTTCGGCCTGTTGCAGCGGGATCGCGCTTTCGACAACTACCAGGATCTAGAAGCACGCTATCAAGCTCGGCCCAGTATCTGGGTCGAACCCTTGGGCGATTGGGGCAAAGGATCGGTGCAACTGATCGAAATCCCCAGCGATGCCGAGCGCTACGACAACATCGCTGTGCTGTGGGTCCCGGAGAAGCCGGTCGAGGCTGGCCAGCAACTGGAGTTCAACTACCGACTGTCCTTCTCGCTCGACATGCCGAACCTGTCACCGGGTGGCCGAACGCTGGCAAGCCGGGTCGGCGCGGGCGGCGCGGGTGACCTCAAACCCGAAATCCGGCGGTTCGTGGTCGATTTCGGCGGTGAAGGACTGGCCACGCTGCCGGATGACGCACCTGTTCAGGCGGTGGTTAGTGCCTCGACCGGTCAAGTCCAAAATGTGGTCGCGCACAAGAACCCCTATACCAAGGGCTGGCGGATGTCCTTTGAACTGTTGCCCCAGGGCAACGATCCCTCGGAATTGCGCTGCTTTCTCAAGCTGGGCAATGACGTGCTGACGGAAACTTGGAGCTACCAGTGGACCGTAGCAAGGTAAGCGCACCGCATCCGTACTTGGCGCCACCGGTTGCCGCGCCATCCAGCGAACTGCTGTTTGGCCGGCTTGGCGCTTACTGGCAAATCCTAGGCGTCACCGATCCGGCGCAAATTGCTGCCCTCAGCGAGCAGGCGCTGCGACGCGCGGCCGAGCTGCCGGAAACACCTGGACTGGATCCGTTGGCGCAGGTGTTACTGGCGGCGGGCGAACTGCTCGACGACTGGCTGGCTCGCGCGCTCGACTTGCCTCGGACGGCGCAAAGCCTGGCCGCCGCGCGAGCGGCTCTGCTCTGCGGCCGGTTGCCAGATTGGCCCAAGACATTGTTCGCGCCGCCCGGCGAAGCGGAATCCTTGTTGGACACCCTGCAGGAAGCCATCGCCGAACCCACGCCCGCGCCGCTTCCCGCCACCATGCCGGCCCAGCGGATCGAGCTGTTCTCGCTGCTCGGTCCACTCCACCGGTTGCAGCGGGGTACGTCCGGCGCCTGATCGCGCCCTCTTACTTGGAACTCTTTCATGGCCAACTCCGTTCGACCCGCAGCGATCATCGGACATACCCTGCGGCGGGTCACATTTTTCTCCCTGGTCACCCTGACGACCCTGATTGCACTGGGCTTGCTGGTCAGCGTGTTCCATACCGACGGCATCAGCCCGATGGAACTGCTGCTGCTGCTGCTCTACACGATCCTCTTTTCCTGGATTTGCATTTCGTTCTGGACCGCGCTCATGGGATTCTTCGTGATCCTGTTTGGGCGTGATCGCTGGGCGATTTCTCGTCAGCCTGCGGGATCGCTGGATCCTACGGCGCCGCCACCGCGCACGGCCATTCTCATGCCGATCTACAACGAGGATTCGGAGCGAGTGTTCTCTGGCCTGCGCGCCATTCACCGGTCGCTGGCGGATACCGGTCGGCTCGACGGGTTCGATTTCTTCATACTCAGCGACACCCGCGATCCAGACGTTTGGGTCGAAGAGGAGTTGCGCTGGCAGGATATGGTGCGCGCACTGGATGGCAAGGGACGGATTTTCTATCGTAACCGGCCGGAGAACACCAGCCGCAAAAGCGGCAATCTGGAAGATTTCTGCACACGCTGGGGCGGGCATTATCGCTACATGATCGTGCTGGACGCCGACAGCATCATGAAAGGCGAAACCCTGGTGGAGATGGTGCGCCTGATGGAACGCCATCCCGATGTGGCGCTGATCCAGACCCCGCCGATACCGGTAAGCCGCGAATCGCTGTTCGCCCGCATCCTGCAATTCGCCAGCAGCATCTACGGACGGATGTTCACCGCCGGTTTGAACTATTGGCAACTGGGGGAAAGCAACTACTGGGGCCACAACGCCATCATTCGGATACAACCATTCCTCGACCACTGCGGGCTGCCGAAACTGCCGGGCCGCGAACCGTTCGGCGGCGAAATTCTCAGCCACGACTTCGTGGAAGCGGCGTTGTTGCGCCGGGCCGGTTGGGAAGTGTGGCTGGCTTACGATCTGGAAGGCAGTTACGAGGAAATTCCGCCAACCCTGATCGATTACGCCAAACGCGACCGTCGCTGGTGCCAAGGCAATCTCCAGCACTTGCGACTAGCGCTGTCGCACGGATTCAACGCCTTGAGTCGTCTTCATTTCGCGATGGGCGTCATGTCCTACGCTGCCTCGCCGCTTTGGTTGCTGTTTCTGATCGCTACCGGAGTCGCGGCATATCTCCAGACCAAACAGGAACTGGTGTACTTCTTCGGGGAAAATTGGATACCGGTGTGGCCAGTATCGTTCGCCGTGGAAATGACCACCGTGCTGCTAGTGACATTGACCATGCTGTTCCTGCCCAAGTTGTTGGCGTTGTTACTGCTATTGAAGGACAGGAAACTGCTACGGGACTACGGTGGCTTGATCGGAGCGACAGCGAGCGTGATCCTGGAGACCCTATTCTCGGTACTGACCGCGCCGGTATTGATGCTATTCCAGACCAAGTTCGTGCTGGCGATCCTGATGCGCCGTGCGGTCGGCTGGCCACCACAACAGCGCGGCGATCACATGACCAGCTTCAAGGAAGCGGCGCTGGCCCATGGCGGACATACACTGATCGGTATCGTCACCGGTGTGTTGAGCTATTGGTATGTACCGGCCTTCTTCTGGTGGTTCACGCCAGTGTTGGCCGGTCTGATACTATCGATTCCAGTCTCGATGCTGTCCAGCAGCATCGCCTTGGGCCGCCGAGCACGTCAACTTGACTTGTTTCTGACGCCAGAGGAAACCGACCCACCGGCGGTGCTGCGTTATCTGGAAGAGAACCTGCAAGACGATGAACCGGTGCTGCCAGTGCTACGGGAAACGCCGCACAGCCGTTTCGTCCAGGCTTTGACCGATCCTTACGTCAATGCCCTACACCTTTCGCTATTGCCGGAACGCGAATCACCGGGCAAACGACGCCGGCACTATCTGGAAGGTCTGATTCACCAGTTGGAGGAAGAAGGGCCCGATAGCTTGAGCGCGGCGCAGAAACGGGATTTGATCGCAGACCCAGACACACTGCGTCAGTTGCACGCTCTGTTCTGGAGCCGGCCGCCAGCCCATGCTGGAGCGCTACCCTAAAAAAGCGGATCGCCGAGTGGGTTTTTCAGCTCGCGATCCGCTGCTTGAAACACCCGGTCAATCCTCCATCCCCGTTCGAGGGGTTATCCCACGCCAATGGGATTTCTTGGCCGATCCCGCCACGATTCCGGCTTACGGCGGCTTGATGCCGTATTTGCGATAAATCTGCCGGAGTTCGTCCTTGGCCGCGCGGAGTTCGCGGGTACGGCTGGCCGCGGTGCCAATCGTCGAGGACGACAACCGCCGGATGTCACTGTTAAGGTTGTCGATCTTGGCCTGATCCTCGTAGCCGATGGATGGTGGCTCTTGAGGTTTGCGTTTCTGGCGCCGCGGTGGCGGACGGTCCAGCTCCTCGACCGGCACACCCCGATTGAGCGCACGGAGTTCGCGCAATTCTCGCGCGGCCCGCCGCAAATCGCGGACATTATCGACTTCGCCGGCTGGGGTGGGTTGTGACGGAATATCCAGCGTTTGCGTGGATTGCGCGTCGGCGGGCGGTGGTGTACCGCCGTAATGAATCTGCCCAGCGGAATCGGTCCATTTGTAGACTTGCGCCTGCGCTGATAGGCTCAACGCTAGAAAGAGAGCAACGCGGAACGGGAACGCGAACCGTTTGGGGCCGCCAAATGCAGCAGTGCGCACAATTGATCGACTGATATTGTCCGGTAGCACGTCTGATTGCCCCCCGATGATTCAAGATACCGGTAATATTAGCTTCGAGCAGGGCGAATGGATCAAGGGAAATGATGCCATACGGCAGCGTTCTCGGCCATCGACCACCATGCGGATCGAGGGATATGCGAGTGCAAAAAAATCAAAATCTTATCCACCAAAGAGCCGAATTCGGCGCGCTCGGTCGTCGAGCGCTATTCTTTCTGAACGTCACGGTGATCCTACTCGTGCTACCTTTCACGATCCTAGCCGCTCCAGCCGACAACGTGGCAATGCCCACGACATCGGCTCCCGACCAAACTGGCGCCCGCAAAACGATTCTAGTGGATGATTTCACTAATCTCAGTGGTTGGACGGTCTCCACATCCAACGGCGCCCGTCTCGAGGTCGCTCAGGACACCGGCCACAACGGCGGCCGAGCGATGCGGCTGGACTTCGAATCCCTGGATGGGGCCAGTTGGCTCATCGCCCGCAAGACGTTCCATCTCCACTTGCCAGACAATTACGCTTTCCACACTTTCATCCGTGGCGAGACGCCTGCCATCGACTTCGAGTTCAAGCTGGTGGACCCTCACCAAAACGTCTGGTGGTACAAGCAACGCGGGCGGGTACTTTCCAGCGACTGGCAGTCGGTGACGATCAAGAAACGGCATCTGAGCTTTGCCTGGGGACCGGGTGGCTTGCTGGAAGAAGCGGTCGTCATCGAGTTTGGGATCGTGCCAGGCGCGCGGGGCAAGGGGTCGATCTGGATCGACGAGTTGACCCTGGAGGAACGCGAACCGGCGAACATCTACAGTCAACAGCCGGTGATCAACGTATCCACCTCTGCCGAAGGCTATCCGCCAGAAGGGATTCTCAACCCCACGCACACCACCAACGGCTGGCATAGCGGCGCGCTGGCCGAGGACCAGTGGCTATCCCTGGATTTTCTGCGATCCCGCGAATACGGCGGCCTGATCATCGATTGGCATCCTGACGATTATGCCGTGGATTACCAGGTTCAAGCCTCCGACGATGGCAATGCCTGGCGAACCCTCTATACCGTGCGCGGTGGCAACGGGCGGCGGGATTATCTGTATCTGCCCGACGCCGAGTCGCGTTATCTGAGATTGAACCTGCAACGCAGCAGCCGAGGGCGCGGTTACGGGATCAGCGGGATCCAGGTTCAATCCTACGAATTCTCGACCTCGCCCAACCAATTCTTCCAAGCCATCGCCCGCGATACCCGAAAGGGTCTCTATCCCCGTTATTTCCAGGGCGAGCAATCCTACTGGACCGTGGTCGGTGTCAATGGCGATGACCAGGAGGCGCTGATCGGCCAGGATGGCGCGCTGGAGGTGAATAAAGGTGGATTCAGCATCGAGCCGTTCCTGTTTGCCAACGGTCGTCTGATCACCTGGGCCGATCTGGAACCGGCGCAGGACCTGGCCGATGGCTATCTGCCGATCCCCACGGTACGTTGGGAACACGAACACTTCTGGTTCGCGGTCACGGCGTTCGCCAACGGCAAACCCGACAAATCGGCGCTGCATGCCCGCTACCGGATCGAGAATCTGAGCGACGAAACCCGCCACATCACTCTGTTCCTGGCCATCCGCCCGTTTCAGGTCAATCCACCCTGGCAATCGTTGAATATGACCGGCGGCGTTTCGCCGATTCGGCGCCTGAGCTACGCCGACCGAGCCATTTGGGTCAACGAGCGAGCCAAAGCGGTTTTCGCGCTGACGACACCCGATCAGTTCGGGGCCGCCACGTTCGACCAAGGCGCGCTGACCGACTTTCTGGTGGAGGGCAAATTACCCGATAGAACCGACGTGGAAGATACCCAGGGTTATGCCTCCGGCGTACTGGCGTATCGTTGGGATCTCGCCCCCGGCGAAGCGCGCGAGGTTTTCCTGCGGGTTCCGTTCCACGGAACCGATTCCGACAACCCGTTGCCTCCCACCGACGCCGATGCCGCTACTCAGGAAAATCAATTGCTGGAGCAAACCCGTCATGAATGGAGCGCGCGGCTGGATCGGGTCGGACTCGAATTGCCGCCCGCTGGGCGCAAGATCGCCGACACTATCAAGAGCAATCTGGCTTACATTCTGATCAACCGCGCCGGTCCGGCGCTCCAGCCTGGCTCGCGCACCTATGCCCGTTCCTGGATCCGCGATGGTGCGCTGACTTCCGCCGCGCTGCTGGGCATGGGTTACACCGATGAAGTCCGGCAGTTTTTACTGTGGTACGCCCCTCACCAGCTTCCAGACGGCAAGGTTCCCTGCTGCGTGGACGCGCGAGGCGCCGATCCCGTCCCCGAACATGACAGTCACGGCCAGCTCATCTACGCCATCATGGAGTATTACCGCTATACCCGCGATGTGGGATTTCTACGCGAGATGTGGCCCCATGTGGTCAAGGCGGTTGACCACATCGAGTTCCTGCGCCAGCAACGGCTCACGGAACAGTACCGGACCGATCCTACGGCCATCGCCTATTGGGGGCTGATGCCGGAGTCGATCAGTCACGAGGGTTATGCCAGCCATCCCCGTCATTCGTATTGGGATGACTTTTTCACTTTGCGCGGCTTGAAGGATGCCGCCACCATCGCGGTCATCCTGGGTGAGGATAAGCAAGCCGCGCGATTCGCGACGCTGCGCGATGTGTTCCGCAAGGATCTGTACGCTTCGATCCGGGCCACCATTGAAAAACACCATATCGATTTCATCCCCGGTGCGGTCGAGCTGGGCGATTTCGATGCCACCTCGACCACAGTCGCGGTCGATCCGGGCGGCGAGCTGGGCCGGTTACCCCAACCGGCGCTGAATCGGACCTTCGAGCGGTATTTCGACCTATTCAAACACCGCCGCGACGGCCAGGAGCAGTGGGAAGCGTATACGCCCTATGAACTGCGGGTGGTGGGTACTCTGATTCGGCTCGGCCAGCGTGACCGGGCGCTGGAGGCGCTCACGTTCTTTCTGGGGGATCAGCGGCCGGCCGCGTGGAATCATTGGGCCGAAGTAGTGTGGCGCGACCCAAAGACGCCGCGCTTCATCGGCGACATGCCTCATACCTGGGTCGGCTCCGATTTCATTCGCTCGGTGCGCAATTTGTTTGTGTACGAGCGCGAAGCCGATCAAGCTCTGGTCATCGGCGCCGGTATTCCCGCCGATTGGGCCACCAGTCCGGAAGGCATCACGGTCAAGCGACTACCGACCTGGCATGGCACGCTCAATTATCGGATGCAGATGAGCGGCCCCGATACGCTGCGCGTGCAATTGACGGGCGATGTCGTGGTCCCGCCCGGCCGCATCATTCTGCATTCACCACTGCCCCGGCCGCTGCAAAGCGTCAAGGTAAACAACCAACCCTTGCAGACATTCGTCACGGCCGCAGCGACTCTTGACCAGTTTCCAGCCGAGATCGAATTTCAATACGGCAGCGAGGTGTTGGCGAAATAAGCGCCTACCGGCTAATCCGCTGCAAGGTTTCATACAGCGCCAGCGTTTCGTCCAGCATCCGGCTCAAGGGATAGGCCGGATCGGGCGGCACGGTCGGTGCGTCGGTCAACAAGGTCCGCACTCGTTCGGTTAGGGCATCCAGATCGCCCGCCCCCGTCAAGCCCGCCGGATAGATCCGGCGCAGGATCTCGCCGACCCCGCCGTGATCGTAGCCGATCACCGGCGTACCGAGACTGAGCGCCTCCAATACGGTCCGCCCGAAGGACTCCGGCTTGGCCGACAGCGACAGCACCAGAGTGGAAACGGCGTAAATTTCGCGCATATCGTTCCGATGGCCGGCAAACAGGACAGTATCCTCCAGCCCCCGCGCCCGGACCGAATCCCGTAACCAATCGGCGTAGCGTTGCCGACGCGGCTCGGGACCACCGACGATCAAACCACAAACTGCCGATCCCCCGGCTCGCAAGCGGGCGATCAGCTCGATGAAATCCTCGTGACCCTTCAGCCGGCTCAAGCGGCCAGGCAAGGTCAGTACCGATGCTTCCCGCAGTTGCGGGTATTGCCGATCCCAAGCCGCCCGCCAGTCGGACGGGGGACGATAGCCGTAGGGAAAGGCCGCCGGGTCCACCCCGCGCTGAATAACCTGGACACGCTCCGCCGGTAGTTCGGGATAGTGACGTTGCAAATAGGAGCGCACGGTTTCGGAGACGGCAACCACCCGCTCGCCCCGAGTCATGACGGCGCTGTAGCGGGAAACCGAATACAGCCCATGTACCGTGGTGACGAAGCGAGGCCGGGTCAATGGGTCCATGCCCCGCCACGCCAGCCAGCCGATCCAGGCTGGCAACCGGGAGCGAGCATGCAAAATGTCGATGCGCTGCTCGGCTAGCCAGCGCCGTAGCGGTCGGATCCAGCGCAAAGTCCATGGTGACTTGGCACCGAGCGGCCAAGTCACATGTTCGGCGCCGTCGCGCAGCAGCTCCGGAACCAGTCGCCCACCGGCGGAAATCACCACGGCGCGATGACCTTGCCGGACCAGTTCCCGAGCTACTTCCAACGTGCCGCGCTCCACGCCACCGCCATTCAAGGCCGGCACCAGCTGTGCTACGCTCAGGCGAACCATTGCTCGACGATCCGGTGAGCGCAGCGGTCGGCCTCGTCGAACGCCCCGACGGGACGCGAGAGCTGCGAGGTCCGCTGCCAGTCCTCAAAAAAGGTCACCCAGCCTTGCGCGGCCAATCGTTCGAGCCCCCGGCCGATGCGGTTCGGCCGTTTCAGCGGCACGTCCAGCACGCCCACCGCTGCACCGGCGGTCAGTGCCTCATACACCATCGACACGCTATCGGCCGTAACCCACGCCTGGCCTACCCGCGCCAACTGCGCCGGCAACCAGTCCGGACCGGTTTCGGTGACAGCGATTACGGTCAATCGCGATTCGGAAACGCCGCGCCAGTTTTCCAAAAAGTTGGGCGGCGTACGACGCGACGTGGTCAGAGTCCATCGCATCGCCGGGGCGGCGGCGAGAATGGTGTCAATTTGCCGGCGAAGGCCTGCGTCGTCCCAGCCGAAATGCGCCGAGGGACCGCCGATCAGCAGCAAGCCTCGATCGGGTTCCAGGGTTGAAGAGGGTCGGATGCGATTCAAGGCGCCGCGCGTGGCGAGAACATTCGGACGGACTGGCGGCAAATCGTGCTCGGGGATCAGGCACAGATCGAATAAGGTTAAAGGCAGGCTAGGCCGCATCAGTACTACCGCTCTGCCGCCTCTGTTATGGCGGGCAGCCAACAGGGAAAGATGGGTGCGATGGCCAGCGCCGACCAGCAAATCTGGCGTCAACAAGGTCCGCCAGGCCAGTGGAGACTGCAACCAAGCGACCATCGCCTGAATATTGGGCAGCGGTGACAGCTCGATCGCTTCGACTGGGCGCAACCGGCCCAGCGCTTCGATTAAACCCCGACTCTGGTTATCGTGGCCGGCCTTGCCATCGCTGAACCGCCAGATCCGCAATCCCCGCTCTTTCAAATGGCTAGCTCCCAGTTTCAGGTTGGAATGCCTTTCGTTGCGAATCTTCGCTATTAGTCGCTACCATTTCCATCCCTCACAACTGTCAAAATCACTTAAACCTTCAGTCCAGCCGTAGCTCACCTTCGGAATTTACACCTTGACAGACACTACCGACAATTAAATTAGCTTGACGATAGTAATATTATATTGACAACAAGAATCAAATATGATTATTTAATATTATATTTGATTACTCAATGAGGGGGAAATATAAAAGCGCGTAGAACAGGCAAACTGACAGACTGAGGAGGTTATGCAAGGTTGTATGGTTTGATACCGCAGCGATCTAGGATTACCGAGAGATCGTCAAAGGCCCGGACATGACCGAGGCAACCATAAAAGTTCTGATGCACCTATCCGGGAAGCTGGACTTCGAGAACTTCACCCAGCAAAACCAGATGGACATCGCTAAAGAACTTGGGTATGCAAAAAAACGCATCACACACTATACGCTTACTAACTTTCAAGCAGATCGTACTTGAAAGCACAAGGGTCGGACAGTCGAGGTGAAAACGCTCCTGGCACACCGCCGGGAATAGCTCAAAGTGATTGGGGATGGAATCACCAGCTCCAACAATCTCACCAAGTGAAATCTTGCCAAAGTTTCTGTTAAAAAAAAGCAAAATTTCAGGAAATAAATAGCCATGCTTACGTTCAGCCAAATGTTAAAAATCCTCAAAAAGCCAGTAGCAGTGAAGTCTTACTTATTGCTCGCTACCTGCTTAATAGCGGCGAATGCTATTCAAGCCTCAGCAGAGGAAGCCGGGGTGACCGGTACCACTATACAAATCGGTGGAGTAATGGATTTGAACGGCGCATCCAAAGGGCTTGGCCTAGGAATGAAAGCGGGTATTGAAGCTGCGCTCAATGGAGAAAAAATCCAAAACCATTCTATTAAACTCGTTGTGCTAAATGATTATTACACCCCTACTGAGACAGTTAAGGCTACCCAACAGCTCATCAACCAGGGAATATTCCTCATGCTAGGCAACGTGGGTACTCCCACAGCGAAAGTCGCCTTGCCGATTCTAGCCACGAATAAAGTCCCTGCCGTCGGTTTTTTCACCGGTGCCGATCTCTTGCGGCCCGGTGTCGGCGACATCATTAACTTTCGTGCCAGTTATGTTCAGGAAATCGCCACCACGGTCGAAACTGCCCTCGCCGCAGGCGTGAAACCCCAGGAGATTTGCGCCTTCGTCCAAAACGACGCTTATGGCATGGCTGGCATATCGGGACTCAAGGTGGCGCTAGCGAAGCAACCCAGTATGGCCGAGACCATCAGTAAATTGGAGCAAATCCTTGCCATGCCAGGAGAAGAACCCGCCCGTAACAATGTAGGGCCGGTGGGCGTCTATTTGCGTAACGGGAAAATCGTGAGGGAGGGCTATCTATCACTGAAACAGTGGGAGAAAACAGCAAACACACACTGTCGCCTTATCGTAACCGTTGGAACCTATGCTCCAATCGCCGATTTTATCGGTTACTCTCGCCTCAAAGGCGACAACTGGGTCGTCAGCGCGGTGTCCTTTACCGGTACCGACTATCTACTAAAAGCCGTAGAGGCTTATAAAATTACTAACGGAGTTATCATCACTAACGTTGTGCCAGCCTTGGATTCATCCCTACCCATCGTGGAAGAAGCCCGCAAGGCCCTCAGAGATCAGCTGAATTACGTGTCATTGGAAGGGTTCGTGGTCGGCAAGATGTTTCTGGCCATCACACGCGATATTAAAGGTGATATTACCCGCGAGAATTTTCTGAAAACCGTGCACGGCCGAACCTTTGATTTAGGCGGTTTAAAGTTGGATTTTACTAGCGATAACCAAGGTTCCGACTTCGTGCAACTAAGCTATCTTGACGGCGGAGAACTGAAAAGCGCCACGCCTCAACAATTGGGTAAGGTCTTCCAATAGATGGCTTTATGACAAACAAGGGGGTAGAAAGAGAAGCTTCGCGCCTTTCTTTGCAAGGCAGCTTCCGTGTTTTGAAAGTGTCGGCATTGTAGCTTCCCGGAAATAGGAACAGTACGACAAGGCCGCCACTTTCGATGCACGCGGCGAGTAGGGTTATCTGGAACTGCCTTACCCCAAGCGAAAAGGTGGGATTTGCTATAATCTCGTCCCCTACCCCGCCTTTAAAACCTGGACTCACGTCTGTTGCCAAACTCGATAGCCCTACGCGCCAAACACTTTAAAAGAACGTGACATCGACCCATCCCCCTGAATCCGCCGTTCCTACCGCCGGCCAGTGGCAATTCTGGATCGACCGGGGTGGTACTTTCACCGACGTGGTCGCCCGACGCCCCGACGGTCGATTAGTAACGCGCAAGCTGTTGTCGGACAATCCCGAGTATTACGCCGATGCCGCCCTGCAAGGCATCCGCGACCTGCTGGGCGTGGTACCGACCGAGCCGATCCCCGCCGACCGGATCGCGGCGGTCAAGATGGGCACCACCGTTGCAACCAATGCCTTGCTGGAACGCAAGGGCGACCGCACTTTGCTGCTGATCACTCAGGGCTTTCGCGACGCCCTGCGGATTGGTTACCAAAATCGGCCCAAACTGTTCGCCCGCCACATCGTGCTGCCGGAATTGCTCTACGAGCGGGTGGTGGAAGCGCGGGAACGGCTCTCGGCACGAGGGGAAACCATTGTCCCATTTGATCCCGCCAGCGCTCGCGCACTACTGGAAGACGCCTATCGCGCTGGCATTCGCGCCATCGCCATCGTGTTCCTGCACGGGTATCGCCATCCGGCGCACGAGCGACAAGCGGCGGAGCTAGCGCGGGACATCGGCTTCACTCAGATTTCGGTCTCGCACCAAATCAGCCCACTGATGAAATTGGTCGGGCGTGGCGATACCACGGTCGTCGATGCGTATTTGTCACCGATTCTGCGCCGCCATATCGATCGCGTGGCCAGCGAGCTGGGTCAGACGCGACTGCTGTTCATGCAGTCCAACGGCGGCTTGGCCGATGCCCGGCATTTCCAGGGTAAGGACAGCATCTTGTCCGGTCCAGCCGGTGGTATCGTCGGTGCCGCCCGCGCCGCTGCCCGCGCCGGATTCGACAAGATCATCACTTTCGACATGGGCGGTACTTCCACCGATGTCGCTCATTACGCCGGCAAGTACGAGCGTGCGTTCGACACCCTGGTCGCCGGGGTACGGCTGCGAGCGCCGATGCTGCACGTTCACACTGTGGCCGCGGGTGGTGGTTCGATCTGCCGCTTCGACGGCACCCGGCTGCGGGTCGGCCCGGAATCCGCCGGTGCCAATCCGGGACCCGCCTGCTACCGGCGCGGCGGGCCGCTCACCGTGACTGACTGCAATCTGTTACTAGGACGGATTCAGCCGGCTTTCTTTCCGGCGGTATTCGGTCCCGAACGGAACCAGCCCCTAGATCGAGAAACGGTGATTCACCAGTTCGAGGCGCTAGCCGCCGATATTCGGACCACGGTTGGCAAAATCTACAGCGTGGAGGAACTCGCCGAGGGATTCCTGACCATCGCCGTCGAAAACATGGCGAACGCCATCAAGCAGATCTCTACTCAGCGCGGCTACGACCCAACCGAATATGCGCTGTGCTGCTTCGGCGGCGCGGGGGGCCAACATGCGTGCGCGGTAGCCGACGCCTTGGGCATGTCCACCATCTTTATTCATCCCCTGGCCGGCGTCTTGTCCGCCTACGGGATGGGGCTGGCCGATGCCCGGCTGTTGAAAGAGCATGCGATTGAAGAGCCGTTGACGGCGGATTTGATGCCGCTGCTGCAGCGGATTTTCACCGAACTGGCGCAGACCGGTCGAACCGAAATGATGGCGCAGGATATTCCCGCTGTCCGGATTCGCGCTGTGCGGACGATCCGCCTGCGCTACGCCGGCAGCGATACCGCCTTGAGCGTCACCGGCGACGACGCCGCTGAATTGCAAGCCCGCTTTGAGGCCGCTCACCGGCAACGTTACGGTTTCACGATGCCCGACAAACGCTTGATCGTGGAAGCGGCTTCGGTCGAAATCATCGGAGCGGGCTTCGATCTTGACGACCCCACAGAAACGCCGCAAGTCGGCGGCGAACTGCCGCCCTGCGCCGCGCACATTCAGCTGCACCTTACCGGCTGCAGTCTCATCGCCCCACTCCACCAGCGCGAGACACTGCGGCCCGGCCACCGGATTGCCGGCCCGGCGATCATTGGCGAAACCGGTGCCACCACTCTGATCGAACCCGACTGGCAAGCCGAGGTCACGACCCGCCACGATCTGGTGCTGACCCGCCACCAGCCCCGCCCGCGACGGGTAGCGGTCGGCACCGATGCGGACCCGATCTTGCTGGAAGTGTTCAACAACCTGTTCATGGCCATCGCCGAACAGATGGGCGTGACCCTAGCCAATACCGCGCATTCGGTCAACATCAAGGAACGGCTGGATTTTTCCTGCGCGCTGTTCGATCGAAACGGCCAACTGATTGCTAACGCGCCTCATATTCCGGTACACCTCGGCTCGATGGGTGAGGCGGTGCAGGCCGTTATTCAAGCCCATCAAGGCCAATTCCAGCCTGGTGACGCCTACGCCAGCAACGCCCCCTACAACGGCGGCACTCACCTGCCGGACATCACGGTGATTACCCCGGTGTTCGATGCGGTGGGACAGGACTTGCTGTTTTACGTCGCCTCGCGGGGCCATCACGCCGACATCGGCGGTATCACGCCCGGCTCGATGCCGCCAGATAGCACCACCATCGATCAAGAGGGCATATTGCTGGATAACTTGCAACTGGTAGCCGGCGGCCGCTTTTGCGAGCAGGCGCTACTGGAGCGGCTCAACGCCGGCCCTTGGCCGGTCCGCAACCCTCGGCAAAATCTGGCCGATTTACACGCCCAAATCGCCGCCAACGAAAAGGGCGCCCAAGAACTGCGACGCATGGTGGCGCACTTCGGCCTGGAAGCTGTCAACGCCTACATGGGGCACATCCAGGACAACGCTGCCGAACAGGTACGCCGAGCGCTGGATCGGCTGCAGGATGGCGCGTTTGCCTACGAGATGGACAACGGTGCGGTGATCCGCGTCGCGGTGACCCTGGACCGGGCGCGACGCTCGGCTAAAATCGACTTCACCGGCACCTCGCCCCAGCAGGCCAGCAATTTCAACGCTCCCCGCGCAGTCTGTCTGGCGGCGGTACTGTACGTATTCCGCACCCTGGTGGACGAGGACATCCCCCTCAACGCGGGTTGCCTGCGCCCGCTGGAGATTGTCATCCCCAAAGGTAACTTGCTCGATCCCTGTCCGCCGGCGGCGGTAGTGGCGGGCAATGTGGAAACGTCACAATGCATCGTCGATGCCCTGTACGGGGCGCTCGGCGTGATGGCGGCAGCCCAAGGGACCATGAACAACTTCACCTTCGGCAACAACCGCCACCAATACTACGAAACCCTGTGTGGCGGAGCCGGAGCCGGACCCAGCTTCGACGGCGCTTCGGCGGTGCATACCCACATGACCAACTCCCGGCTGACCGACCCCGAGGTGCTGGAATGGCGGCTTCCGGTGCAGGTGGAGGAATTTCGCATCCGCGAGCACAGCGGCGGCCCGGGCCGCTGGCACGGTGGCGATGGCGTGGTTCGACGCATCCGCTTTCTGGAACCGATGACTGCCGCGATCTTGTCCGGTCATCGCCGCATTCCCCCCTACGGCCTGGAGGGTGGGAAACCGGGCCTGACGGGCCGCAATACCGTGGAGCGGGCCGATGGTCGAATTGAGGAATTGCCGGGTACGGCTCAAATAACCGTGCAAGCTGGCGATGTGTTCGTCATCGAAACGCCAGGCGGCGGGGGGTATAGCGACACTCGCGCCCCGGTGCCTAACTGCTCGCCGATTCCTTCGGATAAACCCGCACCAACATGATGCGGGGACCGTTCATCTTTTTCACCACCACATCGAACTGGTCGAACTCAACTTTCTGGCCTTCGTGCGGTACGTCACCCAGTTTCCACATGACCAGCCCACCCACTGAATCGACGTTTTCGTTCTCAATCTCGATACCCAGCACCCGTTCCAAGGTAAAAATGGGCAGGCTGCCCTTGCCCATAAACGTATCGTCGTCCAACCGGATCCAATCGTTCTGATTCTGCCGAAATTCGTCGCGGATACCCCCGACCAGGGCGCCCAACATATCGTCGAGCGTGATAAAACCTTCGGCCCGGCCACCTTTCTGGCCAACGATGGCAAAATGCGGCGCCCCTTTGCGAAACCGCCGGAACAATTCCACGGCGGGCGTGTTGGGCGCGACGTATTGCACCGGACGCAGATAATCGTTCAGATTTCCAATCGACTTGCCCTGCTGCTGGGCCAGAAACAGATCTTTCAGATGGATAATACCCAGCACGGTTTCCCCATCCCGCTCAAAGTATGGATAACGGCTGAACCGGCTGTGGTAAATGGTTTCCAGGTTTTGTCCCAGGGAACGGGCTTGGTATAACCCCGTGACCTCGCTGATCGGCCGCATCAATTCGGATACTTCGAGATCGCTAAAATCCAAGGTGTAAGCCATCACCTGCAATTCGTCCTGATTCAGCTTTTCCGTGGGATGACTGCCGCGCACGATCAGCTTGATCTCTTCCGCCGAATAGCTGGTTTCATGGCCGTGCCCACCGTCGAGCCCGGCTAGCCGCAACACCCCGATCGCGCTAGCGTTCAATAGCCAAATCGCCGGATACATGAGCCAATAGAAAGAATAAAGGGGGGTGGCAGTCCAGATGGAAATCCACTCTGGCCGGCGGATGGCCAGCGACTTTGGTGCCAGCTCGCCTACCACGATGTGCAGAAAGGTGATGACTGAAAACGCGAAGATAACGGAAACGACGTGAATCAGCTCCGGCGACGTGACATTCAACCAGCCGAAAACCGGCTCCAGCAATCGGGCAAACGCCGGCTCGCCGATCCAGCCCAGCCCCAGCGAAGCCAAGGTGATACCCAACTGGCAGGCGGACAAGTAAGCGTCGAGGTGGGAATGCACCGTGGACAATATACGCCCGCGCCAACCGTGGAGTTTGGCGATGGAACGGACACGGGTCTGCCGCAATTTGACCAATCCGAACTCGGCAGCCACGAAAAAACCGTTCAGCGCCACCAGCAGCAACGCCGCCACGACCCACAGGAAATTTTCCAATCGCGCGTGTCTCCGTGATGCGGAGATTCAAGTATAGGCGGCGGCGGCATGCTCGGACCAGGTTTGCTGGAATCGCAACCCGCACAAGAGCTTTCAAACCCGCCTTGATTCCTACCAATATTGACTAAAATCAGGCGCGCGCTCCGGCAGCGCGCGCGGTGTGCCGTCGCTGCTGACGGCGACGTAAACGATCACGGCTTCCGTGACCTTGGTGGATTGCAGCGTACCGTCATGCGCCCGTTGGGTGAAGACTTCCACTTTCACCGTAATCGAGGTCGAGCCTACTTTCTGAATACGGGCGAAGCAACTCACCAAATCGCCTACGTTCACTGGCCGGTGAAACTCCATCGACGTGACTGCCACCGTCACCACCGGGCCGCCGGCATACTCCAGCGCCACGATGCCGCCCGCGACATCCATCTGCGCCATGATCCAGCCGCCGAAAATCTTACCGCCAGGGTTGGTGTACGCCGGCATCGCCAGAATGCGAACGGTCGGTTGACGGTCGCGGGGAAACCGATCTTGCTCTTCCGGTTCGATTGTAGCCATGGGAACTCCTAAACTCGGCTTCGCAAGCCGCGAAGCGTGAACGGGTACGACAGCCGGCGCCAACGGCCGGTTTGGCCTCACCAGATGGCCTCACTCCCGACGAACTCGGTTATGATAGTCCATGCTAAACTGGCACCACTTCAAACGAGGATCGAAAGGCAAATGGCACGCAGTAGAACGGTGGCCGTTTACACCGGCGACGAAGTCAGCCATTACGGATTCGAGGACCATCCTTTCAGCGAGGATCGCATCCATGCCTTCTGGGATGAGATGCACATCCGCCAACTCGCCGATCAAGTGCGTATTCTCCACCCCATGATGGCAACCGAGGACCAGATCCGGCTATTCCATACTCCAACATACGTCGAGAAGGTCAAGACCTATTCCGAGGCCGGGACAGGACTGTTGGATTACGGTGACACTCCAGCTTATAAAGGTATCTTCGAAGATGCGGCGAAAGTGGTCGGCACCGTTCTCGATGCCACTCACAAGATCATGAATAACGAAGTGCGGCGCATCTTCGCACCGATCGCTGGCCTGCATCACAGCATGCCCGACACTGCCTCCGGCTTTTGCGTGTTCAACGATGTCGGAGTCGCCATCAAGCTACTGCAACAGGAATACGGCCTGGAACGCATTGCTTACGTCGATATCGACGCCCACCACGGCGATGGACTGTTTTATCCGTTTGAAACCGACCCGACCGTGATTTATGCCGACATCCACGAAGATGGCCGCTACAACTTTCCGCAGAGCGGCTTTTCTCACGAGGACGGCAAGGGACCGGCCAAGGGCCGCAAGCTCAACATTCCGCTGCTGCCGCTATCCGCCGACGACGATTTTCTGATGATGTGGGACAAGATTGAGGGGTTTTTACGCCGATGGGAACCACAGTTCGTCTTCATAAACTGTGGAGCCGACGGATTGGACGGCGACCCGCTGGCCCATCTGCACTACACGGCTCGCGCTCATAGCCGCGCCATTCGCGGTTTGTGCCAGATCGCCGAGGATTACGCCGAAGGCCGCATCGTTGCGGTCGGCGGCGGCGGTTACGATCTACGCAACGTCGCCAAGGCATGGACCGCTGTGGTCGATGCCCTCTTGGAATCGCCAATGCCCTGATGACGGCATGCGGCGGCGGCCCTGCCGAGGAGAAGGGATACAGGGTTGCCGCCACGGCCGGCTGTTTTATGCGGTTTCTTGGCTACCCCCCCCAAGGCTATAAGAGTACAATCGTTTTTTTCATGAGTGCGCCCACTCTTTCGACCGAACGAGCGGGCGTCTGCCATTTATAGAGGTCGCGAATGTTCAGTCGAGAGATGCGAATCGCTGGGTTTGACGATGAGTTGTGGGCCGCTTTACGGGGCGAGAAGCAGCGTCAGGAAGCCCACATCGAGCTGATCGCCTCGGAAAATTACGCCAGCCCCCGGGTACTCGAAGCCCAAGGCTCGGTGTTGACCAACAAGTACGCCGAAGGTTATCCCGGTAAACGCTATTATGGCGGCTGCGAGTTCGTGGATATTGCCGAACAACTGGCCATCGACCGCGCCAAGCAACTGTTCGGGGCCGACTTCGCCAACGTCCAGCCTCACTCCGGCTCGCAAGCCAACGCCGCCGTCTACATGGCACTGATCGAGCCGGGCGATACGGTCTTGGGCATGAGCTTGGCCCACGGCGGCCACCTCACCCACGGCGCCAAGGTCAACTTTTCCGGCCGACTGTATCAGGCGGTGCAATACGGCTTGAATGAAGCCACCGGCGAGATCGACTACGAGCAGGTGGAACGATTGGCGCTGGAATGCAAGCCCAAGATGATCGTTGCCGGCTTCTCGGCCTATTCCCGTGTCGTGGATTGGCAACGGTTCCGCGCGATCGCCGATCAAGTGGGCGCCTACTTGGTCGTGGACATGGCGCACGTCGCTGGGCTGGTGGCAGCGGGCGTGTACCCCACCCCGGTACCCATCGCCGACGTCACCACCACCACCACCCACAAAACCCTGCGTGGCCCGCGCGGCGGTCTGATCCTGGCCCGCGCCAACCCCGAGATCGAAAAGAAGCTGAACTCGCTGGTGTTTCCCGGCACCCAGGGCGGTCCGCTGATGCACGTCATCGCCGCCAAGGCGGTCGCCCTGCTGGAAGCTCTGCAACCGGATTTCGTCGATTACCAAAAGCAGGTCGTCGCCAACGCCCGTGCCATGGCCGGCGTTTTCTTCGAACGGGGCTACCAAGTGGTTTCGGGCGGCACTGACAATCACCTACTCCTGGTCAGCTTGATCGACAAGGGACTCACCGGTAAAGCCGCCGACGCCGCGCTGGGTCGGGCCTGGATTACCGTCAATAAGAATGCAGTGCCGAACGACCCGCAATCACCATTCGTCACCAGCGGCATTCGCGTCGGCTCGCCAGCAATCACAACGCGTGGCTTTAAGGAACGCGAATGTCGAGAATTGACCGGCTGGATGTGCGACATTCTCGACGACCTGGCGAACGAAGCCGTCATCGACCGGGTACGCGGCCAAGTGACCGAACTGTGCGCCAAATTCCCGGTGTACGGCTGAGTTCAGGCGGCGGACGCGCGAGGCGGCGGCGATGCATTGTCCATTCTGCGGCACGCCCGACACGCGGGTGATCGACTCGCGGCTGTCGGCGGAGGGTGACAAAGTCCGCCGCCGCCGTGAATGCCCACGTTGCAACGCCCGTTTCACCACCTACGAGGTCGCGGAGTTGCTGATGCCGCCGGTGATGAAACGCGACGGACGCCGCGAGCCGTTCCTGGATGAGAAGCTGCGGACGGGTCTGCTGCGCGCCTTGGAAAAGCGGCCCGTCAGCGCTGAGCGGATTGAGGAAACCGTATTGCGCCTCAAGAATCGGGCGCGCGCCAGTGGCGAACGGGAATTGAGCAGTCAGCGCATCGGCGAGTGGGTGATGGACGAATTGCGCAATCTCGATCAGGTCGCCTATGTTCGCTTCGCCTCGGTCTACCGTAGTTTCGAGGATGTCAACGCCTTTCGGGAAGAGATCGAGCGGTTGCAAAAAGCGCCCAGAACGGCGGATTCCGATTGATGCCCTCCGATTCCGTCTCCTCTCGCTGCCCATCTCCTTCGAGGGCAACGGGAAACAGGTGGTCAGCTGATGATTATCGGTACATGGCACACGCCTTGATACTCGCGCGGCGCGGCTTGTACGGTACCGACCCTAATCCAAGAGTGGGTTGCACGCTGGTCCGGGAGGGTGAAATTGTCGGCGAAGGTTGGCACCAGCGTGCCGGTGAGCCCCACGCCGAGGTTAACGCGCTGGCGATGGCCGGAGTACGAGCGCGTGGCGCGACAGCCTATGTCACACTTGAACCCTGCTGCCATTACGGCCGCACCCCGCCCTGCACCGACGCGCTGCTCGCTGCCGGCATTTCCCGCCTAGTAGCGGCCATGCCGGACCCGAACCCGCAAGTCGCCGGTAAAGGGTTGACGATTTTGCGCGATGCCGGCGTCGCGGTGGAATGTGGTTTGCTGGAGACCGAAGCGCAGGCGCTAAATCCGGGTTTCATCCAGCGCATGATCGAAGGGCGGCCTTTCGTCCGCCTCAAACTGGCAATGAGTCTGGATGGACGCACGGCACTCGCTTCGGGTGAAAGCCAATGGCTGACCAGCGAAGCCGCGCGCCGGGATGTGCAGCGGCTGCGGGCGCGCGCCTCGGCAATTCTGACCGGCAGTGGCACGGTGCTGGCCGATGACCCCAGCCTCAACGTCCGCTTGCCGGAAGCCGAGCATCAACCGCTGCGGGTCATTCTCGATACTCGCTTGCGAACACCGCCGACTGCCAAGACCCTGCAACTACCCGGTTCGGTGCTGATTTTGACCGCTGTCGCCGATCCTACCTTGCAGCAGCCGCTGCGGGCGGCAGGCGCCGATGTCGTGGTCGTGCCGCGTGCCGCGAATGGCTTGGATTTGCGGGCCGTCATGGCGGAACTTGCCCGCCGCGAATGCAATGAAATCCATGCGGAATGCGGACCGACCTTGGCCGGTGCGTTATTACAAGCTGGATTGCTCGATGAATTGGTGATTTACATGGCCCCGATACTACTAGGCGATAAAGCACGCAGCTTGTTCGAGTTACCGGAATTGAAACAGATGCAAGATCGACATGAATTGGAGGTTGTGGATACGCAAATGGTGGGACGGGATTGGCGAATAAGACTGAGAAGCTGCCCAATAGTTTCTCCCTACTTTTGAGGACTGACAAAAACTCTTACATATTTGGATTTTATTGCAGGTCTCAAAAAGATATGAAGCATGAATTTGAGGTCGGTTTAAAATACCCTAGATGTGGCGCAATAGCGTCTGCACCTATTGGCCAATCTTGTGGTTTTTATATTTCCCTAGATTCACCCGAACCTGTCATAAAAATATCAAAATGCCCTAAATGTCATGAACTAATTTTCGATAAGGAAAATATCTGTCCATACTGCGACTTTCGGATTTCTGAAGCCAAATTAAAAAAGAAAGAATATTTAAAATATAGCTAGCTATTTTTGCATAATCGGAATTGCTATATTCATGATAAGCATCATCGCAGCAAATGCTCCATTAGGAATACTCTCAGGGATGATCTTTATATTGATAGGTTTTATTGCTTTTACTAAGCATTATTGTTCTTATTAGGAATTCTTTTCAAGACATCAAAACTCCATCCAGCCTTTAATTTTTACTCATCATTATCTGGGTAAAATGCCATTATGTTCACCGGCATCATCGCAGCAGTCGGAACCATTACCGCCCTGCAACCCCGCAGCGGCGATGTACGCCTGCGCATCACCGCCGGCAAGCTCGATTTGAGCGACGTGCAACTCGGCGACAGTATTGCCGTCAGTGGCGTTTGCCTGACGGCCGTCGAACTCCCCGGCGACGGCTTCTGGGCCGATGCCTCACGCGAGACGCTGGAATGCACGATTCTCGGCGGGGCCGCACTCGGCATGAAAGTCAATCTGGAAAAGGCCCTGACTCCGACCACCCGGCTTGGCGGCCATCTGGTCAGCGGCCATGTCGACGGCATCGGCACAGTCACGGAATGGCGTCCGGACGGCCGCTCCTGGCGATTGCGAATTCAGGCGCCAGATGCACTGGCCCGCTATATCGCTGCCAAAGGCTCGATCTGCGTGGACGGCGTTAGCCTGACCGTCAACCGAGTGGACGGCGCGGCATTCGAACTTAACATCGTCCCGCACACCCTGGCGGAAACCACGCTGGCGGATTTCAAAACAGGCCGACGGGTCAATTTAGAGGTCGACTTGATCGCCCGCTATTTGGAGCGGTTGCTGCTCGGCGACCGCGCCGCGCAGCCGGGCGGTGTGTTGACCGAGGCGCTCCTGCGCGAACACGGTTTCTGGAAATAGTCATGGCACTGAACAGTATCGACGAAATTCTTGACGACTTTCGGCAAGGTAAGATGGTGATCGTCATGGACGATGAGGATCGCGAAAACGAAGGCGATCTACTGATGGCCGCCTCGCTAGTCCGTCCGGAAGACATCAATTTCATGGCCCGCTACGGGCGTGGTTTGATCTGCTTGTCGTTGACACGCGAGCGCTGCCAACAATTACGCCTGCCCCTGATGGTCCAGGACAACTCCTCACCCTTCTCCACCAACTTCACGGTCTCCATCGAAGCGGCACAAGGCGTCACCACCGGCATTTCCGCCTACGACCGCGCCCACACCATCCGTACCGCGGTCCGACCCGATACCCGGCCTGACGATTTGGTCCAACCTGGACACATCTTTCCCTTGATGGCGCAACCCGGCGGCGTGCTAACTCGCGCCGGGCATACCGAGGCGGGCTGCGATCTGGCCCGTTTGGCAGGTCTGGAACCGGCCGCGGTACTCATCGAAATTCTCAACGAAGACGGCACGATGGCACGGCGGCCCGATCTGGAGGCGTTCGCTGCTCAACACGGCATGAAAATCGGCACCATCGCGGACCTGATTCGCTACCGGATGCAGAACGAAAAGACTGTTGAACGGGTCGCCGATGCGATGCTCAACACCGAATTTGGGCCGTTCCGGGTGCTGACCTATCAGGACGTGGTCAGCCGCCAAGTGCATTTCGCCCTCGTCAAAGGCGATGTCGATCCCGACCAGCCGGTGCTGGTCCGAGTCCATGTCCAACATCTGTTAAGCGATGTGCTGACTCTGCGACTCCACGACAGCGGTTGGCCACTGCGTGACGCCCTGCAGCGCGTAGCGCGCGAACCCGCAGGGGTACTGGTGTTTCTGAGTTACCCGGAAGAGCCTGCCGCATTGATCCGCCGAATGCGCGGCTACCAGTTCGGCCAGGGCGATATACCACGTCCAGCCGATCAGTCCATCGAACTGCGCACCTACGGTATCGGCGCCCAGATTTTGCTCGATATCGGCGTGAGGCGGATGCGGGTATTGAGCGCGCCCAGGCGCATCACTGGCCTGTCCGGTTTCAACCTGAAGGTCGTCGAATACGTTTCCTGAATTCTGCTCTCCACCGACCGTTACGGAATTTCCCATGCACGACATCAATACTATCGAGGGCGACTTCACGCTGTTGCAAGACGCCCGCTTCGCCCTGGTCGCGGCCCGGTTTAATAGCTTCATCGTCCAGAGTTTAATCAGCGGCGCGGTCGATACCTTGCGCCGTCACGGCGTCCCGGCAACCAACATCGACTTGATCTGGGCGCCCGGCTCGTTCGAGTTGCCACTGGCCGCACAACGCCTGGCCGCCAGCGAACGCTACGACGGCATCGTCGCGCTTGGTGCAGTGATTCGCGGTGGCACGCCCCACTTTGAATACGTCGCCGGTGAATGCGCCAAAGGGCTGGCGAGCGTCTCCCTGCAATACAATATCCCGCTCGGCTTCGGTGTGCTGACCGTGGATACCATCGACCAAGCGGTGGAACGAGCCGGCACAAAGGCCGGTAATAAAGGCGCCGAGGCGGTGATGTCGGTCTTGGAGATGGTTAGCCTGCTGCGCCGGCTGGAAGGTTGAATCGTGCGCAATCCGGCTCGTAAAAATTTGCCCGGCAAGCGCGCTTGGGCGCGACGCTGCGCGGCACAAGCCTTGTATCAGTGGCAATTGACCGGCCAGGAACCGATCCGAATCGCGACCCAGTTTCTGGCCGATCAGGACTTGGGCAAGGCCGATCCCGATTATTTCCGGGAACTGGTCACACAAGTCCCGGCTCGTGTTGAAGAAATCGATGCCGTGCTGGCTCCCTTTCTGGATCGGCCCATGCTCCAGGTCGATCCAGTGGAACGCGCCATTCTGCGCCTTGGCGGCTACGAACTGACCCAACGCCTCGACATCGCCAGCCGGATCGTCATCAACGAAGCCGTCGAACTGGCCAAGGTGTTCGGCGCCGACCAAGGCCATCGCTTCGTCAACGGGGTGCTCGATAAGGTCGCCCGTGCGACCCGACCGATCGAGTTTGTTGGTCCTTCCTGAAAAACCTCCATACTTCCCTAAGTCCCGCACTACACTCTGTCAGAACATCCATGCGAGGACAGACGACGTGATGTCGCGATCCATCACTATTACCAGCGAAATCCTGCAAGTGGGCGGCTATGGCCTGACCGCCCCTGAGGATGCTGCCATTTATCTGATCAATTTCGACGGCCACGCGGCGCTCGTGGACGCTGGCACGGGGCGCGGCCATAAGCGATTGCTCGACAATATCGATAAGGCAGGCGTTCGCGGGGAGCAAATCGAGTATCTGCTGCTCACGCACTGCCACTACGATCACACCGGCGGCGCGCTCGATCTGCGCGACAAATTTGGCTGTCCGGTAATCGCTCACGAACTGGATGCCGATTTTCTGGAAAGCGGCGATACCGAGGTTACGGCGGCCAGTTGGTACGGCACCAAGTTCTATCCCTGTCCAGTGGATCGCCGCCTGAGCGGCGCGCAGGAAACGCTGATGCTGGGTGAGCGGCCGATCACTGCCCTGCACATCCCTGGCCACTCTCCGGGATCGCTGGCTTTCCTGACCGAGTCGGAAGGCCAAACCGTGTTGTTCGCTCAGGACGTACACGGACCGCTGGATCCTCGTCTACGCTCGAATCGGGCCGATTATCAAGTGTCGCTGGAACGGATGCTGGCCCTGAAAACCGATATCCTCTGCGAGGGACATTACGGCATTTTTCGCGGCAAGGTGGCCGTCGCGGATTTCATTCGTTCATTTCTGGAAGATGCGTATTGACGATGAGGGCCAACAGAGCCACCCGTGCGTGACGACAAACGCACAGTGATACTTCGCCACTCTCAATCGACAACCCTAATTTTCTCTTCGGAGGATGCTCAATGAATGCTCGATACGCGGTCATTTTGCTGATTGTTAGTTGCTTGTCGATCGGTGCCTGTAACAGCGATGGAGATAACGCCGAGATCGCTCGGGACGATCTTTGGCCTTCAGCGGGTCGCGATTTATACAACACCCGCTATCAAGACGCGGAAAATAGGATCGGCAAGGGCAACGCGACTGCCTTGACTCTACAATGGCAATTCACGACCGGCGGCGATGTCTCCGCAACACCGGCAGTGGATGACCGAGCGGCTTATATACCCGACTGGGCGGGCAACCTCTACGCTATCGATCGTAATACCGGGGTTCAGATTTGGTCGCACCGGATTGCCGATTACACCGGTATCGCCGATGACCTTGCACGCGCCACTCCCGTGATTGCCGGCGATAAATTGATCTTCGGTAACCAGAGCTCGAGAAAACAACCATCGGTCGCCTGGGTCATGGCGGTTGACAAACACACCGGTAATCTGATCTGGAAAACCCAAGCTGATTCCCACCCGGCTGCCATCATCACGCAGTCGGCCATTGCAGCCAACGGCATGATTTACGTGGGGGTTTCTTCCTGGGAAGAGGCTTATTCCGTTCTGATTCCCAATTACCAGTGCTGCACTTTTCGTGGGAGCATGTTGGCATTGGATGCGGATACGGGCCAAATTCTTTGGAAGCGGTACACGGTCCCCGAAGGCTATAGCGGGGGTGCCATTTGGGGCAGCACGGCGGTGCTGGACAGCCAGCGCAACACCTTATACGTATCTACCGGGAACAACTACACGGTACCGGCGGCAGTCCAGCAATGCGTAGCGAACGCCCAAGGGGATTCGGACGCCCAGCAAGCCTGCATTTCACCGGACGATCACTTCGACTCCGTGTTGGCGCTCGACCCTAGCAGTGGGGCGATCAAATGGGCGAAGACGGTATTACCCTTCGATGCCTGGAACGCAGGCTGCATCCCTACTTTCAGCAATGAGGACAACTGCCCTCAACCTGCCGGACCGGATTACGACTTCGGCCAAGGGCCAGCGCTGTTCACCGTGCGCCTTCAGAATGGGCAACTGCGCGATCTGCTGGGAGCTGGCCAGAAGAGTGGTCAATACTGGGCCTTCGACCCCGACACGGGCGATGTGGTATGGACGACTCAGGTAGGGCCTGGCGGTGAAGGCGGCGGTTTGCAATGGGGTTCGGCTGTGGATGGCCAGCGCATCTACGCAGCGGTTTCGAATAGCCAGCACAAATCCTGGACCCTCGTGCAAAACGGCGAGCCGAGTAGCGTCACTGTCAATTCGGGGCTCTGGAGCGCCCTGGATGCGGCCACGGGGAAGATTCTCTGGCAAGTCGCCGACCCCGGCTTTGGGCGGGACGGTCAACCTGCTCCGACCATGGGACCGGTGGCAACGGCCAATGGCGTGGTATACGCTTGCTCGCTGGACGTGGAAGGCTCTATGTATGCCTTTGACGCGGCCACGGGCACCGTACTTTGGAAATATGCCAGTGGCAACGTGTGCATTGGCGGTGCGGCCGTCTCGGACGGCACGGTTTATTGGGGTACCGGCTATGGCAATTTCACCGGCCAAGCCACGCCCGGTAACAAATTCTTTGCCTTTCATGTGCCGGGAGCGTAAGCCACCCCCTGAAACAGTCGCGCGCCCCGTCTAACCACGCGCTACGGTAGCGCACCCAACAACTCCAGCGCCCGCTTCAGCGCGGCGCGGGTTGTATCGTTGTTTTCCGGCGCGATCAATGCTTCCCGCATAAATTCTATGGTTTTGGGCGGATTCTGGGAAAACCGGTAGGCCAGAGTGAATGCCCCGATCGCCTTACCGACATCGTTCATCGCCCCGTAGACTTGCCCTAAGTTGTACCACGACGACGATCGCCCCGGCGCCAGCGAGATTGCGTAGACCAGTTGATGTTCCGCGCGTTTGAGTTGGCCGAGCTTGAGATTGGCGTAGCCGAGATTGCCCGCTACCTCGACATCGGCCGGATCAAGTTGCTGGGCCTGCTGAAAGGCGGTCGCGGCCGCTTGATAATCGTTCCGCTTGAGCGCCTCCAAACCCTGCTGATTGGCAGCGCGCGCTTCCTTCACGTTCTGATGGGTTGGCCGGGATACGCCTTCCAGTTGTTGCCGAGTCGCGTTCAGACCAGCCTCGTCGTTTTTAGCCGACTGTACGAGCATCCGCCCCACATAGCCAAATACCGCATCGTACTCGCCGGCCCACACTGTCGCCCCCACGCTCAACGCCGCGAATATCAGCACCTTCAACGTCTTCCCCATCGCCAAGTTCCTCTCCCCAGCCTACTGTTGCCGTTGCAAAAATCGCGTCACTTCCAACGCGAACGACTCCGCGCGCCAAGTGGCGGTCGCGGTGACGTGAGTAGCGTAGGGCATGACCCAGAGCCCACAGTTGGGAATCGCACCGAACATCTCCAAAATCTGATCCAGCGGCGCCACCGGATCGCGGTCGCCGACCGCGATCAAGGTCGGCTGAACGATGCCGCCCAGAATTTCCAGATCGTGAGCGTGATCAGTGGTGGTCGGTTCCAGGGCCTCCGATACCCGGCCAATCACTTCTTCCCAAGCATCTGGCCCACCTTGGGGCTGATGGATGTCGCTCAGCCACTTGTGCATTCCAACCCCGCGCCAGTAAGCGGGATCCGCCATGTCGCGCGTGCCGGCATGCGTCTCTACATCCTTGCGATAGCCGACCCGATACAGCACCAACTTATCAACCCGTTCGGGATGATGAATGGCCAGCCAGAGCGCCACCGCACCCCCCAGCGAAGACCCAACCAGATGCGCTTTCGGCAACCGCAATTCGTCCAACAATTCCAGCACGGCGCGGCCCATGTCACGGACGGCCAACTTCTCGGCCATCATCGGGCTGCCACCATGACCGAGGTGATCGGGCGCAATCACTCGAAAATGGCGCGCAAACAGTGGGATTTGCGGTGTCCACTCCGCGCCGCTCATGCCGCCGCTGTGCAATAGAACCAGCGGCTCGCCTTGGCCGCTTTCGGTGTAGTGCAAAATTGCCATGCTGGGATTCTCATGCTGGAAAGCTACGAGAGATTATAGCCACCCTTCCCCGCTTGCCGGATAATGCCCGGATAACAACCAGGAGAATGCCGCATGGCGATGATTTCCCGCACTTACCGCGCGCTCGGCCCGCACGGCTTCCACCGCATTCACTACACCGAGTGGGGCGATCCCGCCAATCCTAAGGTCTTGATTTGCGCGCATGGGATGACCCGTACCTGCCGCGACTTTGACTTTCTCGCCGCCGCGCTGGAACGGGAATATCGGGTGATCTGTCCGGACGTGGTGGGACGCGGCCAAAGCGACTGGCTGGATCACAAGAGCGACTACACCTATCCGGTTTACGTCAACGATATGGCGATGCTGCTGGCACGGATCGACGCGGAGCGGATCGATTGGGTCGGTACCTCGATGGGTGGCTTGATCGGCATGTTCCTGGCCAGCTATTCGGGCACTCCGATTCAGAAACTGTTAGTCAACGATGTAGGGCCACGCATACCCGCCGCCGGTCTAAAACGGGTCGCGGATTACGTCGGACGGGTAATCACTTTCGACAGCATCGAAGAAATGGATCGCGCGTTGCGTATCTTCGCCGCCGCCTTCGGCAAATTGACCGACGCGCAATGGCGACACATGATCGTGCACAGCGCCCGGCAGCTGGAGGACGGACGCTATACGGCGGCTTACGACCCCGGCATTGCCGACATCTTCAAGACCATCGAGTTGAAAGATATCGACCTGTGGCCTGTATGGGACGCCATCCGCTGTCCGACCCTGGTATTGCGAGGTGTGCATTCCGACGTACTGGATCACGCCGACGCCATTGCCATGACCGAGCGTGGCCCCAAGGCGAAATTGATCGAGTTCCCCGACATGGGCCATGCCCCGGCGCTGATGTCCGATGATCAAATCGCCATAGTGCGCGACTGGCTACTGGCGGATTGAAGCGTGTTGTGGCGCATCGCCGGGATCATTTTCCCGGTGTTCGCGGTTACCGGCATCGGCTGGCTGTACGCCCGCTGGAAACGGCCGGATTTGACGGTCGTCAACGATCTGAACATGGACCTGCTCGCGCCTCTGCTGGTGTTCTGGGCGCTGACGGCCAAGCCGTTCGGGGCCGACGAATTCCTGGATCTGAGTCTCGGTGGAGCAGCGGTGGTTCTCGGTTCCGGCTTACTGCTGCTGCCGATCATCCCGCTACTGAAGGTTCAGGCGAAGACATTCCTGCCGCCCATGATGTTCACCAACACCGGCAACATGGGCATTCCGCTGGCATTGTTTGCCTTTGGCGAGTCAGCGTTGCGGGCGGCGGTGTTGCTGTTCGTCGTTGAGGTTGTGCTGCATTTCACAGTCGGCTTGTACATCCTCGACCATCGGATCCGCCCTTGGAATCTGTTGCGGATGCCGATCTTCGCAGCTTTGATAGCTGGATTGGTTTGTGCCTCGGGTGGCTGGCTGCCACCGATTCCGGTCCTCACGGCCCTGAAACTGCTGGGCGAAGCATCTATTCCTCTGATGCTGCTCACATTGGGCGCGCGGTTTTACGAAGTTGGCATCGGCGACTGGCGGATCGGCTTGTGGGGCGCGCTGCTATGTCCGCTGTCGGGGGTGATTGCGGCACTGCTGGTCTTGCCGTGGCTGGATTTATCGCCGATGCAAACCGGCCAATTGTTGCTGTATGCGGCGCTACCACCCGCGATCATGAATTATTTGATAGCGGAACGCTATGAGCAGGAGCCAGAAAAGGTCGCTGCCATTGTGCTGATTGGCAACCTCGGCAGCCTAGTCGCAGTCCCGATGACGCTGTATTTCACTCTGCGGTAAGTCGAGCACGGAAGTCCAAAAATATCAGCGCGGAAGAACCCTGCCGAAGCAGTAGGGTTTACCGCGAAACGCACAAGAATTCACCGCTCAACAAGATCGAGCGGAGCGTTTCGGTGAGCGCTTGAAAAAACGCCACGCTCACTTCCTGAAAAAATTAGACTTCGCCTCGGTACCTGTGGCCAGATTCGTCCTTCTCCCGTACATCGTCGCCAGCCAGATTCCGAGCGCAATGAAAGCGATACCGATCCCATGAAAAGCGTACAGTCGCTCATCCAGGAAGATCATGGACAATATCGCGCCGAAGGCCGGCATCAGGTGCAAAAATTGGCCGGTACGATTAGCGCCCAATTCGGCTACCGCCCGATTCCAAAAGATATAGGCTAAAATTGAGGGAAATAGTGCCAGATACAAAATGCTGGCGACGGTCGCGCCATTGATGGCAAAGGTACGGGCGTGAACCAGATCCCAGCCGTACAGCGGCGTCAAGAGGGCCATGCCCAAGATAATGGTCGTCACCTGAAAATCGAGCGGCTGAAGTTCGGCCGGCCGCCAGCGCAGACAGACCGAGTACAGCGCCCAACTTAACACCGCAGCCAGAATCCACATATCGCCAGGGTTGAATTGGCGGGCCAGCAGGCTCTGTAAATCACCCCGCCCGACAATCACTAGCACTCCTACCAGCGACACCCCGATACCGAGTGTCTGCCAGCCAGTGACGGTCTGGCGCAGCAGCAGGAACGACAGCGCCACGATCAGCACCGGCGTCATCGATAGCATGATCACGGCGTTGGTGGCCGTGGTCGATTGCAATCCGATATAGACGAAGGTGTTGAAATTCACCACGCCCAACACGCTGAGCAAGAGCAGGATCGGCCAGTGACGGCGCAGCAAAGACTTTTGCCTCCGCAGCGAACACCCTACGAAGGGCAGCAGAATGACCAACGCCACCGCCCAGCGCCAGAAAGACAATGTGAACGGCGTGAACACCGTATGGACCGCACGGCCCAACACAAAATTGCCGGACCAGAATAAGGTGGTCAACACCAGCAGCAGATAAGGCGAAGGATGCCAAGGAACCAATGAGTTGAACATGGTGAAAACATCGTAATTCTGAAGGATCGTCGGCGTGAAAATTGATGAGGGTTCGGTCTAGATAGACAACCCGCTTCAAGTCTACAACCAGCGTTCCAGCAACGCTTTTATATCCTCATATCGGAACGGTTTGGTGACGTAATCGTCCATTCCTGCTTCCAGACATCTCTCTCGGTCCCCCACCATCGCATGCGCCGTTAAGGCGAGAATGGGCAAGCGCGGTTGCTGCTGGGTCTGCTCGCGTGCCCGGATCACTCGCGTCGCTTCATAACCGTCCATCTCCGGCATCTGACAATCCATCAATACCAAATCGTAAATATTATCCTCTAATGCCCGCAATGCTTCCCGACCGTTGTCGGCAATAGCCGCGTCCAGCCCTAACCCGACTAACATTTCCTGACATATCAATTGGTTCACCAAATTATCCTCCACCACCAGCACCCGCTTGCCGGTCAACGACCGCTGCTCTTGCCCATCGTTTGGAGAGTCCGCTGGCGGGAGCTTCACCCGATCGGCGCCCGCCAATCGAGCCAGAATTTCGTGCAATTCCACGCTGCGTATTGGCTTGTTCAACCACGCGTCGACCGCCATCTGATCCACCGAGGAAGGTTCCGCGCCCAGCATAACCAGACGCGCCATCCTCAAGGCTTGGTCGGCGCGGACGGCGTGCGCCAACGCCAATCCATCCATCGCTGGCATGTGCCGATCCAACAGCGCTAACCAATACGGATGATTAGCCGCCAGCGCGCACCGCAACGCCTGCAAAGCATCGGTCCCGCTCTCCACCGCTGTTGGTTCGATATCCCACGCTTGCAACAACTCCACCAACGCCTGTCGGCTGGCAGTGTTGTCGTCCACCACCAGAACCCGTTGGCCCGTCCAAGGTGGCGGCGCCATCTTGGACGGTGGGACCGCGATAGTTTCCAACTGGAGGGCGAACGAGAACTCCGAGCCCCCACCAGGGACGCTTTGCACCGTTAGCGTCCCCCCCATCAACGCAACCAGTCGCCTGGAAATCGTCAGCCCCAAACCCGTGCCGCCATACTTGCGCGTGGTGCTGCCATCGGCCTGAACGAATGCATCGAAGATCCGGGCCTGCTCCGACTCCGTCATGCCAATCCCGGTATCTCGCACCACGAAGCACAGCCGATCTTCCTCGGCAAGTTCCACGCGCAGCACAACTTCGCCCCGTTCGGTGAATTTGATGGCGTTACCCAACAAATTGGCCAATACCTGATGCAGTCGCGTCGGATCGCCGAGCACGCGTCGGGGCACCCGACCCGCCACCGCACATACCAGTTCCAATCCCTTCCGATGGGCTCCATCGACCCACAGTCCCACCGCATCTTCGACGTGTTGTCGCAGGTCGAACTCGATTTGCTCCAAGGTCAGCCGTCCCGCTTCCAGCTTGGAGACATCCAGAATATCGTTGATGATCGTCAGCAGATTCTTGGCCGAACTTTGAGCCGTATGCAGATAATGCCGTTGTTTGGCGTCTATCTCGGTTTTTTCTAGGAGTTCGAGCATGCCCAACACGCCGTTCATCGGCGTCCGAATCTCGTGGCTCATATTCGCCAAGAATTCCGACTTGGCTCGATTGGTCCGATCAGCAATTTCCTTGGCGGCACGCAACTCGCGTTCGTGACGGTCGAGAATCCTCCCCGTCCAATAAGTGATCAACCCGGCCAACAGCAATCCCCCGCCGCAGACCCACATCAACGCCCAACTTCGTGCTTTCTGGCTAGCCACCAACGCCGTTTGGAACGCCTCGGCATCGGTGTGGACGTGGCGGACCAATCCGTCGATTTGACCGGCCACCGTCTTGGCGACGCGGCGGCTGTCCGCCAACCATTGCTGTATCTGGCCGTTCAAACTCAGGATATCTTGGCGCACCACGAACACGCTGCGCTCGCTTTCGCCGAACGCGACCAAACGCTTTTCGATATTGGCCATATTGTCGGCGAGCACAGGGTTGTGTCGGGCCAGCTCGCCGGCTTGAAACGTTTCGGCCGCAACCCGAAAAATGTCATGGGAACGCTTGAAGCGCTCCTGCAAAACCAACAGACTGTCGGAGTCATTGGCTTCGGTAACCGCAGCTAGCACGGCAAACAGTAGATTACCTTCGCTTCGGATATCGAGGGCATAACCCATATTCCGTACCATCTGCTCGATCAAGACCAACACGGCCGATTGCATCTGGTCCAGCTCTTCTCGTAGATATTCGATCCAATGAGGTCCGAGCCACTCCAAGTAGCGATCAAGCGCGATTTCGAATTCCCGATCCAAGATCCTGGACTGCTGGAGGGACGATTCTTGTTGCAAAAACCGTTCGGCCGCGCTGGTCAACCGCGCGAAATTTTGATCTTGCTCGTCGTCTTGTGACAACCGCAAGCGACTAAACGCGGCACGCAGCGATTCGATGGCGTCTTCCTGGAGGTCGATGCCACTTTTGCCGGCGCCGCGACGTGCAGCGATCAAACGATCAAATAGCAGGCGCAGTTCCATGGCCGCCAGCACTTGTTGTATGTGCCGCTCTTGCGGCTCTCGCACAGCCGTCACCCGTTGGCGAACGATACGCTTGGCAAGCAGTTGATTGAGCGAATTGACTCCATAAACGACCGGGCTGACGGTATCGTTCATCTCGCCATGCACCCTGCCGATCTCGGCTAGCGTTGCGGCCTGTTGGTCGTCCAGCGCGATGCGGTCGGCGTTCGCCGCCTTGAGCGTTTGCAGGGTCGTAGCCAAAAAAGACACCCGGTCGCGTAAAATGGCAATAGCGTTGGGATCAACACGGACATCTAACCGGGCGATGTAGGCATCGATCTCGCGAACGAGACCGTCCAACTGGTCAGCGATCTGCTGTAATTGTCCACGATCACTGGCGTTCGCCAGAGTCGGCGCCAGCGCGACCAACAACGCGCTGCGCTCCGACAGGCGCAAGGCGGCCGAGGTCTCCGGCAAAACTTCGCGAGTCGTGCGCTTCACCGCTTGGCCGAGTTGGTCGGATGTATAGAGCGCGAGACTGACAGCAACAATCAGGATGATGGCAATCCCGCCGAAAGCCAGATAAAGCACCGCCTTGAACTTGCTTCGGCCGGGATCGGCCGCTCCGGCGCTCCACATCGTAAACCTCACAACAAGTCGTTGGCACGCAAGATTTCTGCAGCGTTGGTACGATCGATGGTCAAGGTCGGCAAGGTCAACCGCTTGGGGACATTCTCTCCCTGTAGAAACCGTAGTGCTTGCCGGATACCTTCGTCGCCGGGGGTTTTATAGAGAAAAGTGGCGGTCAGCACGCCGTCGTTTATCCATTTGACGCCCTCAGCCGGAATGCCGTCGATACCCAAAAAGGCGATGCCTTTTTCCCGCCCTGCGTCCTTGGCGGCTTGATAGGCACCGTAAGCCATGGGATCGTTGTGAGCATAGACCAGATCGATGGTAGGCTGTTTTTCGAGGGCTTCGGCCATGATCTCGTAGCCCCGATCCTGTTTCCAGTCGCCGTCCCTGGGTTGGTTGACGATTTGGATGCCCGGTTCCCGACTGACAATTTCATGAAAACCCTCGTGGCGATCCTGAGCCGGAGTAGACGCCATGCCACCCCAGATTTCCACCATCTTGCCGCGAGCCTGGCCGGAGCCACCGAGCAACTTCACTGCATAGCGACCGGCAGCACGACCGATCTCATGGTTGTCACCACCGATGAATTGGACATAGCGGTCGTTCAATACATCCCGGTCTAGCACGATAACAGGTATTCCAACATCGAACGCTTTGCTCACCACCGGAGTCAACGCGTCCGCGACCTTGGGCGAAATGAGGATGGCATCGACCCGTTGGGCGATAAAGGCTTCCATGTCAGCCACCTGCTGTTCGACCTTGTCCATGCCGTCTTTGACGATCAGGTCGATTTGCGGATATTTCGCCGCTTCCTCGCGCAATTCCTTGTTGAACAACAATCGCCATGGCTCAGTGGTGGTGGCCTGGGAAAAACCGATCACAACGCGTCGCTGCTTGGCGACCGCCTGGGGACGCAGCCCGTTGGGCTCGGGCGACAAGCCCATGGAAGCGCGATAGATGGCGAGCTGTTGGTCGCGCCCGAGGTCGTCGGTGATGGTTTCCCAGTGAGCCGCAACCTTATCCAGCGCTTCCTTGACGGGTATCTCGCCGTTCAACACGCGAGTCAGCTGGAGTTCCAAGGCTTCGGTATAGCGGAAAAACCCTGGAATACGCAGGTCCAACGCCACCTGGGGTGAATCGAGGCTGGCCCGCAATACCTCTAGATACTCCGCCGCTGCGGCTCGGGAAAAAACCCGGGTCCAGGCGTCGATATTGGTAAAGTGGGTCAGCCGATAGGGATTGATGCCGGTACCGCTGGTCACCACGTCATGTAGGCTGTTTTCCGGGCTGGAATACCACCGGATGTAATCCCAGGCGGCTTCCTGATGGCGGCTGTTCTTGGGCACGCCGGCAACCCAGCCGCCGAACGCCAGAAACGGGGCCTTGTAAGGATGCTCGAACCGCTCCCACCGCCAGGCTCGGCTGTTCCAAACGTCGCGGCTACCCGGCAGGATGAAATAACCGACCTTGCCGACAACGCGGGACTGGGACGGATCCTCGGCCAGCGGGCCGGTGTCGCCCCAATCCAGAATCATCGTCGCACGACCGCTCATGAAGGGTTGACGCGCCCCGACGATATCGTAGCTCTTAGCATCCGGCGGACAGAATTTCAGGATATCCACGTAATCCTGCACCGCCCGCACCCAGCCCGGGTTGTTGATTTGCGCTCGCATGGTATCGGGATCGAAGAATTGGGCGCCCCGAAAGGCGGGGTGGTTGGTGTAGGCCGAGGCTCGGCTGAACACGTCCCAGAATTGCTGGCCACCATGCGCGAACTCTTCCGCCGCACCGTATAGCACCGTGCCGTCGGCAGCCCGCCGGCCGGTGAAAAACTCGGCGATATCTCGATACTCGGTCCATGTATCGGGTGGTGTCAGCTCGCGACCGTAACGCTCGCGAAAATCCTTGCGGTTGACCGGATCCTCGAACAAATCCTTGCGATAGTAGCCCTGGAACAGGTCGCCATCCACGGTCATGGCGATCCACTTGCCGTTCCAGGTCATCAACCTTTCGCGATAGGTGGGATGGATATCGTCGAACGACTCGCTGCGGACCAATTCGGACGGCATCTCAGCGAGGTAAGGAAAAAAATCACCGGCCCAGGCGGGAGAATAAAACAGCACGTCGTAACCGGGGTGCCCAGTAGCCAGAGATGCCATGAATTCGTCGAACAATTTTCCAAATGACGTACCGACGACCCGTACTTTACCGCCCGTGCGTTGCTCCCAGGTTTGGGCATGGACTCTGGCCGGTGCGCCGATGGCCGAAACATTTTGCACGCCAACGGTGATCTCGACTCCAGCAAAACGCTGATCGGGCAGTGGTTGGCCCAGAACCGGAGAGATCTGGATCAATAACCCGAGAAACCCAAGCGCCATCCCGCCAAGCAATTTCAATCCGATTGATCGACCCACACTCCAACTCGCCTTGGATCGAAAAAACTGCATAGATATCGGATACACGGTTCCAACCTCATTATCTTTCGCCGATCAGAAATATCCGCCATGATAAAATTGAATGTCATCATCAGGGAGCGACACAACAGCGCCTAAAGGACAGAG
>Ga0209607_1000049_pt1 | contig 92089 bp, 73 predicted proteins | sample AD_UKC117_MetaG_FD_184413 | JGI IMG/M metagenome (GOLD analysis project Ga0209607, IMG submission 184413) | Active sludge microbial communities of municipal wastewater-treating anaerobic digesters from Hong Kong - AD_UKC117_MetaG (SPAdes)... | ecosystem: Engineered > Bioreactor > Anaerobic >... | reverse complement strand
GTAGCTGCCACCGCCGCCACCGCCGTAGCTGCCACCGCCGCCACCGCCGTAGCTGCCACCGCCACCACCGCCGTAGCTGCCGCCGCCGCCACCACCGCCGTAGGTGACGGCCCCCGCAACGCCCGGCAGGGCCAGCGCAGTTGCCACCACAGCGGCGGCGATACTCATGCTGAATTTCATCTCGTTACACTCTCCTCGTGACACACCAAGAGCGCCAAAATACATCACCCGGTAGCCACGTCCGGTATTGTCTTGGCATTTGGTTAAAATCCACGAGAACCCGGCATGAATACCCTGGCCCTTCATGCGGAACGGACCGGCCGCACCGCCCGGGAGCGCAGGCGAAGCATAGCCAGCCGGACCTTAACCATCCGTCGAATTTACCGCCCGTTTACCAATATCCTCCGTTGCGCAAACGCGCCGGGAGGAGGAAATGGATCTTCGGGGTCTGCCACTTTCCCGCCTGGAGAGGCGGCAAACCTTCCACAGTAACGAGTCACCGGGGAACCAGTATCATGACTCTCGACGTCCCGACGGGCAGCAGCCTTCGCTCCGTATTCCGTCTCGCCGCGGCGGCGCTCGTCGCCACTGCGGGCTGGTTCGGGCTCGGCGACAGCGCCCGGGCCGCCACGCTGATCGACTTCAACGGCGACAAGAACGCCGATCCCTATGTCGAGGATCTGTTCGCGGTGGCGCCGAACCGCATCGTCAACGGCAATTGCCTCAGCGGCGGCTGCCTCGCGCTGAACGACAACGAATCCTCGACCCTGACCTTCACCCTGGCGCCGGGCAAGTTCACGCTGAACAGCCTGAACTTCAATCTGCTCGGCAACGGCACCGGCAACACCCTGTTCGTGCAGGGCAGCAACGGCGGCTCGGCCTCCTTCACGGTCGGTGCGACCTATGCGAAGAACAGCTACCACTTCTTCGATTTCGGCGACACATTCAAGGATGTCACCTCCGTGGTCTTCTCGACCGGCGACGGCGGCAACGTCCGCATCGACAACCTGATGGCCAGCACCCCGGCGCCGGTGCCGCTGCCCGCGGCCGCCTGGCTGCTCCTGGGCGGACTCGGCGCGCTCGGCGCCGCTGCGCGCCGCCGGACACCGGCCGTCTGAAGCTCGCGGGCGGCGGGAGCCCGTCTCCCGCGCGCCTCAGCGCTGCGGGCTGCGCGCCGCCCGGGCGCGTGCGAAGGCCACGAAGGCCGCCTCGGGCCGGCGCAGCACCGGCCGGCCCGAGGCGCGCCAGTGGCGCAGCCACTCGGCCTCGAGCCAGTAGGGATCGTAGCCTGGGGCGGCGGCACGTACCCGGTCGTAGACGCCCGGATCGAGCCGCGGCCCCTCCCCTGCCCCCTCCCCGAGCCGGGCGCGCGCGCGCAGGCACACCACGTCGCCCTCCCCGAACTCCAGCGTATAGTCCGGCAGCCCGTCCTCGGCGGCCATGTCGCGGATCATCTTGCGGAATACCCGGCGGGGCGAGGTCGAGCCGGTCTTCTTCAAGAGCGTTTCGAGCCCGATCTTCCATTCCGCCTGCCGGCCGCAATGCTTGCGCGCGATCTCGTAGACCCGCCGCTCCAGCGGCTTGCGCAGATGGAAATAATCCCGGTGCAGGGTGAGCACCGATTTCGACAGCACCGAGCGGTAGATCCAGTCCGAGAGCGTCACCGTGACATGGATCATCCGGCCGCGCCGCTCGCGGCGCAGAATCTCCCAAGCGTCGATCAGCCCGAAGCCGCGGGTCGATTCCACGCCGCCGGTGGCGATATTGGTGACGATCCGCGTCCCCGAGAGCCGCTCGAAGGCCTCGCGCAGCCGCCGGTAGCCATCGCCGGAGGTCTCGCGGTTGGTCGCGACCAGGAGGTCGTGCGCCTTGAGATGCAGCGTCGGCGCCGTGGGCTGGCCGGCGTTCACCGCCGCCATCAGCTGGCTGACACAATAGATCAGCACATCCTTGTCATGGATGGTCGCGAGCCCCTTGACCGAGGGCGTGACCTCGATCGCCGCCTCCCCGTGCTCGTAGCGCAGGATGCGCCGGTCGGGCCGGGTCGCCAGCGTGAAGAGCGGGTGCTCCATCGACGCCATGTCGTCCTTCGGCGCGGCCCAGGGCCAGTCGCAGATGAAGAAGCCGTTCGCGGCCGCGAGGGCGGTCCCCTCCGGGACGATACTGCTCTGCCCCATGAAACGGTGATCCCGTTTTCTATCGTGGTTTCAGTGACGCCGAGGGTAGGCCCGGGGGAGGCCGTCGCGCAATCGTCTTTTCGCGGTTCCGGAATCGCCTGCCCGTGGTTTCGGAATCGCGGCAACGTGGTTCCGGAATCGCCCCCGATCCTCCGGGCTTGGATTCCCCGCGAGATTCCGGGGGTTTGCCGAAGCGCTTCCCTGCCGTAACACTTCAATTAACACGAGATAACACGCATGCGGGAATTTCGCCGCCGCCCCGCTTCCCGGCAGGAACCCCGGGAAACACCTGAATTGCCAAGAAAATTCCAAGCCAAATGACGGTTTCGGTTTCATATGCCGCGAATCGTGGTACATTGTGCGAAACGCGGCACATAAGGCCGCACCAGGGCAAGGTGAGCAGATGTCCCAGGATCCCGAGGCGGCCCCGCCGCCCTATTTCAACATCACCCCCGATGCGGCGCTGGCCGAGCTCGACCCGGCGGTCGGCACGGCGGATTTCGCCGAGATCGCCGCGCGGCTCGCCCGGGGACGCGACGACCTGCTGAGCCGCGGCCATGCCGAGGACGGGCGCAAGACCCTGCGGCGCTTCTCGACCTGGGAAATCACCAAATATCTCATCCCGGTGGCGCCGGCCTATTTCCGCCGGGTGCTGCGGGCGAACCCCGCCCTGCCCCAGGGGCTGAGCGAGACCGAGGGCGGCGCAAAATGGTTCACCCTCGACGAGGTGCTGCGGCTGCGCGCCCATTTCGCCGCCGGCGGCAGCCGGGCGAAGGAATACCGTCCCTGGCGCCCCGCGGGCCTGCCGGCCAAGATCGCCGTCATCGCCAACTTCAAGGGCGGTGTCGGCAAGACCTCCACGGCGGCGCATCTGGCCATGTCCGCCGCCCTCGACGGCTACCGGGTGCTGGTGATCGACCTCGACAGCCAGGGCTCGATGACCTCGATCTTCGGTGGCCGGGTGGCCGACGAATGGGCGACGGTCTTCCCGCTAATCGCGCGGGACTACGCGCTGGGGCTGCAGGCGGAGAACCGCCGTCGCGTCGACCGGGGCGATACCCCCCTGCCCTTCGAGGACATGCTCGAGGTGGCGCTGGGAAAGACCACCCGCGACGTGATCCAGGCGACGCACTGGCCCAACATCGACCTGATCGGCGCGCAGCTCAACCTCTACTGGGCCGAGTTCCAGATCCCGGTCTGGCGCATGTCCCTGCGCGGCTGGAAGCTCTGGGAGGCGCTCTCGGGCGCGCTCGCGCGCGACGGGGTGCTTGCCGATTACGACGTGGTCATCCTCGATACTCCGCCGGCACTCGGCTATCTCACCATCAACGGGCTCGCCGCCGCCGACATCCTGCTGGTGCCGCTCGGCGCCTCCTTCCTCGAGGTCGATTCCACGGGGCGGTTCTTCGACATGCTGCATTCCACGTTCCAGTCGATCGAGGAGGGCGAGAACCTCGCCGCCCGCGCCCTGGGGCGCCCCGGTACACGCTTCGAATGGGATGCGGTGCGCGCGGTGATCACCCGCTACGATGCCGGCCAGCAGGCCGAGCTCGCCGGGCTGATGCAGGCCTATCTGGGCCGCACGCTGAGCCCCTGGCGCCAGGATTACACCGCCCTGGTCGGCCAGGCCGGCGAGCAGGCGGGCGGCATCTACGAGGCCGATTACCGCGACTTCAACCGCGATACCTACGCCCGCGGCCGCCGGACCTTCGACGAGACCTATGCCGGCTTCAAGCGGCTGCTCCTGGGCAGCTGGCGGCGCGACGAGCTGGCCGGAACCCCCGCCGCCCGCGAGAAGGAGACCGCCTGATGGCCCGCCGCCGCCTGACCGCCGTCGAGCAGGATGTTCCGCGCGCGGAACATCTGTTCCCCCGCCCGGAGGGGATGCCCCGCAGCGGGACATCCGCCCCGATCGCGCGAATCGCCGCGGATGCGGCCGGCACCGCCGCGGCGGAGGAACTGGCCCGGGCCCTGGAGACCGCCCGCGAGACCGGCCATCTGGTCCTCGATCTCGGGCTCGACGAAATCGCGTCCGATCATCTGACCCGCGACCGGCTGCCGGCCGAGGACGAGGAGATGGCGGGCCTGCGCGAAAGCCTGCGTGCCCACGGCCAGCGCGTGCCGATCGAGGTGACGCCGCTGCAGGGCGCCCTGCCCTATGGCCTCATCTCCGGCTGGCGCCGGCTGGCCGCGCTCAGGGCGCTCCATGCCGAGACCGGCGAGGCGCGCTTCGCCACCGTCCAGGCGCTGGTGCGCCGGCCCGAAAGCGCCGAGGCGGCCTATGTCGCGATGGTCGAGGAGAACGAGATCCGCGTGGGCCTGAGCCACTACGAACGCGCGCGCGTGGCCGCGCTGGCGACCCGGCGGGGGATCTTCCCCACCGAGAAGGCGGCGCTGCTAGCGCTCTTCGCCAATGCCAGCCGGGCGAAGCGTTCGCGGATCCGCGCCTTTCTCGAGATCTTCCATGCGCTCGACGGGGTGCTGCGCTTCCCCGCGCATCTCCCCGAGCGGCTGGGCCTGAAGCTCGTGGACCGGCTGCGCGCCGGCGGGCGCGACCGCATCGCCGGAGAGATCGCGCGCGCCGATCCGCAGACCCCGGAGGCGGAGGCCGGGATCCTCGAGGGGCTGATGCGCCGGCCGGCGCCCGCCCCGCGCCCGGCGCCGGCGGCGGAGGAGATCCTGCCCGGCGTGGCCCTCGTCTCGCGGCTCGGCGGCCGGACGCTGACCCTGAAGCTGCAGGGTCCCGGCGTCACGCCCGAATTGCACGAGACCGTCCGCGCCGTGCTCGCCGGCCTCGACCCGCGCTGAAATGCTCCGCGCGCGGAACGTCCAGCCGTGACCGGGCCGCCGCCGGGATCGGTCGGCCTCGCCCTCGGCGCCGGCGGTGCCCGCGGGATCGCCCATATCGTGGTGCTCGAGACGCTGGACGAGCTGGGCATCACGCCCGCGCTGATCGCCGGGGCCTCGATCGGGGCGATCGCCGGGGCCTGCCATGCCGCGGGCATGTCCGGGGCGGAGTTGCGCGCCTGGCTGCTGGAGCGTGCCGCGGACCGGGTCGGCATGATGCGGGGGCTGGTGGCGGCGCGGGTGCCAGGCCTGGGGGATCTCTTCACGCTCGGTGGCAATCCGGTGCTGGTGGATCCCGAGCGGCTGGCGCGGATCTTCCTGCCCGAGGCCGTGCCGGAAGTCTTCGAGGATCTGCGTATCCCGCTCGTCACCGTCGCCACGGATTTCTATTCCCAGCGCCAGCACCTGTCGGGGACGGGGCCGCTCCGGCCTGCCCTCGCCGCCTCCATGGCCATTCCCGGCATGTTCCGGCCGGTGGAGATCGACGGGCGGGTGCTGATCGACGGCGGCATGACCAATCCCTTGCCCTTCGATCTCCTGGCCGAGCGGGTGGAGATTGTCGTCGCGGTCGACGTGAACGGGGCGCCGCGCGAGGGCGACCGGCCGGGCGGGCGGGTGCCGCGGCCGCTCGACGCCCTCGTCGCCTCCTTCCAGATCATGGCCGAGGCGATCACCGTAGAGAAGGCGGCGCGGGTCGCGCCCGACGTGCTGCTCCGGCCCGCCGTCTCGCGCTTCCGGGTGCTCGATTTCCTCAAGGCGCCGGCGATCCTCGAGGCGGCCGAACCGCTGCGCGATCAGCTCAAGCGGGCACTCGGATCGCGATTGTCCGGGTGAGGGCGCCGCGCCGCTGGCGCGCTAAGCGGCGCGGCGACGGGAAGGGCGGGGGGCTGGCGGAGAGAGAGGGATTCGAACCCTCGAGACGGTTCCCCGCCTACACACTTTCCAGGCGTGCGCCTTCGACCACTCGGCCATCTCTCCGTAGCCGGCGACAAGACCATCTCCGCAGCCCGGGTGCAAGCCCCGGATAGGCCTGGATCCGATTGCCGCCGTCTCCGGCCGGACATGCCGCGAACCGGCCCTCGCTTGCCGCTTTCAGCCCGTTTCGGCGAGATCGCGCCGAAAGGATTAACCGCGGCGATCCGGTCTTGAGAGGCAGGATCACGGCCCATACACCTTGGCGCAATCTCGAGCTCCCGGGGCTGGCGAGGTGGACCGAGGCGGTCCAGCGCCATTGCACTACCGGTCGTGGGGTCCCGGGATGTCATCGGAACGGGTGCGAACTGGCTGCGGCGCCGGCAGGCCGAGGAATCGGCTGCTGTCTGCGCCCCGGCCGTGGCTTGCCCGATGCCCGGCCGCGCCGCGGCGGGATGCCCCGGTGGCGAAGCGAAAACAATGCGGAACCCGCGCCGGTCATCCGGGAAACGGGCCGCGGTCAGTGAAGGAACACGATTCATATGACGGTCTATACCGCATCGAACGCGAGCCAGTTCAACGCTGCCGTCAAGAAGGCGGGCGGCGGCGACACGATCAAGGTCACGGGCAATATCGGCAGCGTCAGCATCAACAAGAGCTTCTCCGGCAGCGGCCTGAAGGTCGAGGGTGGCGGCTTCAGCTCCATGCAGATGATGAGCGCCAAGAACGTCACGTTCGACAATGTCGACTTCAAGGGTTCCGGCGGCTACGGGCTGAAGGTCTCCAAGTCATCGAACATCTCGGTGGTGAACTCGGACTTCAACGGCTTCAAATACGCCGCCCAGTTTCTCAAGAGCAGCAACATAACCCTGAAGAACAACGACATCGAGGGTTTCAAGCACGACGGCTTCCGCTTCGCCGGGATCACGAACCTCAAGGTCGAGAACAACGACTTCCGCGACACCAAGTCCGAGAAGGGTTATACCCACAAGGACTTCCTGCAGATGTGGGCGCATAGCGACACCGGCCCGTCCAAGAACGTCGTGATCAAGGGCAACAACATGGTCACCAGCGACAAGCTGATCCATGGCATCTTCATCACGAACTCGGTCTCGAAGCAGCACGAGCACTTCGATATAACGAACAATTACATCAAAGCTGCCAATATGCACGGCATCACGGTCAAGGGCGTGAGCGACCTGGATGTTCACGGCAACACGCTCGCCTCCAACGGCAGCGGCAAGCCGCAGATGAACATCAGCAATTCCCCGGGCGCTTCTATCTCCAAGAGCGCCAATGCCCCGGCGCCTTCCTCCTCGTCGTCATCCGCGAACGAGAAGAGCGGCGGCGGCGGCAACGACAAGATCAACGGCACCTCCAAGGCCGACGATCTGGCGGGCGGGAACGGCAACGACAAGCTCTTCGGCAAGGGCGGCAACGACACGCTGCGCGGCGAGAACGGCAACGACATGCTGCGCGGCGATGCCGGGCGCGACTTCCTGATCGGCGGCAAGGGTGCCGACAGGTTCGACTTCAATTCGGTCTCCGACTCGCGGGGCGGCTCGTCGACGCGCGATGTCATCAAGGCCGGCGACGGTGCGGTGGCCATGGAGGGCGTGGGCAAGTCCGGGGGCGACCGGATCGACGTCTCGGGCATCGACGCCGACATCACCAAGGCCGGCAACCAGAAGTTCGATTTCGGCGGAACCGGCAAGGGCGACCTGTCGGTGATCAATGTCGGCGGCGGCCATTCGCTGGTGCGGGCCAATATCGACAACGACAAGGCCTTCGAGTTCCAGCTGCTGATCGAGGACGGCGGCGTCAAGGCGCACCATTACTCCGCCCACGACTTCATCCTCTGACGGAGGATGTCCCGGGCGCGGGCGCATGCGTGCGCCCGGGACATGTCCGTAGGTCCGGAGGAGGGCCCCGGCGTGCGGCTCAGCCGCGGGAATAGACGTCGGCGTAGCGGGTGATGTCGTCCTCGCCGAGATAGGGGCCGGTCTGCACCTCCACGAGATGCAGTGCGAGCTTGCCGGGGTTCTCCAGCCGGTGCACGGCGCCGGGTGCGACATAGATCGATTCGTTCTCCGGCAGGAGGCGCGCGGTCCCGTCCAGCGTCACCCGGGCGGTGCCTGCCACCACCACCCAGTGTTCGGCGCGGTGCACGTGGGATTGCAGCGACAACTGCCCGCCGGGCTCGACCATGATGCGCTTGACCTGGAAGCGCGGCCCGAGTGCCAGCGTCTCGTACCAGCCCCAGGGCCGGTGGCAGCGCGGCGAGGAATGCGCCTGGGGCAGCCCGCGCGCCTCGAGTCGGGCGACGGCGTCGCGCATCGCCGCACCGGCATGGCGGTCGGCCACCAGCACCGCGTCGCGCATCGCCACCACCACGAGCTCGCGCAGCCCGATGCCCACCAGGACCTGGCTCTCGTCCTCGGCGCGCAGGAGGCTGCCGCGGCAGTCGACCGCCTCCACCGGCCCGGTCTCGGCATTGCCCGAGGCGCCGGGGCCGGGCGTCATGGCGCGAGCCACCGCGTCCCAGGAGCCGAGATCGGACCAGGGCGCGGCCAGCGGCACGACCGCGAGGTTGGCGGCATGTTCCATCACCGCATAATCGAGCGAGCGGGCGGGCGCGCGGGCCCAGGGGCCGGGCGCGAGGCGCAGGAAGCCCAGATCGGGCGTCGCGGCGGCGAGGGCCTCGGCGACGGCGGCGAGGATCTCCGGGGCATGTTCGGCGAAAGCGGTCCGGATCGCATCGGCGCGGAAGAGGAAGATGCCGCTGTTCCACAGATGCCGGCCGGAGGCGGCGAGCCGGGCGGCGGTGGCGGCATCGGGCTTCTCGACGAAGCGGCGGAGGGGCAGGGGGGTCGGCGGCGCGCCGGTCTCGGCGGGCGCGGCCAGTTCGAGATAGCCGTAGGCCGTCTCGGGCCGGTCGGGGGGGACGCCGAAGGTCACGAGCGTGCCGGCCTCGGCGGCGGCGGCGCCGGCGCGCACGGCCGCGTGGAAGGCCTCATGCGCGGCGATGGCGTGATCGGAGGGGCAGACCAGCAGGAGGCGCCCCGGCGCCGTCTCCGCGGCGCTCAGCGCCGCTGCCAGCACCGCGGGGCCGGTATCGCGGCCCTCGGGTTCGAGCAGTACCGGGCCGGGGTCGATCCCGGCCTCGGCCAGTTGTCCGGTGGCGAGGAAGCGGAAGGTCGACCGGGTCACCACGATCGGCGCCGCGAAGCCCGGCGCCGCCAGCCGCCGCGCCGCTGCCTGGAACAGGCTTTCCTCCCCGAGGATGCGGGCGAACTGCTTGGGATGGCTCGGCCGGCTGAGCGGCCAGAGCCGCGTGCCGTTGCCGCCGGCGAGGATGACGGGCTGGATCACGGGATCGATCACGGGCGTCGGGCGGCCTCCTTCGGCGTCCGGGTATCGGCGCGCCTCGCCTAAGGTGCTGCCGTCGCCGGGGTTAACAAGCGGCTAACGCCGGAGTTCCCCGGCGCCGGTGCCGTGCCTGCGTGGCCCGCGCGACGCGGGTGCGGCGATGTCACTCCCCGGCGGCGCCCGCCACGCCGCCGGAATGTTCCGCGCGCGGAACATTCCCTTCGACGCCGTCGCGCCATTCGTCGCGCCGCCGCCAGACGGTGCTCCAATACGCGGCCGCCTCCGCGGCGCCGGGATGCAGGGGGGCCAGCAGCCGCGCGCCCAGCATCCGGCTGAAGGGCCACATGCGCAGCAGGAAGCCGGCGGCGGGCTGCTGCCAGGCGGGCAGGTGGCGCCGGGCGAGCGTCATGCGCGCCTTGAGGATCAGGATCTGCTTGTCGGCCTGGTGCTTGGAGGAGGCGCCGCCGTAGTGAATGATTTCCGCCTCCGGAGTCAGCCGCGGGCGGGCGCCGCTGTTGCGGGCCCGGCGGCAGAAGTCGGTTTCCTCGCCATAGGTCCCGAAGATCGGGTCGAAGCCGCCGAGCGAATCCCAGAGCCGACGCTCGACCAGCAGGAAGCAGCCCTGGATCACCCCGACCTCGCGCTCGCTGTCGCGCGCCCAGCTGCCGTAGAGCTCGGGGTTGAAGACCGCGCTGCCCGCGAAGATGCGCGCGAGGCCCGAGGTGCGGCAGAAGAGGCTCCAGAGCGTCTGGTCGCCGAAGGCGCAGACCGGGTCGAGGCTGCGGTCGCCCTTGAGCGTGCGGCCGCCCCAGATGCCGGCCTGCGGCGTGCGGCCCGCGAAGGCCACGAGCCGGTCGATGGCGCCGTCGAGCACCAGGGTGTCGGGGTTCAGGAGCAGGAGGTAGCGGCCGCACGCCTCGCGGGCCGCGTGGTTGTTGCCCTTGGCGAAGCCGTGGTTCTCGCGGCTGGCGATCAGCCGGACATCGGGAAATTCCGCGGCGATGGCTGCTGCCGAGCCGTCGGGGGAGGCGTTGTCGAGCACGATCAACTCGTAGGGCACCCGCGTCTCGGCGATGACGCTCGCGAGGCATTCGAGGGTCATGGCGCGGGTGTTGTAGCTCACCACCAGGATCGAGACGAGCGGATCGGGGGCCGCGGCGGGGGCCTGCGCCATCGCGGCGGTCATCGTCCGCGCTCCGCCGGGGCGCCGCGGCGGGCGCGGTTGAGGGAGAAATGCGCCGAGAAATCGTGGTCGCGCATGTCGAGCGCCGGGGCGCGGGACGGGTCGGCGGCGCGCGCCTCCATGTAGCGGGCGAAGAGCGCGCGGTCGTCGGCGTAGATCGCCGCCAGCCTCTCGCGCAGCGCCGGCGTCAGCAGGTCGTCGCGCGCGGGCAGCGCGCCGGTGGCCGTGAAGCGGCGGTGGAGCTCGCTTGCGGGGGTCTTCCAGGCATCGGGGTCGGCCTGGCGCGCGAGATGTGCCATGGCATTGACCGGCCGGCGGAAATATTTCTCGGCCAGGGCGGGTCCGAAGACCTGCACGGCATCCTCGGCGAGGCGCTTGTCGAGCAGGACGTCGGAATAGCGGATCGGCGCGAGATGCGCGACCTGCGGCATGAAATGCACGTCGATGCGGGAGAAATCCTCCGCGCCGAGATAGCGCTCGACGAAATCGGCGAAGGAGAGCTCGGCGCGGCCGCGGCCGATGACGCCGCGCACGCTCTCCTCGAGCACGGGGTAGGGCTCGTCGAGGCGCGAGACGACCTGCTGGAGATAGCCCGAGACGGCCCGCTCGTAGGGGTCGCGGATCACGAAGACCACATGCGCGCAGCCCGCGAGATCGCCGTAGCCGAGCCGGTGGCAGCGCTCCATGTAGAAGACCGGGCGCTCGTCGGCGCGCTTGGCATGGGGGGAATGCTCGATGATCATGCGGCGGAAGGCCGAGCAGGCGTTCTTGCGGATGTAGCAATAGCCCACCGGTGCCGCGAGCGGGATGGCGTAATGGCCGGAGAGCTCGTTGCGCAGCCCCTTGACCATGCTCCGGACGCGCGGGCGGTAGCGGGTGGGGATGATGCTCAGCATGGAAGTCATGTCGAAACCGATACTCCTGTCCCGGCCGCGGCCTCCGTCCGGCCGCCTCGGGGGTACTATTCCGGGATGAAGCGGTCCAGCCGGTCGACCGTGGCGGCGAGGAAGCGCTGCAGCCGTGTGTCCGCGGCCGCCACCCCGTCCTCGCCGATCGCGGTGATCACCCGCACCAGCCCGCCGTCGCTGCGCCCGGCGCGCATGCCGTCGGCGAGCATGGCGAACTTGGCGACGAACTCGCTGGCCGCCCGCCGGCCGCGGCCCTCGAACCAGTAATAGACCAGCTGCTGCTCGGCGCCCTTCTGGATCACCGCGCGGTTCAGCTCGAAGCTGCCGAAGCGCGTGCCCGGCAGCTCGACCGTCACGGGATCGATCGAGAAGACCTCCCAGCCGGCGGAGGGCATGCAGGCCTCGGGCGAATGGATCACCTCGCCCTCGGTCTGGGTGCGGTAGTAGGAGAGGAAGAAATCGACGCCGGCGGTCTCCTCGGGATTGCTGTAGAAGGCGGCGAGGTAGTCGTCGGCGCCGAGCGCGGCCTCGATGCGCGGCTCGAGCGCGGTGGTGATGCCCGACCAGCCGGCGATCTCGCGCGGGAAAAGGCCGAAGGGGTCGCGCTCGGGGGGATGTCCGGCCCGGGCCGGGGCCAAGGTCCAGGCGGCGGAGAGCGTGGCCGTCATCAGCGCCGCGGTGACGAGCGCCCGCGAGGGCTGGATCGTGAAGATGCGGGCGAGTTCGCCGCCGAGGCCGGAGAAATCGAGCTCCAGCGCCTCGCCGAGCGGCCGGCGGTCGCCGGAGAGCCGCTGCATGATCCGGGCCATCAGGAAGAGGATGGCGATGCAGGCGAGAAAGATCACCCAGCCCTCGAAGACATGCAGGAAGCCCTCGGCCTGGGCGATGCCGTAGCGGTCGACGAGGATGCCGATGACGCCGATGCGCAGCGAGTTCATCAGGACCGCCAGCGGGATCGCCGAGAGGAGCAGCACCAGCTTGTGCCAGACCGGGCCGCGGTAGAGCACCGCGAAGACATAGGTGAAGCTCATGATCGGGAAGAGGTAGCGCAGCCCCGAGCAGGCCTCGGCGACCTGCAGCTTGTAGACGCCGAGGTCGATGATGTTGCCTTCCAGGAACACCGGGACGCCCGCGCCCTGCACCAGCCAGACGCCGATGCCTGAGGAGACGAGCTGCAGCGAGGCGTTGATCTTCCAGTAGAGGAACTGCGGCAGCGGCAGCATGAAGACGAGATGCAGCACCGAGGGCCAGAAGACCAGCCCGCGCTTCCAGCCGAAGGAGGTGAGCACCAGCCCGGCGATCCAGACGATCAGCGCGTAGAACACCACGTCGTCGATCGCCACCAGATTGCCGGCGAGCGCGATGGCGAGGCCGAGGCCGATCACCGCGACCCCCGGCCAGCGGTCGGTGACGGGGGCGGCCGCGGGCGGCACCGTCTTCATCTCGCGCAGGAACATGTAGAAGGACAGCACCGGGATCACCGGCCCGTGGCTGAATTCCGGCCGACTCCAGGCATCGGCGAGCCCGGCGAGCCCGAAGCGGAAGAGCGGCAGCGTCGAGAGGATGGTCAGCGCGAACCAGAAGAGCCCGGCGGGATTGGCCACCGGCCCGGCGAGCAGGCCGACCCTTCCGTTCGATTCCACCGTAGCCGCCATGGCCGTTACCCGCACCGCCGAAAATGAAACGGCCGCTCCACGCGGCCCCGGACCAGCCTAGCGTATCCGGGGCGCGAAAACGAGCCGGAACCCGCCACGAGAGTAAATGCCGCCGCGCGGGCCCCGCGTCAGAGCCCGGTGGAGAACGTCCGGCCGATCCGGAAGAACACCCGGTTGCTGGTGGCGTTCGAGGGATCCTCGATCTCGCTGCGGAAGCGGTAGCCGAGATCCGCGGTCACCACCCGGGTCAGGTCGTAGCTGTAGACGGCCGTCACCTGGGTATTGGTGGTGTCGGGTGCGTCCTCGACGTCGAGATTGGTCTCGTTGGCCACCGCGAAGTCGAGGCCGAAGCGCGAGACGGTGTTGATGTCGCGCACCAGGCCGATGGAGGCGCCTGCGACGCGGACCTCGGTGATGCCGTCGTCCTTGACGGTATAGCGGTTGAAGATGCGGCCGTTGATAGCGCCGCGCGCGAGCTGGTAGTTGCCGGTCACCGCGAAGCTGAAGCGGGTCTGCGGCGCCGCGGTGGTCAGCCGGCCGTTACCGGCGAAGTTGTAGTCTTCCTGGCGGTAGAAGAAGTCGCCGCGCAGCGTCGCGCCGGAATTGTCGTTGGTGGTCACGCGCGTGCCGCCGACGGTCTCTTCCTTCTGGCGGTTGGCATAGCCGATGCCGCCGCGCAGCCGCGTGTTCTCGTCGGGCTGGTAGACGACGCCGGCATCGACCTCGGCCACCTGGAGCTGGGTGTCCGCCGCGTTGTCGGCGTCGTAGAAGAAATAGGAGCCCGCCACGATGCTGGAGAAGACCGGCGTGAAATTTAGCTCCCAGGTGCCCTCGATCGTGTTCGACCGGCGCGGCGTCAGGCTGGCGGCGCTGTCGGAATAGTCGATCGCCGTGCCCACGTAGCGCAGTCCGTAGGTGCTGGGCGCGTCGGTGCCGTATTCGAAGGCGATGTCGGCGTCGAAGCGCAGCTCGCGGGTGTCGGAGCGGCTGGTCTGCAGGTTGTCCGGCAGCGCGCCCTCGTCGGTGACGAAATCGTTGATGTCCTCGGTGAAGTCGGTCCGGCGCTGGCGGTAGCGCAGGCGCGCGTCGAAAGTGGAATTGGCCCATTCCTGGGCGAAGCCGAGCCGCGCGCCGGTGGGGGAGGCGAGGGTGAGCTCGAACGGCTGCTCGGCCTCCCAGAGCGCGCGCAGGCCGGTGTTGAGCCCGAAGTCCAGGGTCTGGGTGGCGGTGTCGTGCAGGAACCCGATGTCGAGGCGGGTATCGGCGAGATAGCTGGTGCCGGGGGATTCGTCGTCGAGATTGTAGTTGGAATCCGCCGCGACGCTCTGGGAGATCGTCGCGGAGAGCGCCCTGACCTCTCCGGCGTCCTGGGCGGAGGCGGCATGAATCCCGGCGGCACCCGCCAGGGTCAGGGCGGCGAAGGAGGCGCGTCGCATCGCGGCGCCTTACTCGAAGAGGCGGCGTTCGGGCACGATGATCACGTCGCCCTCGCGGAGCGTGATCATCGACTGGATGGCGCCGCCGCGCTCGACGGCCTTGAAGTTGAAGAGATACATCCGCTCCTGCCCGGTCGCGGGATCGGTGCGGCGCAGCTGGATGCGCTTGGTCGCGGCGAAGCGGCCCGGGCCGCCGGCGAGCGCGATCGCCTGCAGGAGCGTGGTGCCGGGCTCGACCTCGATCGCGCCCGAGGCGCCCACCTCGCCGAGCACGAAGATCGGGAAGGTCCCCGCGGTCTCGTCGACCGAGACCACCGAGACGAAGACGCTGGGACGCACCGCGAAATTCGAGGCCAGCCGGTCGGCGATGACCTTCTCGACGCTCTCCACCGACTGCCCGGAGGCCCTGACCGTGCCGGCCAGCGGCACCGAGATCCGCCCGTCGGGCAGCACCAGCACCTGTCGGTTCAGGGTATCGTCCTCGAGCACGGTGATCGCGAGCTGGTCGCCGGGTTGGATGCGGTATCCCGCGCTCTGGGCGAGCGCGAGGGGCGCGGTCAGCAGGGCGACCAGCGCCGCGAGGAAAATCTGTCTCATCAAACTGCCTCACATGGTCGTTTGGGCCCCTTAGACCATGCGCCGGACCGGCGGGGAAGCCAAAACCCCGTTCCGCGCCGGTGCCGGGCCATTTGCCGCCACAGACGTAGTCATTCTGCAACAGATGGCTGCAACGGATGGGTGGGCGGCCGCGCCGGGGAGGGCGGGGCGCCGCGCCGGTTTACCGATACTTCATCGCTCCGGGTCCAGATTGCGGCGAGGCAGACATTCTCGAAACGCAACACGGCGACCGAGCGCCGGAACGAGGCAGGGGCCATGCTGGAACGGATCGTCTATGTCAGTCGCGCGGCGCCCGGGACCGGACTCGACACGGTCTTCGGCATCATCCGCGCCGCGCATCTGCGCAACAGCCAGGCGGGGATCTCGGGCGGGCTGATCTTCCTCGACGGCTGGTTCGTCCAGGTGCTCGAGGGCAGCCCCGAGGCCGTCACCCGGCTCCATGCCCGCCTCCTGCGCGACCCCCGCCACGCCGGGCTGGACCTGCGGGCGCGCGAGCGCGCGCTCTGCCGGCTGTTCCGCGGCCAGGCCATGGCGCTCCGGACCCGCGCCTGCCTCGACCTCGCCCTGCTCGAATCCTTCGGCTACACCCCCGGCTTTCCGGTCGCCCGCTTCCCCGCCGACGTGCTGCTCGAATTCGTCGTCCGGGCCTGCCGGCCGGTCCGCGGCCCGGCCCGGCCGGCGCGCGCCCGCGCGGATCCCGCGACCAGGACCGGGTCGGATTGACGGCCGCGCGCCGCGCCGGGCACTGGACAAGACCATGCCGGAACCCTAGAAAGCGCCGGGAACCGGGCGCTCCCGGTTCCCGGTTTCCTGTGCCCCATTTTCCCTCGTATTCGGGGTCGTGACGATGAGTTCCTGGTTTTCGGCCCGTCCATGAGTCGCGAAAAACGACGCAAGATCATGGCGATCGCCTCCGGCGGCGGGCATTGGGTGCAGATGTGCCGCATCAATCCGGCCTTCGAGGGCCTGGATGTCTTCTATGTCAGCGTCGATCCTTCCTCGGCGGCCGACGTGCCGGGGCGGACCTATTACACGATCCGCGACGTCAGCCGGCGCGACCGGCTGGGCTTTGCCGTGCTCGTCGCCCAGCTGAGCCGGATCCTCCTGCGCGAACGCCCCTCGGTGGTCATCACCACCGGCTCGGCGCCCAGCCTCGTCGCGCTGGGGATGGCCCGGCACCTGCTGCGCGCCCGCACGATCTGGATCGATTCCATCGCCAATGTCGAGCGGATGTCCTCCTCGGGCGCCCAGGCGCGCCGCGTGGCGGACGTGTGGCTGACGCAATGGGAGCATCTGAGCGGCCCCGACGGGCCGGAATACTGGGGCGCGGTGCTGTGATCTTCGTGACCATCGGCTCGATGTTCCCCTTCGACCGGCTGATCCGGGCGATGGACGCCTGGGCGGCGGAGCGGGCGCCGGAGACGGAGCTGCTCGCCCAGATCGGGGCGGGGGCCTATGAGCCGCGCAACATGCCCTGGGTCCGCCGGCTCGACCAGGCGGATTTCGCCCGCACGGTGGCGCGCGCGGATCTGGTGGTGGCCCATGCGGGCATGGGCTCGGTGATCACCGCCGGCCGCTTCGGCAAGCCGATCGTGGTCCTGCCGCGGCGGCGGGATCTGGGCGAGCTGACCACCGACCACCAGCTCGCCACGGCGGGCTGGCTGCGCGACCGGCCCGGCATCCATGTCGCGGACCGCGACGCCGATCTGGGGCCTGCGATCGCCGGGGCGCTGGCACGGCGGGACGACGACCGGCCGCATCTCGCGCCGACCGCGCCGGAGGCCTTCATCGCGCGCATCCGGCAGTGCATCCTGAGCTGAAGCGCGGAGGAGGGAACCCATGGTCAAGATCGGCGTGGCGGGTCTGGGAAAGATGGGCATCTCCCACTTTTCCATCGTCAATTCCCATCCGCAGACGCAGGTCGATGTCTGCGACAGCTCCCGGACGGTGCTCGACGTGCTCGGTCGCTACACCGGCGCGAGGGTCTGGCGCGACTATGACGCGATGCTCGAGGAGGCGGGGCTCGACGCGGTGATCGTCGCCACGCCCTCGCGGCTGCACGGGCCCATGGTGCGCAAGGCGCTCGAGCGGGGCCTGCATGTCTTCTGCGAGAAGCCCTTCTGCCTCGACTGGCGCGAGGCCGAGGAACTCGCCGCGCTGGCCGCGGAAAAGGGCCTCGTCAACCAGGTGGGCTACCATTACCGCTACGTCGGCGCCTTCCGCGAGATGAAGCGGCTGGTCGAGGCCGGGGCCATCGGCACGGTCACCCATGTGCTCGCCGAGGCCTACGGGCCGGTGGTCCTCAAGCCCAAGGGCACGACATGGCGCACCGACCGGGTGGAGGGCGGCGGCTGCCTCTACGATTACGCCGCGCATCCCGTCAACCTGATCAACTGGTGCTTCGGCCTGCCGGCGCATGTCTCGGGCTCGGTACTGGGCGCGATCTTCTCGGCCGATACCGACGACGAGGTCTATTCCACCTTCGCCTATGACGGGGGGCCGAGCGTGCATCTCTCGGTGAACTGGAGCGACGAGAGCTATCGCAAGATGTCCACGAAGCTGACGCTGACCGGCACCGGGGGGCGCATCACCGCCGACCGCCAGGAGATCCAGGCCTATCTGCGCGCGCCGGTGCCGGGGCTCGAGGGCTACGATGCCGGATGGAACGTGAAATACACCACCGAGCTGACGCCGGCGGTGCGCTTCTACCTGCGGGGCGAGGAATACAGCGCCCAGATCGACGATTTCGTCGATGCCGTGCGCGACGGCACCCCGCGCAGCCCCAACGGCTTCGCCGGCGCGGCCGAGACCGACCGGACGCTGGCGCGCATCGTCGACGACGCCGCCCGCGCGCCGGTCGCCGCGCCCGCCGCCGCGCCTTCGCCGCGCCGGGGCCAGCGGCGCGGCTGGTTCGGCCGGAGGGCGGCCCGATGAGCGGCGTGGCGATGGACCGGCTGCTCTTCGGCGACAACCAGTTCTTCGGCATCAACCACATGTCCGAGGAAAAGGCCCGCGCCCAGGCGCTGCAGTTCCGCGACACGGCCGCGATCATCGCCGTGCTCGACGCCGCCTATGACGAGGGCCTGCGCACCTTCATGTGCACCACCCACGAGCGCATCGGCGAGATCTGCGACCATGTGCGGGCGAATCCGGGCCGCTACCAGGGATTCAAGTTCTATCCCTGCATGCCCTATGCGCATAAATACGCCAATGCCGCCACCGACCACGGGATGGTCGGCGCGGTGATGCATTTCATGCCCGACGACGGCATCCTGAAGACGGCGGTCCGGGGCGGCGTGAGCCTCGCCCGCAAGGACGTCGAGGGGCTGGCGAAGATCCTCGTCGACATGGAGATGAAGATGTTCCGCGGGCTCGAGACCCCGGTGATCTTCCTGCAGAACGTCGTGGTCGACCTGCTGCTCGGCATGGGGATGAAGGACAGCTTCCGCATCTTCCACGACTACGTGGCCGAGCGCTACGGCGCCGAGGCGGGCTTCATCACCATGAACCTGCCGGCCCTGCTCGACGCGCTCGACGCGGTCGGCATCGAGAACCCGATCGTCTGCTCGAACCTCAACAAGATCGGCTTCCGGGTTTCCGGCGGTGTCGAGGCCTATGCCGAGACGCTGCGGACGCGCAGGGTGCGGGCGATCGCCATGTCGGTGCTCGCCTCCGGCGCCATCCCGCCGCGCGAGGCCCTCGAATGGGTGGCGGCGCAGCCGAATGTCGAAGCCATCGTCTTCGGCGCTTCGAGCCGCAAGAACATCCGCGACACCAGGACGATCGTCGAGGGCCTGCAGGCCTGAACCGCGACCGCCCCGGCCTGCATCGGCCGCGAAACGGCCTCAGCCCTCGGAGCCGGTCCGGGTTTCGGGCTCGGGGGCGGGCCGGGCGTCGATGGCGGCGAGGCGCGCGCGGGCGGCCGCGGCCTGGGCCGGGGGCAGGGGGCTGCCGGCTTCCGCGGCGGCGAGCGCCTGTTCGAAGCCCGTCCGCGCCGCGTCCCAGTGCTCCAGCCTGAACTCCGCCTCGGCGCGATGGAATTGCGCCTGGGCATTGTCCGGCAGCGCCTCGGCGGCTGGGACGAGATAGGTGAGCGCCTGGGCGCTGTCGCCGCGCAGGTGCAGGATCCAGCCGTAGGTGTCGCGGAACTGCGGCACTTCCGAGGCGCGCAGCCGCCGCGCGATGGCGAAGGCGCGCTCCAGAACCGCCGGATCGGGGGTCGCGTCCTGACTGGTGAGCAGGCTCGCGAGGTTGTTGGCGACCACCGGCGCGCTGCTGTCGCGGGCATAGAGCGCCTCGTAGACCGCGACCGCGCCGGGCAGGTCGCCCTTGGCCTCCAGCACCCCGGCCTGCATGAACATCAGGGGGGCGCTGTCCTCGGCCGCGGCGATGCCTGCCGCGAGCACCGCCTCGGCCTCCTCGACCCGGCCCTGGCCCGCGAGCAGCGCGAAGAGCGCCTGATAGGGCTGGGCGAGCCCGGGCGCCTCCTCGATGAGCGTGCGGTAGAGCGCCTCGGCCCGGTCGGTCTCGCCGCCGAGCGCCCAGAGCCCCGCCTGCAGCAGCCGGCCGGGCAGGCTGGCGGGTTCCCTGGCCAGCAGGTCGTCGAGATAGGCCTGGGCGGCCGCGGTGTCGCCCGCCGCCACCTGGGTGCGCACCAGGTCGGCCATGGCCGCGGCATTGCCCTCCGTGCCGGCGAGATCCTCGAGCAGCGCGACGGTCTCGGCGGTGCGGCCCTGGCCGGCGAGGCCCTGGGCGGTGAGGGCCGCGGCCATGGCCGCGGCGACCGGGTCGCCCTGGGCGCGCAGGATGCCGGCCACCTGGTCGGCGCGGGCCCAGTCCTTGCGCGCCAGATGGATGCGCCCGAGCATGTTCAGGAGCTCGCGGTTCTCCGGCGCGCGGCGCAGCGCGTCGACCACCACGCCCTCGGCCGGGCCGGTGCGGCCGTCCTGCATCAGGAAATTCGCGTAGCGCAGCGATTCCTCGGGCGCGCGGTCGGAGGTCTCCACCGCCAGCGACAGTCGCTCGCCCATCAGCTCCCGGCTGCCCTCGCGCTCGTGGGCCATGGCCATGATCGTCATGATCTCGGGGTCGCGCGGCGCCTGGGCCAGGGCCGCGCGCATGTCCTCGATCGCCGCCTCGGGCCGGTCGGCCTCGATGGCGGCGCGCGCGCGCAGCTTCAGCGCGGCGACATTGGTCTTGTCGCCGGCGAGCACGGTCTCGATCAGGGCGGCGCTTTCCTCGGCCGCGCCGGTGGCGGCCAGCATCTCGGCCAGCGCCACCTGCAGGTCGCGGGTGCCGTCCGAGGGCTCGGCGCCTTCGACGAGCGCACGCAGCGCCGCGATGGCCTTGTCCTGCGCCCCTTGCGCGAAATCGAGGCCGGCCAGGGCGCGCTGATAGGGATGCGGGTCGGCGCTGGCGGCGATGCGCGCCTCGAGCTCGGCCCGGGCGGCCTCGGGGCCGCGCACCTCCAGCAGGAACTGCACCACGACGAGCGCGGGGGCGGGGTCGTCGGGCGTCTCCGCGGCATGGGCGCGCAGGATCGCCTCGGCCGCGTCGGGATCGCCCTGATGCAGATGCCACCGGATCAGCCCCTCGCGCACGCCGGCATTGTCGGGAAAGAGGGCGGTCATCGTCTTGAGCTCGGTGCCGATCCCCTCCATGTCCCCGAGCGCCTCGAGGGCGCCGAGGCGGATCAGATGCAGCCCCTCGTCGCCGGGCACCGCCGCCAGCGCCGTGTCGGCGCGCGCCAGCGCCGCCGCCGGGTCGTTCGCGGCCATGCGGTCGGCGATCACCACCATCTGCGCGGGGACGATCTCCGGCGCCTCGGTGGTCACGCCCTCGGCCATCGCCACCGCGCCGGCGCGGTCCCCGCCGCGGCGGTAATCGAGGGTCGCCTTGAGCGCGCGGGTCATCGGATCGGCCGGGTCGAGCTTGAAGGCCTGCACGATATTGACCTCGGCGGTCTCGAAATCCTGCATGCGGAGCGCGACCTCGGTCAGGTCGCGATAGGCGGCGGCATTGCCCGGATCCTGCTCGACCAGGCGCAGGTACTGGCTGAGCGCGCCGCGGAGGTCGCCGCGGTCGCGCAGCAGCGCGGCATATTGCGCCCGGGCCGCGACATGCGCGTTGTTCAGCCGGAAGACGTTGCGGAACTCCACCATCGCCCGCTCGGCATCGCCGGCGGCCAGGAGCTCGGTGGCGCGCTGGTAATGCTGCTCGGCGCGCTCCGTGGGCGAGTCGCAGGCGGCCAGCGCCAGGGCCGAGGCCAGCAGGATCGTGGGAAGGCGGGGGAACGCGCGCATCGGGTACTCCGGGTCACCAGCGGCCGGCGCCGGGCCGCGCGTCGCGCGAAACCCGCCGGGCCGCCGGCAGACTAGAGCGCCGAGCGGTTAATAAAAAGCAACTTCGGGCAGCTCAGTAACCGGTGCCGCGCAGCACGACGCGCACGGTGGCGAGGAGGACCCCGAGATCGGTCGCGAAGGAGACCCGGCGGGCATAGCGCGTGTCATAGGCGGCGCGACCGGCGAAGGAGGTCTCGTTGCGGCTGGAGATCTGCCAGAAGCCGGTGATGCCGGGGCGCAGGCTGTAATAGGCCCGGCCCGGATAGAGATGGGCCTGCTCGGGCATCATCGGGCGCGGGCCCACCAGGCTCATGTCGCCCCGGAGCACGTTCCACAGCTGCGGCAGCTCGTCGAGCGAGGTCTTGCGGATCAGCCGGCCGATCGGCGTGACGCGGGGATCGGACTTGAGCTTCTGGGTCTCTTCCCATTCGGCGCGGGCGGCGGGATCGCGGGCGAGATGCGCGCGCATCCGCGCCTCGGCGTCCATGACCATCGAGCGCAGCTTCCAGATGCGGAAGCTGCGGCCGTTCAGCCCGATGCGGGTCTGGCGATAGAAGGCGGAACCGCCGTCGCGGCGGATCAGGAGGGCGAGCACGAGGACGAGCGGAAGCACGATCGGCGCGGCCAGGAGCACGGCCACCACGTCGAAGGCGCGTTTCAGATGATGCCGGTAGAGCCCGCGCGGCGCGCCGTCTTCCACAAATACCGCGTCGGCGACGACCGCCTCGAAACTGGAATACTGTCCCATGACCCCACCCAAATCCATACACACAAACGCCAGCGCACCATCTTCACCGCAGGGTTTCCGGCCAAATCGGGCGGGACCCCACCGGGTGCTCCCACCGAAATCGCCTACCGTTCCGCGATGCCGATGGCCGTTCCCCCCCGGCGCAACCAAGCCATTGGACGAGCTACCCCTCTCGCCACCGGCATTAAGACACTTTTAACACCCAATCTCAACAAAATTTTCCAGATCTTTTAATGACATCGTTAACGAATGGCCGCCGCGGAGCGGGCGCACAACCTGTGATTGAGATGGCGGCGGCGGCCGGCGGGCGCCGGCGAAGGCCGGGCCGGGTCCCGGTCAGTCGCGGTTCCACTGCAGGTTGCCGCCGCGCGCCGCGGGCGAGACCAGGGTCGCCAGCATGCGCCGCGCGCGGTAGAGCCGGATGGCGGCGAGGCCCCGGAACGCCCGGGCCCGGGCGCGGGGCGAATCGAGCCGGTCGGTGCGCAGGATCCGCGGCAGTTCGGCCGGGACCGAGAGGGCGGTGGCGAGCGCGGTCAGCGTCCAGCGGGCGGCGCCGGCGGCGCCGGGGCGGCGCGCGGCATAGCGGTGGCCGATGATGCGGTCCCATTTGGCGCGCAGTTCCGCCATCGAGCGCCGCGCCGGGTGGAAGACCAGCATCTCCGGGGCGTAGCGGATCTGCAGGCCCTGCGCCCGGGCCCGGGCGCACCAGTCGGTGTCCTCGGCCACGTCGATGCCGCCGAAGGGGCCGACCGCCGCGAAGGCCGTCTGCCGCATGGCCAGATTGGCGGTGACAGAGAAGCCCAGCCGCTCGATATAATCCCGCTGATCGTAGGCATAGACGCATTCGAAGGCTTCCGCCGGGCTGGGATCGCCGGGGCTCGCCACCGTCATGCGGATGTCGCCGCCGAGCACCGCGAGATCGGGATCGGCGGCGAAGCGGGCGAGGATCGCCTCGATCCAGCCCGACGCCGCGGCGCAGTCGGAATCGGTGAAGGCGAGCAGCGGCCCGCGGGCCAGCGCGGCGCCGCGGTTGCGCGCCGGCCCGGGGCCCGGGACCGGCTCCTCGACGAGGCGCACGCCGGGAAAGGCCGCGACCTCGGCCAGGGGCAGGGCGCGCGAGCCGTTGTCGACCACGATCACCTCGGCCCGACCGCTGTCGACCCCCTGGGCGAAGAGCGAGGCAAGCAGGCCGCGCAGGAGCTCGGGCTGGTTGAGATGGGGGATGATCACGCTGATCTCGACGGGCATGGCGGCGGGCTCGCAGGCGGGGTGGTGCCCCTCTATGCCCCGGATCCGGCGGCAACGGAACCGCTCACGGCGGTGCGCCGCGCATCCCGCCCCGTGTCCCGGACGGCACGCTTGCCGCCGGGCCGGGTGTTTACCACATTAAGGTGATGAACTTCACGCGGTAAGGCTGTATGCAGTAGGTGGCCGCGTGACTTACGTGAATTTAACGCCGGTGGCGCAGGCTGTTCCCGTCGGGTGGTCAGGCGGGAAGGTGCGGGATGAGCATGACGAGTACCTTGCGGATCTACAACGACCATTTCGGCCTTGCCGAACGTCCGTTCACCCTGCTGCCGGATCCCGATTTCCTCTACTGGTCGGAGAGCCATACGCGGGCCTATGCCATGCTGGAATACGGCATGCTCACCCATGCGCCGATCACGGTGATCACCGGCGAGATCGGCGCGGGCAAGACCACGCTCCTGCGCCATCTCCTGCGCTCGCTGCCGGAGGATTTCACCGTCGGGCTGATCTCCAACGCGCAAGGCAACCGCGGCGAGCTCCTGCACTGGGTCCTGATGGCGCTGGGGGTGCCCACGGCCTCGGACGCCACCTATGTGCAGCTCTTCGCCCAGTTCCAGGACTTCCTCATCGAGGAATACGCCGACGGCCGGCGCACCATGCTCATCTTCGACGAGGCGCAGAACCTCAGCGTCGAGACGCTGGAGGAGCTCAGGATGTTCTCCAACATCAACGCCGACAAGGACGAGTTGATCCAGCTGGTGCTGGTGGGCCAGCCCGAATTGCGCGATCTCATCGCCCAGCCCCGCCTGGTGCAGTTCGCGCAGCGCGTCGCGGCGGAATACCACCTGCCGGGCATGACTGCCGACCAGGTCCAGGCCTATATCGGCCACCGGCTGGCCGTGGCCGGCGCCGATCACGAGATCTTCACCCCGGCGGCTTGCGAATGCGTGCATCTCGCCTCGCGCGGCGTGCCGCGGCTGGTAAACCAGATCTGCGACTATGCGCTGGTCTATGCCTTCACCGACGGGCTTGACGTGGTGGACGCGCGCGTGATCGAGCAGGTGGTCACCGACCGGCGCATGCACGGCAATCTGAAGATGGCCGGCTGAGACCGGGGGAAGAGGACGGCAATGGGCAGCATCGACATCAAGTTCTACTGGGCGGTCTTCCTGCGCCGGCTGCCGTATTTCCTGGTGATCACCGCCTTCCTGACGGCAGTCGCCGGCACGATCGCGGCGATCCTGCCCCCGGTCTACCGCTCCGAGGCGAGCATGCTGGTCGAGCCGCAGCAGATCCCCGGCGACCTCGCCGAGACCACGGTGCCGATCAATCCCTTCGAGCAGGCGCAGATCATCGAGCAGCGGCTGATGACCCGGGCGAACCTGCTCGATCTCGCCAACCGCGTCGGCATCTTCGCCGACGAGGCGGAGCCGATGCCGGCCAATGCGCTGATCGCCGATATCCGCGACCGCATCGAGTTCATCGGCTTCACCCCCGATGTGACCCAGATGCGCGGCGTGCCGGGCGCGATCATCATCGGCGTCGCCTTCGAGGGGCCGACGCCGGAGCTGGCCAACAAGGGCGCCAACGAGCTCGTCAGCCTGGTGCTGCAGGAGAACGTGCGGCTCCGCACGGGCCGCGCCGGCGACACGCTGGAATTCTTCGAGAGCGAGGTCGACAAGCTCTCCGCGGCGCTGGAGCGCCAGGCGGCGCGCATCGCCGAGTTCAAGACCGCCAATGTCGCGGCGCTGCCCGACAGCATGGCCGCGCGCCGCGCCCAGCAGGAGCGCGAGCAGCAGCGCCTGCTGGCGCTGGAGCGCGAGGAGGCGGCGCTCCGCAACCAGCGCGCCACCGTGGTCTGGGTCTTCGAGCGCACCGGCCGCTCCGCCGGGCTCGGCGCGCTCAGCCCCGAGGAGACCGAGCTGCAGGCGCTCAAGAGCCAGCTGATCCAGCAGCGCGCCATCTACAACGAGACGAGCCCGACGATCCGGGTGCTGAAGACCCGGATCGACGCGCTCGAGCGGCTGGTGGCCGAGCAGCGCGCCGCCCGCGCCATGCCCGACACCGAGGGCAATGCCGGCGCCCCGGTCACCGATCTCGACGTCGAGCTCGCGCCGATCGACGAGCGGCTGAAGTTCATCGCCGACGAGAAGGCCACGATCGAGGCGACGCTCGCCGATCTCGACGCCTCGATCCAGGCGACGCCCGCCAACGAGATGGTGCTCACCGGGCTCGAGCGCGAGATGGAGAGCCTGCAGACCCAGTACGATCAGGCGATGGCCAGCCGCAGCCAGGCCCAGGTCGGCGAGCGCATCGAGGTGCTCTCCAAGGGCGAGCGCTTCAGCCTCATCGAGCCGCCGCGCGAGCCGACCCGGCCCTACAGCCCCAACCGCAAGCTGATCGCGGCGGCGGGGCTGGTGGGCGGCGTCGGCACGGGCCTGGGCTTCGTCTTCCTTCTGGAGATGATCAACCGCTCGATCCGCCGGCCGGTGGATCTGTCCAACAAGCTCGGCATCCAGCCCTTCGCCACCGTGCCCTATATCCGGACCCAGAGCGAGACGCGCTGGAAGCGCAGCGTGATCCTCGCCGTGCTCTTCGCCATCCTGGTGGCGATCCCGGCCGCGCTCTGGCTGGTGCACAGCTACTACATGCCGCTCGACCTGCTGCTCGCGCCCGTGCTGGATCCGGCCGGCGCCGGCGCCGGCGGCGAACCGCCTCTCTGAGGCCGGCACCGGAATTCCTCCCGCGAAAGAGAACCGATGGAACGCATCCAGGCAGCCATCCAGAAGGCCAAGGAACGGCGCAGCGAGGCCGGCCTGCCGCCCGCCGCGGCGGGCTATGCCGCACCGCCCCGCGCCGGCCGGGCGCGCCCGGCCGCGACCGGCCCGGCCTGGGCCGAGCTCGCGCCCTTTGAGCCAGACGCCCGCGCCATGGTACGCAATCGCGTGGTGACCTTCGCCGACGTCGATCCCGCCCATGCCACCTTCGACATGATGCGCACCCGGATCCTGCGCACCATGCGCCAGAACGGCTGGACCTCGCTCGGCATCACCTCGCCGACTTCCGACTGCGGCAAGACCACCACGACGCTCAACCTCGCCTTCAGCTTCGCGCATCAGCCCGACGTGCGCACGGTGCTGATCGATCTCGACCTGCGCCGGCCCGCCGTGGCACGGCTGCTCGGGCTCGGCCAGCCGCAATCCATGGCGAGCGTGCTGCAGGGCACCCGGCCGGTGGCGGAGAATTTCGTGCGCTACGGCGACAATCTCGCGATCGGCACCAATGCCACGGCGATGCGCAATTCCGCGGAGCTCCTGCTCAGCGGCACCACCGCGCAGGGGGTGGCGGCGCTGAAGGAGGCCTTCCTTCCGGACGTGATGATCTTCGACCTGCCGCCGATGCTCGCGAGCGACGACGTGATGGCCTTCATCCCGTATCTCGACTGCGTGCTCCTGATCGCCGCCGCCGAGCGCACCCGGCTCGACGAAGTCGACAAATGCGAGCACGATCTCGCCGAGCAGACCAACGTGCTGGGGGTCGTGCTCAACAAGTGCCGCTACATGGGCGAGGATTACGGCTACTACTGACGCCGGCGCGCGGGGCGCCCCGGAGGGGCGCCGGCCAAAACGTGTCCCGGAGGGGCGCCTGTCAAACGCCCCGGAGGGGCATCAGACAGTCCCCGCGGGCGCGCGGATCAATCCGCCCCGCCGCTCGCGAAGTAATCGGCCGTCACCTTCGCGATCACCGGCGAGAGCAGCAGCAGCGACACGAGGTTGGGGAAGGCCATGAAGGCGTTGAGCGTGTCCGCCACCAGCCAGACGAAATCGAGCTGCGTCACCGCGCCGATCAGCACGAAGACCGTCCAGAGCAGGCGATAGGGTTTCTCGACCCCGGTCCCCACCAGGAATTCCCAGCATTTCTCGCCGTAATAGGCCCAGCCGAGGATGGTGGTGAAGGCGAAGACCGCCAGCGCGATCGCGAGGAAGAAATGCCCGCCGGGGAAGCCGGCGGAGAACGCGCTCGCGGTCAGCGAGGCGCCGGTCTCGCCGCTCGACCAGACGCCGGTGACGATGATCGCGAGCCCGGTCATGGTGCAGACCACGATGGTGTCGATGAAGGTTCCCATCATGCCGATCAGGCCGGATTGCGCGGCGTTCTTGCTCTGGCCCGCGGCCTGGGCGATGCCGGCGGTGCCGAGCCCGGCCTCGTTGGAGAAGATGCCGCGGGCAACCCCGTAGCGCAGCGCCATCATGATGGTGGCCCCGGCGAAGCCGCCGGTCGCCGCCGTCGGGCTGAAGGCCTCGGAGAAGATCAGCCCGATGGCGGCGGGGATGTCGCCGGCATGGACGAGGAGCACGATGAGCGCCGCGACGATATAGGCGATGCACATTCCCGGTACCAGCTGCTCGGCCACGGCGCCGATGCGCTTGATGCCGCCGAGCAGCACGAAGCCGGTCAGCGCCGCGAGCACGATGCCGGTGAGCCAGTGCGGAACCGCGAAGCTGGAGTTCATCGCCTCGGCGATCGAGTTCGACTGCACCATGTTGCCGATGCCGAAGCCCGCGAGGCCGCCGAAGAGCGCGAAGGCCACGCCGAGCCATTTCCAATGCGCGCCGAGGCCGTTCTTGATCGCGTACATCGGCCCGCCGATCTGCTCGCCGTGGTCGTCGGTCTCGCGGAAATGCACCGCCAGCAGCACCTCGGAATATTTGGTGGCCATGCCGACCAGGGCGGTCATCCACATCCAGAACAGCGCGCCGGGGCCGCCAATGGCGATCGCCGTGGCGACCCCGGCGATGTTGCCGGTGCCCACGGTGGCCGCCAGCGCCGTCATCAGCGCCGCATAGGGGCTGATCTCGCCGGGCGCATCGGCATCGGGCTTGCGGCCCCGCCACACCATGCGGAAGCCGGTGGGGATGCGCCGGATCGGCATCAGCCCCAGCCGCAGCTGCAGGAAGAGGCCGGTGCCGAGGATCAGCACCAGCATCGGCGGTCCCCAGACGAAGCCGTTGATGGCGCCGACGATGGCGGTCAGGGTTTCCATGATGCGCGCTCCCCCATGCTGTCCGGGGGGAGGGTATCGCGGGTCGGTGGTGTCCCGGAAGCCCCTATTTCGCGGGGACGCGCGGGATCCTGCGGGCGCGCGCCCGGGCGGCTCAGGCGGCGGCCCTCCGCCGGCGGCGCTGGCCCGCGAGCAGCGCCATGCCGCCGAGCAGCAGCCCGGCCGCCCCGGGCAGCGGCACCGGCGCGACCCTGGCCATCGTCACCCCGTCGATGCCGAAGCCGTCGTTGGTGCGGTCGTGCATCAGCCGGATCGTGAGGTCGCTGACCGCCTCGTCGAGCAGGATGCGCACGAAATGGACGTTGCCATTGGCCAGCCGCTTGCCGCCGGCGAGATCGGAGAAGGTCGTGTCGCCGACCTGGATCGAGAAGCGGCCGCCTACGTCGGCGGCGTCGATCACGAAGAAGGCGAGCGCGTTGAACGTGCCGAGCCCCGCGATCTTCCATTCCATGCCGGTGTTGTCGTTGCTGTCGAGCCATTTGCCGCCGACCAGCCCGGGCGGCAGCTCATTGGCGTTGTAGCGGCCCCAGAACATGTCGTTGTCGTCGCGCACCTGCAGCTTGGCGCCGTTGCCGACCACCGAGGCGCCGCTGCCGGCATCGCCGAGCGCGCTGAAGCTGCCGACCTTGGTGTTCTGCGGGCTGGCCGTGCCCGAACTGCCGTTCCAGGCCGCATAGCCCTCGAAGGTCTCCTGGCGCAGGTTCTTGACCGTGTGGCTGGCGAGAAAATCGGCCATCCCGGCCTGGGCCGAGGCCAAGGCGCTGCGGTCGAAGCGGTCGATCCGGAGATCGGCGGTGACGGCCCCCGCCGTCGATCCGGCAAGCATGGCAGCGGCCACAAGCACACCGCCCGTAAACAGGCGAATACGCGACAACATCGGGAAACCCCCTCAAACCCCGCTTAATAAAATATTTACCGCTCCCGACCCTGTCAATTTGAATCCAAATAAAGCGGGAACATGGTAAACGCCGGTTGCAGGGATGCCACGGCGCCTTCCGCCCGGTTTTCCGAAAGCCGTAACCGTTAACCCGCCGCTAACCGGTTCCGCCTCTTGATGGCGCGGTTTTCGATCGGCCTAGTGCGGGATGTGACATGGAGTCCTCGGGTATCGGCGGTCTGGCGGCACTGGGCGCGGCGTTCGTCGTCCTCACCCTCGTCATCAGCGTGCGGCGTTCGCTCAAGCGCCGGCGGGCGGCGGGCGGCGGTGCACCGGCCCCAAGGATCGAGGCCCTGGCGGCGGCCCAGGCCGATCTCGCGGCCCGGCTCGACGCGCTCGCCGCGGGCCAGAGCGCGCCCGAGGAGCGGCTGCAGGCGATGGCCGGCCAGATGCTGGGGCTGATCCGCGACAAGAACGCCACGATGGAGACCGCGCTCGCGGGGCTCGACCAGCTGCGCGGGCGGATGCGCACGCTCGAGCAGATGGGCGCGCCGGCCGAGGCCCGCGCGCTGCTCGAGCGGCTGGAGGCGCGGCTCGACGAGATGCGCAGCGACCAGGCCGCCGGCGCCGCGGCGCTCGAGGCGCGCATCGCGGCGCTCGAATCCCCCGGCACCAGCCCGGTGGCGGAGCTGGCCGAGCGGCTCACGCGGCTCCATGCCCAGAAGGACAGCGTCGTCGAGGCGGTGCTGGCGCGGCTCGCCAGGCTCGAGGCGGCGCTGGCCGCGCAGGATCCGCAGGCCGCCCTCGACCGCTTCGCCGAGCGGCTGGAGGATCTGCGCCGGGCGCTCGACGGCCGCATCGCCGCGCTGGAGGAACCGGCCGAGAACCCCTTCGCCGAGATCTCGGAGCAGCTGACCCGGCTCTATTCCCAGAAGGATGCCGCGGTGGAGACGGTCCTCGCCCGGCTCGCGCCGCTCGAGACCCGGCTTTCGGAGATGCAGGGCCGCATCGAGAGCCTCGACCCGCAGGCGACCCTCGACCGTTTCGCCGAGCGGCTGGAGGCGGTGAAGGCCGCCCATGCCGCCGCCGAGACCGCCCTGCAGGGCCGGCTCGCGGCGCTGGAGGCGCCGGCCGAGAATCCCTTCGCCGAGATCTCGGAGCAGCTGACCCGGCTCTATTCCCAGAAGGACGCCGCGGTGGAGACGGTCCTCACCCGGCTCGCGCCGCTCGAGGCCCGGCTTTCGGAGATGCAGGGCCGCATCGACGGTCTCGACCCCGGGGCCGCGCTGGAGCGTTTCGCCGAGCGGCTGGAGGCGGTGAAGGCCGCCCATGCCGCCGCCGAGACGGCGCTGCAGGGCCGGCTCGCGGCGCTGGAGGCGCCGACCGAGAATCCCTTCGCCGAGATCTCGGAACAGCTCACCCGGCTCTATGCCCAGAAGGATGCGACGGTGGAGACGGTTTTCGCCCGGCTCGCGCCGCTCGAGGCGAAGCTCGCCGAGGTCGAGGCGGGGTTGGTGGCCCAGGATCCGCAGGCCGCCCTCGACCGCTTCGCCGAGCGGCTGGAGGCGGTGCAGGGCCGCGTCGCGGTGCTGGAGGCGCCGGCCGAGAACCCCTTCGCGGAGATCTCGGAGCAGCTGACCCGGCTCTATGCCCAGAAGGATGCGACGGTGGAGACGGTTTTCGCCCGGCTCGCGCCGCTCGAGGCCCGGCTTTCGGAGATGCAGGGCCGCATCGACGGCCTCGATCCGCAGGCGGCCCTCGACCGTTTCGCGGAACGGCTGGAGGCGGTGCAGGGCCGCGTCGCGGCGCTGGAGGAACCGGCCGAGAACCCCTTCGCGGAGATCTCGGAGCAGCTGACCCGGCTCTATTCCCAGAAGGACGCCACCGTGGAGACCGTCTTCGCCCGGCTCGCGCCGCTCGAGGCGAAGCTCGCCGAGGTCGAGGCGGGGCTGGCGTCCCGGGATCCGCAGGCGGCCCTCGACCGTTTCGCCGAGCGGCTGGAGGGGCTCAAGGCCGCCCATGCCGCCGCCGAGACCGCCCTGCAGGGCCGGCTCGCGGCGCTGGAGGCGCCGGCCGAGAATCCCTTCGCGGAGATCTCCGAGCAGCTCACCCGGCTCTATTCCCAGAAGGACGCCGCGGTGGAGACGGTCCTCGCCCGGCTCGCGCCGCTCGAGACCCGGCTTTCGGAGGCGGAGCTGCGCCTCGCGCCGCTCGCCGAGGCCGATCCGCGCGCCGAGATCGACGGGCTCGCCGCGCGCATCGAGGCGCTCAACTGGGCCCAGGGCGAGGTGGCCGCCGGGCTCGCGGCGCTGAAGGCCGCCGGGGCGGAGGCCGGTGCCGCCGCGGCGCCGCTGGAACAGATCGCCGACCAGATCACCCGGCTCTATGCCCAGAAGGACGCCGGCCTCGCCGCGGTGCTGGGGCGCCTCGCGCCGCTGGAGGCGCGGCTGGCGCAGCTCGAGGACCGGCCCTGGGATCCGGATGCCGGCGAGGCCCGCGCCCAGGCCCAGGCGATCGCGGCGGAGATGATCGCCGCCCGCGCCGCCGCCGAGCGGACCGAGCTCTTCGCCGACCGGATCGCGCTGCTCGAGGCGAGCCTGCCGCGGCTCTCGGCGGCGCAGGCGAAGCTGATGCAGGCGCTCGAGCGCCAGGGCGGGCCGGCCGCGGCGGCACCCGCGCCGGAAGGCCGGGCCGCCGCGCCCACCACCGCGCCCGCAGCGCCCGCCAGCCTGCCCGAGGCGGCGATGGAAGAGATCTGGACCCTGCCGCGGCTGGTCTCGCTGCATCGGAAATAGCGCAGCCGGGCGGCTCCGCCCGCCCGGTAACCGCCGCTTAACCAATTCATCCCACCTTCATCCTCGTGCGCGACGCGCGCGCCCGGCCAGGGGCGCCCGCCCGCCCCGCGAAATGCCCCGATCCGAGAGGACCCGAGACGTGGAACCCCAAGCCCCCGAAGCCGCCCCGGCCGTGCTCGCCGATCTGATCGCCGCCGGCCTCGTCAGCCACGAGATGATCGGCGATCCCGCCCGGCTCGGCGGCGAGGCGGCGGCGCTGCGCCGGCTCTGCGAGCTGGTGGCGGGGCCGGTCTGGCGGATCGAGGCCTATCACTACGCCTTCCGCGCGGCGCCCGGCGACCTGGGTGGCCGGCTCGGCGACCTCGCGCCCGGGGAATGGACCACGGCACTCGAGGCGGCGCTGACCGCTTCCCTCGGCGAGGAGGCGGTCTGGCTCAATCCCACCGATCTCCTGCCCGAGGCCTCCGCGGCGCTGGCGCAGCCGCTCCTGCTCCTGCGCGCCCAGGAGCAGGCGGTGACTACGGCGCTGGAGGCGGCCGGCCCGGAGCTGCAGGCGGTGATCAACGCGCGCTATGCCGGCGAATGCGCGCGCCTCAGTCTCGCGGCGCAGGCGGCCGAGGGGCCGCTCGCCGATCGGCTCGCCGCCATTGAGGCGCGCCAGGCCGAGATCCTCGAACGCCTCGCCTCGGTGCCCGAGCCCGACCCCGCGCTGGCCGCGCTGACCGAGACGCTGACGGCGGTGCTGCAGCGGCTCGACGCCCAGGCCGGCGTGCTGGAGGCCCAAATCGCGCGCGAGGACGAGGTGGCCGGGCGGCTGGCCGATCTCGCCGAACTTGCCGGCAGCCCCGCCGCCTTCCAGGAGACGCTCGGGGTCACCTTCGCCGAATTCCTCGCCCGGATCGAACGCCAGGCCGAGGAGGGCCGCGCCGCGCTGCGCGTGCCCCAGTTCAGCTGACGCGGGGGAGCCGGACCATGTCGCTCGTGGAGGATCTGCAGGAAACCGCCCCCGCGGAGCAGGCCGCCGGCGCCCGCCGCACGCTGGCGCAGCGGCTCGCGCAGCGCAACCGCCTGCGCGCCGAGCGCGCCGAACGGCTGGCGCGGCTGCACCAGCGGCCCGGGGATGCCGCCGGGCCGCAGGCCACCGCGGCCGACGAGGACGGCGCGGCGCTGGAGGATTTCCTGCGCGCGCTGACCGGCGGGCTCCGCTCCGAGGCGCCGGCGGTCCAGCCGCCGCCGGGCGCGGTGCTGCCCTTCCAGCGCCCCGCCGCCGAAGCCGCGCCGGAAGCCCCTGCCGCCGCGTCCCCCGCCCAGGCCGCACCGGCCGCAGCGGCGAAGACGGCGCCGGATCTGGACCGGCTGCCCGGCGCGGGGCCGGGCCTCGTCTGGGCGCTCGAACGGGCGGGCCTGCGCTGCCTCGCCGATCTCGCGCCGCTGGCGCCGGAGGATCTCGCCGCCCGCCTCGGCCCGCTCGGCCGCCTCGTTCCCGCCGCCTCCTGGATCGCCGCCGCGCGCCGCGCCGTAGCGGAGGCCTCCGCCGCCTGAGCGGCCGGCGCCGGGCATCTCAGGCGGCCATGTTGCGCTCGTGGGCGGCGATGGCGGCCTGGATATTGTCGTAATAGGTGGCGCGGCCCTTCTCGAGCACCAGTCCGCTGGTGCAATAGGCCCGGATCGTGGTCACCGAATGCGACACCATCAGGAGCCCGGCGTTGCGCAGGCGGTTCTTGAAGAAGCTGAGCGACTTGCGCTTGAAGGCGGCGTCGCCCACGGCGGTGATCTCGTCGACGAGATACCAGTCGAAGGCGATGCCCATGGACATGCCGAAGGCCAGCCGCGCCTTCATGCCCGAGGAATAGGAGCGCAGCGGCATGTCCATGAACTCGCCGAGCTCGGCGAAACTCTCCACGTATTCCACCAGCTCGTCGGTGTCCCGGCCGTAGATCCGCGCCACGAAGCGCACGTTCTGGGCCCCGGTGAGATCGGCGTGGAAGGTGCCACCGAAGCCGAGCGGCCAGGAGATCGAGGCATGTCGGCGGATCTCGCCGCGGTTGGGCCGGGTCGTGCCGCCGATCATGCTCAGGAGCGTCGACTTGCCCGCGCCGTTCCGCCCCAGCACGCCGAGCTTGGTGCCCGGGGGCAGGGTGAGGGTGAGGTCGTCGAGCACCACCTTTCGCCCGTGCGGCGTGCGATAGTATTTCGTGACGTTGCGGAGCTCGATCATCGTGGGTGCCGGCCCCGGGCCTCAGCGGTTGTCGCGGACGTTGTAGTAGACCAGCATCAGCACGCCCCAGCCGAGCAGCAGGAAGAGCCCGGTGAGGCCCGCGATCATCAGCCGGCGCGGATAGAGCGTGCTCTGGGCCAGGGTCGGCTTGATATGGGCCGCGAGATAGCGCGATTGCCGCCGCGCCTCGGCCCGGGCCGCGGCGAGGCCCGCGAGCGTCTGGGTATAGGCGGTGTTGGCGAATTCCAGATCGACCAGCAGCTCCTCGTAATTGCCCACCACCTCCGGCAGCGAGCCCGCCACGCCGGTGAGGTCGAGCGAGCTGCGCTCGTCCTCGATGCGCGCGGTGATCGCGTCGATGCGCCGGTTGGCCTGGATCACCCGCTGGTCGCCCTCCGCGGCATAGGAGAGCAGCACGTCGCGGTCGACCAGCGCCTGGGCGAGCTCGGATTGCAGGGCCGAGAGCAGCCCCATCTGCCCGGCCACGTCGGCGCTGGGATCGACGATGTTGTGGGTGCGGCGGAAATCGGCGAGCCGGTCGCGCACCGCGCGCAGGTTGGCCTCCGCCTCGGCGAGCTCCTCGCGGGCGAAGCGGATCGCGTCGCCGCGCGCCTGCTCGGAGAGCTGGTTGACCATCAGATCCGAGCGCTCGAGGATCGCGGCGGCGATGGCCTGGGCGTCCTCGGGCTCGAAGGCGAGCGCGCGCACGTGGATGATGCCGGTGCTGCTCTCGTAGCTCACGTCGACCATGCGGTTCCAATGGGCCTGCAGCGCCTCGATCGAGGCGTTCTCGCCGAGCGCGAAGACCACGTCCTCGGGATGGCGGTTGAAGATGGCGCGCAGATCGAGCTCGGCGTCGATCTCCTCGACGATTTTCTGGCTGCGGATGTATTCGAAGAGGATATTGGCGTCCGAGGCGCCGCCGGAATTGATCTGGGTGAGGGCGCCGATCAGCCCGGCGGTCGCCGAGGCGACCTCCTCGGAGCGCACCGAGAAGGCGACCTCGGAATGGTACTGGTTGGCGGCGCGGGTCCAGAGATAGGCCGAGGTCGCGGCGAGCGGCGCGATCACCAGCAGGACGAAGGCGGCCAGCGCCAGCCAGTGGCGCGGCTTCGCCCGGGCTACCCCGACGTCGGGCTGCGGCGTCGCGGCGGCGAGCGTCGCGGCGGCTGCTGCTGCCTTGGCGCGGGCGGCACGGACACGCCGCGCCCGGCGCTTGGCCTTGCGATGCTGGCGCAGGCGTGCGGCCTCGTCCTCGCCACCCTCCGGCGCGCCCGGCGGCACGGGCTGGGCGGGCAGCGTCTCGACGGCGCGCAGCTCGGGCTTGGGTTTCACGCCCGCCGCGAGGACGTCCTGGGGCAGCTGTGTCATCGGCTCTCCGCGACGAACGGGGCTTGTCAGGGCCTTGCGGCGAGATCTACTCCTTGCGCCGCACGAAGGCAAATGCCGCCCGGCCCCCCGGGGGCCGGCGCGCGGCGAGGGTGACCCGATGGACACGACCCTGGCGCCGCCGGCCCCGCCGCGGCCCGGCAAGCCCCGCTTCCAGCGGCTGCGCGTGATCTTCGCGATGGTGGTGCGCGAGATGGGCACCCGCTTCGGCCGCTCGGCGGGCGGCTATCTCTGGGCGCTCGGCGAACCCCTGGGCGGCATCATGATGCTGGCGATCGCCTTCAGCCTCGCGCTGCGCTCGCCGCCGATCGGCACCAGCTTCATGCTGTTCTACGCCACCGGCATCGTGCCCTTCTATCTCTACAACATCATGTCCAAGGCGGTCGCCCAGACGGTCAGCACCAACCGCGGCCTCCTGAGCTATCCGGTGGTCAGCGTGCTCGATGCGCTGATCGCGAAGTTCCTGCTCAGCTTCGTGACGATCTTCCTCGTCGGCGCGATCCTGCTTTCCGGCATCATCCTCGGCCAGGGGCTCTACGTGAACCTCGACCTCGGCCGCGCGGTGCTGGCCTTCGTGCTGGCGGCCCTGCTCGGGCTCGGGGTCGGGTCGGTCAATTGCGTGCTCTTCGGCTTCTTCCCGACCTGGAAGAACATCTGGGGCGTGCTGAGCCGGCCGCTCTTCCTGGTCTCGGGCATCTTCTACACCTTCGACAGCGTGCCGCCGGCCTTCCAGAAGGTGCTGATCTGGAACCCGCTGGTGCATATCATCGGGGTGATGCGCTCGGGCTTCTACGGCACCTACAACACCTATTACGTCTCCTATTCCTACGTGCTGGGGGTCTCGCTCGGGCTCTTCGTGGTCGGCGCCTGGCTCATGCGCCGGCATGCGAGCTTCCTGATCGAGCAATGAGCGACGCGCCGGCGGTCACGGTGGTCACCCCGGTCCATGACGCGGCAGGGACGCTGGCGGAGGCCGTCGCCTCGGTGCAGGCGCAGACCATGGGCTCCTGGGAGATGATCCTGGTCGACGACGGCTCGGCCGACGCCAGCCGCGCGCATATCCGCGCGCTCGCGGATGCGGACGGGCGCCTGCGCCCGATCCTCTGGGACACCAACCGCGGGCCGGCGGCGGCGCGCAACGCCGCGATCGCCGCGGCGCGCGGCCGCTTCATCGCCTTTCTCGACGCCGACGACCGCTGGCGCCCCGAGAAGCTCGCCCGCCAGATCGGCTACATGGAGGCGACGGGGGCGGTCTTCACCTTCACCGCCTACCGGCGCATCGACGCCGCCGGCCGGCCGCTCGGCCGGGTCGGCGTGCCGTCGCGCGTCACCCATGGCGCGCTCCTGAAGGGCAATGTGATCGGCTGCCTGACGGCGGTCTACGACGCCGCGCATTTCGGCCGGGTGGAGATGCCGAATCTGCCGCGGCGGCAGGATTACGGGCTCTGGCTGCGGCTGCTCGCCGCGGGGGGCGAGGCCCATGGCATCGACGAGGAACTCGCCGAATACCGGGTGCATCCGGGCTCGCTCTCGGCCGGCAAGCTCGCCGCCGCCGCGGCGACCTGGCGGCTCTACCGCGAGGCCGAGGGACTCGGCCGCGCCCGCGCCGGCTGGTACCTCGCCCATAACCTCGCCCGGGGGCTGGCCAAGCGCCGGGGCGGCTGACTTCACGTGCGGTCGTGCGTTAATGCATTGAAAAATATTAAAAATTTTGCCAACGGATCACTGGCCCGATCCGCGGGTCGGTGGAAGCGGCATCGGGCGGGCGGAAGGGCCACCGGGACGGGGATCAGCGCCGCTCCGGCCGTCCGCCGGCGAGCAGCCGCGCGGTCTCGGCGAGTTCCACCCCCCAGAGCCGGAAGCGGATCACGACCGCGACCAGCCGGTGGCGCCAGGGATGGGGCCGGGCGAGATAGGCGAGGCTCTCGCGAAAGGGCGGGACCAGGGTGCGCAGGCTCCAGGCGAGGCGGCGCACGCGCGACCCCGAGGCGATCTGGCCGCCCTTGACCCGCCGCGCCTTGGCGGCGATCGCCGCCCAGTCGGCGCGGGCGGGATGCGCGACGCAGGCCCCCTCCACCAGCCGGATCCCATGCCCGGCGCCGCCGGCCCGGCGGCAGAAATCCGCGTCCCCGCCCGAGAATCGCGCCGCATCGAAGCCGCCGAGCGCCCGGAAGACCGTCGCGGGCAGGGCGAGATTGGCGGTGGCGGCATAGCCGCGCGCCACGTAAATCCCCTGCGGGATGCCGCGCACCAGATCGTGGATCGCCGCCGCCGAGGGGCGCGCCGGGGCGGTCATGCGCACCGGGCCGGCGAGCAGCATCGTGGGCGTCTCGGCCATGGCGCCGCGGAAGGCCGCGAGCCAGCCGGGATCGGGGCGACAGTCGGCGTCGGTGAAGACGAGCCAGGCGCCGCGGGCTTCCGCGGCGCCGGCGTTGCGCGCGGCATAGGAGCCGGGGGCGGCGCAGGCGAGGAGGCGCGCATTCGCGGGCAGGGCGGGGGCCGGCGGCGGGGTGTCCGCGTCGTTGTCGACCAGCAGGATCTCGAAGGGTCCCGCGCCGGGCGCCTGGGCCGCGAGCGCCTCGAGCAGGGCGGGGACCAGATCCCAGTCCCGGAAGACCGGCACGATCACCGAGACGAGGGCGGCCGCGCCCGGCACCGGGCTCAGGCGGCCGCCAGCCGGGCGAGGCGGCCGGGGAAGACGCCGTAGCCGCAGTTCTCCTGCACGAAATCCCGGCCCGCGGCGACGCGGCCCTCCCAGAAGGCCCGGTCCCGCCAGAGCCGCTCCACCAGCGGCCAGATCGCCTCGGGATCGGCGTAGAGCGCGGCCGGCCCGTAGATGGGTTCGAGCTCGGGGGCGAGGATCGCCGGCACGCCGACGGCCATGGCCTCCATCGCCGCGCCGCCGAATTCCTCGATATAGGCCGGGTCGGGATAATGCACGAAGACGTCGAGATCGGCGAGGAAGGCCTGCACGTCGCGCCCGCCGAAGGGATCGACACTCCAGTTGCGCGGCCAGCGGCGCAGCCGGGCGCGGGCATGGCGGGCGCCGCCGAGGAAGCGCACCGTGCAGGGCCGGTCGGCGCAATAGGCGGCGCGCAGCATCGCCGGGTCGGGGGGCCATTTCAGCGGATGGTCGCGGCCGTGGCGCCCGAGCACCGGCTGCGTGCCGGCATCGCCGCCGCGCCAGCGGGGGGTGCCGGCGCACCAGGTCGCGAGGTCGCGCAGCGGCATCCAGATGTCGGGATGCGGCGCCGGGTAGCGCGGATCCCCGGCCATCAGCGCCCGCACGCGCCCCGAATTCGGGATCCAGATGCCCTCGCTGCCGAAGGCCTCGGCGAGATGGGCCCGGACCCGGGCCGGGTCATAGGCCCGGTCGGTGCCCGCGATGTCGCGCTCGGCCATCTGGTTGACCACCACCCCCAGGTGCTCGTGCGCGACCTGGGGAAAGCGGTCCATGGCATGGTCGAAGATCGCCGGATAGGTGACGATCACGGTCTTGGCGCCGAGCCGCTCGCCGGGGGCGACGATCCGCACGCCGTTCTCGGCGGCGAAGCGGCGGAAGCCCGCGTCGAGCGGCCGGACGGGGTCGAGGTCGTAGCGGCGGTAATGCAGCACGGCGCAGTCGAGCCCGGCGGCGAGCCCGGCGCGGATCATGTTGAAGGCCGAATGGAAGGCGCCGCCGCGCAGGTTGAAATCGGCGACGAACATCAGGTCATGCCGGAGCTCGGGGCCGGGCGCGGCGCGGATGGCGCGGGGGGCTGGAAAGAACGGCGGCGTCGCCCGCCAGCCCTCGGCCCGGATGCGGGCGGGGTCGAGCCCCTGGTGCCAGAGCGCCGCGGCCTCGCGGTACTCGCGCCGGATCCCGTGCAGCAGCGTGGCGGCATGGAAGGGGCCGCGGGTCAGCGAGCCCTCGGCGCTGCGCCCGAAGGCGAGCGGCACGCCGGGCAGGAAGGCGCGCTGCGCCGCCAGCCCGTGCAGCCGCTCGGCCCGGGCGATGAACTCCCGGTCGGCCGAGACCCGCGCCGTGTCCCAGGGGCCGGTGACAGCCAGCATCGCGCGGCGGAAGAAGGCGGAGGAGAGGTTCGGCGCGACGAGATTGGGGCTCGGGCGCCAGGGGCCCCAGAAGCCCAGGTCATCATCCGCCCGCGCCCAGTCCGAGAGGGTGAAGGGCGCGGACCCCGCGACGAGCGCGTCCGCGTGCCGCGCGATCTTCTCGGGATGCGACCAGTCGTCGGCATCGTGCACGGTGACATATTCGCCCTTTGCTTCAGTGAGCGCGCGGTTGCGGGCGGCATAGGCGCCGAGGTTCTCCGCCTGGCGGATCAGCCGGATGCGGGGGTCGCGCGCGGCGAGATCGGCGACGATGTCGGGACCTTCGTCGCGGCTGGCGTCGTCGACCACCAGGATCTCGAGATCGGCCCAGCTCTGGGCCTGGAGGCTCGCGAGCGCCGTCGCCACGGTGGCGCCCGCGTCATGGAGCGCCATGATCACCGTCACCAGCGCGCCGCCGCGGGCGGGCAGGGGGGCGGTGGCGAGATTGTCGAGCCCGGGGGGCGCGGCGGGATCGCGCCGCCTCAGCGCCGCGAGGCCGGCGCGCGCCAGCACGGCGTTCACCTCCGCCAGCACGCGGTCGGCGTCGGCCGGCGCCCGGCCGGCGGCCGCGCCCCAGCTGGTGGCGCGCGCGAGCCGGGCCGCGGCATCGTCGAGCCCCGCCGCCGCGATCAGCGCGCGCGCCTCGGCGCCGCGCCCCAGCCGGCAGAGCAGCAGCGCCTCGGGCAGCACCGCCCGGCGGTCGCGGGCCAGCGCCGGGCGGCAGTTCCGGGCCTGCCGCACCCGGTCGAGCGCCGCGCCGTGCTCGCCGGCCGCGCCGTGCCAGCGCATCAGCGCCAGCGCCGCCTCCGCCCGCTCGGCGCGCCCGGCGGCGGGATCGTCGGCGAGCGCGGCGAGGCCCGCGCGCGCGTCGCGGGAGAAGCCGCCCCAGAGCCGCGCCTCGAGCGCCTGCGCCCGCGCGCGGCGCTGCAGCCGCGGCAGCAGGCGCAGCCGAGCCCAGTCCTCGAAGCCCGGCGGCACGCGCGCGCGCAGCCCGGGCGGCAGGCCGAGATAGATCCGCTTGAGCTGCTCCATGGCCTCCGGCCTAGCCCGCGGCGTAGCGCTCGAGCTTTTCCTCGTCGCAGATCGGCTCGTCGGCCTCGGTCTCCGCGGCGGGTCCGAAGCCGGCGGCGGCGCGGAAGAAATGCCGCATCACGTAATCGACCCCGGCGAGGTTGACGCTGCGCAGGTCGGGGTTGAAGAACATCGCCCGCCCCGGATGGCTGGCGATGATCTCGTAGGAGGGGAAATAGGCGACATCCTCGTGATCCTCGGCCAGATCCCCGGCCACGGCGCGCAGGGTGGACTTGGAATAGCTCGAGGCCACCAGCACATGGCCGCCCGAGGCAGTGGCGGTCAGCGGCACCGGCGAGACGGTCAGGATCATGCGCGCGGCCGGGTTGATCTCGCGCAGCAGCGCCCGGAAGGCCTCCATGTCGGCGTGGATCTCGGGATAGCGCAGGTTGCGGAAGCGGTAGCGCGCGGGGTCGAAGGTGCCGGCAAGCGTGCCCGGGGCGACGGGATAGGCGGTGCCGTCGCCGCTGGCCTCCCAGGTCTCGGTCAGGCCGAGGGTGAAGACCAGCACGTCGAGCTCCGCGAGCAGCCGGCGCACGGCGGCGAGATGCCGCGCGCGCAGCTTGAGCACCGCGGCCTCGCTGGCATGGCCGGCGGGATCGACCGAGGGGCGCAGCGCGTCGAAGAACCGTCCGCCCTTCTCCCAGACGCGGATCGCCGGCACCCGCCGCCCCAGCGCCTCTTCCGCGAGCTGGCGCAATTGCCGCGCGGTATAGATGTTGCCGTAGCGCGCCGAGAAGATGCCGAAGCCGTGGCGGCGCGCCTCCTCGTGGCTCCAGCCCTCGGGCGCGGGCTCGGCATCCATGTAGCGCGCGCCGCGGGTGGCGAGATTCGTGCCGATATGCTGGGCGAAGCAGCTGCCGGCGGTGGCGACCCGGTCGGAGGGCGCGAGGCGGATGGGCCCCGAGAGATCCTCCAGATCGGCGTAATGCCGCGTGGCGACCGCGGTCTTCCAGAAGGCCTTCGGCGGCAGGGCGGCATAGGGATGCTCGGCCATGGGATCTACTCCGCGGTGGCGGCCAGCTGGTCGGCCAGGTGGATGTCGGCGGCGTCGAAGCCGCCCGGGCCGGGGGCGGGGCGCGGCGGCGCGGCCGGCCGGACGGCGGGCCGGGACTGGGGCCGCGGCGCGGCGCCGGCCTTCTGCGCGGCGATCTCGGCCACCGAGACGCCCGGCGCCTCCGCCGCGGCGCGGACCCATTCCGCCCAGGCCGGCTGCGGATAGCTGTGCCCCTCGAAGCCGGGCCAGTGCTCGACCTGCAGCAGCACGTCGTCGAGCGTCTCGCGCGGGGCGAGGAACTCGGTGGCGAGCCGGAGCGAGATCGTGTCGAGCGCATTGAGCAGATAGACCAGCATGCCGTCGCCGGCCTTCTGCGCGGCGAGCTCGGCGATATCGGGGACGAGCGCGCGCAGATCCGCCGGCTTCCGCCCGGATTCGGGCCAGCAGAGCCGGAGATAATCCTGCCAGTAGCGGCTCGGGCGGATGCGCATGCGGGGATTGACCAGCACCGCGACGCTGCCGGGCAGGGCGCGGGCGTGGCGCAGCGCGGCATGGGCCCCGGCCGATCCGCCGGTGAAGACCACCCGGCCCGGCCGCAGCCGCGCCGCGACACCGGCGGCGAGCGCGTCGATGGCGGCGGGCGTGTCGCCACCCTCGCAGGCGGCGAACCAGGCGAGCTTCAGCGCCGGATCGATGCCGAGCGCGGGGTCGGCGAGGCCGATCACCGTGGCGAATCGGCCGGCCTTGCGGGTCAGGAACCGCCCGGCGAAGGCCGGGATCCTCCGGCGCGACTGGTCGAGAGCGCCGTGGAAGACGAAGACGACCGGCGCGCCCGCCGCGCCCCCGGGCGGCACGTCGAGGATCTGCGCCGGCAGGGGCAGCCCGCCGCCGGCGGCCTCGATCAGGAAGGTCTCGCCCGGGACGGCCGGCTCCGGTCCGGCGAGGATATCGAGGAAGGCGGGCAGGTCGATCCGCCGCCCCGCGCCCGCCGCCGCGGCGGGGGTCCCGGGGTCCTCCGGAGGGCTGGACTTCGCGCGGAACTTCAGGTTGAACAATGAAGCCCCCTTAATGCTTTAAGTTATATTTTTCTTTTATTTCAATGTATCTTGGAAAATTCACAATATAGTTTAGTTCTTCTTCGGTCAGTTCGACGGTCGCATCATCCTGTCTGCCGGTGATCTTCTTGACCGCGTCCATGGTGTTCTGCGCCCCCATGGCATCGAGGTCGGCGCGGATGGCGTCGTCGAGCTCGACGCCGACGAAGTCGAAGACCGGCGCGAAGAAGACGCTGTTGGGCGTGCCGGGGGCGAGATGGTCGAGCACGCTGACGCAGACCCGCGCCGGGAAGGCCGCCTGCATCTCCTCGAGGCATTCCACCGACTTGATGTAGCGCTTGAGATTGGTCTCGATCGAATCGCGGTTCCAGCGCAGGTTGCTGAGGTTCTTCACCGAGCGCAGCACCTTCGGCGCCGAGCGCAGGCAATAGACGTATTTCGGCGGCGCGTTGCGGAAGATGTTCTCGAGGATCTTGTACTTGCGCTCGATCTGCGGGGTCTTGTTGCCGATGATCTTCGCCGTCGCGCCGCGCTCGGCGATGCGGTCGACCGAATAGGCGAGCCAGATCATCTTGGCCAGATAGGTCTGGCGCGGCAGCACCTTGTTGCGCGGGAACTTCTTCAGCAGGCAGTTGCGGCGGAACTCCGAGAGCATCGCCCGCGACTGCTCGATGGCGTGGAACTCGTCGGTGATGACGATGTCGGGATGGGTGTTGAGGATATTGGCATGCATCCGCGTGCCGCTGCGCGGATTGCCGCAGACGATCACGGGACTGCTGTCGCCGGCCTCCAGAAAGCTCGTCATGGGTCCCCTCCGGGGCGCGTGCACGCGCGCCTGCGTGCCGCCCGGCGTCAGATGTCGCGCCCCGGCCCGTCGTTCTGGCCGAGCACGAAGCAGATGCTGTCCTTCTGCACGAAGGCCCGGTCGGCGCGGGCGCCGATCGAGCCGCAGATGCGCAGGTAATCGTGGTTGAAGCAATGCACCGCCTTGGCGTTCCAGGCCTCGTTGACCCCGGCCACGATCACCGTGCGCCGGCAGACCCGGGCGAGTTCGCCCATGGAATGCTCGATGAACTGCGGTGGCACGTGCATGAGCACCTGCAGGCAGACCCCGAGCTCGAAGGCGCCGTCCTCGAAGGGGAAGCGCGCGGCGGGATCGTCAAGGAAATGCTGGTGGAGCGTGACGCCGCGCTCGCGCGCCCGCGCCGCCAGGGTCTCGGCATATTGCCGCGAGAGATCGAGGGTCGTGACCTCCTGGCCGGCGGAATAGATGTCGAAGGTGCGGCCCACCCCGGGACCGAGCTCGAGGATCCGGGGCTGGCCGGCGGTATGGGCGGTGGCGTATCGCAGCAGCCATCCCGGCGCCTGATCCGACTTGTTGGGGTTCTTGCGCGCGTTCCAGTAGCTCAGCGGGTCGTAATCCATCGCGCTCGTCGATCCTCCTGCCGGGGTCTCTCGCGGATCGCGGCCCGCGGGGGGTTGGCTTGCATATAGTTTTCCGCGCGCGACGCTGTAAACCGCGATTCACGCATCGAAGCGGAAGAGCGCCCGGTTGTCGCGCAGATAGCGGAAGGTTTCCTTCTTCTTCGTCCCGAAGCGCTTCTGGGTGCCGCTGGCGCGGTACTGGTTGTAGACATAGAGCGGCTCGTCGATGGCGCGGATGTTGCGCCCGGCGCATTGGTCGACCAGCGGCAGCATCAGGCCCACGTCCGAGCAATAGCGCAGCCAGCCGCCCTCGGCATCCTTGAGATGCTCCGGCGCGACCCTGTCGTAGAGGAAGCGCCGGAAGGTCCTGAGCGCGGTGAACTTGAAGACCTCGCCCTGCCGATAGGCGCGGGCGTCGATCTCCTCCGGCGTGTAGAAACCCTCCGCGTTGACCACGCCGGTCTGGTTCTCCCAGTTGCCGTAGGTCATCCAGAGCTCGGGATCGGCGCGGTAGAGGCCCTCGAGCCGCGCGAGCGCCTGGGGCAGCAGCCGGTCGTCGAGGTCGAGCAGCACACAGATCGTGTCGGGTTCCGCGATGCTCCGGATCAGGGCGTCGCGCGCGAAGGCCGGGCCCATGTTGCGCGTGCCCCGCAGGGCGCGGATGTTCAGCACCCCGGCCCGGCGCTCGATCGCGGCCCAGGTGCCGTCGTCGGAGCCGTCGTCGTAGACATGGATCTCGAGGCCGTAGTCGCCGGGGATCTGGCGCTCGAGCGAGTCGAGGCAGGCCTCCGCGAAGCCCGCGCAGTTCCAGCCGGTGACGATGACCGCGAAATGCAGGTCGCGCCGCGCGGCCTCGGCGCCCTCGCCGAAGGCGCCCGCGAGGCTGTGCTCCAGGTCGAAGCCGGCGCGGGCGAGATGCGCGGGGGTGTAGAGGTCGCGCAGGAACCGCGCGAGCCTGAGGCGCGGCCCCTCCCGGAGCGCCGGCGCGAGGCGGTCGTGCAGGAGCTGGGTCTGGAGGCTGTCGTCGCGCTCGGCCTGGCGGAAGAGCGTGTCGCCGGTCTCCTCCATGGAATGCAGCCAGCCGGCCGGGCGCTCGAGCGCGGCGAGCGGCACGCCGCGCGCCGCGGCGTCGCGCGCGAACCACAGATCGGCGATGCCGGTGGTCTCGAAGGCGGTGCGGTCCACGGTGAAGGTCGAGGTGTGGTAGCCGGTGGTGCCGGTGCCGAGCTGGTCCACCAGCGCGGCCCGGCTCGCCGCGAAATAGGGCAGCACCGCGCGGTTCTTGATATAGGAGGCGAGCGGCTCGAGATAGGTCGTGCCGTGGAAGCCCACGATCGCCCGGTAGCCGAAGGCCCGGATGCCCTCGACGATGCGCGCCACGTAATCGGGCGGATAGATCAGGTCGTCGTCGACGAAGACGTGATAGCCCTCGGGATGCGCGGCGACGTCGAAGAACTTGCCGTTGTCCTTCAGATCCCCCGCCGCGTCGCGACCCAAGGTCACGCGGATCCGCTCGGCCTTCAGGCAGTCGGGCACGGTGTCGAATTCGTTGAGATAGACGCTGAGCAGGTCGCATTGCGGCAGGAGCGCGGCCACCACCGCCGGCAGGTTGGCGCGCCGCGCCGGATAGGTGGCCATGAACACCGTCACCGTCTCGGCGCGCGGCACGGTGGCGTCGAAGGGCAGGAGCGGCACCCGGCCGGAGCCCGATCCGTCGTCGCGCCAGAGGCGCCATTCCGCGGTTGCCCCGGGCGCGCCCTTGGGCGCGGCCTCGCCGGGGGCGCCGAGCCGGGGCTTGAAGGCGGGCGGGGCCGGGCGGCGCCGGAGGCGCTGCAGCAGGCGCCGGGCCGGCTCCATCGCCCGCCAGGTCTCGCTCTCGAGCACCGCGCGGTGCCGGGTCTCGAGGATCTGGCCGTATTTCAGGAGCTTGTCGAAATCCGCCTGGGCCCGGGCGACATGGGCCCCGAGCTTCAGGATCTGGCGCTCCTGGCGCCGGGCCGCCTCGGCCGCCGCCTTGCGCTCGACCTCCCAGGCTGCGGCCGCCTCCCGCTTCTCCGCGAGCTCCGCCACCAGCGCCTCGATCCGCTCCCGCCGCGCCGCCAGCTCCGCCTCGAGGGCGGCGGTCTCCCGCGCCTCGGCCTGGGCCCGGCGGCGCGCCTCGTCCCGGACGATCGCGCGGTACTCGCGGATCACCTCCCGGGCGGCCAGGCGCTCGAGGCGCGCGTCGACGCTCACCGTCTCGGCGGGGCGGAAGAGATGGGTGGGCGTGGCGTTGAAGGTCTCCCAATGGGTGTAGCCCGCCTCCTGGGCCCAGATCGAGATCTCCCGGAAGGTCGGCTCGTCCATGGCCTCCACATAGAGCACCGGCCGGTCGCGGGCGATCAGCGCCGCGCCCCCGCGCAGCACCGCGGCCTCCATGCCCTCCACGTCGAGCTTGATCGCGCGCACCGGGCCCTCGATGCCGAGCCCGTCGAGCGTCGCCACCTCGATCTCGCCCGCGCCGAGCGCCAGCGCCTGGGTGCCGAGGTTCTGCGGCACGGCTTCGGCGAAATGCGCGCGCGACGCCGCCTCGCCCAGCCCCAGCACGCGCAGCGAGACGCGGTCCTCCACGCCGTTGCGCGCGAGGCTCGCTTCCATGGCGGCGCAGAGGTCCCGGTTCGGCTCGAAGGCGATGACCCGCGCGCCCGCGACGCAGGCGAGATAGAGCGTGTGGTTGCCGACATTGGCGCCGATGTCGAGCACCAGATCCCCCGGCGCCAGCCGCGCGTGCATGTCCTGCAGCATGCCGAGCTCGTAGGGCCGGCCGGTCTGCATCAAGAGCTTCTGGATATGGTCCTCCGCCGCATTGGGCAGGACCAGTTCGTAGCGCCTGCCGTCGGCCTCGATGCCCGCCACGGGGGGCGCTGCGGATGGCCCGGCGGATATCCTGTCCCCGGTCGTTCTGTCGCGCATGCTGTCGTGCGTCATGCCACCCGGTTCGCGCCGTCCTGTTCCGTCCGCGGGGGGATACCGTATCCTGCAGGCCGGCGAAAGCGGTTATGCCCCGGAAGTCAGGGCGATCGCATCGGGAGCTCATTCCTGCGTCCCCGGCCGCCCCGCCACAGGACGAGGGCAGCGCCCCGGCTCGGGCGGGAGCGGCGCGCCTGCGACGCGCTCCCGTCCCGTGAAGGCCGCCCGCCACCTGGGGGCAATCCTTCACCGGGCCGTGCCCAGGGCACGGGATTCCCGGCGAAAATCGCTCTTGAACGGCGATCGCCGCCATGCGTACAACTTCCGCGGGAGAGAGGACGACCATGCCGACAGGCGGGTCCCGCGACCCCGATCGATGGCGAGCCGCTCCGGCTGTCCCTCCGTCGCGCGCCGATCCAGGCCGCCCGGCGGCGGCACCCCGGGCGGCAGGCTCCAGGGAGACGAAGTGCATCGCTGCCGTGCCGTCCTTCTCGCCGCCCGCCTCGCGGCCCCCGCGCCCGGCCTGTCCCGGATCCCGGAGACCGTCGAGACCCTTCGGTGCGAGGGCGGGCCTTGCCCGTGCGCGCCATCACGCCTTGCCGCAATTCAGGAGGAACGAGGACGATGAACTGCTGTCAGCCCGATACGGAATGCCACGACCTCGGTCGGCGTGCGGTGCTCGGCCTCGCGGGAGCGGGCCTGGGGCTGGCGGCGGTCTCCGGCCTCTCCGCCCCGGCCCAGGCGCAGGTCCTGACCATGGAGGCGCGGGACGCGCTGTCGCCCCGGCAGATCGTCGATCTGATCCTCGAGGGCAACCGGCGCTTCGCCGCCGGCACCCCGCAGCCCCGCGACTGGCTCGCCGAGCAGAGAGGCACGGCCACCGGCCAGCACCCGGCCGCCATCTTCCTGTCCTGCGTCGACAGCCGGGCGCCGGTGGAGGTGATCTGCGACCTCGGGATCGGCCATGCCTTCAACGCGCGCGTCGCCGGCAATGCGGTGAATGACGACATCCTGGGCTCGATGGAATTCGCGACGGCGCTCTCGGGCGCCAAGGTGGTGATGGTGATGGGGCACAGCGCCTGCGGCGCGATCAAGGGCGCGATCGACAATGCGCGCCTGGGGAACCTCACCCTCCTGCTGGCCCGCTTCCAGAACGCGATCGAGGCGACGGAATTCGCCGGCGAGCGCAGCACGGCGAATCCGGCCTTCGTCGACGCCGTCTGCAAGACCCATGTGGCGATGTCGCTCGACCTCATCCGGGAGCGTTCCCCGGTGCTGCAGGAGCTCGAGCAGGAGGGCAGGGTCATGATCGTCGGCTCGTTCTACGACCTGGAGACCGGGGAGGTTTCCCTGGTGTAACGCCGGCGGCCCTCGCCGCCGGCCCATCCCGCGCGGCGCCGAAGGGCCCCGGGCTCGAGCGACCGGCGGCGATCGGGCGGAGGGGCGCCGGTATCAGAGCCTGAGGTCGCTCGCCTCGCGGGGAAAGGCGCTCTTCATGTCGAAGAGGACGCCGCCGGGCGCGAGCAGCCCGCGCAGCCGCGCGGGGCCGAGCGCCAGGAAATCGGCATGGGCCACCGCCAGCACCAGGGCGTCGTAATCGCCGTGCTCCGGCAGGGCCGCGAGCGGGGCGAGGCCGAGCTCGGCCGAGACCGCCCCGGCATCGGCATGGGGATCGAGGCAGTCGACCTCCATCTCGAACTCGCCGAAGGCGCGGATGAGGTCGATCACCTTGGTGTTGCGGATGTCGGCGCAATCCTCCTTGAAGGTCAGCCCCAGCACCAGCACCCGCGCGCCGCGGATCGGCCGGTCGCGGTGGATCAGCGCCTTGACGAGCCTTGTGGCGGCATGGCGGGCCATGCCGTCGTTGATCTCGCGCCCCAGCCGGATGATGTCGGGGATATGGCCGACCGCGAGCGACTTGTGCACCAGGTAATAGGGGTCGACCCCGATGCAATGCCCGCCCACGAGCCCCGGCTTCAGCTTCACGAAATTCCACTTGGTCGCGGCCGCCTCGATCACCTCCGTGGTGTCGATGCCGAGATGGGCGAAGATGATGGAGAGCTCGTTGATCAGCGCGATGTTCACGTCGCGCTGGGTGTTCTCGATGATCTTGGAGGCCTCGGCCACCTTGATGCTGGGGGCGCGATGGGTGCCCGCCGGGATGATGGAGCGGTAGAGCGCGTCGACGAATTCCGCGATCTCCGGCGTCGAGCCGGAGGTGACCTTGACGATCTTCGTGATCGGGCGGTCCTTGTCGCCGGGATTGATGCGCTCGGGGGAATAGCCGGCGAAGAAGTCGCGGTTGAAGACCAGCCCCGAGACGCGCTCGATCACCGGCAGGCAATCCTCCTCGGTGGCGCCGGGATAGACGGTGCTCTCGTAGATCACCACGTCGCCGGGGGCGATCGCCCGCCCCACCAGCTCGGAGGCGGCGATCAGCGGCCCGAGGTCGGGCTGGCGGTGCCGGTCGATCGGGGTCGGCACCGCGACGATATAGACATCCGCCTCCGCCAGCCGCGCGGCATCGGTGGTGAAGTCGAGATGGCGCGCCGCCGCCAGCGCCTCCGGCGCCACCTCGCCGGTCGCGTCGTCGCCCCCGCGCAGCGCCGCGACCCGCGCCTCCTTCACGTCGAAGCCGAGGGTGGGGTAGTGCTTGCCGAATTCCACCGCGAGCGGCAGGCCGACATAGCCGAGCCCGATGATGGCGATCTGCTTTGGTTTGCGCATGGCGATCTCCGGTCGGAGGGAAGGGGCGGGGCAGGGCAGGGCGCCGCCCTCAGGGCGCGCCGGGCGGATAGAAGCCGGTGTACCATTCGGCGAAGCGGCGCACCCCGGTCCCGATCGGGGTCGCGGGGCGCCAGTTCACCGCGCGCGCCAGCCGCGAGCTGTCCGCCCAGGTGTCGGGCACGTCGCCGGGCTGCATCGGCAGGAGCTCGCGGATCGCCTTGCGCCCCAGCGCCGTCTCCAGCGCGCCGATGAAATCCTCGAGCCCGACGGGGGCGTTGTTGCCGATGTTGTAGAGGCGGAAGGGCGCGTTCGAGCTGGCCGGGTCGGGGTGATGCGCGTCCCAGTCCGGATCGGGCGTGGCGATGCGGTCGGTGGCGCGGATCACGCCTTCGGCGATGTCGTCGATATAGGTGAAGTCGCGGCTCTGGCGGCCGTGGCCGTAGACCTTGATCGGGCGGCCCGCGAGGATGGCGTCGGCGAAGAGCATCGGCGCCATGTCCGGCCGGCCCCAGGGCCCGTAGACGGTGAAGAACCTCAGGCCCGTGCAGGGCAGGCGGTAGAGATGGGCATAGGCATGCGCCATCAGCTCGCCCGCCCGCTTGGTCGCGGCATAGAACTGCACCGGATGGTCGACGCCCTGGTCCTCGCGGAAGGGCATGGTGGCATTGGCGCCGTAGACCGAGGAGGTCGAGGCGAAGACGAGATGGCCCACGCCCCCGTGCCGGCAGGCCTCGAGCAGATGTGCGAAGCCGGTGACGTTGCTCTCCACATAGGCCAGCGGGTTTTCCAGGGAATAGCGCACCCCGGCCTGGGCGGCGAGATGGATCACCCGCTCGAAGGGGGTCTCGAAGGCCGCCGCCACCGCCGCCCGGTCGGCGAGATCGGCGCGCAGGAAGCGCCAGTCCGCGCCGGTCTCCGCGGCGATGCGGTCGAGCTCGGCGAGCCGCGCCTCCTTGAGCGCCACGTCGTAATAGTCGTTGAGATTGTCGAAGCCGGTCACCGCATCGCCGCGTGCAAGCAGCCGCGCCGCCACATGGAAGCCGATGAAGCCCGCAGCACCGGTGACGAGGATCCGCATGGCTAGACCGGAACCGGGCCGGTCGGGCGCGGGCACGCGCGACCGCATCGCGCGCCACCGGTCCGGCCGGCATATCCCATGCCCCGTTCCCCGGTCATGCCCCGGCCTGCGGCCCGGCCAGCCCGCGGCCGATGGCGTAATAGGCGAAGCCCTTCCGGGCCATGCGGACCGGGTCGTAGAGGTTGCGGCCGTCGAAGATCACCCGCTCGGCGAGCTTCTCGCCGATCGCCTCGAAATCCGGCGCGCGGAAGGCCTGCCATTCGGTGAGCGTCACCAGCGCGTCGGCCCCCTTCAGCGCCGCCTCCTTGGTGCCGCAGAGCAGGAGCCCCTCGCGGTCGCCGTAGAGGCGCTGCGCCTCCTCCATCGCCTCGGGGTCGTAGGCCTGCACCGTCGCGCCCGCGTCCCAGAGCGCCTCCATCAGCACGCGCGAGGCGGCCTCGCGCATGTCGTCGGTATTGGGCTTGAAGGCGAGGCCCCAGAGCGCGAAGACCCGGCCCGCGAGGTCGCCGCGGTAATGGGCGGCGATCTTGTCGAAGAGCACGCGCTTCTGGGCCTCGTTGCGCCCCTCCACCGCGGCGAGCACCGCCGGCTCGAAGCCGGTCCCCCGCGCGGTGGCGATCAGCGCCTTGACGTCCTTGGGAAAGCACGAGCCGCCGTAGCCGGCGCCGGGATAGATGAAATGCCAGCCGATGCGCGGATCCGAGCCGATACCCTGGCGCACCATCTCCACATCGGCCCCGAGCCGCTCGGCGAGGCCGGCGATCTCGTTCATGAAGCTGATCTTGGTCGCCAGCATGCAATTGGCGGCGTATTTCGTCAGCTCCGCCGAGCGCACGTCCATGACGATGATCTTGTCGTGGTTGCGGGAGAACGGCGCATAGACCTCGCGCAGCAGATCCTCGGCCTCCGGGCTGGCCGTGCCGATGACGATGCGGTCGGGGCGCATGCAATCGGCGACCGCGGCGCCCTCCTTCAGGAATTCGGGGTTCGAGACCACCTCGAAGCCGAGGTCGCTCCGCTGCCGGCGGCCGAGCACCTCCGTGATCCTCGCCGCGACCTTGTCGGCGGTGCCGACCGGCACGGTGGACTTGGTGACGACGACCTTGGGCTCCTCCATCGCCTCGGCGACGGTCCCGGCCACCCCGAGCACGTAGCTCAGGTCCGCCGAGCCATCCTCGTCGGGCGGCGTGCCCACGGCGATGAAGAGGATGCGCCCATGCGCCACCCCCTCGGCGGCCTCGGTGGTGAAGCCGAGCCGGCCCTCGGCGTGGTTCTTCTTCACCAGATCCTCGAGCCCCGGCTCGTAGATCGGGATGAGGCCGGCCTTCAGCCCCTCGATCTTGGCGGCATCGACATCGACGCAGAGCACGTCGTGGCCGACCTCGGCCAGCACCGCGCCCTGGACGAGGCCGACGTAGCCGGTGCCGAAAACGGTGATCCTCATGGCGCCCTCCTCACGGCCGCGCTTAAGGCAGCATCAGGGCCGGAGCGCAAGATACCAGGGCGTCGCCCGCGCCCAGGCGACGGTCCGGGCGATGCCCTCCGCCGCCGGGATCTCCGCCCGCCAGCCCAAGAGCCGCGCCGCCTTCTCCACCGACGGCACCCGGCGGCCGATGTCCTCGTAGACGGAGCCGTATTTCTCGCCCGTGTCCACCGCGACCGGCTCCAGATCCGAGCCCGCCGCTGCAAGCACCATGCCCACCACCTCCGCCATGGTGTTCTCGGTGGCATTGCCGATGTTGAAGATCTCGCCGACCGCTTCCGGCTTCGTCGCCGCCGCCAGCACGCCGGCGATGGCGTCGTCGATGTAGGTGAGGCAGCGGGTCTGGCCCCCGCCGTCGTAGAGGTCCGGGCGCTCGCCGTTCAGCACCCGCTGCACCGTCTGGGAGACCACGTAGATCGGCGTCTGCCGCGGCCCGTAGACGTTGAAGAAGCGCACGATCGAGAAGGGCAGCCCGGTCTTGCGCGCCACCCCGAAGAGCATGTGCTCGCAGACCGCCTTGGCCGAGGAATAGCTCCAGCGGTCGACGGAGGTCGCGCCCAGCACCCGGTCGCCGTCCTCGGCCCAGGGCACCGCGGGGTTGCGGCCGTAGACCTCCGAGGTCGAGGTGAAGAGGATGCGCACGCCGTGGGTGGCGCAGAGCTCGATCAGATGCCGCGTGCCGATGATCGCGATGTCGATCAGGCTCAGGGGATCCTCCATGTAGCGCCGCACCCCCACCACCGAGGCGAGGTGGTAGAGCACCGCCGCCTCGGGGCGGAAGAAGGCCTCGATCACCGCCGGGTCGCGGATGTCGCCCTGCATGTAGTGGAAATCCGGATGGTCGCGCACCGCGTCGAGGTTGCGGGCCGCACCGGGCTCGGCGATGTCGAGCCCGTGCACCACATGCCCGCGCGCGAGCAGCGCCTCGATCAGATGGCTGCCCACGAAGCCGGCGGCGCCGGTGACGAGGACGGTTGGGGAGGTCTCTGCCATGTCGCTTCCTCGGATCTCGGGCCGGCGCCGTCAGCGCCGGTGTTCGTGGAGCCGGCGCATCAGCGCCCGACCCCCATATAGGCGAGCCCCGCCGCCTCGAGCGCGGCGATGCGGTCGCGGGGATAATGGATGCGCCCGTCGTAGATCAGCGCGCCGGGGCAGGCGCTCGCGAGATCCTGCGGGGTGATCGCGGCGAAGGCGTCGTGGCCGGCGAGGATCAGCACCGCATCGGCCCCGGCCACCGCGTCGCGCCAGTCCGCCGTGAGCGCGAGCCCGTGATGCGCCGCCTCGGCCGGGGTCACCATCGGGTCGCAGACGCGCAGGCGCCCGCCGTAGCCCGCCGCCTCGAATGCCGCCACCAGGGGTGCCACCGGCGTGAAGCGGCAATCGCCGGAATTGCTCTTGAAGGCGTAGCCCAGGAGCGCCACCCGGGCGTCGGCGGGCGCGAGGCCGCGACCCTTCAGATGCCCGTCCACCCGGGCGAAGACATGGGCGGGCATGGAATCGTTCACCGCCCGGCTCGCGCGCGGGATCTGCATCTCCAGTCCGGCGCGGCGCCCGATCGCGTCGACGAACCAGGGGTCCTTGGTCAGGCAATAGCCGCCGACGCCGTTGGCGGGCGTCAGGATATTGACGTGATGCTGGCCCTTCTTCAGCGAATTGGCGCCGCGGATCACCTCCAGCACGTCCACCGGCCAGGGCAGGGCGTCGGTGAGCTTGGCCAGCTCGTTGGCCAGCGCCACGTTGAGGTCGATCCAGAGATTGTCGGCGAGCTTGACCATCTCGGCCGCCTCCGGCGAGGAGAGCACGTCCACCTCGACGGGAAGCACCTCGCGCCAGAAGGCCGCCGCCGCCGCGCCGGCCGCCGCATCCATGCCGCCGACGAGGATCGGGATCTGGGCGAGATCGCGGATCGCCTGGCCCTCGGCCAGCCGCTCGGGGCTGAAGGCCATGTGCACCTTCGCCGCGGGGGCGAGGATCTCGTCGTGCATCGCCCGCGTCGTGCCCGGCGGCACGGTGCTCTTGATCATCACGATCTGGCCGTCGGCGAGATGCGGCGCCAGCCCGGCGCAGGCGGCGCGGATATGGGAGAGATCGGCGGTGAAATCCTCCGAGAGCGGCGTGCCCACGGTGATGAGCACGGCGCGGGTCCCGGCGGCGGCGGCGGGATCGCTCGAGACGGTCAGCCGGCCCGCGGCGACGCCCGCGGCGACGAGATCGGCGAGCCCCGGCTCGGGAATCGGGCAGCGGCCTTCGCGCACCTCGGCGATCAGCGCCGCGTTGGTGTCGATGCCGACCACGGAATGCCCGCGGGAGGCGAGCACCGCGGCGATGACACTGCCGATATATCCGAAGCCGACGACCGCGATCTCACTCATGACACCATCTCTACTCGGGCTCTGCGCGGTCTCTGGCGGGGCACGGCCGGATTGCGGGCCTCGGGGGAAAACGGGCGCGGGAATGCGGGCCCGTGCCTAGCATGCCGCGGCGCGGGCGCAAAGCCGGTTTTGCCAAGGCGAGGGGCGAATATCCCTGAAAGTAAACGGGAACCGCGGAGGGCTTCCCCGCTCCGGAACGGGGCCGGAGATGGACAGGCGGCCCTCGCGGGGCTAGGGTATCGACAGGTAGTACCGGAAGCGGGATCCGTCATGGCCACCTCCGTCAAGATCGACCCGGATCTGAAGGATCGCGTGCGGCATCTCGCCGAGGCGCGACGGCGCTCGGCGCATTGGATCATGCGCGAGGCGATCCGGGAATATGTCGAGCGGGAAGAGGCCCGCGAAAGCTTCCGGCAGGAAGCGCTCGCGTCCTGGACCGAATACCGGGAGACCGGCCGGCATCTGACCGGCGAGGAAACCCGCCGCTGGCTGCGGTCCTGGGGAACCGGCGCGGAGGAAGAGCGGCCCGATTGCCACGAGTGATCGTCACGGCCGGGGCGGCGCGCGGCCTCGACCGCTGCCGGCGGTTCCTGGATGCGAAGGACCCCGAAGCCGCCCGGCGCGCCGGCGTCGCGATCGGGCGGCGGTTCGCGCTTCTGGAGACGGCGCCGGACATCGGGCGGCCCGTGCCGGATCTGCCCGAGTTGCGGGAGCTGGCGATCGGCTTCGGCGCCTCGGGCTATGTCGCGCTCTATCGCCATGAACCGGCCGCGGATACGGTCTATGTGCTCGCGTTCCTCCATCAGAAGGAAGCCGGCTATTGAGGGTCGGGGTACCGGCGTCGCGTGCCGATTCCGTCATGTTATAACATAATATTCCTTCCCCGCGCGAGGCCGGGCCCGGATCAGCCGAGGAGCGGGCCCGAGCCGAGCAGCGCGAGCAGCCGCTCGCTGCGCAGGGCGCGCTGCAGCCCGGCCCGCCCCCGCTCGAGCCCGCGATAGGCGGCCTCGAGCGCGCGGCCCCCCGGCGTGAGCGCGTCCTGCAGGTCGTAGCCGAAGCGGTCGAGCGGCTCCATCCCGGCGAAGGAGGCGCCGATCAGGGCGGCCTGATACGGCGTGAGCCGGCTGCGCCACCGGTCGATCCCGGAAGGATCGGGATCGCGGCGGAAGGATTGCGCATCGTACCAGAGGTTGCGGTCGTTGACGGTGATCGCCTTCTCGCCGATGTGGCTCCGGCTCGCGGGGATGCGCATCTCCGGCGACCAGGGCAGGCCGAGGAAGGCGCAGATCCGCCGGGTCTCGGCTGCGGGATCGGTGACGAGGGCGGCATATTCCACCGCCAGCACCCGGTCCGGCGCCGCCTTCTCGGCGGCGAAGCCGGCGTGAAAGCAGCTCTCCACATGCGCCACCGCCGCCCGCAGGCTGCGGGTATAGGGCCGGGGCGAGAGCCCCATCGCCCGGCCGCGGCGGCCGACCTCGAGCATCGAGGCGACGATCGCCCGCGGGTCGCGCAGCACGAAGACGCAGCGCGCCCGGGGAAAGAGCTCCATGAGCGGCTCGAAGACGAGGCAGTTCGCCGGGGTCTTCTCGCTCAGAAGCCGCCGGCCCTCGCGGTCGGCGAGCGGCAGCAGCAGCGCTTCGATCATGCCCCGGACCGCCCGGTCGACATCCGCCGCCGAGCAGAAGGCGTCGATCCGGCCGTTGGCCACCTTCTTCTTCAGCGAGTCGCGCAGGGCGAGGATCTTGGTCAGATGCAGGAATTCCGGCCCGCCGGCGATCGCGGGATGCATGTCGAGCATGTTCTGCACCAGCGTGGTGCCCGACCGCGGTGCGCCGCCCACGAAGATGAAGCGCTCGCCCTCTCCCGATGTCACCCGGCCACCCCCCTCGTACCAGCCGGAGGCCGCACCGGCCCCGGGGCCGATTCGGAATCCCCTCCCCCAATGGTTAACACTTTCGCCCCCGGCGGGCAAAACCGCAGGGATTGGCGGCGCATGGGCGGGGTGGCGCGGCGGCGGCGTTAACGCTTCCCGCGAACGCTCTGTGCGCGGGGTTCTTTCCGGCGGCGATCCGTGCTAGCGCCTGCCTCTCCCGGCGGAGGGCGAGAGGCGATGACACCCGAACGGCGCGTGCTGATCTATTCCCAGCGCGGGCTGTCGCGCCATGTCTCCCGCTGCCCCGGCTACGAGTTCGAGGATCTGGTCGCCGCGGAGCTCGAGACGGCCGACATCCTCGCTCCCACCGCGTCCAGGGCCTCGCCGCTCCTGCTGAAGGCGCGCGGGCAGGTCGCGCGGCGCTCGCGGCTCTACCGGGCGCTGCCCACCGGGCTGGGGCTCTCCGGGCTCGGCGAGGGCTACGACCTGCTCTTCGCCTATGTGGGCCTGCCGCGGGATCTCGCCACGCTCGACGCCTTCGACCTGCGCCGGCGCGCGGGCCGCGCCGTGGTCTGGCTGCAGGAACTCGCCGCGGCCGACGTGCCCGGCTACGGCCCCGGCCTCGACGTGCTCAATACCTTCGACCATGTGATCTGCGGCCTGGCCGGCACCGTGCCGGCGCTGGCGGCGCGGCTCGACGTGCCGGTGCATTACGCCTGCTGGGGGCTCGACGCGCTGGCCTTCTGCCCCTGGCCCGACCCGCCCGAGCGGGTGATCGAATTCTACAATCTCTCCAACGTCTCCCAGGCGACCCATGCCGCCCTGCTCGCCCATGCGAAGGCCAGCGGCGCCTTCTACGACTTTCCCACCGAGATCGGCATCCATACCGCGCGCGACGCGTCCGAGCACCGCTGGCGCTACGCCGACCGGCTGAAGCGCAGCCGCTATTTCTACGCCGGCACCGCGCGGGTGCGCTCCCGCGCCGAAGGCGGCTGGAAGCGGGCGGCGGCCCAGGCCGAATTCGGCTCGCGCTACGTCGAGGCGCTGGCCGCGGGCGCGATCCTGCTCGGCGACCGGGTGCCGACCCCGGAATTCGAGGCCAGCCTCGGCTGGGAGGACGCGGTGATCCCCGTCCCCTATGAATGCCCCGGGATCGTCGATATCATGGCCGGGCTCGACGCCGATCCCGCCCGGCTCGCCGCGGCGCGGCGGCGCAATGTCACGCAGGTGCTCGCGCGGCACGATTGCCTGCATCGCTGGGAGCAGGTGCTCGATCTCGTCGGCCTGCCGCCGACGCCGGGCATGGCGCGGCGGCGCGAGGCCCTCGCGGCGCGCGCGGCGCTGGTGGCGGCGGCGCCGGAGGAGGGATGATGGCGACCGCGACCTTCTTCGTGACCACCGCGCGCTCGGGCACGCAATGGCTGACCCGCGCGCTCAACCGGCATTTCGACGACCTGCTGGAGGCGCGCCACGAGCCGGTGGGCTATCTCTACCGCCCGCGCCGGACCCTGCGCGACCCGGCGGCGCTCGAGCGCCTGCGCGCCGAGCCGGCGGTGGCGGCGCATTTCGACCATATCCACGGCGTGCTGGCCGAGCGCGCCTATGTGGAGGTGGGCTTTCCCGCCTATGCGCTGGCGCCGCTCCTGCGCGCGGAATTCGGCGAGAAGCTCAGGCTGGTCCAGCTCGTCCGCCATCCGGTGAAGGTCGCCGCCTCGCTGGTCACCCACGGCTGGTACTGCAAGGGCGCGCGCGAGGACATCGCGCAGGCCGTGGCGCCGACCCCGACCGATCCCGGCGTGACGCTCAAGGCCTATGCCTCGCGCTGGCCGGCGATGACCCCCTTCGAGAAGAGCCTCTTCTACTGGTACGAGGTGCATCGCTACGGCAAGGAGGTGGAGGCCGCGAGCCCGCCGGGGCGCTTCGCCCGCTTCCGGCTGGAGGATCTGACCGCCGCGCCCAGGGCCAGGGACGCCCTGCGCCGCTTCCTCGGCCTGCCGGACCGGCCGGGCTGGACGGCGGCCGAACAGCGCCGCGACGACCGCTTCCGGGCCAAGACCGACGAGGTCATCGACCCCGCCGCGATCACCCGCCACCCCGAGATCCTCGCCCTCGCCGAGGAGCTCGGCTATGCGCCCCAGGACATCGACGCGGCCGAATTCGCCGCGCGCTACGTCCGGAGCCCGCTGGAACGCCTGCGCGCCGGGCTCGGCCAGGCCCGGCGCCGGATGGGCCTGCGCTGAGACGACATCCGGGCAAAGCGATCGGCCGGGGCACCCCGAACCGGCGAGGGCGAGGCACTGCCTCGCGCCGGTTCGTCGGCCGGAGCGCGTGAGCGCGTAGGCCGAGGGGGGTTGGGTTTCACCGGCAGCGGGTAATCCGCGCGCGCCTGACTGGGCGGGCGCGCTTGTCGCGCCTGCCGAGGGGCAGGCAGGCGCGCGCGGATTTGTCCTTGCCAAATCCGCGAAGAGAATGCGGCGCCGCCACGGGGAACGGGCGCCGGTCCGAGGCAATCACCCGGAGATCGTCTGAGACCTCAGCCGGCGCGGCCGGGGGCCACGGCCATCGGGCGGGCGCCCTCCCCGAGCGCCTCGGCGAGATGGTCGCCCAGCCGCAGCGCCATCTTGACGATGGTATAGGTCGGATTGGCGAAGCCCGGGGTGGCGAAGGCGCTCGAGCCGCCGATGTAGAGGTTCTCCGTCCCGTGCACCCGGCAATTGCCGTCGACCACGCCCGCCCGCGGATCGGCATCCATGCGCAGGGTGCACATCTGGTGATAGGCGCCGCTCATGTAGCGCCCGTACTTGCCGGATTTCGCGATGCGCGGCAGCTGCGGATCCTCCTCCATCAGCCAGTCGTCGATGCGGATCCGGCCCGTGCCGGTCTCGGCGAAATGCGCGCCGAGCGCCAGCATCGCCGTCTTCATGGTGTGATAGTCGAGATCGGTGAATTGCCAGTCGAAGCGCAGCCGGCGCAGCCCCATCGCGTCGGTGGTCTCGGCCAGCGTCACCCGGCTCTCGCGGTTGAGCGCCTGCTCGGTGATCAGCCAGACGAAGCCGGTGGGATGGCGCTCGGGATCGGCCTGGGCGCCGTATTCCCCCCAGCCCCGCCAGCGGCATTTCGGCGCTTGACCGGTGATGCGCTCCGAGAGCCGCTCGGCGAAGGGCGTGGCGCATTTGCCGGCGTATTTCAGCGCCTCGTAGGGGCTCCGCGCGCCCCGGTCGAGCCAGGTGACGCGCAGCACGAAATTGAGCACCTCCTCGCGATCCATGAAGGCGCGCGTCGGCGCGAGGTTCTGCTCCTGGATCATCTGCGGCCGGTCGAAGAGCACGTCGGCGACCTGGATCGTGGGATGCTCGCAGAAATGCCGCCCCACCAGGTCGTGGTCGTTGCCGATACCGGCGGGCTTCTGCGAGGTGAAGTTCAGGAGCAGCCGCGGCGTCTCGAAGCCGCCGGTGCAGAGCGCATAGGCGCGGGCGCGGACCGTGAAGCCCGGATCGCCGGGCTCGTAGGAGCGGAAGACCGCGCCCGTCACCGTGGCGAGGTCGTCGTCGAGCCGCAGATCCACGAGATTGGCGTTGAGCCCGGCGGTGATGCCCGGGGTGGCGGCGACCTCGTCGTAGTATTTCTCGCCGAAGCGCGTCGGCTCGTGCGCGGGATAATCCGCCGGGCTGTGGCGGAACTGCACGTTGCGGAAGCGCTCCTCGGCCTGCAGCAGCGGCAGGTCCGGCCCCTCCCGGTCGGCGTCCATGTCGAGGATGCGCGAGGCCTCCGCCGCATAGGGCTCGATCGCCTCCGGGCCGATCGGCCAGGCCAGCGGCCGCTGCGGCAGCGGCGTGAAATCCACCGGATCGAGGGTGCGGCAGCGCCCGGTCCAATGCGTCGAGCAGCCGCCGAAGGATCTGAGCCGCACCACCTCGAGGTCGAAATAATCGAGCCCGACGATCTCGCCCACGTAGAGGTCCTGGGATTCGCCCGAGACATAGCGCCCGCCGCCCTCCATCAGCGCCACCTCGAGGCCCTGGGCGGCGAGGCGGCGGGCGAGCGTGATGCCCGCCGGGCCCGCGCCGATCACGCAGACGTCGAAGATCCGGTCGAAGCGGCTGCGGTCGGGGCCGGTGGCGTCGGTGATCATGGCGTCGCGAAACCTCCGAAGCCGCGGCCTGGCAGAGGCCGGGTCACACCCCCCTGCCCCCGGCCCGCCGCGCGGCGGGCGCAGGGTCGGGGAAAATCGGTGTAGAAACGGTTAATGCCGGCGGCCCTCGCCGCCGATCCGCCCCATCCGGGGCCGGGATCCCCGGCCCTGCCGGGGGCCGGCGCGTCCCGATCCTCGACCGGCGGGACGGCTGAACCTCCCTCGCCCTGCGGCGCGCGGATTACCGCCAACGGTGAAACCCGACCCCCCTCGACCTCCGCGCTCGCGCGCTCCGGCCGACGAACCGGCGCGAGGCGGTGCCTCGCTGTTGCCGGTCCGGGGAGACCGCTCCGCCGCATCGCCGGTCAGAACTGCCAGTAGAGGAATTCGCTCTTGCCGGTGAGCCGGATCATGGCGATGGCCGCGATCACCGCGATGAAGACCATCCACCGCAGATTGGGCCGCCAGGCGATCACCGGCCCCATCCCGGCGATGCGCCCGGGGGTCTTGGGCAGATGCAGCGCCGGCACCTCGGCCGCCAGCATCTGCAGCGAGTTCGGCATCAGGAGCGCGATGGCCAGAAGCCCCGTCACATAGGCGGTCGCCGTGGCGAAGCTCACCGGATCGACCGCGCCCTCGCCGAGCAGCATCGGCCCGAGGCCGGGCATCTGGATGAGCCCCGCGATCTTCTCGGGCAGGCCGAGGCCGTGCAGCCCGGTCATGCCGGCGAGGATATTGCCCGCCGAGGCGAGGGTGGGCGCGCGGAAGATCACCATGGCCACGACCACCGCGAGGAAGGTCAGCACGAAGCCCGCCCCCACCGCGAAGCGCGAGGAGCGCCCCGAAGGGTCCGCCGGGCGCGGCCCGTACTGCCGCCAGGCGTGGTTGATCACGATATAGACCCCGTGCAGCGCGCCCCAGACCAGGAAGGTATAGCCCGCCCCGTGCCAGAGCCCCGAGATCAGCATGGTGGTCAGCGTCGGGAAGGCGAGCGTCTGCAGGAAGGCGCCGAGGTCCGAGGCGCGCGCGCCCAGCATCGGCCGGCGCTGCATCGCCCGGCGCCGGGTGAGCGCCAGCGTGATGGGGTTGAAGATATAGGCGGTCAGGAAGCGCGTCAGCGTGATGTGCCAGTGCAGCCAGAACTCGATGATGCTCGAGGCCTTGAGCGGCGAGTAGAAGTTCATCGGCAGCCGCACCCCGAAGAGGAGCGCCGCGCCGCAGGCCATGTCGGAATAGCCCGAGAAGTCGAAATAGATCTGCAGCGTGAAGCCCACGGCCGCGAGCCAGGACTGCACCATGGTGGCATCGCCCCCCGCGGCGGCATAGGCGAAGACCGGGGTGACATGCTCGGCGACGCCGTCGGCCAGCACCACCTTCTTGAAGAGCCCGAAGGCGAAGAGCGTGATCCCCGTGGCATAGAGCATCGCGTCGAAGCGGCAGGTGGCGCGATGGAACTGCGGCATGGTCTCGCCGTAATGCACGATCGGCCCGGCGATGAGCTGGGGGAAGAACATCACGAAGAGCAGGAAGTCGCGCAGGGTGAAGCTCTTGATCCGCCCGCCGGCCACGTCGATCAGGAAGGCGATCTTCTGGAAGGTGATGAAGGAGATGCCCAAGGGCAGGATGATCGTGTGGAGCACGAAATTCGAGCCCATCAGGTCGTTGGCCACCGTCACGCCGAAATTGGCGTATTTGAAATAGCCGAGCAGACAGACGTTGAAGACGATGCCCAGGGTAAGGGTGAGGCGCCGCGCCGCGTTGCGGCTCTCGTCGCCGGCCAGCGCCAGCAGCCGCCGCGCGAAGAGCCAGTTCACCACCAGCGAGGGGCCGATGATCAGCAGGTTGAACGGCCGCCAATAGGCGTAGAAGACCACCGAGGCGACGATCAGCCAGCCGAGCGCCCATGACTGCGACCGGCGCCCCAGCACCAGGAAGACCAGCACGGTCACCGGCAGGAAGACGAGGATGTACTCGTACGAATTGAACAACATGGGAAAAGGGCCGCCTGCCTAGGCTTTGAGTTCTTTGATCTTCGCGACGATCTCGCCGACGGTCTCGAAGGATTCGACATCCGTGAGGTGGAACTTGATGCCGTATTCGACCTCCACCGCGACGATGAAGGTGACGTAGGAGAAGGAATCCCAGCGCGGGACCTCGGGCCGCGTCGTGGCCGGCGTGAGCACGATCCCGGGCTCGCCCAGGAGGTCGCGCAGGATGCGGGTCAGCGTCTCGAGGATCTCCGCGTCGGTCATCTTGGCCCTGTCTCCTTTCGCGCGATCCGGGTCGGCCGCGCCGCATAATCCGCCAGATCGAGCACCCATTCCTGCGGCTCCGCCCCCGGCACGAAGCCGAGCTTCGGGAAGAGGTCCCGGATCACCCCGTTCTTCTCGGTCGGCACGAAATCCGCCCGGATCGCCCCGGCGCCCGCCGCCCGCGCCGCCTCCACGGCGATGTTGAGCGCCTCGTCCTCGAGCTGGCGCCCGAAGACCCGGCAGCTCATCACCCAGTTGACGAGTTCGAGCTCCCCCGCCGCCCCCGGCACCATCAGCATGACGCTGACGATGCCGTTGTCGCCGAAGCGGTCGGCGAGCCGGAACCAGAGCGTCACCGCGCCGGGCCGGGCAGCCATCTCGGCCACCTCCGCCTCGCTGCGCCGGATCGTGGTGGTGTTGAACTGGTTGGTCTTGTTGATCAGCTGGGTGGCGCGGGGACGCGCGAGCGCGTCCACCGGCCCGAAATCCACCTCCATGGCGAGCGCGCCGAGGAAATCCTCCATGTCGCCGGCGGCGGCCGCCAGATCCGCCCGCTCGCGGTTGGCGGCATATTGCCCCGCGCGCGCCGCGTCGTCCGCGGTGAAGGAAGCCGCCTCGAAATAGCCGCCCGCGGCGATGGCGCGCACGTAGAGCGCGGGATCGGCGGGGAGCTCGGGCACCGCCACCATGGGCAGGGCCTCGCGCACCTGGGCGCGCTCCACCGGGTTGTCGTCGACGAAGACCAGCGCGTCGAGCCCGATGTTGAGGCTCTCGGCGATGGCGCGCAGGTTCGCCGCCTTGTCGGTCCAGTTGATCGCCATCGCGGCGAAATCCCCGGGCCGCAGCAGCATCTCGGGATGCTCGCGCAGCGCCGCCTCGGCCACCGAGGCCTCGTTCTTGGAAGCGATTGCGAGGATGATGCCGCGCGCCTTGAGCGCCCTGGCGTAGCGCTGGAGGGCCAGATGCGCCTCCCCCGGCCCGCTGCCCTCGCCGAGCACGATGCCGGCGAGCCCGTCGTCGCCGATCACGCCGCCCCAGAGCGTGTTGTCGAGATCGAGCACCAGGCATTTGCGCGAGCGGCCCCGTGCCGCCGCCAGCAGACGCGCCACCATCTCGCCATAGGCCGGGCCCGCCTCCATGCGGATCGCCATCTTGGCCTGCAGCCAGCGCAGCGGATCGTGCCAGGCGTCGAGCCCGTCGCGCGCCGCGGCGCGGGCCACGTCGAGCCAGAGCACGCCCTCGGCACCCGCCGCCGCCGCGAGCCGCGCATTCAGGGCCGCCACCAGCCGCGCCGGCGCCCCGGGCACCACCGCGTCGAGCCCGCCGAAGAGCTCGGGCTCCAGATCGAGGAAGGATTGCTGGATCACCAGCCCCGCACCGGCGGCCCGCGCCCGGGCCCAGAGCCCGCGCAGATCGGCCACCGCCGCCTCGAGCGCCGCCTCGGCCTCTTCCGCGCCCGCGGTGACCGGCACCGCGCCGAGGAAATCCCGCGCCACCAGGGCGAAGAGCACCGCCTCGGGCGCATGGGCATGGAGGCCGGAGGCGGGATCCATCAGCGCCTGGCGGTACTGGCCGTAGCCCGCCGCCCAGGTCTCGAGCCGCAGGCCGCGCCCGAGCCCGGCCACCCGGATCGCCGGCAGCAGATGGTCGGTGGTGCCCGCCGAGAGCAGCGCGAGCCGCAGCGTCTCGACGCCCTCGCCCGCGCCGGGGGTGCGCGCGAGGGCGGCATCGAGCTGGATCGTCTCGAGGAAGGCCCGGCGCTCGCGGGCGAGATCGGCCAGCGCCGCCAGCCGCTCGGGCACGGCCTCGACCCCGTTGGCCGCGGCGAGGCGCGCGCGGAAATCCTGCGGCGACGCCAGGGTCACGATGCCGATCCGGCCCCGGCCCCGCCGCCGTCCAGGCATTGCCGCAGCCGCGGCCCGGCCGCCTCGAGGAAGGCCGCCGACCAGGTCTCCGCGCTCGCCGGCTGGAGATGCGAGCCGTCGATGGTCACCAGCCCCTCGCCCTGGGGCGCGATCATCTCCTGGCCGAGGGCGGTGGCCAGCTCGTCGGCGAGGATGCGGTTGTTCTGGGTCGAGGGGATATAGGTCAGGATGACGCAGGAGGGATCGACGTCGAGCCCGTCGAGGAAGGCCCGCGCGCTCTCGATCAGCTGCGGCATCATCGTGAGGCTCGCCTTGTCGTAGACCGGCCGGTCGAACTTGATCGGCTCGGGCACGATGCCCTCGGTGCCGTCCATGATCCAGGCGCCGGTGTCGATCTCGCGGAAATAGGAGACCTGCCCGCCGCAGAGCGCGGGCAGCGTGCCGCAGACCGCCCGGTGCACGCCCTGCCAGAGGCGCTTGCCCTCGTAGCGGCCGCGGGTGTCGGGGCTGCCCTGCTGGATCTCCTGCGCCACGCTGCTCGGGCGGTCGAAGAAGAACTTGTCGACGCTGATCACATAGGCCCGCGCCTTGGGATGCAGGTCGGCGAGCAGGGGCGCGGTGAAGAGCGCGTTCTCGTTGTGGCTGAAGCCGAGCAGGTAGTAGCTCGCGCCCGCGCCCGCGAACCAGTCGGCGAGCGCGGCGGTGGAGAGGCCGAACTGCAGCCGGCTGTTGCCCAGGAAGACCACGTCCGCCGCCGCCGCCGCGGCGCGGGCCTCCGGCTCGAGCCCGTACCAGAGCGCGCCGTGGTCGTAGTCGCCATAGGCGCTGCCCTGGCAATAGCCCAAGTAGCGGTCGTCGCCGTAGCCGTCGGCGGGGCAGGCGAAGATCCCCGCCTCGCGCATGTGATAGGCGAAGGCCGCCACCATCGCCACGAGCACCACCGCGAGATAGAGCCCCGGCCTTCCGCGCCCGCGCGGCGCCGCGGCGGCAAGGGCGGGATCGCTCACCCCGAGGCTCATCGCGCGCGCTCCCCCGTATCGTGGCACCCGGTCCGTCTCACTGCAGCACCTCCCCGACCACGCCGCCGGCCGGCAGCACCGTGCCCAGGTGATCCCCGAGCCTGAGCGCCAGCTGCACGATCGTATAGGTCGGATTGACATAGCTCGGCGAGCCGAAGACGCTCGAGCCGCCGATATAGAGATTGTCCATGCCGTGCACCCGGCAGTTGCGGTCGACCACGCCCTCGCGCGGATCGTCGGCCATGCGCGTGGTGCACATCTGGTGATAGCCGCCGTTCCAGTCGCCCGAATGCACCGCCCCCGCGCCGCCCGGCAGGCGGGGGTTGTCCACCAGCAGCCAGTCGGGGATGCGGATGCGCCCGATGTCCTGCTCGGCGAAATGCTGCCCCAGCGCGGTGAGCCCGGTCAGCATGGTGCGGTAGTCGATCTCGTCGAGCTTCCAGTCGAGGCGCATGCGCCTCAGCCCGAAGGCATCGGTCTCCTCGGCCAGCATCACCCGGCTGTCGCGGATCAGCGACTGCTCGCAGGCCATCCAGACCGTGCCCGAGGGATAGGCGTCGGGGTCGTGCAGCCGGCGGAACTCCTCGTCGCCGCCCCAGAGGCAGTCGCGCGGCCCGCCGCGGATCTTGGCGCCCAGCCGCTCGGTGAAGGGGGTGGCGCATTCCAGCGCGCCCTTGAGCGAATCGCCCAGCGACTTCGGCGCCCGGTCGCGCCAGGTGACGCGCATGATGAAGTCGAGGATGCCCTCGCGCTCCATGAACTCGGGCGTGGGCGAGTAATTGTCCTGCATGATCTCGCGCCGGTGGGTGTAGATGGCCAGCGCCATCTCGCGCGAGGGATGTTCGCAGAAGTAGCGCCCCACCAGGTCGTTGTCGTTGCCGATGCCGGCGGGCTTCTGGCTGTTGAAGTTGAGCATCATCCGCGGCGTCTCGAAGCCGCCGAGGCAGAGCGCGAAGACGCGCGCCGAGACGGTGAAGCCCGGGTCGGCGGGATCGTAGGAGCGGAAGACCGCGCTCTCCACCGTCGCGAGGTCGGGGCCGAGCCGCATGTCCACGAGATTGGCGTTGATCGCGGCGGTGATGCGGGGGCTGGCCGCGATCTCGTCGCGGTACTTCTGGCCCATGCGCACCGGCGGGCTCTGGCGGAACTGGATGTTGCGGAAGCGCTCTTCGGCCTGGGGCAGCGCCAGATCCGGCGGCTGCCAGGCGAGGCCCAGCTCGAAGATCTCCGAGGCCTCGGGCTGGTAGGGATCGAGATCGGCCTTGGTGATCGGCCAGGCCAGGGGCCGCTGCGGCATCGGCAGGAAATCATGCGCCGGGATCACCCCGGTGCGCCCCGACCAATGCTCCGAGCAGCCGCCGAAGACCCGGATCCGCACCACGTCGAGATCCATGTAGTCGAGCCCGACGATCTCGCCGGCATACATCTCCTGGGATTCGACGGTGACGTCGAAGCTGCCGCCCTCCATCAGCGCCACGTCGAAGCCCTTGGCCGCGAGGCTGCGCGCGAGCGTCATCCCCGCCGGCCCGGAGCCGACGATGCAGATGTCGAAGGGACGCGCGAAGGCGCCGCGGTCGGGGGAACCGGCGTCGAGGATCACAGCAGCCGCAGCTTCCGCAGGTCTTCGGCGGTCAGCACCCAGCCGTTGACGAGGAAGAACTTGCCCTGGCGGATGATCCTGACCGGCGGCGCGGCGGCGGTGGCGGGGGCGGGCAGGCCGGCGGACACTCCCAGCGCGAGCATCATGGCCGATTTCAGCAGGGACCGTCTACTCCGCACCGCACGCCTCATCCCGATCGCCCCGCGGGGCCGCATCCTCGGGGGCTTCATCACAGATAGGCCCCGAGGGACAACAAAAACCTGAAGGGAGGATTAATACGGCCCCTCTCCACAAGGCGCATCATACCGGAGGTGGCGGGCGGGAAACAAGCCGTCCCGCCGGGCGGAAGCCCCTTCCTCGCGCGATCGTGGCCGGGATGCCCCGGTCGGGGAATTGCATCCCGCGGCGCCGTTTACGCTGGCGCATCATCCGCGTGCACAGGCCGGGGAAGCTGTGCTATAGGCCCGGCGGGCCGGAGGGGATCCGCCCTGCCCTCGCCGGTGTCCCGTCGTTTCACCGAAGTTCCCCAAGGGTTTAGAGAGAGCGTATGAAAGTCCTTCTGACCGGAGCCGACGGCTATATCGGCGTGATCATGGGCCCCAGGCTCATCGAGGCGGGCCATGACGTCACGGGCCTCGATACCGGCTATTACCGCCGCGGCTGGCTTTTCGACGACCGCAAGACCCATCCCAAGGTGGTCTCCAAGGATCTCCGCGACGTCACCGTGGAGGATCTCGCGGGCTTCGACGCGGTGGTGCATCTCTCCGAGCTCTCCAACGACCCGATCGGCGAGAACGATCCCGGCCTGACCATGGAGATCAACCACAAGGGCTCCCTGGGGCTGGCCGAGAAGGCGCGGGCCGCCGGCGTGAAGCGCTTCATCTACGCCTCCTCCTGCTCGACCTACGGCGCCGGCGGCGACGAGATGCGCACCGAGACCTCCGACCTCGCGCCCCAGACCGCCTATGCCCAGTGCAAGATCCTGGTGGAGCGCGACGTCAAGGCGCTCACCGACGAGACCTTCACCCCGGTCTTCATGCGCAACGCCACCGCCTACGGCGCCTCGCCCCGGCAGCGCTTCGACATCGTGCTCAACAATCTCGCGGGCTTCGCCCACACGATGAAGGAGATCCGCATGACCTCCGACGGCTCGCCCTGGCGGCCGATCGTGCATATCGAGGACATCTGCCAGGCCATGCTCTGCGCGCTCGCGGCCGACCGCGAGGCGGTGGCCGGCGAGAGCTTCAACGTCGGCGCCGACAGCGGCAACTACCGCATCCGCGAGATCGCCGAGATCGTCGCCCGCACCTTCCCCGGCTGCGAGCTGACCATCGGCGACTCGGGCGGCGACACCCGCAGCTACCGCGTCTCCTTCGCCAAGATCCGGGCGCACATGCCCGATTTCGAGACGAAATGGGACGCCGAGCGCGGCGCGGCCCAGCTCAAGGCCGTCTTCGAGCGCATCGGGCTGACCCGCGAGATCTTCGAGAGCCAGCCCTTCACCCGGCTCAAGGAGATCAAGCACCTGCGCGCCACCGACCAGATCGACGACCACCTGCGCTGGCGGGCGCTCGCGGAGGTCTGAGAGCCGCTACTCTCGTCCTCGACCCTCATCCCGGACGCGTCAGGGTCCCCGGCCCTGCGGGGGGCCGGCGCGCAAGCGCACCGTCCAGGGCCGCCCCGTCCCGATCCTCGACCGACGGTGACGCTGCACCTCCCTCGCCCTGCGGCGCGCGCCTCCGGGCGACCGGACCGGGCGACGCGCCACCGGCGCCTCGCCTTTTCGGTCCGGGGGCATGCGGTGGGGGCCGCTCGGGGCGCGCGGCCTCCTCCCCTTTCCAGGGGCCGCGGCGGCACCCGGCCCCACATCACGAAAACATTCGTAAAGACAAAGGCATGCGCCCCGTCCCGCTGCGGGACGGGGCCCCCGGCCGGCGCGACGGCGCCTAGATCTCGATGCCCTTCTCCAGGTCGACCGGCGCCCAGCCCTGGTCCTTCTGGGAGATCACCTCCACCGGCAGCGGCCAGTCGATGGCGAAGACCGGGTCGTTCCAGAGCACGCCGCCCTCGACGCCCGGCGTATAGGGATGGCTCACCGAATAGAGCACATGGGTCTCGTCCCGCAGCGTCTGGAAGCCGTGGCCGAAGCCGATCGGGACATAGAGCGTGCGGCCGTTCTCCTCGCTGAGCTCGAACTTCTCCCATTTGAGATAGGTCGGCGAGGCGGCGCGCAGGTCGATGATGATGTCCACCACCGCGCCCTTGACGCAGCGCACCAGCTTCACCTCCCCGGCCGGCGCCTTCTGGAAATGCATGCCCCGGAGCGTGCCCTTGTGGCGGTTGTAGGAATGGTTCTGCTGCACGAAACGGGTCTCGAGGCCCGCGTCGGCGAATTCCTTCTCGCAGAAGCTGCGGGCGAAGAAGCCGCGCTCGTCCTCGTTGCGGACCATGTCGATGACGACCGCGTCCTGCAGGCTCGTTTTGCTGAACTTCACACTCCACTCCTCAATCTGCTATGCGATTCGGGCCGGGCGGCATCCTGCGCGAGAAGCCCCGGCCGGTACAGGCAGTGGAAAGGGTAAAGAAGTGATCATCGTCGATTCCGCCATCGCGAAACACGTGGCCTCGGGCAAGCCGCCGATCCGGGTCGGCATGATCGGGGCGGGCTTCATGGCCTCGGGCGTGGTCCTCCAGGTCAACACCATCTATCCCGACGCCATCCGCATCGTCGCCATCGCCAACCGCACCGTCGAGAAGGCGGTCAAGGCCTATGCCCAGGCCGGCCAGGAGGATGCGGCACTCTGCGACAGCGAGGCCGCGCTCTCCCGCGCCATCCTCGCGGGCCGCGCCGCGGTGACCCAGGATCCGATGCTGGTCGCGACCTCGCCGCATGTGGACGTGGTGCTCGAGGTGACCGGCGCGGTGGAGGACGCCATCGCGCCCGTGGTCGCCGCCATCGAGCACGGCAAGCACACGCTCCTGATGAACCCCGAGCTCGACGGCACGCTCGGGCCGCTGCTCAAGGCCAGGGCCGACAAGGCCGGCGTCGTCTTCACCGATGTCGACGGCGACCAGCCGGGCGTGATCGGCAACCTCTACCGCTTCGTGAAGGGCATCGGGGTGCGCCCGGTCCTGCTGGGCAACATCAAGGGCCTGCAGGACCCCTACCGCAACCCCACCACCCAGAAGGGCTTCGCCGAGAAATGGGGCCAGCAGCCGCATATGGTGACCTCGTTCGCCGACGGCACCAAGGTGAGCTTCGAGATGGCGGTCTCGGCCAATGCCTCGGGCATGACGGTGGCCAAGCGCGGCATGCACGGCTACGAATTCGCCCCCGGCACCCCGATCATGGAAGCCGCGCTCAAATACGACGCCGACGAGATCCTCGCCGGGCCCGGCATCGTCGATTACGTGGTCGGCTGCACCCCCGGCCCCGGCGTCTGGGCGCTGGGGACCATCGAGCATCCCCGCCAGCGCCATTACCTCAACCTCTACAAGCTCGGCGAGGGGCCGCTCTACTGCTTCTACACCCCCTACCACCTCTGCCATTTCGAGGTGCCGATCACCATCGCCCGCGCCGCCCTGCTGCACGACGCCGCGATCACCCCGATCGGCGCGCCGCAGGTCGAGGTGATCACCATGGCCAAGACCGACCTCAAGGCTGGCACCGAGATCGACATGCTCGGCGGCTACACCGTCTACGGCGAGGCCGAGACCGCGGCGATCACCGCCGCCGAGGACCTGCTGCCCCTCGGCGCCGCCCCGGGCTGCAAGCTGAAACGCGACGTGCCCAAGGACCACGCCATCACCTACGGCGACGTGGAGATCCCCGAAGGCCGCCTCGTCGACCGCTACCGCGCCGAGCAGGCCGAGATGTTCGGCCTGAAGCGCAAGGCGGCGTAGGGGGCGCCCGCGGCGAAGCCCTCGCCGGCGATTCCCGTTCCGCCCGGCAGGCGGGGCTCCAGCCCGATCGACCCGTGGCGATCGGGCCGCGCCGGCCCTGCCGGGGGCCGGCGCGCATACGCGCCGTCCAGGGCCGTCCCGTCCCGATCCCCGGCCGGCGGGAAGGCTCCACCTCCCTCGCCCTGCGGCGCGCGCCTTCGGGCGACCGGACCGGCCGAGGCGCCCCCGGCGCCTCGCCTTTTCGCTCCGGGGGGGCATGCTCCGCGGGCCGCGCGAGGCGCGGCCTTCTCCCCGGCCCGTCGAACACCGGGCGGGAAGGTCGGCGCCCGGGCACCGGCGGCAATCACCGGTTGTAACCCCCTCGACAAGCGCCGGGCACTCCTGTTTCCTGCCGGCGCGCCGCCAGGGAGACAGCAGCATGCCGCCGGGAAAGTTCCGCCTCGCCATCGTCGGCTGCGGCTATGTGGCCGATAATTACATGTTCGCCTTCGGCCAGTATCCCGAGGCCGGGATGCTGCGCGCCTTCGACATCGTGCCGGAGCATGCCGCCCGCTTCACCGCGCATTGGGGCGTGCCCTCGGTCACCACGATGGCGGAATTCCTCGACGGGCTCGAGGCGGATCTGGTGCTCAACCTCACCAATCCCGCGGCGCATTTCGAGGTCTCGAAGGCGCTGCTCGAGGCGGGATTCCCCGTCTATTCGGAAAAGCCCCTCGGCATGCGCTTCGGGGAGGTCGAGGCGCTGGCCGCGCTGGCCGCCGAGCGCGGCCTCGCCCTCGCCGGGGCGCCCTGCAACCATCTCGCCGAGGCGGCGGAGGCGATGCGCCGGGCGCTGGCGCAGGACCGCATCGGCCGGCCGCTGCTCGCCTATGCCGAGGTCGACGACAAGCTGATCGCGAAATCCCCCGTGGAGAAATGGCGCAACCTCTCCGGCGCGCCCTGGCCCTTCGAGGACGAGTTCCGGGTCGGCTGCACCCTGGAGCATGCGGGCTATTACCTCACCTGGCTGGTCGCGGCCTTCGGGCCCATCGAGAGCGTCACCGCCTTCGCCGGGCTGCAATATCCCGGCAAGCCGGTGGGCGACGGCGTCGAGGGGCCGGATTTCTCGGTGGCGGCGCTGAAATTCTCCTCCGGCATGGCGGCGCGGCTCACCTGCAGCGTGATCGCCCCCAAGGACCATGCGCTGCGGGTCTTCGGCGACGCGGGCGAGCTCACCGCCGAGGATTGCTGGTTCTACCAGACCCCGGTGCGCTACCGGCGCTGGATGCGCATCCGCCGCCGCCTCCTGCTCAGCCCCTGGAGCAACCGGGTGCCGCTCGACCCGCCGCCGGTGACCACCCGCACCAGCACCGCCGCGAGCATGGATTTCATGCGCGGCCCGATGGAGATCCTGCGCGCCGCGCAGGAAGGCCGCCCGAGCCGGCTGCCGACGGATTTCTGCGTGCATGTGAACGAGGCGGCGCTCGCCATCCACCACGCCGCCGAGACCCCCGGCCTCTATCGCATGAAGAGCAGCTGCACCCCCCCTGCCCCGGCGGCCTCGCCGCATGACGACCGGCACGACCCCGGCTTTCTCGACCGGCACGTGCCGGCGCTCTTCGAGCGGATGTTCCCGCGATGAGATGGGGCATCGTCGGCACCGGCGCCATCGCCCGCCAGTTCGCCGCGGCGCTCGCCCGGGTGCCCGGCGCGCGGCTCGCCGGCGTCGCCTCGCGCAGCCCCGACCGCGCCGCGGCCTTCGCGCGGGAGGCCGGCGCGCCGGAGGCCGCCTGCGTCGCCGACGCCCCGGCGCTGGCCGCCCTGGCCGCGGTCGAGGTGCTCTACGTGGGCACGCCGCACCATTGCCACGAGGCCGATGCCTGCGCGGCCATCGCCGCGGGCAAGCCGGTGCTGGTGGAAAAGCCGCTGGCCCCGGACGCGGCCGCGGCGCGGCGCATCGCCGAGGCGGCGCGGGCGGCGGGGGTCTTCGCCATGGAGGGGCTCTGGTCGCTCTGCCAGCCGGTCTATCGCGAGGCCTTCGCGCGCATCGCCGCGGGCGAGATCGGCGAGGTGCGCGCCATCGCCGGCAATTTCGCCGCCCCCCTCGCCTACGATCCCGCGAGCCGCTTCTGGGACCCCGCCCAGGGCGGCGGCGCGCTGCTCGACCGCGGCGTCTATCTCGCGGCGCTGGCGCTGGAGGTGATGGAGGATCCGCGCCCGGTCTGGGCCTCGGCGCGCCGCGCCCCCTCCGGCGTCGATGCCGCCACCGCCTTCGCGCTCGAGGATGCCGCCGGGCGGCAGGCCCTGCTCTCGGTCTCGCTCGACAGCTTCGGCGCGAACGAGATCGTCGTCGAGGGCACGCGCGGGCGCTGCGTCTTCCTCGAGCCGGTCTCGAACCCGCCGGCCTATGCGCTCCGCCGCGCCGGCCCCGCCGGGCTCGCGCCCCCGGCCCCGCCGCAGGGCCTCAAGGCGGCGCTGCGGCGCCATCCCCTGGCCCGCCGCCTCGAACGCGGGCTGATGCGCGGGTCGCGCTGGCGCCCGGGCGGGCTCGAGCACGAGATCGCCCATGTGGAGCAGAGCCTCGCCGAGGGCCGCGGCGAGAGCCCGCTGGTGCCGCTCGGGCGCTCGCTGCAGGTGCTGGCGATCCTCGAGGCCGCCGCGGCCCTCGCCGCCCGGCCCGCCTGACCGGCAGGCGCGCGAAACCCCGGCCCCGTCAGCCCTCGAGCCGCGCCAGCACCTCCCCGGCGATGGCGAGCGAGGCGGTCAGGCCCGGGCTCTCGATGCCGAAGAGATTGACGAGCCCCGGCACCCCGTGCACCTCCGGGCCGTCGATGGTGAAATCCGTCGCCGGCCCGCCCGCGGGCGCGAGCTTGGGCCGGATGCCGGTGTAGCTGGGGCTGAGTACACCCTCCTTCAGATCCGGCCAGTAGCTGCGGATCGCGGCATAGAAGCCATCGCCGCGGGCCGCATCGAGCCCGTAGTCGATGCCCTCGATCCACTCAGTGTCCGGGCCGAACCGCCCCGCCCCGGCCATGTCGAGGGTGAGATGCACGCCGAGCCCGTCGCGCTCGGGCACCGGATAGATCAGGTGCGAGAACGGCACCCGCCCGGCCAGGGCGAAATAATTGCCCTTGCAGTAGAAGACCTTGCGCCGATGCGCCGGCGCGAGCCCCGCGATCCTCCCGGCGAGCTCGCCCGCGAAGAGCCCCGCGGCATTGACGAGCACGCGCGCCTTCAGCCGCAGCGCCTCGCCGCCGCCCTCCGCGACGATCTCGAAGCCCCCGGGTCTCACCTCCGCCGCCGCGAGACCGGTCCGGAAGGCGATCACCGCGCCGTGGTCCTCGGCCTCGCCCTGGTAGCTCAGCATCAGCGCATGGCTGTCGACGATGCCGGTCGAGGGCGACATCAGCCCCGCCGCGCCGCGCAGGTCGGGCTCGAGCCGCGCCAGATCCCCGGCGTCGAGAAAGCGCAGGTCGTCGACCCCGTTGCCCGCCGCCGCCGCCCGGATGCCTTCGAGCGCGCCCTCCTGCGCCGCGCCGGCGACGATGATCTTGCCGAGCCGGCGGTGCGGCACGGCGCGGGCCGCGCAATACTCGTAGAGCAGCTGCTTGCCGCGCACGCATAAGGCCGCCTTGGCCGAGCCCTTCGCGTAATAGATCCCGGCATGGATCACCTCGGAATTGCGCGAGGAGGTATGGCTGCCGATCAGCGCCTCGCGCTCGAGCACCAGCACCTCGCGCCCCGCGAGCGCCAGCGCCCGGGCGACGGCGAGCCCGACCACGCCGGCGCCGGCCACCACACAATCGACCTGATCCATGCCCTCTCTCCGATCTGCGGCCGGCGGCGGAAACCCTGTCGCGCGATTCCCCGCTCCCTCCGGCTAACGCGCGGTTAAACTCCATGTGTTGCGATTTGACAAAGGCCGTCGCGGATCGGGGCCCCGGCGCATGCGGGATGCGTGGTGCCGGGGCCCCGATCCGTGCTAGAGGCACCGCTGGCCGGGAGACGAAGCGAGAGGCATGCGCGATCTCTACATCCACATCGGGCTGCACAAGACCGGCAGCACCTATCTCCAGCATGTCCTCCTGGAGAACCGGGCGCTCGTCGAGGCGGCCGGGCTGGGGCTGGCGCCCTGGCTGCACCCGATCGAGGGCAACCATTACCCGCTCCTGCGCGCCCTGCGCGACGCGGCCTGGGATCCGGCCGCCTGCGCGGCGGTCTTCGACGGGGTCGCCGAGGCGCCGGGCGAGGCGCTGCTGATCACCGTGGAGGATCTCTGCTGGGCGATGTCGCGCCCGGCCCAGGCGGCGGCCTTCCACGCCGCCGCCGCGCGGCATTTCAACCCGCGCGCGGTGATCTTCCTGCGCCGCCAGGACATGCTGAAGGAGAGCATCTTCACCCAGGCGGTGAAGACCTGGTACACCGGCCCGATCGCGGCGGAGACCCATTACGACTACGACCACGACGCCCGGCTCCGGGCGCTCGAAGGCGTCTTCGGGCGCGAGAACGTCCATGTCGTGCTCTATCCCGACAAGGGGCCGCGGGACATCGTCGGCGGGCTCTTCGGGGCGCTCGGGCTCGATCTCGACCCCGCCCGGCTCGCGCCGGTGCCGCCGCAGAACGTCTCGATGCACCGCCGCATGGTGCGCTTCATGTCCGAGCTCCCCAAGCCGCCGGGGGCCTCGAAGGATCGCGCCAAGATGCAGTTCGCCCGCCGCATCGCCGGCATCGTGCAGGAAGCCGGCGCCGTCGCCGACGACGGCGGCCGCTTCCTGATGTCGCCGCGCGAGCGCCACGACCTGGTCGCCCGGCATCTCGAGGGCAACCGCGCGCTGGTGGCGCGCCACGCCATCGCCGATCCGGGCGGCTTTCTCGAGGCCCCCGACCCCGACGCGCCCTGGGAGCCGCCGGCGCCGATCACCGGCGCGGAGCGGCGCGCGGCGCTCGCCGCGGTGCTGCGCGCCGGCCGGACCCGGCGCAACCCCTTCGCGGCACTCGCCTTCGCCACCCGCGCCGGGGCGGCCTTCGCCCGCATGGCGCGCACATGATCCGGGTCCCGCGGCGACGGCACCGCCCTTCCCCGCCGCCCGTCCCGGCCTGAACGGAGCGCGCAGCCCATGCCGCCCCCCGCCGATCCGCCGGCAAGCCCGGATCCCGGAGCCGCCCCGCCGCGCAGCCTGGCGCGGCGCGCGGCCGGCTACGCGCGCCGGAGGATCGCCGCCGGCGGCGCGGCCGGGGCGGCGGCGCTGGCGCGGCACCGCGCGGCCCGGCGCGCCGCGCGGCTCGACCGGCTGCGCGCGCTCGCCCTCGCCGATCCCGCCGCGGCGCTCGCCGCCACGGCCCGCGCCCGGCGGCTGCGGCCGGGCGACCGCCTGCTCGCCGAGGCCGAGGCGCTGCTCGCGGCCCGGGTCCGCGGCTGGCCGGCGGCGGTGCCGCTCTTCGCGGGGCTGGCGGCGCTTCCCTCCCGGGGCGCGGGAGAGATCTCCGCCGCCGCCCTGCTGCGCCGGGGACCGGATCCGGCGCTCGACCTCGCCCTTCCGGTGCCGGACCGCCCGCCCGCGCCCACGGCCGAGGCGGCCGGGCGCATGGTGGTCTATACCGCCGCCTTCGGGGGGGCGCCGCCGCCGGCGCCGCTCTTCCAGAGGGTCGAGGGGCTGCGCTGCCTGCTCCTCACCGACCGCGATCTCGCCGTTCCGGGCTGGCAGAGCTGCCGCATCCCCGCCCCCGACCCGGATCCGGCGCGCGCCGCGCTCTTCGCCCGCATCCGCGGCGCGGAGCTTCTGGCGGCGCAGGCGCCCGAGGCCCTCGCCTCGCTCTGGCTCGACCCCGCCCTGCGCCTCCCCGGCAATCTGCACACGCTGCTCGCCCGCTGGCTCGCGCCCCGGGACTTCGTCTGCTGGCGCCATGCCGAGGCCCGCGACTGGCGCGAGCTCGTCGAGGCGCGGCTGACCGGCGGCGCGGCGCTCCCCGACCCCGGGCGCCTCGCCGCCTTCGCGGCCTCCTGCGAGGCGGCGGGGCTGCCGCCCGGCGGCGGCGCCTGCGACACGCGGGCGCTCTGGCGGCGCCACGACCGGCCGGCGGTCGCCGCGCTGATGGCGGCGTGGTGGGCGCGCGCCGCCGCCGCGCCCGAGACCGCGGACGCGGCCTTCGCGGCACTCCTCGCCGATCCCGCGGCCCCCCCCGCCCGGCCGGCGATCCTGCCGGCGCATCTCGGCACGCCCGCGGACGGGATCCTGCTCGCCGAGGCCCCCTGGCCCGCGCCGGCGCGGAAGGCCGCCGCTGATCCCGCCGCGGCTTCCCCCGGGCGGCCGCTGCCGGTCGCCTTCCTCTATGCCGAGCGCTACGCCGCCTCCGCCTCGACCTTCCTGCGCGCCGGCCAGCTGGCCGAGCTGGTGGCCGAGCACCATCCCGAGCGCTACGACATCGCCTGGACGCCGGAATTCGCGGCGATCCGCGACCGGGTGGTGATCCTGACGAAATGGGCGCTGCAATCCCGCGGCGCCGAGGAGATCGCGGATCTGCGCGCGCGCAACGTCGCGGTGATCGGCGTCTGGGACGACCTGCCGGCGGATGCGGCGAAGATGGCCGCGCTCGACGCCTCCATGACACTCTCCCACAGCCAGACCCTCGATCTCGCCCGCCGCTTCCCCGCCACCCCCGCCTTCCACGTCACCCATCACGTGAACCGCCGGATCCCGCCCTGCACGCCCCCCGCCGACCGGCTGCGCGCGGGCTATTTCGGCGAGCTCGCCAATACCGCCCTGCCGGGGGCGCTGGGGGGGCTGGTGGAGCTCGTGGGCATCGACACCTCCAAGGTGGAGACCGACTGGATCGAGCGCCTGCCCGAATTCAACGCCCATTGGATCCTCCGCCGCCGCCGCCCGATCGACGGCGCCAAGCCGTTCCTCAAGGGCTTCCTCGCCGCGCGCTGCGGCGCGGTGGCGGTGGCGGCGCGCGGCGACGAGGACGCGCTCTATTATCTCGGCGACGATTATCCCTTCTTCGTGCCGGGCCTCGATCCGGGGGATCTGGAGGCGCATGTGGTCGCCATGGCCGCCGGCTTCGGCGGGCCGGAATGGCGGCAGGCGCGCGCGATCATGGAGCAGGTCGCCGCGCGCTCCACCGATGCGGTGGTCGCCGCCGAATTCGCCGCGATGATCGACGCGGTCACCGCATGAGGGCCCCCGCCACCTCGGGGCGGCCGCATTCGGAGCTCCTTCTTTCTTCCCCGACCGTCCCGCTACAAAATAAGGGCAGCGCCCGGCCCGGGCGGGTGCGGAGCGCCCGCCTGGGGGGCGGGGCGGGCGCTGCCCGGCGGTGCCCGCCGGGCGGGATGGCGGCGCTAGGCGCGCCCGGAACTCGGACCGACGGGGTCGCGCCGGCAGATGCAATCGCCCTGCCCCGCTCCCCCGCCCCCCTTCACCATGCCGCCCCGCCGGCCTTGATCCGGGGCGGCCGGGCGGTCTAATGCGCCCGCCCGCCGCGCCAAGGGAGCCCTGATGGATCTCCGCCTCCACGCCAGACAATTCGTCATCGCCCGGCGCGCCCTGCGCCTCGACGAGACCTGGACCGAGCATGCCCTGCCCGGGGGCCTGGTGCTCTCCTGCCAGCGCGACCTCGCCGTCGAGGTGATCGACCCCGACCCGGCGGCGCCCGAGATCCTGCTCGGCCACCGCTATCGCACCGATCCCGCGACCGGCCGCGGCGCCGGGCGCTACGTGCATATCGCCTGGCCCCATGCCATGCCCGACCCGGTGGGGCTGCTGACGCTCTGCCACGCCGGGAGGGGCCCCGATTTCGTGCTCGCCTCCTCGCCGGCGCTCGCCATGCTGGCGCTCAAGGGCGCGATCCCGCCCTATGACGTGCCCGAGGCGCTCGAGCATCGCGGCGCGATGAACTACCTGCCGATGCCCATGACCCGCTGGCATGCGGTGCGCCGGCTCTTCTGCGACCAGAAGGCCGACCTCGCCGCCGGCGCGATCCTGCACCATTCCCACGGCATCGCGCCGCTGGCCGATCCCGGGACCGCCCGGGGCGTGCTGCGCGACGAGCTCCTCGGCTTCGCCGCCGAGCTCAAGACCCGCATCCCCGGCAGGGTCTTCCTGCCGCTGACCGCGGGGCTCGATTCGCGCACGCTGGCGGCGAGCTTTATCGCCGCCGGCCTGCCCTTCGAGGCGGTGACCTTCCAGTATGTCGGCAAGCCGGTCGCCGACGTCACCGTGGCCGCGGCGATCTGCCGCCGCTTCGGCATCCGCCACCACGTGCTCGGCCTCGCCGAGCCGCCCGATCCCCTGGCCGGGGCGCGCCTCGCCGAGCATGTCTCCGACGCCTTCCTCGACTGGGACATCTCGCATCTCTTCCCCGGCGACGGCTACCGCTACCAGGGGCCGGGCGACGCGATGATCCCCGGCACCTGCTTCGCGCTCGCCCGCCCCGGCTTCGTGCATTACTTCCCCGAGCGCTTCGACTTCGCCCATGCCTCCGGCGCGGCGATCTGGGAGGCGCGCTGCGGCGAGCCCGGCCCCCCGGCGCTGACCGCCGCCTTCGACGACTGGCGCGACTGGCGCGGCGCGCATCTCGGCACGCTCGACTGGATCTCGGCCTTCTACCTCGACCACCGGCTCACCGGCTGGCGCGGCGCGCTGGAGCAGGGCTACGACATGCTGCCGGCGGTCTCGCTCAACCCCGCCAACAACGCGCGCATCCAGTCGGCCTTCATCACCCCCGACCTCGAGGAGCGGCTGAGCGGGCGCATGCAGCGCGAGCTCGTCGCCGAGCTCGTCCCCGAGCTGATGCGCTTTCCCTTCAACCCGCCCTCGCTCGGCGACCGCATCCGGCGCTTCCCCCGCGGGCTGCAGCGGCGGCTGGCGCGGCTGCGCAGCGCGGCCGGGGGGCGCTGAGCGGCCCCATGCTCGCCATCCTCGCCCCCTCCTTCAACCTGGTCTCCGAGACCTTCATCGCCGACCACGCGCGAAGGCTGGCGCCGGGGCGCACGATCCTGATCTGCCAGGACAGCCGCGGCGCGGAGGCCTACGGGCTGCCGGTGCTCTCCCATCTCCAGGCCGATCCGGCCGCCACGCTGGCCGCCCGGCTGCGCCGCCGCTTCGGCCCGCCGCTCGGCCCCGGCGACGCGCGCCGGCTCGCGGCCTTCCTGAAGGCCCAGGGTGCCACCGTCATGCTCGCCGAATACGGGCCGATGGGGGTGCTGGCGGCGGATGTCTGCGCCGCCCTCGGCCTGCCGCTCCATGTGATCTTCCACGGCATCGACGCCTCCGCCCTCCTGCGCGAGCCGCGGACCCGGCGGCGCTACCGGCACATGTACCGCACCGCGGCGAGCGTCATCGCCGTCTCCCGGGCGCTCGCCGACCGGCTGGTCGCGGCGGGCTGCCCGGAGCGGCTGATCCGGGTGGTGCCCTGCGGCATCGAGCCCGACGACTTCCCCCCCGGCACCCCCGAGCCGGGGCGGGTGCTGGCGCTGGGGCGGCTCGTGGAGAAGAAGGCGCCGCATCTGACGATCCGCGCCTTCGCCCTGGCGGCGAAGGACCACCCGCAGGCGCGTCTCGACATCGTCGGCGACGGGCCGCTGCGCGGCGCCGTCGAGGCGGCGGCGGCGGAGGCCGGCCTCGGCGACCGCGTCACCCTGCACGGGGCGCTGCCGCACGAGGCCTGCCGGGCGCTGATGCGCCGGGCGCAGATCTTCGCCCAGCATTCGGTGACGGCGGCGAACGGCGACACCGAGGGCGCGCCGGTGGCGGTGGCCGAGGCCATGGCCACCGCCCTGCCGGTGGTCGCCACCCGCCACAGCGGCATCCCCGAGCAGGTGCTCGACGGCGAGACCGGGATCCTGGTCGCCGAGGGCGACGTGGCGGGCATGGGCGCGGCGATCGCGCGGCTGCTCGCCGACCCCGGCCTCGCGGCGCGCATGGGCGCGGCCGGCCGGGCGCGGGCGCTGGAGCGGCTCGACCAGAGCCGGCTCCTCGACGAATTGCGCAGCATCCTGGGGATCGCGACATGAGCAAGGTTCTCGTCACCGGCGGCGCCGGCTACATCGGCAGCCATGTGGCGAAGCTCCTGGCCGCCGAGGGCTTCACCCCCGTCACCCTCGACAATCTCGGCCGCGGCCATGCCCATGCCGTGCGCTGGGGGCCGCTGGAGCGAGCGGATCTCAATGACGGCCCGGCGCTGGCCGCGGTCTTCGCCCGGCACCGGCCGCAGGCGGTGCTGCATTTCGCCGCCCTCTCCAATGTGGGCGAATCCGTCGCCGACCCGCTGCTCTATTACCGCAACAACGTCGCCGGCAGCCTCGCGCTCGTCGCGGCGATGCGCGAGGCGGGCTGCCGGCACATCGTCTTCTCCTCCACCGCCGCCACCTACGGCACGCCGGAGACCCAGCCGATCACCGAGGACGCCCCCGCCCTGCCGCTCAACCCCTATGGCGCGAGCAAGGCCATGGTCGAGCGCATCCTCGCCGATGCGGATGCCGCCCACGGGCTCGGCCATGTCGCCCTGCGCTATTTCAACGCCGCCGGCGCCGATCCCGAGGGCGAGATCGGCGAGGAGCACGATCCCGAGACGCATCTGATCCCGCTGGCGCTGCGCGCCCAGCACGAGGGCGGCCCGCTCTCGGTCTTCGGCGACGACTACCCCACCCCGGACGGCACCTGCATCCGCGACTACATCCATGTGAGCGATCTGGCGCAGGCGCATCTCCTGGCGCTGCGCTGGCTGATGGCGGGCCGGCCGTCGCGGGTCTTCAACCTCGGCAACGGCGCCGGCTTCTCGGTGCGCGAGGTGATCGCCGCGGTCGAGGCGGTCACCGGGCGCCCGGTGCCGCATCGCATCGCCCCCCGCCGGGCGGGGGATCCGCCGGTGCTGGTGGCCGATGCCGCCCGCGCCCGCGAGGAACTCGGCTGGGTGCCCGCGCGCCCCGGGCTCGAGACCCAGATCGCCGACGCCCACGCCTGGTTCCGCCGGACGCGCCAGATCGGCTGACCCCGCATTCTCCCCGAACCGGCAAGAGCGAGGCACTGCCTCGCGCCGGTTCGTCGGCCGGAGCGCGCGAGCGCGGAGGCCGAGGGATGGGCGAATTTCGCCGTCGCTGGGCAATCCGCGCTTGTCGCGCCTGCCGGGGCAACTGTGTTCAGGCGCGCGCGGATTTGTCACCTGCCAAATCCACGAAGAGAAGGCGGCGGCGCCACGGGGGAACGGGTGCCGGCCCGCGAAGACGTCCCCACGGGGACGTTAACACTTTTCCCCAATGAAAACAGCGCCTTGCGCCCTGTCCCCATGGGGACGGGGCGTCAGCCCCGCCCCAGCCGCCGCTTGAGGCGCCGGAAGGCCGCCCGCGGCAGCCCGGCGAGGATGCGCGCGCGGCGGGCCAGCAGGTCGCGGGAGCTGGGCGCGACCGCCGTTCCCCCGGTGCGGCGGGCGAGCCCCCGGTCGGCGGCGATGAGCAGCGGCAGGTTCGCCGCCGCGCGCAGCCCCATGATCTCCGCCGCCGGATCCGCGGCCTTCGCGTAGCGCTCGTAGTCGCGGTGGAAGTTCGGGCTGTGGATGATGCGGGGCGCGGGGAAATCCGTGGTCCAGCGGCCGATGTCGGAGATGAGCAGGAGATTGTATTCCTCCGGCAGCGTGGCGATCCGGAGGTCGCTCTCCCAGAGCAGCTCGCGCAAGCTGATCTGGTCGCGCCCGGTATCGGTGGCCTGCACCGCCGCCTTCCAGTCCTTCAGGAAGGCGGTGGTCGCGGCATTGCGGCGGATCGCGATCAGCCCGCCGTTGAACTGCGGGAAGGCCGGCGGCAGCTCCCGGCGCCAGAAGGTATGGTGCAGCGGCGAGTTGCGGAACCAGTCCTGGACCAGCGCGATGTCGAAGCGGTCGAGCACGTCGAAGATGTCGCTGAAATCGGCGAGCGCGAGCATGTCGGCGTCCATGTAGAGCGTGCGCTCGAAGCGCGAGCCCAAGAGCCCGTCGATCTTGGAGCGGAACCACGGGTCTTCCAGCAGATGGATGCGGTCGAAGACCGGCAGGTCGCGGGGCGCGTCGGTGAAGAGGTCGATCGCGAGCCCGGGCGCGGCGCGCCGCACCGAGGCGGCGGCGCGGGCCGCGAGATCGATGTATTTCGCCGCGCCGGTGGCGACGATGACGATGCCGCGCGCGGCGGCCGGAGCTTCCATGGCTCAGGCCGCGCCCACGACCATCGCGCGGAATTTCTGGCTGTGCTCCAGGAGCTCGTCGTAGCTGCCCTGCGCGATCAGCCTGCCCTTCTCGAGCATGAAGATCGTGTCGCAGCCGCGCACGGTCGAGAGCCGATGCGCGATCAGCACGATGGTCTTGGCATGGCCGAGATTATGCACCGCGTCCATCACCGCGCGCTCGGTGAGATTGTCGAGCGCGGAGGTCGCCTCGTCGAGGATCAGCACGTCGGGATCGTGGTAGAGCGCGCGCGCGATGCCGATGCGCTGGCGCTGGCCGCCCGAGAGCCGCACGCCCCGCTCGCCGACCAGCGTGTCGTAGCCCTGCGGCATCTCGGTGGTGACGAAATCGTGCAGCTCGGCGATCCGCGCGGCGCGCTCCACCGCCGCCTGGTCGATGCGCTTCTTCGGCTGGCCGAAGGCGATGTTGGCGCTGACGCTGTCGTCGATCAGGAAGATCTGCTGCGGCACGTAGCCGATGGCGTTCTGCCAGGCGCGGAGGTTCTCCGCCGTCACGGCCCGGCCGTCGACCCGGATCTCGCCGGCCTGCGGCTCGAGAAGCCCCAGGACCAGATCCACCGCCGTGGTCTTGCCCGCGCCGGTGCCCCCGACGATGCCCACGGTGGTGCGCGCGGGGATGGTCAGGCTCAGGCCCTGCAGCGCGGTGCGCTCGGCGCGGGGATAGGCATAGCGCACATCGGCGAATTCCAGCCGCTCGTGCAGCCGCATCGGCGCCACCTCGGCCGCCGGCACCGCCGGCGGCGGCGGCGCCTCGTTGCGCATCATGTCCTGGTGCAGCTTGTCGAGCACCGGCCGCGAGAAGCGCAGCGTCGCGCTGGCGGTATAGATCATCTGCAGCGCGGGAAAGAGCCTCAGGCTCGCGAAGGCATAGAGCCCGAGCACCGGCAGGATCGAGGCGAGATCGCCGCCATGGGTGATCATCAGGAAGAGCACGAAGAAGAGGATGCCGCCGAGCGCCACCGCCTTGAGGATGTTGCGCGGCACCTCGCCGACGATCTGGCTGTTGGCCATCGCCCGCTCGAGCCGCTTGGCCGCCTGCTGGAAGCGGCCGAGATAGGCCTCCTCGAGCCCGATGAGCTTCACGTCCTTGATGCCGCCGAGCGCCTCGCCGGCGACGCGGAACCGCGCCTGATTGGCCGCCTGCCGGTCGCTGCCGAGCCGGCCCAGATAGCGCCGCACCGACAGGTAGATCAGCATGTAGCAGCCGATGATCGCCGCCCCGGCGATGACGGCGACGAGGGGGCGGACCGCGACGAGCAGCGCGATCAGGAAGAGCGCCACCAGCGCCTGCGACAGGATCCGCATCGCCGGCAGCATGGCCTGGGTCACCACCTGGTTGACCTCGCTGAGCACGCTCGCGCCGAGCTTGGCGCTGTGGTTCTCCAGGAACCAGGTATAGGGCTTGTAGAGATAGCCCCGCAGCAGGCGGCTCGAGATCGAATAGCCCTGCCGGCCGGCGAAGCGGAAGATGGCGTATTGCGTCAGCGTCGAGAACAGGAGCCCGAAGACCACGAGCACGAAGACCCCGACGCCGAGAAAGACCATGAAGCGGTCGCGGCTGGAGAAGTCGAGCGCGGCGTAGATATGCGCCACGCGCCCCTCGCCCTCGAGGATGTCGGGATTGGCGACCACCGCCAGGAAGGGCAGGATCGAGGCGACGGAGATCATCTCCGCCAGCCCCATGAGCGCGATCAGCCCCAGGAGCAGGTAGAAGCGCCGCCGCCCGGCGGGCGTCATGAGGTCGATCAGTTTGCGGTAGGTCGCGAGCATGGATCAGGTCCTGCGGCCGGAGGGCGCCGGGCGCCGGGGTGGGACGGCGCGGCGCGGGTCGCTCGGGCGGCGCGGCGGGATCCCGCGCTCCGGCCCCGCCGATGCCGTGACGATGCCCGAGCGGGCGGGAAGCGCCTTGCGCCCGGGCCGCGGATGCCGGGCGGCGGCCGCGGAGCGGCGGGCGGGCCGGGTCTCGGTCTCGAGGGCGGCGCGGCCGGCGTAGAACCAGGCCCCCGCCCCGAGATAGGCCATGACGAACGGCACCGGCGCGCCCCAGATGGCCACGGTGCAGAGCACGAAGACCATGCCGCAGAGCGCGATCATGTAGCCGGTGCGGTAGCGCGTCTCCTCTTCGTCGAGATCCTGCGCACCCATGATCCGCGCGGCGCTGATCCCGATGGCGAGCACGAGCAGAAGCAGGCCGGGAATGCCGTAGCGCATGGCCGTCAGCAGCCAGAAATTGTCCACCGACCCGTGCTGCCAGAACGGCCGCGCCCAGTCGTTGCGGCCGATGCCGAGCAGCGGATGGCGCCACACCTCCTCGAGGCCGTAGCGGAAGATCTCGATGCGGTTGTTGCCGCCGATCGGATTGAAGATCACCTCGTTGACGGTGTAGCCGACGAGCCCGCCCGGCAGCACCAGGTGCAGCACGGCGACGGAAACCACGCCGATGAGCACGAAGAGGAACCAGTGCCCGCGCAGGAAGCGCACGATCCGGTCCCAGCCGATCATGCCGATCTGCAGTGCCGCCGAGAGCATCGGCGCCGAGGAGAGGCTGAGGAAGATCATGAACACCACGAAGCCGGTGCGGATCATGCGCCCCAGCCAGTTCTGCGCGTAGATGTAGTAGGTATTGGCGACGGCGATCGAGCAGACGAAGCCGTAGAGGATCGGATGCGGGAATCCCACCGCCGGCCGGACGAAGCCGAGCCGCACCTCGCGCTTGGCATAGGCGCCGGTCTCGGTGTCGAGCACGACGCCCAGGAGATGCTTCAGGAGCCGCTGGCCGGTCAGGAACTCGACCAGGACGAAGGGCAGCAGCACCAGCAGGCCGGTCAGGAAATAGCGGAAGAAGGCGCGGTAATCGGCGGCGCTGCGCACCAGCACCCGGCCCGCGAGATAGCCCCCGGCGACCTCGAGGATATTGGTCCCGATGATGATGATCTGCGACATGCCGTTGTTGGCGAGGATGGAGAGCGCCTGCCAGACGCAGAAGGCCAGCACTAGGATGTCGGGCGCGATGACCGGGCCGGCGCGGCCCTGGATCCAGTGCAGGCCGAGCGGGATGGCCGCCGCCATCAGGAAGAGCTTGTAGAAGGAGAGCCCGATCGGGCCCACCGAGAAGCTGCCCGGGATGAAGAGGCTCGCGATGAAGAGCATCAGGAACAGCGACCCGCCCTTCGTGCTGTCCATCGCCCGGGCCGCGGCCGGACCCCGGCCCTGCGCCGGCCCCATGTCCGGAGGCGGTCCCGGGCTCTCTCCGGTTTCTGGGGCTGGGTCCCGAATCATCTTACTCCGATCACGCCGTACGCGGACTTCCGGGTGCCCACGCGCCCGCCTCCGCGGCAACCTGCCTGCGGATTACTCCATCCCGACTATTAGATCCTTGCGGCGCCTGCATCAACCGCGGCCCGATCCCAGGCTTAATCCGGCAAGGCCCCGGGGGCAGGCTGGAACGGGGGTCGGGGCGGCGGATCTTTCCCGTGTGATATCAGTTGGTTGGCATTGCCGCGCCATGCGCGCGGCGGCGCCTCCCCCGCCCCGGGCGGCCCATGGGCCATCCGGGGCCGGCCTCACCCGTCCGCCAGATAGGGCCGCAGCACATGCGTCCAGACGCCGAAGGTGTAGCTCCACCCCCATTTCACCGCCTGCTTGCGGGCGGTCCAGTCCTCGTTGTTGGAGGCCGGCGGCCCGCCCTTGGAATAGCTCAGATAACCGTTCTCGGACTTGTAGATCAGGTCGGTCACGCCGATGTCGAGCCGCGCCGCCAGATCCCGCACCTCCGGCGCGGCGCGGTCGAGCGTCCCGTTCGCCATCTCCACGCTGAGCCAGTTCATGATCACCCGGTAGCCGTTGGTGACATAGGAGGCGGCGGAGCGCTTGCCCTTGCCGTCGACGGTGTCGAACTCGTTCGCCATGCCCTTCCGGCCCCGGTTCGGCAGGCCGTCCTGGCCGGCGATCATCCTGCCCCGCCCCTTGACCCCCGCGCCGTCGTTGAGGCCGGTATTGACCGTCTTGTTGAAGGTGAACCGGCCTTCCTCGACCAGCATCGCCTGGTGATCCGCCACGGAATTGCCGTGGTTGGTCCAGTTCCGGACGGCTTCCTCGATCTGCCGGCCGGTCGGCGCGGGGGGAGGCTGGTCGCCGAAGGCCTCGGCGATGTTGCTCAGGCCCGCGTCGCGGAGCTCCTCGGCGAAAGCGGCGTGATCGTAGCCGTTCAGGATCGCATCCACCGCCGCGGCGCCGCCGAAATAGACCCGCGCCGTCTGCACGGTCGCCGGCGCGGCGCAGCGGAAGTTCGGGGCGCCGCTGCGCCATGACTGCCGGCCGCGCAGGTTCTTCTCCGGCTTCTGGCCCGCGAGAAGATAGGGATTGGTGTCGCTGGAGGTGAAGGCCGTCGCGACCAGGCCCGCCTTCATGACCAGGTCGATCCGCGCCTTCTCCGTCTCCGGGAGCGTCGACCAGAGGCGCGGGGTGAGCCGCAGGATCGCGAACATCGCCAGGACAGGCAGATTGTGCTGCGCGGGGTAGCCGCCCTCGCAGGTCGGAGCATGTTCGCCCTCGAGGCTGAAGCGGGCCTGGGCGAGGACGCGCCGGTCCGTTCGCGGGTTTCCGGCCCAGGAAGCCAGGGCGAGGATGCTCGAGGTCGAGCCGAAGAAGACGTTGTTCGCGCGCGCCCCGCCGAAATCCTCGCCGAAATCGGCGAGCGGCTTTTCGAGCGCATCCTCGAGCATCGCCGGCGGCATGACCGGAATCCGCCGCCCGGCGGGCTCGGGCCGCGGCGGCGGGACGGCCTGCGCCACGATCCGGCCGCCATGACCCGCCGGTTCGACGGTCACCAGGAAGTCGCGCATCGCCGCGCCGCCCGAATTCGAGGCGGTGACGACGACCCTCTCGCCGGAGATCAGCCGATCGGTCGGAACCTGCACCAGGCCGGTCGCGGGATCGATCTCCGCCCCCGCCCCCGCGACGGCGAAGCGCAGATCCGCGCCGGCGAAGGCCTGCGCCGAGGCCACCGCCTGCACCCCGGTGCCTTCGTCGAAGACCTCGTCGAACAGGTCGCCCCGCACCTGCGGCGGCGCATGGGTAATGAAGAGCGCCGCGGTCTCGGCCAGCCGCGGACCGGCCGCGTTCGACGCGCGGAGCAGGCAGGTCAGCTCCGCGCGATCGTCCTCGGGGCCCGGCAGATAGCAGGTCCCGGTCGCGCCGGGGATCGCGACGCCGTCGCGCTGCCACTGCAGGGCGATGTCCTCTACCCCGCCGCTCCAGAGACCGGGGACCACGGCGACCGGCCGGCCGATCCTGCCCGCCCCCGCCAGCAGGGGGGCGGCAACCAGGACCGGCAGCAGCGGGATCTGCGCCGGAGATGGTGCGGCGGGGGTCTTTCGGTCGGTCGAGACCGGGGACCAGGGGCCGTCGGCGGCCAGGCGGTAGCGAATGCCGACACCCTCGGGTTCCCGTTCCGGAGCAGCGCCCTCGAGACGCCAGCGGCCGTTTCCCAGCGCGATGCAGGGCCGCCACCCGGCCGCGCCGGGATCGGCGGCGGATGTCCAGGCCACCGCGACCGCCGCAGCCCCCGCTCCCGCAAGCAGGATCTCCGGGCTGCCCGCGTCCCGATCGGATGCCGCGAGGAACATCCAGTCCGCCGCGCGTGCCGGCGCGAGCGGAGCCGTCTCCAGCGAAGCCATGGCGACGATGACGCTCCTCCACACCGGCTGTCCGAAACGATCCCCCGAGCGAATACCCCAGGCAGACGGTGCCGAACACCCCCGGCGCGGGCAAAGGCTCCGCTCCGCCGGCTGCCGGCGCGGTTCAGGCCCTCATGAAGAACAGGCCGGCACCCGAATGGGCGGCCGGCCTGCACATCACGCCTCTTCAGTCTGCAGGCGCTCAGGCAAGCGCCGGCCGGAGGAAGCTGGTATACATGTCGAAGGTCAGGTCGATGCTGTAGTTCGACGTGGCCCAGGAGCGCGTCCAGGTCTCGTTGTTGGTGCTGCCGCCGCCGCCCTTCGCATACGACTTGTAGCCACCGTCGGTCTTCGCGATCAGGTCGGTGTAGCCCTTGTCCATGCGGTCCAGGAGGCTGGGCATGTTCTTCGTGCCGCGGCTCAGATACCCGGTCGCGGCGAGAACGCACATGTAGATGAGCTCGCAGCGCGCGCCCCCGACGGCATAGGACATGGCCGAGCGTTTGCCCTCGGAATCCTGCCCGTCGAGTTCCTGCGCCATGGCCTTGACACCCTTGTTCGGCAGGCTTCCCGCTCCGGAGATCATCAGGCCGCGCTGGTCCTTCTTCACCGAATCGTAGATGCCGGCGCCGTCGTTGAGACCCGAGGAGATGGGCTTGTTCCACATCTTGTCGGCTTCGGTCTCGACGATCCCCTGGATGTCGCTGAGCGGGAGGTCGTAGTACCGGAACCCGCCGACCGCGTTCTGGATCGTCGTTGCCGATGGCGCGCCGCTGATGGTGAAGGCCCCGTCCCAGGACGTCTTGGTATTGCTCAGGCCCAGATTCCCCAGGGTGCCGCGCAGCGACGCATGGCTGTAGCCGTCGAGAATGTCGAGCACCTGCTTGACGCCCCCGAAATACGGGATGCAGGCCAGGACCGTGCCCACCATGGCGAGGCGGAAGTTCGGCGCCCAGGTTCGCCGGTAGTTCGAATAGTCGCAGAAGTCGGGATTGTTCTTTCCCGCCTTCGTGTTGGGATTGTTGTCGGCGCTCGCCCAGGCGCCCCCCACGAGCGCCGCCGTCATCAATGCGTCCACCCGGCTCTTTTCATTGCCGGTCAGATCGGCCCAGATGTCGGGAATATTCCTTGCGAGCGCAAACATCCCGACATGGTTGAGGTCGTATTGCGCGGTATAGCCGGTCAGCGCCAGCAGGCAGTTCTTGCCCTCCAGCGAGTACCGGATCTGCTGCAGCAGCCGGGTCCGGACATCCGCGCGGGGCGCTGCCATCTGCCGCAGGGCGAGCGCGATGGTCTGCGGCCCGGCATTGGCCGGGCTGCGCGCGCCGCCATAGCTGCCCGTCTGCACGGTGCGGAAGAGGCCGAGATCCAGCGCGATGTTGGTGGCCCGGTCGGAAATCACCGGCATTCCGCTCGGCGGAGGCGCGGTCCTGAGGCCCTGGACGACATGGGTCCGCTTCGCGGAAGCCAGCTGATAGGCACCATCCTCGTCGCGCCGCCAGAACAGCATGGAATGGATCGTCGTGCCGACCTCCGAAGTGCTCTTCGTGGTGTAGCCCGTCCCCGGCGTCTGCGGCACGGACCATTCCGGCACGCCGTCCGGATTCTCGGTAGGCGACCAGCACAGCCCGAAACCGGCCGGGATGTCGACGCCGGCGGCGACGAGCACCTTCATCCGGCCCGCCGGCGCGACGTCGCGCTCTTCGCCATCGGCCCACTGGGCATCCGCAAGGTTCGGCGGAAACGACGCGGTCTTCGCCGCGATGGTGACCCTGAACGTGCCATCGGTCGAGCCCGAGACCGTCGTCGCCGTCACCGTCACCGGATCGCCGCTGCGCAGCACCGCCGTGGTGATCGTGACGATCCCGGTCGCCGCGTCGATGCTCGCTCCCGTGCCGGTCACGGAGAAGGTCGCGCCGTCCCTGTCACCGTCGGGATAGAACGCGAGCGAGGCATCGAAGACGATGGAAGGATCCCCCTGCACCGCGGCCCGGTCGGTGATCGGCTCGACCAGCACCGGTTTCGGATAGAGCCCCTGCACGGTGTATTGCGTCTTGGTGACGAAGGCGGGCGAAAAGGCGCCATCCTCGTCCCGACGCCAGTAGACCATGTCGTAGAGAACGGTTCCGACGGGGAAGCTGCCCTTGGTGGTCTCCGTCCTTCCCGGAACGACGGGCGTATAGTAGCGCAGATCGGCGTCGCTGTTCTTGCCGGAGAGCCAGATCAGCGTGAATCCGGCCGGCACGATGACGCCGGGATCGACATCGATCCGCCGGCGGCCGGCCGGCGCCTCGTCGCGGACCTCGCGGGATCTCCAGAGGCTGTCCGGAATCGGAGCGGGGAATGCCGGAACCTTCGCGGCCACCGTCACCGCGAAGGAGGCCTCCGCTTCGCCGCCGGAATTGCTGGCGGTGACGCGCACGGTCTCGCCGTCGCGCAACGCGTCGGTCGGCAGCGTGACCTGCCCCGTCGCCGGGTCGATCGCGGCCCCGCCGCCCTCGACCGCGAAGACGAGCCCGCCGCCGGAGAAGGCCGCCCCCGCAT